>Ga0307378_10013048_pt1 | contig 10561 bp, 10 predicted proteins | sample UN1MG_FD_202238 | JGI IMG/M metagenome (GOLD analysis project Ga0307378, IMG submission 202238) | Soil microbial communities from Risofladan, Vaasa, Finland - UN-1 | ecosystem: Environmental > Terrestrial > Soil > Coastal area > Acid sulfate soil | place: Finland: Risofladan, Vaasa | collected...
GGTGAAGCCGTAGATGGCGTTGGTGACCTCGCCCGCCGAGGTGGTCAGCATCGGCAGCGCGAAAAACGCCCGATAGAGCAGGCTGTTGCCGTCTATCAGCACCAGGCGCGGCCGCGCTTTGGGGGACTGGTTGCGGCTTTCGGTCATGGGCGCGTTCAGATTTCGCGAACGGCGCCGCGCCCACCTGCACCCGGGTGCGGCCGGTGGGAAAACCGCACCCACCCGGGAGGCGGATGTGCCGCCAAGCGGCCAAGGCCGGCCACACGCGCGCAAGGGGATGATCCGGCGGTGTCGAACGAGTAATATCGAATAAGAGTCTACCCGAAAAACCGGCTGACTGTCATCCCGAGCGGCGGCGAGGGATCTCGTTCCGAACCGAGATTCCTCACTTCCCCCTTCGCCAATGCTACGGGGGACAAGTCGTTCGGAATGACATCCGCCCTGATGCCGCTGTTGCCGATGGCTGGGAGCCCGCAGTCGTCGCGGGTCAAGCTGCGGGTGCCGCCTCCCGGCATCGGCGGCGGACGAAGCGGTCGTGGCGAAGTGTCGCCACCCCCGCTTCGCAGAGCGAAGTAGGCTTCGCGCAGCAGCCAAGGAGAGAGCACAGAGGCGATCGCGCGCAACCTCGGGCGCGCGCCGTCAGTGGTTGCCGTTCTGCTTGCCCAGCGCCAGGATATAGCCGATGCCCGCCTTGAGTTCCTGGTGGGTAAGGCTGCCGCCCTTGAAGTCGGTCTGCAGGAGCTTGTTGATCTCCAGGAACATGTCGCGGCTGGACTTGCCCTGGCCGAACCACCGGTCAATGTCCTCGCGCAGGCGCTGCAGGCGGCGGGCGGGGATGCGGGCGATGCTCTCGCGCAGCATTTGCAGCGCCTCTGCGGGGTCCCCGCACACGCGCTCCTCGGCGGTGTCAACATCGAGGAAACGGAAATGGTTCTCCTCGGCGTGGTACTCGATGTTGATCTGGCTGCTGGAGCCGCCGGGCAGCTCGTACACCAGCGCGAAGTTCACCACCACGCCGCTGCCGGTCCATTGCGAGCGCTGCGAGCGCAGGTTGCCGTAGGCGATGCGATGCTGATAGTCGGCGAGCAGCTCATCCAGCGGCTGCTCCCACTGCTGCAGCGATGTCGAGGTATCCATAACTAATGGACGGGCGCCCGGCATCATGCCAGACCACGAGCGCCGCGCAGGTGCAATCCTTACCGGTCCTGTTTAGGTTCGACGATGAGGCGGATGGCGGTGCGTTCCTGGCCGTCCACCTGGATGTCGGCGAAGGCGGGGCGGCAGATGAGGTCAACGCCGGAGGGCGCCATGAAGCCCCGCGCGATCGCCAGCGCCTTGACCGCTTGGTTAAGGGCGCCGGCGCCGATGGTCTGCATTTCCGCACAGCCCTTCTCGCGCACCACCCCGGCGAGGGCGCCGGCCACGGCATTCGGGTTCGACTTTGCTGATACGCGAAGGACCTCCATGATGAGGCCTCCTTAGCTGGGTCCTGGTTGCTAGCTGCCGTCTACTGCTCTTGATCCGCGCTGTCGGCCGCCGGCTCACCGGCGGGTTCCAGCACTACCTGCCGCACTGGCCTAATGCTGCGCGCGCGTCCGGACTCCTCGTCAATCTCCACCACCGCCGCGCCCACCACCACCGGCCCGCCCGCCAGCTTGAAGCGCACCGGCAGCCTGGTCGCGAAACGGTGAATGATCTGCTCCGGGTCGATCCCCAGCACCGAGTCCCGCGGGCCCACCATGCCGACGTCGGTCATATACGCCGTCCCCCCGGGCAGCACCTGCGCGTCCGCCGTCGCCACATGCGTGTGCGTGCCGATCACCGCGCTCGCCTGCCCGTCCAGCATCCACCCCATCGCCAGCTTCTCGCTGGTCGCCTCCGCGTGCATGTCCACCACCACCACCGGCGCCTGCGCGCGCAATTCGGCGACGTGCCGTTCGGCGGCGCGGAACGGGCAGTCCACACAGTCCATGAATACCCGCCCACACAGGTTGAGCACGCCGACCGCGACGCCGGCGCGGGTGGTAAACACCGCCGCCCCCCGTCCCGGAGCGGCCGGCGGGTAGTTGGCGGGGCGCAGCACGCGCGGCTCCTGCGCCAGCAACTGCTCCGCTTCCTTCTTATTCCATACGTGGTTGCCGGTGGTGATGACATCCGCCCCGGCGGCGAAGACTTCCTGCGCCACCGAGGCGGTGATGCCGAAGCCGGCGGCGGCGTTCTCGCCGTTGGCGACGACGAAATCAACCTGCCAGCGCTCGATCATCCCCGGCAGCGCCTGCGCCAGCGCGCGCCGGCCCGGGCGCCCCACGATATCGCCGATGAACAGTAGATTCATTGCCCGTGGCGAAGCAGTCGCCCCTCGGCCTGCCCTGTGCGGTCGCAGCCGAGACGGCCGCGACCCCGCTACCGCCCCACCCTATTTCGCGTACTCGACCGCCCGCGTTTCGCGGATGACGGTGACCTTGATCTGGCCGGGGTAGTCCATCCCCTCCTCGATCTTCTGCACTACTTCCTTGGCCAGGCGGCCGGCGCCGAGATCGTCCACCTGCTCCGGACGAACGATGATCCGCACCTCGCGCCCGGCCTGGATGGCGAAGCACTTGTCCACGCCGGCGCAGGCTTCGGCGATCTCCTCGAGCTTGGCCAGGCGCTTGATATAGGTCTCGAGGGTTTCCTTGCGCGCGCCCGGCCGCGATGCGGACACCGCGTCGGCCGCTTGCACCAACACCGCCTCCACCGAGCCGAACTGCGCCTCGGCATGATGCGCCGCGATGCTGTTGACGATCTCTTCGCTCTCCTTGTGGCGGCGCGCCATGTCGGCGCCGATGGCGGCGTGGGTGCCCTCCATCTCGAAGTCCACCGACTTGCCGATGTCGTGCAGCAGCCCCGCGCGGCGGGCGACCGCCACCGACGCGTTGATCTCGCTCGCCATGACGGCGGCGAGGTGGGCGACCTCGACCGAGTGGTCGAGCACATTCTGCCCGTAGCTGGTGCGGAACTTGAGGCGGCCCAGGGCGCGCGTCAGCTCCTTGTGCAGGCCCGTGACCCCGGTATGGAGCACCGCGCGCTCGGCGGCGTCGGCGATTTGCTGCTCGACTTCCTTGCGCGCGCGCGCGATGGTTTCCTCGATGCGCCCGGGATGGATGCGCCCGTCGCTGATGAGGTAGCCCAGGGCGATGCGCGCGACCTCGCGGCGCACGGGGTCGAAGGCCGACAGCACCACTGCCTCCGGGGTGTCGTCAATGATGAGATCAACCCCGGTCTCGGCCTCGAAGGCGCGGATGTTGCGCCCCTCGCGCCCGATGATGCGCCCCTTCATCTCATCGCTGGGCAGGGGTACGACCGACACCGTCGTCTCCGCCGCCTGGTCCACCGCGCAGCGCTGAATGGCGAGCGCCAGGATCTCGCGCGACTTCTTCTCCGCCTCCTCTCGCGCCGCCTCCTCGATCTCGCGCGCCAGCTTCGCCGCCTCGTGGCGCACCTCGTCTTCCACCTGCTTGAGCAGCAGCGCCTTCGCCTCCTGCGGCGTCACCCCCGACACCCGCGCCAGCTCCGCCAGCTCGCGCTCCTTGATCGCCGCCAGCTCCTCGCGCACCTTCTCCAGCTCCTGCTCGCGGGCGGCGATCACGCGCTCGCGCTGGTCCGCCCCTTCGAGCTTGCGCTCCAGGTTCTCCTCTTTCTGCGCTATACGGCGCTCGGCGCGCTGGAGCTCGACCCTGCGTTCGCGATTCTCCCCGTCAATCTCGGTGCGCAGGCGATGGGCCTCGTCCTTCGCCTCCAGCAGGGCTTCTTTCTTGAGGGCGTCAATCTCCTTTTGCGCGTCCTCCAGGATGCGGCTCGCCTCCTGGCGCTTGCCGCGGACGCTGCGGTGTTGCCCGCGCGCCCACAACCATGCGGTCGCGATCGCCGCGACCCAGCCGATTGCAACCAACAATACAACCACCCATGGTTCCATCTATGCAACTCCCTTCTGGCGGAGACCGACGGGCGGGAGAATCACTCCGCCGGCCCCTATGGCATCCGCGCGGCGCCGTCAGCACCGGCGTCCGCGTCGCAGGCGCGCCGCGACCACGCGCGACCCGCCCGCAGGTACAGGCGCCAGGGCGGCCACACCTGAGGCTGCGGGCGCCTTCCCCATGACCTCGGGACCTGGCTACCAGGCCCCCTACCGGTCGGGCACGGCCTCGCGCCGTTGCGCGAGCGCCGCTTCTATGACCTCGAAGGTGAATCCCCGCCGCCGGAGCGCCCGCAGCAGCCGGGCGCGGCATGCGGATTCATCTTCGCCCGAGCGCGGCGCATGGCAGGCGGCCACCTGCCGCGCCGCCTCCAGCTCGCGCCCGCGCCCCATCTCCTCGGCCAGGACGCGCTGGATCAGCTCTTCATCTACGCCCTTGCCGCGCAGCTCCCAGCGCAGTCCCAGCGAGCCGCGAGGGTTGCTTGCCAGGCGCTCCCGTACCCACGCCCGTGCAAAGCCCTCGTCATCCACCAGACCTGCCGCCTGCAACTCCTCCAGCGTCGCCGTGATAACGCGCTCATCGAATCCCTTGCGCCGCAGCCGGTCATGCAGCTCGCACCGGCTGCGCGCTCGGTAATCCAACAGGCGCAGGCACGCCTCCCGCGCCCGCTCGACCTGCGTTCGCTGCGCCTCGTCGGTCAGTCCGTGCTCCTCGCTCGAGGGGGCAAGGCAGTGCCGCGTCCGCGCCGGGCGAGGGACCGCGCCCGCTACGCCTGCCCCCCGTCGTCCTCATCCGCGGCCACATCCGCGGCCACGGCCACGGGCTCGGCGCCGCCGACGTGCTCGCGGATGCGCCGCTCGATCTCGCCCGCCAGCTCGGCGTCGGTCTCGAGCGTCGCGCGCGCGTTCTCGCGCCCCTGGCCGAGGCGGGTGTCGCCGAAGCTGAAGAAGGCGCCGGACTTGGCGATGAGGCCCAGTCCCAGCCCGACGTCGAGCAGGCTGCCGCCGCGGGAGATGCCTTTGCCGTAGATGATGTCGAACTCCACCTGGCGGAACGGCGGAGCCACCTTGTTCTTCACCACTCGCGCGCGGGTGCGGGTGCCGATGACCTCGGTGCCCACCTTGAGGTTCTCGATGCGGCGCAGTTCGATGCGCACTGACGACCAGAACTTGAGCGCGCGGCCGCCGGGGGTGACCTCGGGGTTGCCGAACATGATGCCGATCTTCTCGCGGAGCTGGTTGAGGAAAACGCCGACGGTTTGCGTGCTCGACAGCGACCCCGCGAGCTTGCGCATGGCCTTGCTCATGAGGCGCGCCTGCAGCCCGACGTGGGAGTCGCCCATCTCTCCCTCCAGCTCCGCCCGGGGGACGAGGGCCGCCACCGAGTCGAGCACGAACACGTCAATCGCCCCGCTGCGCACCAGCATGTCAGCGATGTCCAGCGCCTGCTCCCCGGTGTCGGGCTGGGACAGCAGCAGCTCGTCGAGGTTGATCCCCACCGCCTTGGCGTAGCTCGGATCGAGGGCGTGCTCGGCGTCAACGAAAGCGGCGGTGCCGCCCGCGCGTTGGGCCTCGGCGATGACGTGGTAGGCGAGGGTGGTCTTGCCCGAGGCCTCGTTGCCGAAGATCTCGACAATGCGCCCCCGCGGCAGCCCGCCCACGCCCAGCGCGAGGTCGAGGCCGAGCGCCCCGGTCGGGACCACGTCCACCTTGAGGCGGGAGGTGCTCTCGCCCAGGCGCATGACCGAGCCTTTGCCGAACTGCTTCTCGATCTGGCCGATGGCCAGCTCCAATGCCTTAGCCTTGTCCGTCATCATCGCTCCCCCGTTCGCCCCGCGCCTCGCCGAGCGCGAATTCCCGCTGGCTGGTATAGATCGGACCCGTCGGTCGCAGGTCGCTGCGCATCAGCTCCACGCGCGCCACCTCCATCTCCCCCAACTGCCGTTCGATCTGCTCGCGCATCCGCGCCGCCAACTCCGGGCGTCCCCGCGGCGACCGGCAGCGCCCCAGCGTCACGTGCGCGCTGAACTCCCGCTGCTCGCGCGCAAAGCCCAGCGGCTCCAGAGCGTCTTCCACGCGCCGCGCGAGCTCGCCCAGCTCGCGTGCGCCATCCTTCACCCCCGCCCAGATCACGCGCGGCGCGGTAGGCGAAGGGAATCCGCCGATCCCCTCCACTCGCAAGCGGAACCGCGCTCTTGGCGTTACCGCCGCCGCCACCGCCTCCGCGATCGCGGGGACGCGGTCGTCATCCACCTCGCCCAGGAACTTGAGCGTGAGGTGGATGCCCTCGGGGCGCACCCATTTCACATCCGCGCCGCTCGCCCGCAGCCGCTCCTGGGCCTGCGCGAGCGCCCGGCGTAAGTCGTCGCCCATATTGACCGCGATGAACGCGCGCATGACCGCGGGTTCCCGAACTCCAGCCTCCTATTCTATGCGTGCGCCCGCCAGCCTCTCCGTCTCCCGCAGGGCGAGCGCCAGCGCCGCATTGCAGGCGCGCCACTTGACGGCTTCACGGGCACCGCCCAGGCGATGCTCCTCACATGTCACGCCCTGCGGCCCGGTGAGGCAAACGTAGGTCAGGCCAACAGGCTTTCCCTCGGTCGCGCCACCGGGGCCGGCGATGCCTGTTACCGCGAGCGCGAGGTCGCAGCCCAGCGCCGCCCGCGCTCCCGAAGCCATATCGCGGGCCGTCTCCTCGCTCACCGCGCCGTGCTCGGCCAGCACCGCCGCCGGCACGCCCAGGAGTTCGATCTTGGCTTGATCGGCATAGGTCACCAGCGAGCCGAGGAAGTAGTCAGAGCTGCCGGGGATCTGGGTGATGCGATGGCCGATGAGGCCGCCGGTGCAGGATTCCGCTATCCCCAGGGTCAGCCCGGCAGCGCGCATGCGGGCGCCCAGGGCCGCCTCCAGCGATTCGTCGTCGCGCCCATAGAGGAAGCCTCCGGCGCGGGCGCGCACCGCCGCCTCCAGGTCCTCCAGCATGGCAGCGGCCTGATGCTCATCGGCGGCCTTGGCGGTCAGGCGCAGGTGCACCTCTCCTAGGTGCGCCAGCGGGGCGATGGTAGGGTTCGACTGCGCGGTCACCAGGTCGGCGACGAGATCCTCCAGGGACGATTCGCCGATGCCGATGAAGCGCAGGACGCGCGAGCGGATGACGCCCGCCGGCGCGCGGCGCCGCAGCTCCGGCCACAGGCTGGCGGCGGCCATCGCTTCCATCTCCGCCGGCACGCCCGGCATGGCAGCCAGCAGTCTGCCGGCGCATTCGAGGATGAACCCGGGGGCGGTGCCGACGGGATTGGGCATGATGCGCGCCCCGGCGGGCACGCGCGCCTGCTTGAGATGGCTGTCGAGGAGGGGAATGCCGCGAGCCGCGAGCAGAGAACGGATGTGTGAGGCGGAGGCCTCATCGGCCACCAAGTCGCGCCCCACGGCGAGGGCGACCGCTTCCGCGGTCACGTCGTCGGCGGTGGGCCCGAGGCCGCCGGTGATGATAACCGCATCGGCGCGCGCCAGCGCCTCGCAAATCGCGTCGCGCACGCGCTCGACGTTGTCGCCCACACTTACCTGGCGAAACAGGTCTATGCCAATCTCGGATAGCCTGCGCGACAGATAGACGGCGTTGGTATTGGCGATCTGGCCCAGAAGGAGCTCAGTTCCAACCGAAAGGATCTCCGCTTGCATGCGGTCCCCTGAAGCGTACCGGCGCCCCCAGGCGCGCCTGCTTGACGAAATGCGCAACCGCGGGATAGGATCAACATGAGCATGACTTCCGGCCCAATTATAGCCAATTCGAACGCCGACGGCAAGCGGCCCGTCGCCTTGCGCGCGGCCCGTCGCCTTGCGCGCTTGACAGGCGCTTGGCGCAGCCATATAATACAGCGTCTGTTTGCTGCCGAGGGGCGACGCCAAGCGTAGCATTCCGCACCATCCCGTCAGGAGCTCATCAGCATGTCATATTGGAAGGGCCGGCGCACCCTGGTGACCGGGGGGGCGGGGTTCATCGGGTCTCACCTGGTCGAGATGCTCGTGGCCGACGGCGCCGCGGTGCGCGTGGTGGACAACCTGGAGCGGGGGCGGCTGAGCAACCTGGACGCGGTGCTGGATGATGTCGAGTTCGTGCAGGACGACCTGCGCGACCCCCAGGCGTGCCTGCGCGCCACCGCGGGCATGGAGTGCGTCATCAACATGGCCGCCAAGGTCACCGGCATCGAGTACAACCGCGACCACCACGGCGACATGTACACCTGCAACGTGCTCATCAACACCAACGTGCTGGAGGCGGCGCGGCTCAACGACGTCACCCGTTTCTGCGCGGTGAGCACCGCCTGCATCTACCCCCACGACGCCCTGGTGCCAACGCCCGAGTCGGAGGGCGGCCGCGGCACCCCCGAGCCCACCAATGAGGGCTACGGCTGGGCCAAGCGCATGGCGGAGAAGCAAGCCCAGTATTATGCCGCGGAGTATGGCATGGAGATCGCCATCGTTCGCCCCTTCAATGCCTACGGGCCGCGCGACTACTACGACCGCGCCACCTCTCACGTCATCCCCGCCCTCATCGCCAAGGTGCTGGAGGGCGACGACCCGGTAGTGGTATGGGGCAGCGGCGAGCAGAGCCGCGTGTTCGTCCATGCCCGGGACTTCGCCCGCGGCATCCAACTGGTGACGGAGAAGCACCCGGCGGCCGATCCCGTCAACGTCGGCCACGACGAGGAGACCACCATCAAGCAGCTCCTTGCACGGATCCTGGAGCTGACCGGCAAGCGCCCTCGCGTCTTCTACGACACCAGCTTGCCCGAGGGATACCGTCGGCGCGCGGCCGATACGACCAAGCTGCGGCGGGTGACAGGCGGTTTCGTGCCCCAGATCTCCCTCGACCAGGGCCTGGTCGAAATGATCGAGTGGTACCGCGCCACCCACGCGGCCGCGGCGGAGTCGGGCGCCCGCGGGCGCGATGACTGCTAGCTCAATCTGGCGTCAGGGCGCGAGGAGAGACGGCCTCATCTGATGCGCAGCGCACGAGACATCCGTCCCCTTGTGTTGTGCGTGACCGAGACCGCCGCCATCGCCGCCGTCGGCGCGGCGGTTGGCGCCGGCTTGCTCGCCACTGCCGTGGCCGCAGCCGCGTGGATCGTGGCGGCGATCATTTTCGGTCTGAGTGACCGCAGGTGGTGGGCGCGTCCGCGCTCCCTCTACCGCGCTGCGGCCAAGACCTGGGCGACCGCCTCACTCGCATCGTGGCTGGCCGCGTTCCTGTCGCCGCTTGCGGTTACCCCTAAGGCGATGTTGCTGCTCCCACTGGCCGGGTTGGCGGTCGCTGTCGCCATGCGCACGATCTGGCGCGCGGTCGCCGTGCACCGTCGGCGGCCGGTGCTGGTGGTGGACGTCGCCGGGGAGGATCGCCTGGCGGCGTGGCTGGCGTACTACTGGCCCGAGTGGGAAATCGTCGGTCTCGTGGATGGCCGCGATGCCGCGGCGGCCGCACGCGAGGCGGCGGGCCGCGGGGCTGCGGTCGCATACTATCTTAACGGGCAGGGCGCCCCCTCGCCCGGCGGTCTGGAGGCGCTGCCGCTCGACGACCTGCTGCAGCGGGTGAGCGGGCGCGTCTTCCTGGAGCACACCGACGGCGTGCGATCGCGCTGCAGCGGCGCCCGCGTGGCGCTCAAGCGCGTGATGGACCTCTGCGTCGCCGCCGGCGGGCTGGCGCTCCTGGCGCCGCTGATGGCGTTGCTGGCGGCGCTGATCAAGCTCGAATCGCAGGGCCCGGCGATCTACCGCCAGCGGAGATTGGGGCGCGGGTTGCGGCCGTTCGAGATGCTGAAGTTCAGGTCCATGATCAACGAAGCGGAGCAGGAGACGGGACCGGTGTGGGCGCAGGCCAACGACCCGCGCTGTACGGTGGTGGGACGGGTCCTGCGCCCGCTGCACCTGGACGAGCTTCCGCAGCTCGTCAACGTTGTGCGCGGCGAGATGAGCCTGGTGGGCCCGCGCCCGGAGCGGCCGGAGCTGGCCGATGAGCTCCTGCGAACGATGCCGGTGTACCGCAAGCGCCTCGAGGTCCGGCCCGGCATCACCGGCTGGGCGCAGATCAACCAGGGCTACGACCGCGAGATGGACGATGTGCGCCGCAAGCTGGAGTACGACCTCTACTACGTCAAGCACTGCGGGCCGTTGTTTGACACCGCCATCCTGCTGCGCACCATTGACGCGGTCATCTTCGGCAAGCCCCGCCGCCCCGCCCGCCCCGACCTGCCGTGAGCGGTCGCCCCGGCGACGCACTGGGACGCCGCGCAGGCGTGGGGCGAAACGCGGGGTGTGTGTGACTGGTGTGACCTGAAGCGGCAGGTGTTGGCCGGAGGATGACGAAATGCGCGCAAGCCTCGGGATCGCGTATTGATGGTCCCCCGGCGCGACCGAAGACCGAACGCGGAAAGGAGCTGGAGATGCGAACAGTAGTAGTGATGGTGGTCATGGGCGCGTTGCTGTTGTCAGCGGGCGCCGCATTCGCGCAATACGGCTACGGCGGCTCGACGATGCCGGAGGAAAAGCCGTACCTGCGCGCCAAAGTCGGGTGGTTCGAGCCGAGCGAGGGCGCCCTCGACGGCGACC
>Ga0307378_10013050_pt1 | contig 10560 bp, 16 predicted proteins | sample UN1MG_FD_202238 | JGI IMG/M metagenome (GOLD analysis project Ga0307378, IMG submission 202238) | Soil microbial communities from Risofladan, Vaasa, Finland - UN-1 | ecosystem: Environmental > Terrestrial > Soil > Coastal area > Acid sulfate soil | place: Finland: Risofladan, Vaasa | collected...
GTCGGCACTGTCCTCTGTGATATTTTCTACTTCAAGGTCATAAATTCTAAGATTAGAGACATCCCCGTCCCCGTCTTCATCAGCCACCTCGGATGTAATTCTTAATTTTGCAGAATAGGCATCGGGCGTTGCCCCACCACTAGCCTCAACGGTTAGCACGACGCTAGTGGGCGACCTACCACTCATAGTGAAATCATCTTTGCTCAGTCTAAATGCAATATTACCGTTGTCAAATGATGATGGAGAAATGCTTACTTCAACATCAAGAGAGTCACTAGATGAGTTATAGAGAGTGATAGTAGTGGATTTCGTTTCGCCAGGGAACAATTCCACGCTCCAAGTATCACCCGACCATCCACCATCTCCTATTCTGTCTACTACTGTAATACTTGCAGCACTAACAGGGGAGGATACCAAGAGCAAGCCAAAAATTATTATTACTGCTACTATTGTCCTTCTCATCATATCCTCTTTGCTCTATGAGTTCTACATTCTATGGGAGTGGCAAACATTGTTCCCTAGCTTCTCTCGAACACTATATCGAAAGTATAAGGGTTAGCTGTAGGCCTTGGGGGGGTATCATTTGCAACCTTTACTGTAACATCACCTATCCAGATACCCTTAACGGAACCAGTAGCTGCTGGAATTGTACCACTCGGTAAACCCTCAAAGGTAAACCAATGGGTATTATCCCAAGTACCTTCCAGCGAAACTGTAACAGTTATTGGATTGTTGGCTCGGTTTTCTATTTTCAGGGCGAAGGTTCTAGTATCACCAGCGACACCCCAATCCGTAAAGATAAAACTGCTATTCACCGAAGTCTCGTAAATACCGTTGCAATCATAGTCCAACGATACTACCATGGGTTCTTCAACGGTTATCGTGACAGGTACGGTCAGAAAGTTGTATGCAGCAAAGGCACTACCAGAAATTAGCACTAATGCCATTACGACAGCTAATACGCCTACTGGTATGCTATGCCACCGTCTTTTTAGAAATCGTTTCATAAATTAGCCTTCTTTCTTTATTATTATTCTCTGCCACCTGACCGACCACAAATATTAGCAGATTTTAAAATGATTCCGCTTGCCACTCCCATAGAAAGCAGAACTCAGGTTGTCTCCTTTATGTAGTGGAGGATGGCTAGTACACTTTGAGTATGTTGTTAAAGTTCCCCAAATCCTATTTATTCTTCTTCGACTTTTTATCCTGATTTTGGATACGCCAACCCAAGAGGAAAAGCACAAACCCCAGAGCAACAAACGCCAAGATTATAAGATTTAAAGTAGAAGCAGGCATCGAGGTCATATAATTCGGCAAGGCCACAAAGAAGCCTAGGGCAATAATCATAAATATCACAGCCGCCCAATTATATACACCAGATTTCTTTTTTAACTCAGTATTATTCCACTGGTATCCCATTAGTGCCTCCTCTTATTCCACAATATCATAATCCGTGACTTTACCTTCCACATAGAATGTAATGGCTCCGTTTGGAATATTAAGACTTCCCAAAGTTACGGTGACATACACATTGGTATCATCATTAGCGCCTATGGATAGTCCATCACCATAAGAAGGTGTTATTCCTGCTATTACGAATACCCCGTCCCCCACATACACTTTTTGCCATTGCAAAGGATATCCGCCACTTACTTTGCACTCAGTGGATGATAGAGCGATAGGAATACCCCGTGAGTGCATTATCAATTCTAGAGTCACATTCTCTATGTCATAATCCAAGTTGTTGTCCACTTGGAAGTACAAAGTAGATTCCTTAGTGGCAAACCCAACAGGAAAGTCGAAACTATTACCATAGCCCAACTTGACTTTCACAGCATTATTGTCCTTTTTTATCTCTTCCTTGGTTTCCGCTTCTTCCTCTTTGACTGTTTCCAAGGCTTTTATCCGTGTATCATAACCAGTCAAAAGTGCCACAATCTGGTCGTCTTTAGATTTACGAGCCTCTGCTTCCTCATCAATTTTGGCAGACAACGCCCCTACATCATTGGATACCTGCGAAACACTACTTTGTAGATTTGCCACAGTCCCATTCATCTTGTTAATCGAGTCGTTCAAACTAGCAGTCTGTTGCGAAATGGCATTGTTTACTGTCGAGGATACTGTATTGGGTAGACCCTGTACGGCGGCGTTCACCGATGCCGTAGCTTCGTTCACGCTGACTGCCATATTAGCCATATTCGTCTCAAAATCTTTCTTGGTGACAAAAGTACCACCACCCATCATTCCCAAAAGAAGCATGACTAATATCGCCACCACCAAAGACACTAGAGCCATTTTGCCTATACCTCCACTATTCCCGAAAGACATACGAGAGGCGGGTTTCTCCTGTCTCATAGGTGGTTGCCATCCAGGTTCATCTTCAATCACCTCTTGGCGTGTAGCCTTCGGTGGGGTTATTTCTTCCATCACTTCATCTACGTGTTTATGTTCTTGCACCATGTATTCCTCCTAATTCTTGAGTTTACATTTCTTACGGTGTGTACTTAGATGTTCTCGTAAGATTCCTTGATACCTGCCAAGCCTCGGTATTTCACTGATTATCGCTTCCAATTCCTTTTCAGTGTTCTTGTACTTGCTACTTCCAGCCTTACTAAAAGACAGAGCCAACACCGCTGTCATCCCATATTCGTTAAAAGCCATCTTGCTCAGCCCCTCGATGTAAGACTTGAATAGCCACCTTCTCCATGACAATGGCAAGAAGAAGATACGATTTAACACCAACTTGTATGATTTAGCGATTATCTCAAACGCCGCTGAACGCTCGGCTTTCGTAGCCATCATTCCATCTCTATCTTGATTATCCAGTGCTTATTTATCTTCACCTGTCTCCCGTCTTCCTTTCTGAATAAAAGAAAGGAAGGAACGTCCAACGCCATTATCCTGTCCCAATACGTCCTGTAGACGTGCATCTCCGACATTTCAGGATTAGCCAATAAAACCTTATACCACTTCTTCTGCATTTATATCCCTCCGTTCATTTTTGTAAAATCTGTTTATCCTCATAGAAGGTAGAGCCACACTTCCAACATTTAAGGCGTTGCCGCTTGCCTCCCTTTGTGACTACAAACCCATGTCTCACTATATAATCAGCCCCACATTTGGGACAATTATATCCCTTTACCATCCCACTATCTCTCTATACATATTTATATATATATTATAGCAATACTTCCATGTTTAGTCAAGTGTTGGTTTGTCTTTTTGCCGACTCTGGATACGGACGTTCCGCTTTCGCCAAATCATTTCATCCATCGCTAAGGCATTCTCCCATGGGTTTATCATTATTTCCTCAAGGTTCAAATTTACCATGCTCCCATCTATCTTCTCAACATCCAGTTTTCTCGCACTAAGGGGTCTACCGTATTTCTCACACTTCTGTATCGCCTGTTCCCGTGTACGGGCATCTTTGTGAAACATTTTTACAGTCTTATTCTGCACATACATGCCAAGGAAAGGCTGGTAATGTTTACTACCCTGCTTAACCTCAACTCTAACTTCAAACGTAGTCAGTGTAGAATTCACCACATCACCTCATTACCTTTTTCTTCATCCGATGTCGTGTTTTTAACCATCTCTGTTGCCCGCCTTGCCTAGTAAATCTCCTGAGCTTGCCTGATTTGGCTAATAGATGATACTTACTTTTTGCCATTCTGCACTCCTTTCTTTCTCGCCACATACCTGAGTAGTTTGATTTTATTATGCACGGAAAGTGATTGCCACAATTTCCTCTTTCTCTCGTCTTTTTCTATTTGGCTAAGATAGTCTTTGAGTTCCTCACGGGTAATGTAAGGAGCCAACTCTCTCTGTAGAATGCTCGTTACATCCTTCTCTTCAATCCCTACTTTTTCTTTTTTCTTTCGTCTCAATCTAAACGGCATTTTACTTCACTTCTGATAAACTTCCACCATAACCCCTTATCTGGATTTATTGCTTAAATATCAACCCCCAAACTTTTTTGAGCAACTCTTTATAGTCCCTTTTACCATACAAAAATACCACAGACCTTAGCCCATTCAACCATAGGAATGGATTTAACAAATAATGCTTACCATATCTTTTCTGTATGGTGAACTCCCTGAATACATCTTCATTCAAACGCTCTAATTCTTTCTTAGAACAGTCCTTCGTTAAATTAACGCTGGCATGGAAACTCCAATCTTCCAAATTATTCTCTATTATCAATCCCTTTTTTTGGGCTTCGGTATACATGGACGTACCTATTATCGGACTGGTCATGGCAAACCCGTAAAAGTTTAAATCAAGTTCTCTGGCAAATTTAACTGTTTCACCGATTGTAGCTTTGGTGTCCCCTAAGATACCTAGCATGAAATACCCCGTAATGTGGATATCAGCTTCCTTAGTCCATTCAACCACTTCCCTTACCTGTTCAAGTGTGATTCCCTTTTTTATAGAGTCAAGAATTTCTTGGTTGCCCGATTCAATGCCATACGCTATGCCTTTACAGCCAGCATCATGCATCAACTCAAGCAGTTCCTTTGCCATAAGATTCACTCGCCCGTTACAATACCAATTAATATCAATCTTTTTGTCTATCAATTTATTGCAGAAGTCCTTGACTCTTTCATTGTTAAGAACAAAGGTATCATCATTAAACACAAATCCATTAAAGCCGTAATCGCTGTTCAGTTGCCTTATCTCACCAATGATATTGTCTGAGCTTCTACTTCTCCACTTATAGCCCCACATATCCTTATGGCAGAAGGTACAGTTGAAGGGGCAGCCCCTTGAACTAATTAGTGTGGTACTTTCCGTCCTAGGAACTTTCATGCCAAAACTCTTGAAGTGATGAGTGGTATAACGGTTCATATCCAAAAGATGCCGAGCGGGATATAATATATCATCCAAGTTCTTTGTGGGTTCTCTTACAGGGCTAACATTAACTAACCCATCACTTTTATACGCAATCCCTTTGACCTCACTATAGTCAATCCCTTGCTCAATAGCTGACACCAATTCAACTATAGTTCTTTCACCCTCCCCCATTACAACACAATCAGCCTGAGACGTAGACAGAACTTTATTCGTATGAGTAGTAGCCAAAGGCCCACCCAATATTATCTTAGCCTTCGGGTTACATCCTCTAGCGATTCCAGTCAACCTTAAAACTTCCTGATATTCAGTTACCATGCCCGTGATACCTATAACATCTGCCCCCACTAAACCTTCTTGCAGTTTACTATCGGATACCTTATGCGAATTAAGGTCTGTGATTTTAACGGAATAACCCGCATGTTCTAAACTTGCAGCGATATAAGCCAGCCCAAGAGGTACATATATATTTGGACTCCATGTTTTAAGTTTGGGATTTAGTAGAACTATATTCATATTTTACCAATTTCTCAAGTTCATACTCTAACTGCTTAATTACACTATCATAGCTATGAGTTTGTCTCACATAATTCAATGCTGCTTGCCCTAACTTTTGTCTTCTGTCATCAGATTTAAGCAAAGATATTATCTCAAATTCTATCCCATTATCTGCGTACACTATACCTTGTTTTTGTCCGATGTTTTTTAAACCAAGCAACCGTAGTGAAACCGTCGGTTTACCACAGGCCATGTACTGTATTATCTTGGTGGGAAATGCATCTTTAGTAGCACCACTAACAGGGAACGTATTTATGCACACGTCCGCCGAGTTTATATACTGTGAAATAAACTCGTGTGGTTGAAGCCCAGTTATAATCACATGGTCTTCCAATCCTGCTGTTTTTATTATCCCCTGTAACCAAGGACGTTGCACTCCGTCACCGACTATCATCAATTTTGCATTGGGAAACTCATTGAGAACATAACTAAACTTCGGTATAAACGTATCAAGCCCACTAAACATAGGGAGTGTGCCGACAAAGACAATCACTTTGTCCTTATCATTCAATCCCCATTTATGTCGAATCCCATTACTACTTATATCAGGATGAAAAAGGTCGGTATCCACACCTAGGGGCAATAATTCCACATTGGATGCTCCCATCCCAATCACGTATTCGGAAAGTTGAGGGCTAATAGTCAGAACTAAATCAGCCCTAGAATATACAAACTTTTCCATACAATAAGTTATTTTTGAAAGTATAGGATTAGATACAAGCTGATGTAGGGTATCTATTGAGCGAAATACTACGGGAACACTAAAATTCTTGGCTAATCTAACGGTTTGTATCCCATTGGTCGGTACGGAATAAAGTATGATAACATCAATTTTCTTTTCCATGATGGCTCTCTTAATCGCCCAGTAGTGAGTCAAGAAGGCAGACATACGGCTCAAGATAGGGATTTTTATAAACCCTGGGCGTATCAGTTTTACCAAGGCTTCTGGATAAGCCCTTGCTACATTCACTTCTTTAGTCCTCAAAGTCCCGAAATCCAAAAGGTTCTTTTTAATCCACATGGATTCATAATCTATGACATAGACATTATGCCCTGCTAAGGATAACAATTCTGCTAGCGTGTGGAACTCGAACACTACTTTTCTAAAAAAATCAATTTCATGGATAATCAAGATGTTCATACGTTATTCTTTATAACCCTCATATTTAATCAGTATAGGTATAGCACTAAATATAAGTAATGCAGCTACAATAACTAATGGTAAAGCAATAGGATGCAACAGACTTGGAAATATTAAATAGGAAATTACTAAAATTGCACATCCTAAAAACATACTCAAATCACCTAACTTGATTATAGTCTTTACTTTCATATTACATCCTCCACAAAGCTCTTCTTTTTGCCATCATTATTATTCTCCAAAGGGTATAAAAACCCTGAACCACTGGGTTTATAGTTGAACCATCTCTGGTATACTTAACTGAAATGGGTACTTCAATAATCTTGAGATTCCTTTTCGCTGCCTCAAATATTATTTCAGATGATACAGCCATCCCTTTCTCTTTCAGTTCTAATTCCATTACAGCCTTTGGGGAAAAACTCCTAAACCCAGACTGGCTATCCGAGACATTCACGCCAGAAAGGATACGGGTTAAAACAGATAAAACCTTCCCTCCCACATAACGGTAAGGCGGTATGTCTTTACGCTTCCTAGACCCTATTGCAAGGTCATATCCATCGAGTATTGGTTTAACCAAACAAGGGATATCATCAGTATTGTGTTGAGTATCAGCATCGATAATCACCAAGACATCCAATCCCCGTTTTTTTGCTTCATCTAGTATACTTATAATTGTAGCACCATAACCCTCATTTTTACTATGGCTAACTACGGTAGCCCCAGCCAATTCTGCTAATTGAGCAGTATCATCGGTACTCCCGTCATCAACAACGATGACCTCATCAGCGTACTTCTTGGCTTCAGTTACCATATCCTCTATGTAACGCCCTTCATTATAGGCTGGTAAGGCTACTATAATCACTGATATTTCCTTTTCCGCATTATTTTATGAAGCCCTACTATTAATCTTACCACTTTATCAGAACAATTAATCTCTACCCCATAAGGATTATCAAACTTCACACCAGCATCAATCTGACCCCTGACTAAACCGACTGCATCCATTATTGTGGGCATATCCACTCCAGACATAACTACGCTACCTGTATCATATACTTCGGGTCTTTCGTTGCTATCTCTCACTATAACCATTGGTATGTCTAATATGGCAGCATCTTCATGCCCAGTACCACTATCAGAAAGGTTACAAAAAGCCCCTAATTGAAGTTTCAAGTAATCAATCATGCCAAACGGTTTATGGAGTCGGATTCTGCCACAGTCTATTCCCTCCAAATGTCTCTTTGTATGAGGATGTGTCGAGAATATAACAGGTAATTTATATTCCTCACCCAAAGAACGCAAGGCTTTAATAATTAAACAAAGGTTCTTTTCATTATCTACATTCTCTTCACGGTGAATGCTGGCTAGAAAATACCTACCTGACTCAAGTTGCAGGTCTTCAAGTATCTTTGAACCTTCAATCTTATCCGTATGCCTAGAGTAAACTTCCAAAAGCGGAGAGCCGACAACAAATATATCTTGTGAAGCAAGCCCTTCCATTAATAGATTCCTTCTAGCATGTTCCGTATAACACAAATTGATATCGGAAGTGTGGTCTACAATTCTACGGTTTATTTCCTCTGGAACGTTCTCATCGAAGCACCTATTACCCGCTTCCATGTGAAACACAATAATCTTCAATCGTTTTGCTATTATGCAGGACAATGCACTGTTTGTGTCGCCCAGTATTAGAACTGCATCAGGTTTTTCTTTCAGCATCACTTGCTCACATTGAGTTAATATCTTCCCTATCTGCTCCCCTACTGTATCTGCCTTGACATCCAATACATAATCGGGTTTCCTGATTTTCAGTTCATCAAAGAATATTTGATTCAATTCGTAATCGTAACTCTGGTTGGTATGAACAAATACATGATTAGTGTATAAGTCCAACTTCTTTATTATTTCGGATAGCCTGATTAATTCTGGCCTCGTACCTACCATAAGCATACATTTCATTTTTGGCATAACTAAACCTTCAACTTAAATGTATCAGTATCTTCTGGATTATATTCTTCACTAGCAATAATCAACAGTTCGCATACTTCTGATTTGCTAAAATTTCTAACTATATGGCTCTCATACGGTTTAATCAGTATAAACTCCTGTTTGGAACCATCAAGAAGAACAACCCTTGTTGTGCCGTCTTTAACATTGGTCATCTTCATCTCGCATTTGCCGTGTATACAACAAAACTCCTCTTCCTTGCGAGTGTGATAATGCCCTCCTCTTGCACACCCAGGGTTGACTTGTAATATACTCAACTGTCCGAATTTAACATCACTTGCATGGGCTAGTTCTTGGAATGAACCTCTTTTGTCTACATTAACTGGATACATGCTCACCTCTTTTATAATATTCAATACATTTTGCCAATTTAGGATGTTCCCCAAGCCTCGAAGTTAAATATTCGTATATCTCACCTATACTCATTACTTCACCATTTACATGGACATATCCGCTATGTGAGAATTTGCAATCGGCTAGTTTGCTAACAAGGTCTTCCACACAAATAAATTCCCTAGTTGCTACAGGGTTGTTAATGGTAACTTGCTCTCCATGTGTTAGTTGATAAGCAAAGGTAGCCACTACTGAGTTATAAAACGGCTTACCACCAACTCCATAAACATTGGGGACTCTGAATATGCACCATTTCTCAGTCAGTTGCAAAATTGATTCCTCCATAAGTTTGGTCAGGCCGTATTCCGAATCTGAATTCCATATAACTTGTTTTGATGAAATAAAAATGATTTCTGGTTCCACCTTGTTAAGTTGTAATGACAAAATAAGGTTCCCAGTAGCAACGAGATTATTGGTAAGAATTTTGCCTTCATCCTCTCTGTTTAATCCCGCAAGGTGATAAATCCTGTCACAGTCTTTAGTAAACAACTTAACATCTTCCAAGTTTCTTAAGTCTCCTTGGAATAAAATAGGATTATCTATCTTACCCTTTAGATATGAACCTATAAATCCCTGCCAGCCTGTTATTCCGATTTTCACAGTAGCTTGGCTTCCTTTAATTTATTTAGCACTTGCTCTGCATTGTACTGTTCGGCATTTAGAGATGAAAAGGATTCTGGTTCCACATAGTCTTCACCACAGAAATAGTAATCTATTGGTTGTTGAGTGGTTATTCGTGCATAAGTGATACCATCCTCACATTCCGTGGTAGCTCTGTAAACCTCTGCCCCTGTAAGCAATGTCTCATGCATTTTCTCGCCAGGTCTTATACCTATAACAGTTTTTGGGAGTTCTCTCCCAAAATGTAACTCCAATGCCTCTACAAGAGTTTTAATCTTACAAGCTGGAGGTCTCATTATAAATAGTTCCCCAGCTTTGCCATCATTCAAACACTTCAAGGAAAGTTTAACTGCTTCCTCCAATGTTAAAATAAATCGTGTCATATTCGGGTTTGTTATCGTAATCGGCTCATTCCGATTAATGAATCCCAAGAATAAAGGAACAACCGAGCCACGAGAACCTAGAACATTCCCGTATCTCAAGCATACATTGACCGTCTTGCCCTTATGGGATGAAACAAATCTCTCGCTAAGTGCCTTGCTCATCCCATAAGCACTTATCGGGTAAGCAGCCTTGTCAGTTGATAAAACTACCACCCTTTTCACGCCACAATATTCTGCTGCATCAATAACATTCTTCGTTCCAATTATGTTGGTATTGACTATTTCCTCTGGGAATTTCTCGCCAGTCGGAACATGTTTTAAGGCGGCGGCGTGAAATACATAATCCACATCTCGCATAGAGTAGATTAGCTTTTCTCTATCCCTAACATCCCCGATAACATAGGAGATGTTTTTATCTCTTCTTTCAATATACATGTCAAATTGCTTACTTTCATCTCGGCTATACACGATAAATTTAGCATTGCTACCTTGCAAATAATCTATGAGGGAAGAGCCGAAGCTTCCAGTGCCGCCTGTCACCATTATTAATTTACCACTCAAATCAACTAACATTGCATTCTCCTAATTATTTCTTAGCCACCA
>Ga0307378_10013051_pt1 | contig 10559 bp, 4 predicted proteins | sample UN1MG_FD_202238 | JGI IMG/M metagenome (GOLD analysis project Ga0307378, IMG submission 202238) | Soil microbial communities from Risofladan, Vaasa, Finland - UN-1 | ecosystem: Environmental > Terrestrial > Soil > Coastal area > Acid sulfate soil | place: Finland: Risofladan, Vaasa | collected...
TGTTACTGTTGTAAATTCAAATTTTATTGTGAGAGATATAAGGGTGGATGGGATGGCAGATCCCCTTATTATAATAACTACTAGACCAATCGTTACGTGGACAGTACATAGTCCAGCTAATAGGAATAACACTTATGTCTCTATTAGAGTAGGAACATTTTATGGTGCAAATAATGTATATAGTTCTGTTATAAATACTGATGATACAGCATGGCGTTTTCCAGATGATTTATTAGAAAAAGGAAATGATTATTTTGTTGGAATATCTGTTAGTGATTCTACGACATTTTCAGAACCTCATATTTATACAAAGTTTCGTGTTACTGGATCTAGATGGACAGATAATGTGGAAAATACAACAGGATGGACAGTTGAAACCAGCTTTGTTCTTCTTTCTGAAGATTCTTTTGATGAACAAACTTATCAATTTGTTAGAATACAAGATGGCAATTATTTTGGGGAAATAAGAATACACAATAAAAAATTAGCATTTGTATCTAGTGACACTCTTTATTCTGCAGAAATAGAAACTCAAGGAGCCCATGTACTGACCATTATAGGAAAGAATAATGATGTAAGAATATATTTAGATAGAATTCTGTTAATAAATGCTGATGGATTATTTACTCAACCTACTTCCGCCAAACTTTTAGAGATTGGAAACAACAAGAGTTCTAATTTTGTTGTTTATTATAAGTATGTATATTATACTACTTTAGGAGATTATTATCCCGAAAGTTCTTCTCAATATTATAATATGAGTTTCGGAGATTATTTAAATTTTCCTAAAAATTCAATAGTTTCTTTAAAGGAATATATAGAAAATCTAATTGAATATAAAATATTTTCTGCCAATCCACATGAGGAGGAAGAGGGATCTACGATTTATAAACTTTCTCCAGGTGAATCAATTAATTTACATACCGTAAATAGAACATATTCACCTATAAATAAAATAGGACTTTCTCCAGATAAAAAATATACTGTTTTTAGCCATTCTAAGGGAGCATCTATATTTCGTGGCTATCACATAGAAGATTATACTTCTTCTTATATTTGGAATACTAGTTCAGCAGTTTTACCAAATAATGATGGGTGGGAATTATATCAAAATTTGGGAACAAATTCAGTCCAGTTGTTAAATGACGGTTTGATTATAAATACTTTGTATCAAGGACAAGAAAATTGAGTACATATAAAAATCTTATTTTATCTCATAATCCAATATTATATTGGAAATTAGACAGTTATTATTTATATACTATTACTCCACCGGGTATCTCATTTACTTGTTTTTCTGATGAAATGGAATATAGAAATGGAATGAGCTCTTTTCCTAATACTCCTGAATCAGTAGTTGATTTTTGGAAAAAAGATACTTTAGTGGCCGAAGATAGTGGAGGAAGTTCTGTATTATCTCCTTGGTGGTGTACTTCTGTTTGTTATACCGGGAGAATAAGTACTAGTTCTATTATAAATGATAATACATGGGTTATCCCTAATTATGGAAGTATATTACAACCATTTACTTTTGAAATTTGGATAAAACCAACTTCATATCCGGGTTCCGGTCATTATGCTTTGATAATGGGACATCATACTACTAGTTCTGTAACAAATACAGGAGCTTCTATCGTATTATATCCAGATGGTTCTATTCTTGCTGGTCCATGCATTCCTTCTGGAGCTACTGGAAACAATATTATAATGAGTCCAAAAGTAAACTTTTTAAACAATGTGTGGCATATTGTTTTTGTTAAAAGATCTGATATGACAACAGAATTATGGGTAAACGGAGTGTCTGAAGGAACAGGAACTCATAATTCTCCTGCTGGAACAATTAATTCTTTATTGCATGTTTTTTATAGTTCTTATTATACTTATTTCTATGGATATATTGATGAAGTTGCTGTTTATGATTATGCTTTAAGTGAAAAAATTGTTCAAGAACATTATAATGTCGGAAGTAAAAGTAATAAAATAAAAAAGCAAAAATAATAATTTTCTTTATTTTTAAACACTTACAATCATATGCCCATTAGACATTATTTTAGCATCATTTACAGCATTTAATGCTCCATTTCCATACATCCAAATTATATTCCAAAAAGAATCTAATTTAATCAATCTTCCACTAGCATTAGCAAATGCTGATTCCGAAGCTAAAAACTCACCATCTGATGACATAGAAATATCAGAAACATAAAGCCCATCAGGAGATGTATATTGAAGTTTTGGAGTATCTGATGGCTTGTCTATGATAAATATTCCTGCTCTATAATCATGTAATGCTTCCAAAGCGGCAGTTGCAAAAAGAGAAATGTTGGCATTGGGAATAATAGAATCTAATGCACCTGAAAATGGACCAAGTGCTGCCACTACCCATCTAGTACTACTAATCTCAACTATACTTCCTAAAGTAAACTCAGAAAATAAAATTTTATCTGTAGTAAAAATAGTTTCTAATGTCAATGGTTTAAATTCAATAATTGAAGGAAAACTGACATTAGTATTTTCTAAAGTTGTATCTTCTCCCGCCTCCGTATAAATAATATAAGCATTTGCTACTACCCAGTTTCCAGAAGATAATATATCAACAAAAACTGGAGTTTTAATTCCGTCCATATATGTTAAATCACCAACAAAACACTCTATCCCATACAAACCATATACTTTAGTTGCATTAAAATTCTTTTCAATCTCATTATTAAATGCACCTACTTCAAAATCTACAGTAAGGCCTGAGGTAACTCCAGCTAAACGTGCTATATTAACAGTACCAAGCTGTATTTCAATTACTTTTCCTTGACATTTGTTTGTAGACAAAATAATATCATTAGATGTTAATTTTGTGGGAGCACCACTTACATAATAAATTATCTTTGTTATATCTGCTACTATAGAAGAAGAAGTGCAAACAATTGTCAAAATACCCTTAGATGGATTGTAACAAGCATTTGAAGGATAAAAAACACTACTATTAATGTATGTTGAGGCAAAACCACGAATAAAAGTACCATCACCATCTACCTCAATCACTCGATGATTTTTTGAATCAGCTACTAAAAAGTGCTTATCATATTTTCTAACAATTGAAAGTATATCATCAAATTTGTGAGCAGGATAATATGCCCAATTAGCTGCCTGTAAAGGAGAAATTGGCATATTTTTGCCAGATATACCATAAATTGCTACACCTTCATCTGTTATCTCACTAATTATATCTTTCACTGAAAAAGATAATCCATCAACATTAACATATGAACTAATACTTAAATCAGAATCAAGAGTAGAAGAAGCAGACTGTGAAACAGTTATATTATGGATATCTCCCCTATTCCATTCATCAGCAGTATTTATATCAAAACCATGAAAACTAGCCTCCACCAACATTCTTAATTCAACAGAATCCAATATTGGAGTAGATTGCCCATCACTACTCGTCAATACTATTTCAATTTCTGCTGTGGTGCCTATAATAGCAAAAATATCTCCATTATTAAGAGGCAAAGAATACCCTGAACGTTCTAATAAGTCCTCTGAATTAGCTACTCTAACTCTAACTCTCAATTCAGTATTAGCGGGAACAATAGCATCATAAAGAACAGAATAAAAAGTAACAGGAGTTTGAGCTTCATGTCTTAATTTTATATATCCCTCTGAAACTACTAAATTTTCTCTACGAACAAACATATTGTCCAAATAGAAAACAAAATTTTCATCATTTTCATCAGTATATATCACTACTTTAGTGATATTAGAACGATCCCATGATGATATATCCACCACAACTGTCTCAAAATTATTTTTAGAAGAATCCTCATTAAATGTAGTTTGGTTTGTTGATAAAATAGTAAATTCTCTCTCATATTCGACTCCATTTTCATCTACATGAACAAAATAACCATAAACTGGATCATGAGAAACAACAGAACATTTAACATCAAAAACCAACTCGTTATAATTTGTCCAATTACGAGAACTAGCAAATATCTTTGTAAATTTACTTCTAATAGTGGCAGAAGAAGTAAAACTACCACTATAAAAACCCTCAATTTTATTTACATCAGAACCTTCAGCCACAATCTCTGAATCATCATTTAAAATAACAACTGATTTACTAAAACCAGGAATAGGCTGACCTGGTCTAGTTGCTCCTTCAAAATTTTCTATTACATCTGTTAAAGTATAATCCCTGGATAATGAGACATTTCCTCCTGAAATAATAACATCACTATAACTTTCAGCACCTTCAAATGATTGTTGAGAATCCCAATAAACAGATGTAAATACACCTATTTTTGCCGGTTTCCCACTAATACAATGTTCCTGTAAATTAATCTGAGCAGTACTAGCAGAAAAATCAATATAAGCATCAGGAGTAATTCCAGGAATAATAGCAAATTCATTAACAAAATGTTCATCAATAACATATGCAGTGTTATGTACATCAAATTTATATTTCAAAAATATAAGTTGTTTAAGAAGATTTATACTAGCTATTTCTCCTAATAACTCCCTATTACTCTGAGTTAAAGACCTAGAAAGAGTATCAAGTGCTGCATGTGTCAATAATCCATTATTTTCAAGATCATTATGATCAATAGAAGGAAATCTCTCAATATCAAATGTTCCACTAACAATTTTAGAAGCATCTATACCTTCTATTCTGGCTCCAGGCAATTGATTTTTAACTTCATTTTGTAAATCTATTTTAGTTGGACTACCCCTATGCTTATGAGCATCTATTTGTTCTCTAATTACTTCATCAAAACTAATTAAATCTCTAACAGTATTATCAATGGTTGATACAGCATTGTCTCCCGTTGTAATAGTAGCTAATTTTAAAGAAAACTCATTATCAATATTATTTGACGAAATGATAAAATTAACTAATCTATTCTGAACTGTTCTGCCTTGTAGAACAGCATATAAATGGAAAATACTATTAGGAGGCAATCCGTCAACAGTTTCAGAAAAAGTTGTTTCAGCAGCTAAATATTTTATTATACCAATACCAGGAGATACAACAACAGCAATACCAGTTTCATTGGAATAGCCTCTATCTGATACTTCCCAGCCACTAATAACTCCATTACCAAAAACATTATATAAAGCATATATTTGTTTGTCTATAAGAACAAAACGATCAATTTCCTTTTGTACATTTAAAGAAGATTCTAGATCGTCTCCAAAATCAAAGAATCCGAGACCGTAGAATTGGGTAGTACCCATTTTATCTATTACCCCTAAAATTAAGTTTAAATTTATCTTCCAACAATATATCCTCCTCTTCTTCTGCCTCCACCAAACGATGCATATCTTGTTTTCCCTCCAAAATTATTTAATTGAAAAGCTCCTGAATTAAATATTCCATCACGATCTTTAACAATAGAATAATTTGTTTGACTATTTCTCAACTTATAGTCAATCATTTTATGTATACCTTTTTCTAATTCCGCTAAACGGGTATCATTTTTTGATTTATTCAAATTTCACCTCTTAAAAAAATGGATTATTAGCTGGATTATTAGCTGTTAAAAGATTATAATATTGAGCCTCACTTGTCCACTCACACTCTAACGTTTGCCACCATATATTTTTCTGTGGATCCATAGTAGATTCCACTTTCATAACCCTTAAAGGAATATAATTTAAACCAATTATGTCCAAAGCTCTAACAGGCTGCCCATAACTTTCAAAGGTGACAACAACAGGAGGTCTAAACATTTGCATACTATAAAATTCTAATAAACGTGCGGCAGCAGCCTCATCTCCAATTACACCTTCTGTCTGATAGAATAACTTTAAATAACCCAAAAATCCTTCTGACTCAGGATTATCAAATGCCTCCCAGTTAACATTATCCATCCAAATGGGAGTAAAATTAGGTGTATTCGTTAATAATTTAATATGATTAAAAGTCGAAGATACATCATGATTTACTGTCATTTCTTTAAATATCAATTGCCCAGCATAACTATCTGGATTAGTGGAATATAAAAAAGCTATTTCACTTAAATCAACTGTTCCTCCATCTAGAGTTATATCTTGATAATGATCATAATAATTTTCAAAATGAGCAATACCAAATTGATCAAAATAAAATATTTTTCCTCCCGTTTTAGATATTTTTGCAATACCATCATGAAAAGTATCACTACCAGCTTTAAATTTATAAAACGGCTGTGTTAAACGAGCATAAGAACTAGGTAAAGCATAGGGTACAGAATAAGATATACGATTATCTGGAAAAATAAGATTCATTTGATAATTAGCTTGAGTAGAAGCTAAACTGTCTAATACTAATCTCGGACCATAATTTGATAAAGTTAACCCTGTTCCATCAGAAAGTACAATATTCCACGGAATTATATCAGAACGAAAACCAGCCATATCTAAAATTTGATTTACAGCATTAACATCTCTAACTCCATCAAAAAAAGGACTGTTAAAAAATCTTTGATCTTTGAGAACTTTTGAATAATCCTCTATAGCACATTCCATTACTCTAACACCATAAGACCTAGTAATTGTTCCTCCACTACACATACCTGTAAATAATTTATACAAACCAGGCATTTGAGAATAATTACATCTTAAAATATTATTTGATGACTCATCAACTTCTACTTCATATCCTCCCCATATTTCCACATAAAACGTTTTATCTCTAAGAGATAATAAATTCTCTGTAACAGAACCTTGATCCCATTCATCCATATACATACCTTCATTTAATAAAAACTTGATAGACCCCTTATGCTCCATAGAAGTAAAATCAGTAGCACTCCACGTTTCATTAAAACTAAGTATGCGTTCACTTGCATCTATTATCTCAGTATTCCATCTGGGAGTTGGATTAGCATCTGCAACTAATCTAATCATTGTTAAAATTGGTGGTTTACATGCTTGTAATGCCCACATGTTGACATAGGGTAGACCATTATTCTCGTCTGTACGAACATTGCCAGAAGGCAAAACATCTTGACTACCAAATAAATGATCTCCTGCTAATAATTTTATCTCTGTAAAAAAGTTCTGTCGTCGATTACTTTCATCGATAGAAATATTATACTTGTTAACTCCAAGTTCAGAATAATCAAGAGAATAATACAAAGAACGAAAATTATCTAAAAATTCACCAGTCATAGCACCATCAAATAATCTAACATAGTCGTAAAAAGAAGGTAACATTTCTCTTAATGATTCTTCACCAAAAAAATTTCCCCAATTCCATTGATTATTTTCACCTTTTAAATGTTCCCTAAAAACTTGAGCATCCTGTGTAAAAAATGGTCTATATGGATCATTATTACCAGAAATAACTTCTCCAATATTAATGAAAGTAGGAACAGGTTCTCCAATATCATTTATTCTAAAATAAAGATTATGTGTATTAGAATAAGCCGGTAAAGAAAACGAATCATTATTTATTCCATCTACATTTTTATATCTTGCTAATTGAGTGGGATGACGAAAACTTACTTTTTTCTGATATTGTAAAGGACCAAATAAAATACCAGAATTAATATTTCCTCCAAAAACAGAAATTGTAGAATGAGGAACATTAACTCTTTTAACTCTACTACTACCATCTACTCCCAATTCTGTACGATCTATTATCCAAGGTGTTGTTTCAAACCCCTCTCCATTAAATGTTATCATCAACTTCCCTAAATAATTTCTAACCGTCATCATTAAAACTTTACTTTTAATTAAATCTGCTCCATTAATTGTAGTACCAGAAGTTGCCTCTCCAATATGTATCATATGTCCATTACATTTACTCAAAACTCTAGAAAATCTAAGAAAACCTTCTCTCCCAAAAACATCTAAAATATCTTTGTCTTCCACAGTTAAACATAATGGAACAGAATTTTGACAAATGACAATAAAATAATGATAGTCAGGATCAGATTGAAAATCACCTATCTCAACAATATAATAAGCCTGATTAGAAAAATTTAAGGTTTTATTGTCAGTAATTTCAATACTTTGAGTATATTGAACATTCTCATCATTCTCATCATTTTCATCATTTTCATCATTCTCAACCTTCTCATAACTATAAGAAACTCCTAAAACTCCCTGATTATCATAAATATAAGATTCTAATTCTGGTAACCAAGATAAGTCACTCACTCTGTTTACATCTAAAATTCTATAATCTCTATTGTAATAAGAAAATTTTCTTTCCGAATCTTCCTTGGTCAAAGAGGGAATATCTTCATTAAGAGATAACATTTTAAATTGAATAAAAAAGTCTTCTCCCTTAAATAAAGGAGTCTTTTTCTTTAATCCCCAATGAACTCCAACTCCTTGACAATTAGAAGCAGAAACTTGTACCGGATATTGAATTTGTACTTTTTGCTCGTTTAAACTACTTTCATTAAACAACCCTGTAAACCAAGTGCCAAGTTCTACCCATTGAGATAGAAAATCGGAGACTCTGTCGTTACGTTTATCAATATCGTTAGAATTATCTGGTAATTGAGCATTAGCATATTGCCATATTTGTTCAGAGATACAATCTGCTATAATATAACTACCATAAGTATCAATACGAATAAAATCATTATCAAATAAACCTGGTCTTATAAGCCATGTTTGTTCTTCTTCATATTTAAAATTACCAATTCCCTTAACTGGTGTTAATTTTTTCCATTCCTCATTTGCTGCAACTGCAAAATTACTTGGTATACATTGTAAATAATTGTGCCTAAATACATATTTAGGCATTAATGTCATTCCCTCCAGACCCACTATAGTCTGAACAGATAATGGAGGAATATCTGTATAAAATTTTAATTTTTCATCACCAAAAGTATTATTATTAAAAGTTAAAGCATCATCTTCTCGAGAACTTGTTGCAAAAGGACTAATCCCATTAATAATACATTTCAAAGCCACTCTACCTGTATTTATAGCAGGAACTGGATGATTAACATCATTAAAATCATCTGGACCAGGATATTTTATCTTTGGTATATTTCTTATATTTCCGTCAGAAGCTATTTTCATATTTTGTTTACCAATTTAACATCCAAATTTGGATATTTTCCAGCCATAATTAACATTCCCTGAACAACTCCATCAGAATCCATATAAAACAATCTTATAGAACCAGTTTCAGTTATAAAACCAAATGGTTGTACCTCCGTATCTACATCCAACAATCCGGAAAAACCAGATAGTTCATTAACATAATATGGTACTATAACAGATAAATTACTCTCTAAATAAGCATCTTCTGTTGCTGTCCCAGAATCAATTTTTCCTCTAACAATAGTATATGCCGATTGAATTTCTTCAGATAACCTACCTGATAAAAACAACGGAAGATTATTAAAATTTTCTGTATCAATACCCATAAGACTAATAATCGATTCAGAATTTAACTGGTTATTCCCATAATTTGCTACTATCAAATGATTGGGAAATTTTCTTAAAAACATCATTTCATCATGAAAATACACTATTGAAACTGTATCGGTATATTCATCATAAATTGTTTGAATATTATCTATACCACTATCACTTAATTCAACTTGACTTATACTACCACCTTGTGGGAAGAAATTCCTGTGAAAAATTATATCTCTTCCAGCATAAGACCAAGTAAGGAAATTAGAACTTATTTTTATATTCAATTTTCCATCAGTAGAAAAATACAATTTTACTCTTCCATGCTTATCTTTATAGACAGCATATCTACTTTCCTCAAATGGTTTATCCATTTGTGTTCCACTACCCATATAAACAAATCTCTGTGATAACTCGGCTTCTTTTCTTTCTTTAGATATTTCTATTTCCTGTAAAAAAAATGTATCCTCTGCATCTCCACAAACAAAATAACTTGGTTGTGTTCTCAGTTGTTTCCCTCTATCAGTATAATCTTGCAAAGTTCCATTTAAATTAGTTCCTTGAATTAAATCATCAGAAGTATTACTTCCTATCAAATCTGGAGGATTGTAAACAAGAAAAGAATCTTCACATACAAGATCATTTAAATTCACTTGACGATACATTAAAAATTTGTTATTCAAAACATAAAATAAATGAATAAAACCCATAACATCATCATGAACAATATATGGCAAACTAACAGTTTCTCCTTTTGCCAACCTAATAATGCCTTGATAATTAAACCAACTCAATCCATTGTCATAACTAATGGTTATAGAAAGATTGTTCATCTTGTCTGAATAAAGCACTGCAATTTCATTGCTTCTACTATAAATCATAGATGGTTGTTTGCCATCTACCTTATACTTAAAAAAAGTATCCTGTTCTATAGTAATAGCTTCTATTTTTTGTATTGTTATATGTTCTAATATTTCCCCTTCCAATACAATAGGACCTCCTCTATAAAAACGGCAATCTATGATTAGAAGATTGGGAAAAGAAGAAGTATACATAGAAGAAAACGACATATATATATTATTAATTACCGTATCAGTACTAGTAAATTGTAAAGAAATACTTTTTTGGTCCTCTGAAAGACTTGCTATGTCATTGCAAAAATAAGTTATTTTAAGAACACGAATTAAATCAAT
>Ga0307378_10013053_pt1 | contig 10556 bp, 10 predicted proteins | sample UN1MG_FD_202238 | JGI IMG/M metagenome (GOLD analysis project Ga0307378, IMG submission 202238) | Soil microbial communities from Risofladan, Vaasa, Finland - UN-1 | ecosystem: Environmental > Terrestrial > Soil > Coastal area > Acid sulfate soil | place: Finland: Risofladan, Vaasa | collected...
CGAGGTTCTGGAAAAGGAATTATGGCGTTGCCGGCGTTATGGGGGACAAATATCACTGATTATGGTGGACGTCGATAATCTCAAGGCGACGAACGACACGTATGGGCACCGCATTGGGGACAAGGCGATAAAGGAAATCGGCAAGAGGATAAAGTCGTGCATTCGTCAAATTGACACTGCTGCCCGTTATGGTGGTGATGAATTTGCGGTCATTCTTCCGAACACATCCCTTGCTGATGCCGTTCTTGTAGCCGAGCGTATGGTGAAAGGTGTTTCGGAATGTCCGCTGGCCTGGGGAAAAGAACAAATACCGCTGTCAATCAGTGTTGGTCTGGGCCAATATGATGCCGACAGCAGCCCGGAGGATATAACCAGCAGGTCGGACCAGGCGCTGTATTCAGCGAAGCAGGCAGGGAAAAACACATTCAGGGTTTTTGAGGTTTCGAAAAAGCGTTAGTTTGTCTTGTAATTGGCGGTTCAACAGAAAAGCTATACAGGCCCACCGGTAGCATCGACATTTTTGCTGGAAGTGGTCTTCCAATAGTATTTCGGACTGATGAATTAGATATAAAAATGCCCAAATAGAGGTGGTATTTGGCTGTTTTTGCGCAATATGGTAAGTCCAGGTAAAAAAAACAATTTGGGGGGTGGATTAAAAGCCTTTTTTTGCTCTTTTTGGTAAATTTTTTACGACTTTAGTTGATTTTTGTTGCATTAAAACCGATAACGTGTTAGTAAACTATTTTTATCGTATTTTATATGAGGTCCTAACAGGCAGGGCTGGGTTTGTTACTTGTTCCTCTCATTCCGCGCTCCAGCCCTGTTTTTTATGCGCGGTTTGATTTCGTCATCATTTTGACCGTTCTGAAAGATTGACTCAAAGGGGTTTAGGGGCTTGGCTGGCTACCCGGGGTAACATTCACTTTGGCGATTACCAAGTGACGTTTTAGCTGTCGGGTTTTTCCAGATTTTCAAGCTTGCCCTTCAGGAATTGTATTGAGCCTGTCGAGACTGCATTGTAAGTCTCTTTGAGCTGACCGTGGGCATCCCGAAGTTTTTTGTCTGCTCGGATAGCTCTTGCCAGACATCGCGCAGATAGCCGTTATACTCCCGTTCGATGTCGATTATTACTGAAGGCCTGCCTTTTTTACAACGTGCCTTTGATGGGGGCGGCGGCGAATCCATTGTAGTCAGTCCGACTGTGTCTTTTACTTGCTTTATTAAACGGCAACATAAATTATCGGCCTGTGTGCCGGGTTTGCTTTAGATGATAAAAAGGGGAGAGGCGGACGCCCCCCAATAAGTTTTTTCTGAGTCGGTCGACCGCCTCCCCGGAGAAGGAAGAGAGAGAATTTTATCGGAAGTTATTAGTCATGTCTTTCTTTTCGTAAAACTTCCCCACATACAAAGTATACCCAAGTTTTTCGAATATCCAAACAATTCGGGGATTTTTCCAGGCGGGAATAGGGTGATGAAAAGAAGAGCTTTGCCGGAGAAAAGCTCATTACGTGGGGACAGGCGGGGTCTTATTTCCGCCATTCAGGTTTTCGGACCATCAATGGCGGCATCTGTCGAGGCCTGAGGGCTCTTTGCGGTTTATCAGCGCTTTTGCCGTTCGGGTACCACTGAAGCAGAAAGGGCTTTATGGTCAATGGCAACTTTGGTTTTCTGAGTTTGGTAAACATATATTAAGTTCTTTTACCGTGCAAAAGACATTATTACGGTTCATATCTGAAGGTGCTATCGGCCAATCAGGGCAGCGACTTTTGTGAATTGACCAAAAGGCTATTTCGGGAAGTGACAGGTCAAAACGCACCATTATCATTCGGGGTCTCTACCAGGGGACCTGTTGGATGCTGTTCCAATTGGCCGGCTGAAGGTCGATTTCAAGTAATTCTACCCGGATTATGAGCCAGTTTTTGGCGGGCTGTTTTTGCAGGTCAATTCTTAACTTTGCCATCACGATCCTCTTGTACGTTTGAGCAACATAACTTTGCTCGTCAAATACTACCCTGACGGTTAAAACGATAGTTGCTGTTGGTGGTGTGATTTCCGAATTGATTATTGTCGTTATCGCCTGCTCGATGGTCGGCTCTGCAAGTCTTGTTCTGCAAAAGAGCATGAGACGCTGCTTGTTGATGTACAGCGAATCCCTGTAGTTATCGGAAATAAGCGGTTCGATAGCGTCGGCGTTTTCCTCTTCGGCTGCCGCCATGACTGTTTTGAGAACGGTCCTTATTTTCTCGTTGTCTGTTTTTACAACCTGGTCTAATCCAAAACCAAGCAATGCAATCAGGACAGGAACCAGAAGCATTAGAAGGAAGTCTTTTTTGGAGAACATACTGCGAATAAGTAGAAGAAAAAGCAGTATAATTATTGCTGTTGTCAGCAGTGTCCAGGGCTGTTCGAAAAAATTCCACATTTGTCAATCTCTTCTTTTAGTTACGTAAAGCCTGTATGGGCGACGGTATCCTTCCCTTGCGTGCAATAAATTTGCACGATGCGACTTTAGGTACTTTCATAACCGGAGCTGAACCCAGAAGTCCGCCGAAATGAACGATGTCCCCAGGCTTTTTGCCGGGAACCGGAATGACTCTTACGCCGGTTGTTTTATTGTTTATAACACCGATCGAAAGCTCGTCGGCTATTATTGCTGAGAGCACCTCGGCAGGCGTTGCTCCAGGGACGGCAAACATATCCAGACCCACCGAACAAACGCTTGTAAGAGCTTCAAGTTTTTCAAGGCTCAACGTGCCGTTTTGTACCGCCCGTATCATTCCTGCGTCTTCGCTTATGGGGATAAAAGTCCCCGACAGCCCGCCTACATTCCCCGATGCCATGGCTCCGCCTTTTTTAACCGCGTCAATTAAAAGGGCCAATGCTGCCGTTGAGCCGGGCAGGCCCATTTGCTTTACACCCATAGCTTCGATGATTTCAGCGACCGAATCGTGTGCTGACGTTGTTGAAGCAAGGGATATATCAACGATGCCAAAATCCACTTTCATAACTTCTGCTATTTCACGCCCGATGAGTTCGCCCGCACGAGTGATATTGAACACCGTTCTTTTAATGACCTCCGAGAGCTGCGTGAGGTCGCAATCCGGGTTTTGGAGAACGACGTTTCTGACGACGCCGGGACCGGATATGCCGATGTTCAGAGAAAAATCAGGTTCCCCGATGCCGTGGTGGGCTCCGGCCATAAAGGGGTTGTCCTCGGGAACGTTGGCGAAGACGGCTATCTTCGCGCATCCGATACCGTTTTTTGTTCTTGCGGCCAGGGCCTTGAGTGTGTGGCCGAATTTTTCTACTGCGTTGATATTTATACCGGCTGAAGTCGATGCCAGATTTAAGAAACCACAAACTCTCTGGGTCTTTGAAAGCACCTGTGGTATCGAGTCAATCAGTACTTTGTCGGCTGATGTCATGCCTTTTTGAACCATCGCTCCGAAACCGCCCAAAAAATCAATGTTCGCTCGTTTCGCAGCGCTGTCAAGCGCCTTTGCGAGTGTTACGGCGGTAGACGTATTTCGTGGCAGCGGCTCGAGTAAAATGGAGACGGGCGTCACAGCTATGCGCCGGTTTGTTATTGGAATGCCGTACTTTTGTTCCACCAGCTCGGCGGATTTATTTAGCTCGCGGCCCTTTTCAACGATTCGTTTATGTATACGGCGGGTCATTGAAGACAGATTTCTGTCCATGCAGTCTTTCAGGTTGATACCCAGCGTGACTGTGCGGATATCGAAGTGATGGTCCAGTGTCATCTTTACGGTTTCGAAAACTTCCTCAACGGATATTGTCATAATCAAACCCTGTGCATTGCCTTGAAAATATTTTCGTCCTGTAAGGTTATTTTCAGGGACATCTGCTCGCCCAGTTTGTCTAACTGCCTCCGGATTTTGCTAAGGTCGATAGTCGCATCGGCGATGTCCACTGCCATTGTCATGACAAAATAATCTTTCATTATCTTCTGGTTCACATCGACGATGTTAATGTTCGCCTTGGCCATCGCTGTTGCAAGTTTTGCGATTATTCCCACCCTGTCTTTGCCCGTTACGGTCATGATACAGATTTGCGGTGGCTTTTGTCGGCGATGACGTATATTGGACTTACCCATTTTAGTCTCCTGTTTCAGGAAATTTAATTTTCTGCAGCTCCTTGATTTTGGCGTGGTTTGTCATGCCAGGCGCCAGTGGAGTGATTGTTATAAAACCCTCAACCAGGGCGGTCGTGTCCGTGGTGATGTTCTCGGCCCGGTGGGGGCCACCGGACAGTTGAAATACAATCTGGCCGTGCTCGTTTTTCTGCGGGGCGTAAGATTCGTCGAAGCCCTTTGTGGACTGAGGTACCACCTTTACGCCTCGAGGCGCCCCCTTGGAAAGCCGTGGAATGTTAATATTTGTCACCCCGCCGCATTTGATCGGCATAAGCGAATTTAGGATTTGCATGCAGTATTGGGCGGCGGTTTCGAAGTCCATATTAGTATCTTCTTCCATCGCCAGGCTCATAGCCACAGAAGGAATTTTCAAAAACGCTCCTTCCATCGCCGCAGCCACCGTGCCGGAGTAATAAACGTTTATGCCGGCGTTGGCCCCGCTGTTAATTCCAGCCACAAGCAGGTCTATCGGCTCCTGATGAAGCTGCATGACGGCCAGCTTTACACAGTCAGCCGGCGAGCCCTGGACACTAAAACCTGTGAAATGCCCGTTTATGCTTATCTTGTTGCATAGCAGGGGTTTTTTGAAGGTAACGCTGTGGCTTGCTCCGGAGCGGCTTTCGGCCGGAGCAACTACCATAACCTCACCCAGCTTGACCAGCTCCTTATAAATGGCCGCCAGCCCCGGCGCAAAAATACCGTCATCATTTGTTAGCAGTATCTTCATTGACCAATAGAATAAAGTAAAAACCGGAAAGTAAAAAGCAAAAAATTTGCTGTTTTCGAATTTGGGTTTTTAGTTTTGTTCAGCGGCTGTATAATGGCACGCTATGGAAAAATATGTACCAGGCGCCGATTGTCTCGTAATGACCAGAGACCAGGTCCGAGCCTTTGACCAATGGGCCATCAACACTCTGGGCATTCCCGGAGTTGTCCTGATGGAGAACGCCGGCCGAAGTTGTGCCGAACTGATAGCTGAGAAACTCGCGAACCTCAGCGAGCCGAAGGTCTCTATATTCTGTGGTACCGGAAACAACGGCGGCGACGGCTATGTGATTGCACGCTGCCTGTTGAACAGAGGCTTTAACGTTAAAGTCGTAATATGCGGAGAACGAGCGAAAATAAAAGGTGATGCCGGGACAAACCTTCAGATTCTGGAACGTCTGGCTGGCCCGGTTGCCGAAATGAAGCTTGACGAAGAAAATATCAAAGACGTCGTCCAAAAATTTGCCGCAGATGCGGACATCGTGGTCGATGCTGTTTTCGGCACCGGCTTGAAAGGCCAACTGAAAGAAACTCATAAGCTGCTGATAGAGAGTATAAACGCGCTTGGCCACCCTGTTCTGGCGGTCGATATTCCATCGGGGCTTGATTGTGATACAGGCCGGCCGCTGGGGGCCGCAATAAAGGCAGACTGCACTGTTACCTTTGTTGCGGTCAAAAAGGGTTTTGTGCAAAATGAACAGGCCGCCCGATATACGGGCGAAATTTTCACTGCCTCGATTGGTGTCGACCCGGAGGCTCGATAGCCTTTAGAATGCTCCGGGTCTTGCAGCCTGTGTTTTGTAACCGATGAAATAAAGAAATCTTTCAGCGTTGAAAACAGGTATGGACAGGGTCTGTGCCTGGTCCCTTACCTGTTTATAATGTTCGAGATTGTTCAATGACATCTCGTATTTCTGCATCGCCATCGGGTCGATTTCCATCTGTTCGAATGTTGGTTTCCGAAGGACCTGCGAAGGACTGCCGAGGATGACAAAGTCGGTATCCACGGAAATGTCACGTGCGGCTCTGCCGCCCCATTTTTGTATCAGTGCTGTTATTTTCTCTGCGGCGTCGTCGTCTATATTGCCGTCATCGTTGAGGTCAAAGTCGCCCGCTACCACAAAAGTGTTGACCTGCTCGGCGTCCCAGATAAGATTGGCGACAATGTCATCCAGGATGATAGGATTTCTTATTTCAGACTGGATAATCCTTGCCGCGGAAATGTTTTGACCGACGTTGAATACTTCGATTTCCGCCTTGCCCTTGCCGTCTTTGGGAATCGGCATATTTTTGTCATAAATCGAGAATGTCAAACCCCTGTATACGCGGTCATCTGACCCGAGATTTATATGTACGATTTTAGTCGGCTCGTCAATCAAAAGCACCTTGCCGTCGGGCTTATGCGCCGCGACCTCTACGTCCGGAGGCGACACGATGCTCTGAAGTTTATCCTGTGCCCTTTGCATCCTCTCCTGGGCCATCTTCAGTTCAGCTTCGGTTCTCAGCAGCTGCTGGTTTAGGTCCCTGCTGGTTTCTCTTTCCTCTTCCAGCTGGGCCATAAGGGTCTGCACCTGGTCCTCTGTGCTTTTTTCCATCAGCGCCTTTAAATCATTGTAATCCTTCTGAACCGTATCGACCTGCTGTTTATACTGTTCTTTTTCGGCCAGCAGGGTTTGCTCCTTCTCGAAGTTTGCCGCCGCCGCGTCGTCAAAGCGGTTCTGCAGCTCCTGGAGATGCTGCTGTGTGGTAACTGCGGTGCCCCTTAGATTGTCGGCCGTGGTTTTCAGTTTTTCGAGCGTTCTTATCAGGCCGACTTTGTCAGGCTCAAGACCTTGGTAGTCTAAATAGTCTTTGCCAAGGAGTTCAATAAATTCCGTACTCTGCCTTTTTGCAGTCTCGAGTTTTACCTCTGCAGAAGTCTCTTCAGGCTCGCCACCTACGGTCAGCATCACCATCTGGTCCATATAGTCGAGCATCGTTCCGAGCCTGCTTTTGCCACTCTGTTTTTCCCCGACTAAGGCTCCAATTTTCCGTAATTCCGTGGAGCTGGCCAGGTCGTTGGTCTGACGCTGAAGGTCGCTCGCCTTTTTCCTGTGTTCTTCTGCTTTTGTGTAGCAAATTATTGCCAGCGTCGTTGCTATTACAAAAAGTGTGACAAAGATTATTAATGCGATTGTACTGCTGTTACTCTGTCTTTTGCCTATTGGCATAGTGAAACTCCTTAGAAATATCGAAAATCAAACTATCAGGCCCATTTTTAGACTTTTCAAAGCCTGCTTAGACCTTATATTATCGCCGCAACAGCCTATTAAGTCAACAAAAAAACCGTTAAGGGGGGCTTTTTAGGGTATTTTGGTAATTTTGGCGGATATTATCGGCGTGTTTTTCAGACCCAAAATCGACGCAGTGTTGAGTTTTGGCTGTTAAAGTTTCTCCAGCAGCCCTGCCAGCTCGGTGATTTTTTTTATCACAAATTCCGCCTTACCGTCACTGTTCGGGGCCTCTTTTGTATGAAGACGCCCCGGACGGATTAGCTGTATTGTACGGATGCCCAGTTTATTCGGTGCGATAAAGTCTTTTTTCTCGTTGTCGGCCACGTAAACGCACATTTCCGCCTTTTCTTCGAGTTCCTCCAGTATCGTTTCAAAACCCCGTGGCGAGGGCTTCCAGAACTCACGCCCGAGTTCCTCGGTATATACTATGCACTTGAAGTATTTCTCAATACCCAGTGCCCGAACTTTGAACTTTTGGCCGGGCAAAAAACCGTCTGTTATCAATGCAAGCTTGTATTTCTCACTCAGCTTATCAAGCACTTCAGCCGTCTCTGCCGGCAGACTGATTTGCGGCTTGTGACTGCGATAAGCCTCCACCGCCGACTCAATGAGCTTCCCATCATAATCTATGCCAAGTGATTCAAATGCCGCATTGAACGTCGTTTTCCGGTTGCCCCCCGAAAACTCCTCCCACAGACAATTGAAAATAGTCTCAGCATCCGGCGTATCTGCCATCTGAGAAATAAACCACCCGACTGCCCGAAAACCACTCCTGCAGTAGTCGACCTCGCCATAGAGAGTATCGTCCATATCGAAGATAACTGTTGTCACCATAGCCAAGCCGTCACTGTTTAATAAATAAGTGCTTCATTGCTGCTATACAGTACGTCCCTGTTGTTATATAATATTGCATCGGTATTTTATAATTTATAACGCCAATATGGGCAAGCCAATTATGCCAAAGCAGAGATTACAGAAAATTTTGGCCGCCGCAGGCGTCGCCTCGAGAAGGCACTGTGAAGACCTTATCCTCGAAGGTGCCGTCCGGGTCAACCGAAAAGTTGTCGATACCATCCCCGCCTTTGCAGACCCGCAAAATGACCTCATAACCGTAAACGGCAAAAAAATCCGCGCTGCCGCGAAGGTCTATTTCCTTCTCAACAAACCAAAAGGCGTCATCTGCACCAGCTCCGACCCCCAGCGCAGAAAAAAAGCCATCGACCTCATCCCGTCCAAACAGCGTATCTTCTGCGTGGGCAGACTGGACATAGATACCTCCGGCCTGATTATCCTCACAAACGACAGCGAACTGGCAAACAAGCTCACCCATCCGAAATACCAGGTCTCAAAAACATATCTCGTTACGGTCAAAGGACAAATTGACCCCGAAGCTGTTGCAAAATTGAAAAAAGGCGTTTGGCTCGCAGAAGCAAAAACCTCCGGCGCCTCCATAAAAGTATTAAAAAGAAGCTACAATGAATCTTCCCTCCAGATTGCCATTCACCAGGGCCTGAACCGCCAGGTCAGAAGAATGCTCGCAAAAGTCGGCCTAAACGTAAAATCCCTCAAAAGAACTAAAATCGGCAGACTTACCACCCGCGGAATTGGCACAGGAAAATTCAGAAACCTCACCAATACCGAAGTCCAGTACCTCAAAAAATTAACCGTAAAAAAAATATCGACGTGATTTTACAAAGACCCCTGCCTTACAGCGGAGAATATAAAGTAACAGACCATAATGGAGTTGCTACAATTAAAAATATTCACATCTTGGATTATACTGGATAAGGCAAAAGTTGTTTCCCTCGCCCAAGCTGTAACTACCGTGCTACGACTTAAAAATCATATTACAAGCTTGGCCATAAAACCAAGGGACCTTTCATTTTGCTTGGCTTCTGGGACCTGTTGCTTCAGAGAACTGCAACTGGTTTTAGTTCAGCCGGAGTTGCATTCTTTCTGACTGGATTTTGTTTGTAACGCGCCCACTTGGCAAGAGCCGCCAGTTCCGCATACTCAGGGTCAGTCGTTACCAACTCTTCAACCAGATCCTTAAGCATGTCCTCCAGACTCACTTCCTCCTTCATAATAAAGCCCTTTCTAAATAACACCCGAGCTGGGTTTTAATAATACGAATTTGGTCTCTGTACTTTGGCCGGTAAAACGAAGAAAGAAAATGGCATGTCGAAAAATCGTTGACGTCTTGTTCTTCCGTGACAACATTTGGGCTTTCATTTTCCTGCCTGCCGAAATTAAGATACCGGTTAAATTAAAATTCTCGGCGCAGGTGCTCTCTCCGCTCAATATGTTCGGTGTTATTAAACACCCTTGCGAACTTTTCGAACACAACCTCTTATTTATTAAATTCTCTAAATTTGTTGAGCCGATCCGCGCATTGGCTTCGAGGCTCCGCGCCATTTAGAATATATCATACACACTCTACAGACCATTGTCCAGCAATTTCAATCATATTTTTCCAGATTTTTTGACTTCGAAATACCTTAGGCTGGCATAGGGAAAACCCCCATACTACCCACATATCTTTGTAAAATCCCGTTCCGCCCCAAAAGCAGTTGCCCGCTCTATACATACCACCTGAAAAGCATTTGTACTTAAAACGCTTCAGTAAAGGTCGATGCACCTTGTCAAAGTGTGGATTCAATCTCCTCCAAAGAAACACCAAGCGTCTTCAGAGAAACCTCACCAATACCGAAGTCCAGTATCTCAAAAAATTAACCGCAAAAAAAATATCGACGTGATATTACAAAGACCCCTGCCTTAGAGCGGAGGGAAAGATGTGATGGCAGGGGCTACAAATGGAGTTACTATAATTAAAACTCTTTCACCAGAAACAGTCAAGCACAAAATATACAAAAAAAAGACCCCCGCGAGTGGAGGGAGGGAAAGATGTGATGCAGGGGTCAAATTCGTATCAATATAATTAAAACCTCTCCCCTCGATAAATCAACCCCAAAAACAAAAAAACAGGCTCTTATTTACTGCCGTCCTCCCCCATGAATCCGGCTGTATAACGCCTCTGCCGCGGCGTAGCCTTGCCGAAAGCCTGCCCTCGAAATTCTCAGTCGGGGGTCGTCGTTCAAAACACCCGGCCAGTGCATCAAAGCTGATTTACTCAGCGCCAGATTGACTTCAGCTCGAAGATTTCGAGTTTGTTTAGTTTGGTTTTTCCTCCTTTAGAGAAGACTTTGATAGCGGGGTCTCTATCTACGAGATAAGCACCCATCGGGAAGTAGTATCTTCCATTGTCTGCGAAGACTTCGACCATGGTTCTGTCAACGAGTATCTCAAGGATTATTTTACCATCTACCGGCTTAAGAGGTGCATCGTGCGGTTGGATATACCTCGGC
>Ga0307378_10013054_pt1 | contig 10555 bp, 13 predicted proteins | sample UN1MG_FD_202238 | JGI IMG/M metagenome (GOLD analysis project Ga0307378, IMG submission 202238) | Soil microbial communities from Risofladan, Vaasa, Finland - UN-1 | ecosystem: Environmental > Terrestrial > Soil > Coastal area > Acid sulfate soil | place: Finland: Risofladan, Vaasa | collected...
CTTAGTAAATTTAGTGTTATTAACGTTTGTAATTATTTAGATATCGGCACTCAAATAGAATATACTTCTGAAGTATTTAATAATCAACATCTTTCAGGAGAAAAAAGAGTAATAGATGTTTGTAAAAAAAATAATGCTGATACATATATAAACGCTATAGGCGGCAAATCTCTTTATGATAAAGAGAGATTTTTAAATGATAATATACAATTGAAATTTATAAGAAAAGTGGTGGAGTTTGACAACTCTAATTTATCAATACTTCATTCATTAATGACATATTCTAAACAAGATGTCCAAAATTTTTTGAATGGATATGTTATTGAATAATTTAGTATTCTTTTTTTGACATAGTAGCAAATAAGACTGCGCAATATTCTGGAATATCTTCACCAAGATAATAGAACGTTTTTATAACATCCATTCCAAGTTTTGACATTTGAATTTCTGACAATGGTTTTAGATAAATTCCTTTTATATTAACAATCTTCAATCCAGCTTTATCAGCGTGTTCTTTTAACATATTAACAGTATATAATGTGCGATGACCTACTTTATAGTCTTTTGGTGCCTTTTGGCTGTAAGAAGGTAACATTCCTAATTCAAATCCAGCTCTTCTATTTAAAGACATACAATTTGGTACAGAAATATAGATTAACCCATCATCTGATAATATTGTTTTTAATTTTTTTAATGATTCTATTGGGTTAATTACATGTTCTAATACATTTAAGAATAGTATATTGGAATATTTGTTTGTTGTATTAAATTCTTCTAACATACAATTGTGAACAGTAAAATCTTTTTTAATTCTTGATTTTGTTAGTTCTATGTTGTTATTAGAAGGCTCTAATAATTCAAATTTATCAAATATTTTTATTACTTTTTCTGTTGAATATCCAGAACCACAACCAACTTCTAAAACATCTTTTTTTGTTCTATATGTTTTTTTTATAAGTTCTTCTTCTCTATCTATGATTAGCTTATCCATTACATCTTCTGATTCATAGAAGTTCTTTAAAGTTTCAAGAAATTTTTTTTCATCTTCTAATGCTTTATTCATCTTTCTCCCAATAATTAGTTTTTTTAATATGTTCTTTATAATCAGAGCTTGTAACTCCAACAATTATTTTGTTCCAAAATTTACCATTTCTGAAATACCAGTTTCTTTGTAATCCTTCTTGTTTCCAACATAATTTTTTACAATATATATTTAGAGATATTTGGTTATATTCTATCATAGAGCCATCTAATCTTTCTAATCCAAGTTCTTCAAAAGCATATCTCATAATAGTCATTATAGTATCAACACCATAACCTTTTCCTCTTATATCTTTATCTCCTATCATCATTCCATGAAAAGCATTTTTGTTTTTCCAATCTATATTTATTAAATTAGATGTTCCAATAATACCTAACTCTGGAGCTTCTATAACAAATCTTTGATTTAATGTGTCTCTTTTTAAAGATTTAAAATAATCTTGCATATAATCCATAGAACTTGGGAAATGCCAACCGCCAAGCATATGCCATATTTTTAAATCGTTTGCCCAAATATGTAATTGTTTTAGATCACGTTCTTCTATTGCTCTAAGAGTTATTTTATTTCCAGTAATGTTCATTTATTTCCTAGTTAGGTTATATTTTATAATATCGATAATATAATCACAATTAGATAATGTTATTCTATGATCAATTGGTAAAGGTATTAGATTTTGTGCTAATAAATTTTCAAAAATAAAATTTGTATTATAATGATTATGATTCCAATATGTTGGTATAAAAATTTGTTTACTATAAAATACCTTTTTATCTATATAACTTGATAATAATAAAGGGTAACATAGAGGAGTATCGTTGTTGATATTTATATTTAATAAATTTAGATTTGACAATTTTCCATGCAAATATAGAAAATTTCTTTTTCTTATTAGCTTTATTTTACTATAGTCTGTATGTTTTAATGTTTGCTTTGTTAAATGTGAACATAGTTTAGGTTGTATTTGTATGTTATCTTCATAATTTTTATACTTATCATAAGCTGTGTATAAATTTGATTTGTTGTGGTTATTTATAGTATATTTTTTATTATCAAACAAATATGCGCCGTCTGAAACTCCAAAAAACTTTCTAGCAGAGTTGAAACCAATTTGTTTTGGTTTATAGAAAAACGCTTGGGTGCAATCTATTATATAGTTTGAATTTAATGTATCTATATAATGATTTTTTATACCAAAATAATTTATAGCAAGTATTTTTTCGTTTTTATTTAGGTTAATAGTTTTGTTAATTTCAAGAGATTCATTTATTTGATAGAATTCATATTCTATGTTTAATTTATTTATAACATCTATAACTGAATCGCAGATATAATATGGTATAAATATTTTATTAATATTATGAGATTTTAATATTAGAAATAAACAACATCTTCCATAATTTAAACATATGTTATTATAATATTCTTTTTTTTTATTTTTTGAATATATATTGGTTTTAAATTTAATAAAACCGCCTATAGAATTCATTTATTTTTTAAAAATCCAATTATTATTTATTATTTTTATTTGTGTAAATTGTTCGTTTACAGCTGCTTTTACAGATTCCCATTTATAATCGTCTCCCCATAGGAATCCTCCTGGTTTGACTTTGTTTATCCAAGCAGAAATATCTGTTTTTACGGAATCATAGGAGTGGTCTCCATCTATATATACCATATCAAAATAATTATCTTCAAATTGTTTTGACGTTTCTATAGACTTTTTTTGAATTAATTTTATATTTGTATAGTTTAAATTTTTTATTATCATTTCAAGGTTTTTTCTTGCTGCTATCATATGTTTATTTAAAAAAGCTTTATCATCTCCAGCAATTTTTACACCATTTACTACATTTGTTTTTTCCCAAGGATCTGCTCCATAAACGGTTATGTTGTTTTTAACACAAATATCAATAATACTTAATAGGCTCGCACCGCCATATACTCCTACTTCTATTATTGTTCCATTTTTTATTTTATTTAATTCTTCTTTATACCATTTTAAAGATTGATCGCTAAAACCCCAGCCTCTAACTGAATAATTTTTATGTTTTATGTTGCCGCCTATATTCCTTTGCATTCCTGGGTTTTTTTTCATAGTTCCTTTTATAGTTATAAGTGAAATTATAATATTAAAGTCAATTTATTCATTTATTTGTTCTTTTATTATTTTTGTCATATGCGTTATATCTTTATTTGTTAGAGTGTCATGCAATGGAAAATTTATAATTCTTTCATATATATGATTAGCATTTTTCATATTTTCATTTAATGGGTAATAATATTTATTAACTATAATATTTTTATTTTGAAAATATTCTTTATTTTTTGGTGAAGTAAACAATACTGGCAAACTATTATATATAACTTCATCATTATAGTTGAATATGTTGTTTTTGCCTATTTTTTTAATTAATTTATTTTGTATATTTATATATGATTTTAAATTAAAACTATTTATATGTGTTAGTATAAAGGCTGCTGAAATATCAGACATCTTATAATTTGATGAATAGTTTCCAAGCTCAGTGTAATTTGGATATCCAAAATTAGATAATGAGTTTAGTATATTATATTCTTCTTTATTACAAACAACAAACCCACCTTCACCATATCCTAAATATTTTGTATGATGTAAACTTCCTATGCAATAATCTCCAAAGTTACAAATATTAATACCTTTATATTTAGAAAGAGGTGATGCTGCATTATCATAAACCAATGCAATGTTCCATCTTTTGCAAAAATCAACAGTTTCTTCTAAATTTGAATATGTTCCAAATAAATTTGTAAGTATTACTCCATCAAAATCTATAATTTTATTTAGATCTAAAGTATATGTATCTTTAGAAATATCAAAAATTTTTACATCAAATATATTACCAACTAAAGCTGAAGGAAAAGTATAGGCTGGTATTGCCCAGGTTTTTATATTTTTCTTTTTGCATAAAAACATAACAGATTGTAACGCAGCTGTTCCATTAGACACACATAAAACTTTTTTGTTATTTAATTGAAGAATGTCTTCCAGCTTTTTTTCAAGCATATTTTTTATTGGTCCATTATTTGTATATTTTTTTTCTTTTTTAGATATCTCTAAATAAGTCTTTATTATTTCAAAATTTATATTTTTTTCTCCAATGTAGTTTATCATATTCCTCTTATTCAAAATATCTATTTATATATTTTTTATTGTAAACTTTAGATTTTATTATATTATCGAAAAGTAATTTTTTATTTTTATTTAGTTGCAAAGAGTGGAAAATTGCTTTCTTTCCTTTGGTTAGACTTCCGTGAGTGTTGTTATACTTTTTTAATATTAAGTTTTTATTTTTTTTAAAATTATTAAAAACATTAATATATTGATTTTTATCATAATCTATTATTGGTAAAACTTTATCAAAATTTGTTTTGAAATCAAAAATAAAATCTTCATAATATAAAAAAACTTTGTCTCCTTTATAACTATCAAAAAAATTAATATTATTACAATATTTTATGCATGCATTTTTAATATCTCTTTTTGTACCAATATTTCTTATTATGCATTCTTTATAATTTCTTATTAAGAATATAAGTTTATCATTTTTTTTATTAAAAACATATTTACATTCATCAGAATGATGCTCTTTGAATATATATCCATTTTTAATTAAAGCGTTCAGTTGTATATTTGTTATTTTTTTTCCAACATTATGATGTGCTTTTATAACACAATTATGTATATTAGGTGATTGTGTTATTTCTTTTAGAAAAAATCCAAAAAAAGTATTGCCGCTTCTTGGGTATGATAATAATAATATTTTATTTTTCATTGTCTAAAATAAAGATAGCGTCGTATCCTTTATATGAATATAAAGTATAACTAAGTTTATTTAATTTATTATTTGTTTGATCAAATGTATCTGCGTTTTTATATTGCTCATGCATATTGACTTCAGCAAATAATATTTTTGGTTTAAATTCTCCAAAACCCTCTATCACATTAATTATATTTCCTTGCGTGTCAGCGTGCATAAAATCAATATTTTTTATTTCATATTTTTCACAAAAATCTTTTATTGTTATACCATTTACTAATATTGGATTTTCATTATATTTTATGTGTTTATGTAGATTTTTTACATATCTTGTTGGTTTTAAAGTTGATCCCGAAGGTCCTGTTTTATTTTTTCTTATACTAAATGTTTGATAAAATGTTATTTTTTTTGTTTCATTTGTAATTGCATAGTTGTAAATTTTTATGTTGTATTTTTTTAAGTATTGTATGTTTTTGAAAAGTTTTGGACATGCTTCAATAGAATGTATTTCACATTTTGGATAAATGGCTTTATATCTTAAAGCGTCACCACCATCAAAAGATCCAAATTCTAATATTATTTTTGGATTTCTATTTAAAATTTTATTTATTAAGTTAGTATCAAAATTACTATGATAAAAACTTCCATCATCACACTCTATAAGATTTTTAGATATTTTCATATAACATATGCAATATAATTCCATTTTCATATATTGGTACAATATTTTTACTGATATATTGGTATATATTATATGAAAAAAACGAGATATAATAATTTCAATTTGATGCATCCTAATTTGTCAGTTTTTACAAATATGATAAATAATAATAATTATTTTTCTATCACAAAATATAGTATAGAATGGTGGATAGCATTAAAAAAAGCTTTAGATTTATTTGAAAATTATGATGTGAAAAATGATAAAGAGTTTAAGAATTTATCAAAGAAGGTGTTTGAAGTATGGGTTAATGATCAGCTAAAAGGTAGAGGTTGGTATATTTCTGAAGAAATAATTAATAAAACAATTAAAAATATGAATTATTATGATAAGGATTTATTTTTTGGCGTTGGATTTTGTGGAAGCTTTTCTGGTAAAAAAATAGGTAATGATTTTATCCAGAATAAGACAAAACATTTATATTATATTTTTGAATGTATGGAAAAGTTGAAGTTAAAAAATAAAATTTTATATAATACTAGTTTTTGGAAATATTGGGCTTATAGTGGTGAGTTAAATGTTTTTTTTGATTATATTAAGAATAAAAATATAGTGGTTGTAGGTCCTGAGCATTTAAAAAATTTTGGTAATATATTAAATTTACCAAAATTTCATCACATAGAAATAGATACGCTAAATGCAATTAAATATATTGAAAAGTATGAAAATGAAATAATTGATTTTAGCAAAAATAATACTGGATGTATATATATAATGCAAGGAGGCGGCGCTTCTATTTATATGTTGCCGAGATTGTATAAAAAAATTAAAAATTCTTTTATATTTGATGTTGGCACTGCTATTGACGTATATTATTTTGAAAAATTTTCAAAATATGGAGATGATTATATTAAAAATCCACTTAGATGGATGCCAAATAAACCTAAGTGGATGTAAAGAATTTTAATAATTCATCGGTTATCAATTCTTTATTTATATAATTTTCAAATTCATTTTTAAAAATAATTCTGTTATTAGAATATTTTTCTGATTCTAGTTTTTTTGTGAAATAATCATTATTTTTATTCTTTTCTATTAAATTTGATTTTGTTACAATTTTTAAATGATTATTTAATTTCTGTTCGTTTATAGTTTTATATCCAAAAAAACGAATAAATTTATAAAATTCTTTTAGATAATTTTTACCTTTTAAATATTCATATCTTATTATTGTTTTTGGTGTATTTGTTAATAGATATTTTTTATAATGTTTAGATAGTAAATTTATTTGAATATTTATAGAGTTTTTATTTATGTGTTTTTTTTCTGCAACAAGTAATGAATATATTACATCAGATGGATTTCTGTATAAATATGCTATATTGTTATGATTTAATTTTAATTTTGAAAAAATATCGTGATCATGAAACCACATGTAATCTTTTCTGTTATTGCCATCTGGAAGAAAAGAGCTTGGACCCCTACGTAATCTTGGTCTATTGAAATATAATTCCATCACAGCATTAAACCAATTACTACCACTTCTTGGATAGCTTATTAATACTGGCAAATTATTCATTCTTATATCACTCATAATGCTATATATAACATTATAATAATTCAAATTTATCATCTATCCAAGTATATTTTAATTTAGGTTGTTTTATCAAATGTGATAATTTATTGCTGTGTTGTTTGTTGTTATCGAAATCAAAATTATATAGTTTTATTTCTCTATCCCATGTTTTATAAACTAAATCTATTAAATCACTTGTATAATACATCCTATAATCTTTATTATTACCAACTCTTCTTTTGTTTTTTTTTGCATATTTTAAATTTTTAAACTTAGCTAGTGATTTTAAATCATTATCTAAGGTGTCTGTGTAATTGAGCCAATCAACAATAAAACTTCCTTGACTTGAAAATAATTGTGTAAAAAGAAATTTTTTTGAAGGATATGGAAAAGTTCTATTTGCTATTGTTTTTATATAATAATCAAAACCTTTTTGTGCATATTTATAATCATAATGCATTGAGCCGACATTATGTTTTGCATTCCAACAACCAATATGTCCAGCAAAACTTACAAGCCATTTAAATATATTTCTTATATTGGAAAATATAAATTTATTTTGTATTGATTGTGCTGATATTCCTAAATGATTTTTTCTAACACGTTCTTTATTTTGAAAGTCTTTATAGTATAAAGGATTTTCAAATATATCAAAATCATTTGGGTTGTCTAATATATTTTTATGACCTAAATTTATTATTGGTGTTATTGGTTTTCCCTGATGAACGTAGCTTCCGCCTGTTTTTGGTATGTGTAAGAAATATACATTTTTAGAGCAAATATTCATATATTGATGACAATTTATTATATAAGTTTGTGAATAAAATTTGGTCGCAATCTATAAATACAATAATCTAATCCTTTTCCAACATCAAATATAAAAGCATTTTTTAATTTGTCATGAAGAGCGCATGATAACCACATAGTTGCAGATCCACCTTGCATAATATACGCTTTGGGTTTATTTATTTTCTTATCTAAATCAATTATTTCTTTTTTATATTCTTCTATGTGCAGTGAAGCTTTTGTGTCGTGTATTTGTATATATTTATAATTTTTAATTTTATATACTTTATCAAAATTTTTTAAAAAAGACGGTCCTACTATAATTAGTTGAATATCATTTTTATTAATTGTTTGTATTATTTTATCAAAATCACCGTTAGCTCCCCAATATTTCCAGCATATGGCATCAAATTTTTTATTTGTTTTTGGTATTATTTCATTTATTGTTTGTAATATGATTTTATGGCGAGGTCTTGAATAATCTGGATATTTATGAGATTTTTTATATTCTTTTCCTGGCGTTCTATCTGTAATTCCTATTATAAAATTTTTAGGACATTTTTTTGTTATGTAATTTATAACACCTTTGAAAACTTCAGGACATCCTTCCCATTCAGTTCTTGGTCCAGATCCGCCACCATTTCTTCCTTGTTTATGATTCATTTCAAATGAAGATATCATTTTTATAGCAAAATCAGTTGAATTTATTTTATCTAAGTTAGCTTTTATATTTAATGTATTTAAGGGTTTGCAATATACTCCAAATGGTGCTGACATTGGTTTGTCTATGACGTTTGTATTTAAATTTATTAAAGTTTCACAAAATATTTGCCACCATTCTACACTTATTTTAGAAAATGTAAAATATTTTTTTTTAGAAATTTCGTTTAATATGAAGTCTATTTTTGGATATATTATGTTATGATTTTTTGATGGATAAAATAGATTATTCATATCATTTTTATCATATAATTGATAGTATTTATATAGGTAAAAATGGAAAAAACTTTGATATTGTCTTATCCAAGAAGCGGAAATTCTTTTGTAATGTATTTTATTAAAAGATCTATGGAACTTAATTTTATAAACGATTGTTATTTTTCTTCAAGAAATAAAAAAAACATAAAAACTACAAAACAAGATTTTGAAAAAGCTGCTAAAAAAAGTTGCGGGGTTTTTAAAGAACACTCTTCTTTAAATTGTAATTTTTTTGATCAAAAGAATGATAATCTAATTTTTATAGTTAGAAACTATAAAGAATGTATAGTAAGACATATTCCTCAAACAGTTTCTAATTATGATAGAGCACAATATGAATGTAAAAAATATGCAAATAATATAATATTTTATGATTCGTGGGGTGGTCCAAAAAAAATATTGTATTATGAAGACCTGGTAAATAGTTTTAAAAAAAATTATTTACCAATTTTAGACATTATAAATGTAAATATGGATATTCATAATAATTTGTTTAATAATTTTCAATATCATAAACAAAAATGTTTAGAACATTATAATAAAATTTGTGGTAGTAAAACTTATGGTAAAAAGAAAATTTTTCATTCCGAATTATTATCAAATGAAACAAAGCGTAGATTTGATAGTATAGTAAAAAATACAATAACTGAAAAATATATTACAAGATATTTTGAAAAAAAACCTTCATCTTTGTTTTTAACTAATCAAAATGAATTTAACGCTGGTACTTATATAAAAACTTTTTCTAATATTAATTTAAAAAGAAAAAATTTAAAATTATATACAAACTTAAATGATAGTTCAATAAATAAAAAATGAAATTATACATATATTCTACTTGGAAAACGGGGTCATCTTTTACTAACAAATTTTTTAAAAATATTTGCAATGAATCCAGAATTCCTTTTTTATTTTTACCGGAAAAATGTAATATTGGTATGATAAATAAATTTAAAAAAAAAAACAATAATTATGTTATTTTCCCCAATAGAGTCCCTCCTGATAAATATTTAAAAAATGAGAGGTATTTAATACAATTGAGAGATCCAAGAGATATTTTGGTTAGTGCTTATTTTAGTGTTAAATATTCTCATGGATATAATCTACCAGAATCTTATTATTCAGACATAAATAAATTTATTTTAGAGAGATCTTATATATTTGTGAACAGAAATAAAAATTTGTTTGATAGTTTAAATTATAATTCAAAATATATATTTTATGAAGATATGGTATGTAATTTTAAATTTTGGGCTAATGAGATATTTGATGAATTTTCAATCAATAATAATATAAGAGATAAAATAATAAATAAATTTTCTAAAGAGTTTGATAGTTTTCCAAAAGAAAATATTCATAAACATAAAAGACAAATGAAGCCTGGAGATTATAAAAATAAATTATCTAAAGAAACTATTTCTAAGATTAATTTAATTTTAAAAGATTATATTGATTTTATTGATATTGTAAAAAATAAAAATACAAATATTATTAAATATGAAGAAAATAAAGATTATTTATGGTTATATAAAGATTATGTTTTAACATAGGAAATTAAAACATCATTTTCTATAATACCATCTTTGAAGCAAAAGTTATATTTGCTATTTATTTGTAATATTTTTTTCTTTAATCCGTCAATGGTAACTGAGTGTCCTTGCCAAGCATGTTTATCTTTTATTAACCTAATATCATCAATTGCTATAATATGGTTT
>Ga0307378_10013057_pt1 | contig 10552 bp, 10 predicted proteins | sample UN1MG_FD_202238 | JGI IMG/M metagenome (GOLD analysis project Ga0307378, IMG submission 202238) | Soil microbial communities from Risofladan, Vaasa, Finland - UN-1 | ecosystem: Environmental > Terrestrial > Soil > Coastal area > Acid sulfate soil | place: Finland: Risofladan, Vaasa | collected...
TCGACATTGAGGTATTTTTGATACCTCAACACTGTGATGTGATTGATGCTTGTTTCTCACTTTCTGAGATACCATTCCTTATTGATTTTCAGTTGTAAGTCACACCAATTTAAGAATAATGAAGGTGTGTCTTTTGATGAAGACATTTTCCCTGAATACTTCGAAATGTAGTCTTGACTGCTCAATAAAGCAATCGGGTATGCATATGTGAAAAGGAAATGCGCATCATTCAGCTATTTTAGAAGTGCGCCTTCCTATGGCATGCCGTGCAAAACGTATGACTTGTCGGTTTAAGTCCGACTGTGGGAATTTTTGAATATTGAGTATTTCCCATTGAAACATGCACTCACTATAAATATATTGAAGTTCCTTGATGGAGCGAGCCTGCTTAACCTGGCTCATTCTGGACGAAGTTTTTTGCCCTCATTAAAGGGATTTCACGACCTTTTGTTATAGTTACTCTATAGTCAAATTGATATTTGGATATTATGCTCTTGAAAGAGAGGTAATAGAAGGTTATGAATATTGCAATCTTGGGTGCCCCCGGATGTGTCGGTCGGAATTTCATAAAAAAGCTTCTTGATTCCTCACAACATAGAATAACTGCTTCTTACCGTATAAAAGAAGAAATACCTGACACCATGACGGGGCATGATGCCCTTAACTGGAAACAGGTCAATTTATTCGATAAATCGAGTACTGAGGAGTTTCTGAGTGATTCAGAGGTTTTAATCTATCTTGTGCATTCGCTTGATACAAAAAATTTCGCAAAGACTGATGTACAATTGGCAAATGCCGCTTCACTGGGTGCTAAAAATGCAGGTATAAGAAAAATAATTTACCTTGGGGGTATTATTCCAGAAGGTCAAAAACTATCCCCTCACCTTGCAAGCAGGAAAAAGACAGGACAAATTCTCGCTTCTTATAATATAAATGTCGCAGAAGTCCGTGCAAGTATACTCTTGGCAGCCTGTAGCGCATCTTTTCTCCTTGTATATAATCTTGCTAAACGTCTTCCTGTGCTTGTTACTCCACGATGGATAAATTCTCTCTGTTCACCTATTGCACTGGAGGATGCAGTATGTTTTATTGAAGCATTGCTTACCTATACTTTGAATGGACAAGAGATTTTTGAAATAGGATCTAATGTTGTAAGGTATCAAGATTTAATTACACTCTGTAGCAAGTCTATACGAGGATATAAAAATATCGTAATTCCTTTTCCGTTTCTTACAATTGGTATGTCCTCACGTTGGTTACAGTTATTAACAGGAATCCCTCGCAATATCGGGATAGCACTTTCTGAAAGTCTCAAAAATGATACCGTACCTCAACGCAACCGCTTCAGAGAAATTATGGGTAGAGAACCTATCCCTGTTGAATCAACACTTCAAAAACTCGTAGAGGAAATGAGGGAAAAGAGATAAGGCATAGAGAAGATTAAGAAAGTATAGGTAAGTTAAGGATTAAAGCATTATTCAATGCCTTATGAAATAATTTGATTTATCAGCTTCAATGCTCTCAGCGCACTCCTCTCTTTATCTTTTATCTCACACATGATATCGAACTGAAGACCTTCTGTTTCTTTGATGAATCTTTTAAAATCACCTAAGTGAATTGTCTTTGCATGGGACCCGATCCTTTTCCCCTTTTCCTGGCTGCTGTAATCCACTATGGGGAGTCCATCTTTCCTAGTCCATGTGGAACAGACCTGTGAGAGAGCCGCTCTGATACTCTCTCCACGGTTATTGCATTTGAAGTGAAAGACATCAAATACAATAGGAATTTTTATTTCTTCATGAATCCTAAGACAATCTTCAATATTGAAAAGCCTCTCATCATTCTCTACAACAAGTCTCCTTTTTATCTTACTGTCTAAATGATTATACCTTTCGATAAACCTCCTGATGCTCTGTCCCTTATTCCCGTAAGCTCCCCCTACATGGATCTGGATCTTGGCAGTATCATCAATTTCCAGCAAATCCAAAACCTCAGCGTGGTACCGAAGCTCCTTCACACTGCGCTGAAATATCCTTTTGTCAGGGGAATTGATAAGAATGAACTGATCAGGATGCATTGAGACACGCATCTGATGTCTTTTAATAAAATCGCCTATCTTCTTAAATGTTCTCTTGTACTTCTTTTGCCAAGGGAATCTGCAGATGGGATGAGATGCGAAGGGGATTAAATCCGAAGAGATTCGAAAAAAGAATAATTCGTGATCACGATTGAAAGTGAAGATTTCTGAAAGACATGCGAGGTTGCTCTCAATGGTTCTATTCATTCTCTCCTCAGAATATGATGCCAGACGAAAACTCTGAGAACTGCGGCAGGGCAAAGATAAATTAATGCATGGATATCCTATCTTCATGCGGATCAATTCACTTTTGGCCATTCTTCATTAAAGTTAAAACCATAAAAACTTTGTTATCACTTATAATCATAACCCGAAAAGGGTAAGGCATCAATACGAGGATAGGTAAGGTCTTGAAATCCCTTTAATGAGGGCAAGAAAAATCGGCCAGAATAAGATAGGTTAAGCAGGTCTATGAAGTAGTATTAGAGAAGCAGTTATAATTAAGCCTACTCTTATGTTGACGGTTTCATTTGCTTATATGATTGTCTATAGTATATGACTTGCATTATAAAAAAATCGGATTTAGTGATAACGTTATAGATTTTCTGACAGAGGACTTATTTAGTCTTTATTGTCTGGAGCGTCCGGATCAATTTGCTCGTATCGTATGATTGCATTTTCAATTTTTCGATAATATCATTATAAAGCTGGTCATCCATTTCAGGAGTTCTGCTCAATATCCAGAGATAGTTTCTGTCCGGATGACCAACAACTGCGTATTCGTAGTTTTCACCAAGATCAATGATCCAGTAGTGTCCTGAAAAAGGCCAGAAAAAAGAAACCTTGAGTTTCGCATTTGTTGCAGGATCTAAGACCCATGCCTTTCCATGGGCTTTTACAAGTTCTCCGTCAAGCTTTCCTTTATAGCACTGGTTCAGAACATCAACTTTGCCGTCATCACGCAGACTATAGGTTGCAGAACTATCAACACATCCTTCCTGAAAACGGTGCGGATAACGTGCTATCTCATACCATGTACCCATATATCGTTTCAGGTCTACAAAAGATACTACCTTTAACGGGGTCCCAACCTGTTTTACTCCGGAAGCACATGCTGTTAAAAGCAATATGCAAAGAATGAGCATACATGAATTTCTTATAACCCCTGTAAGATACAATATTTCATTCTTCATAATTATGTATTAAAACGATATTTTAGCCTACAGATTATCTTATAGGATAACCAGCTTTTCTCCATGCTTCCACGCCTCCAGCTAAAGCCTTGGTGTTTTTATATCCGAGTTTTATATATTTTGCTGCCTGACCAGCAGACGTTGCTTCTTGAGGTCAGGCACAATAAAAGATTATTTCCTGTTCTTTAGAAAGTTCAGGGAGTCTCGATTCAAATTCACTGTAGGCAATCGCCCCTTCTAATTGCATGGTCTTGAATTTCTCTTCATCATTATAACCACAAACAAGCAGGGCCTCTTTTGCTTGCACTCTTCGATAGGCATCTTCTGCACTAATTCGTTCCGCTTTAATCATGTCGGGTATCCTTTTTAGCGCTTATTAGTCGACAAAAAAAATAATTGCGAGGGCAAGCCGAACACTCGCCCCGAAAGCCTTGAAGATAAATCATTTAACAGGAACTTTTGCATTTACAGGTCAATGAAAACCGCTTAGATACTTTTCTGATTCTTTCAATACTCAAAATGATTATATATAATTCATAAATTAATCGCCAAATAACAACTTGTGTGTTGTAGGTCAATAAAGAACAGGGATATATCAATGGGATATATAGCGCCGATTATACATGAAAAAGCAGTGGCAAGTATTCAATTCTCATTGTCATGGCAAAGCTCCGCTATATTCCACACTGACTGCTTTTTTGCAGGGAAAGTGAATTTTTACAGGGATATCTTTCCAAAAAAGATTACCGATTTACTTATGGGGAAAAGGTCTGGAGATGCGATAGAAAGCCCAAGCATCATGAAGGAAATTGTATCGCCCTATGAACAGGATAATGAGTTCTCTATCGAACAAAAACAATTTGACCGTCTTTATGCTGCTCCGGATAAGATAGAGCCTCGCTTTGGACGGTTTTACCCAAAAGGCTTGCTGAAGGCGATTCCGGGTATATTTAAAGGGAATAGCGAACCATTCAGGTGTACGGGGATATCAGATGCAACCATTACCGTGGATTTTAATCATCCGCTTTCGCCAAGGGATGGCAACCTTACTATGGTTATAAAAGATGTAAGGAGGAATAGCGGAATACTTGGTGGATTCTGTATAAATTGGATGGAAATTATAACATCCGGCCCTGGGATGCAGACACGCTGCCGCGGGATTCCCACAGATTTCTTCTCAGATAAACCTTTTAGTAGAATCAATGAATATGCAGATGCAGGCTTCTATATAGAACCTCGCCTTGTTACGCATATTGATGACAGAGCCATATCAGTAATCAGTGATGTATACGGTCAGACACTAAACAACGGGATGAAGGTTCTGGATCTGATGAGCAGCTGGAGGTCCCATGTTCCCCAGAACCTGAAACTTGAATCGCTCGTCGGGCTTGGGCTCAATCGGGAGGAGATGCTGCAGAACCCCCAACTCACCGATCAAGTCATACATGATCTGAATAGATATCCATTGCTTCCCTTCGCCGACAAGGAGTTTGATACTGTCATTTGTACTGTTTCTGTGGAATACCTGATATACCCCTTCGAAGTTTTCAGGGAAATAGCAAGGATTCTAAAAACAGGCGGGTATTTTATGGTTACCTTTTCAAACCGGTGGTTTCCGCCAAAGGTTATAAAGATATGGACTGAGCTCCACGATTTTGAACGGATGGGACTCGTCCTCGAATATTTTTTGCAAACAGGTTTATATATAAACCTTAAAACATTTTCGATGAGAGGACTTCCGAGGAATGAAAATGATAGATATTATCCGGATATGCCTTATTCAGATCCGGTATATGCGGTATGCGGACAGAAAGGATAAGAGAGCTTATAGTGCACATTACAGAAAAATACGATCTTCCTCCAACATTTCAAATCAGGTTTCAGAAGCCTGACAGGCATACCTATCTTCTCAGTACTTCTCAGATTATCGCTATCCCGGTAGAAAAAGCCTTCTCGTTTTTTGAAAAACCAGAAAATCTCTTCGAGATCACCCCCGATTGGCTGGAATTCAGATTTGACACGAAAGGCGGACAAAGTGAAACTTTTGACGGAGCAGAGTTTGATTATTCAATCAGATGGTTTGCAATAAAGATACACTGGCACACAAAAATTGCAGAATACCGTCGCCCGGAATTATTTACCGATGTCCAGGTAAAAGGGCCGTATGTAATGTGGAGACACCTGCACACCTTTAAACCAGTTCATGAAGGTACGCTTATCAGAGATGCGGTAACTTATCGTATACCTTTTGGCCACATAGGGAAAATCTTTCATCAATTGTTTATTAAAAAACAACTCCGAGATATTTTCTCATACAGGGCAGTTCGCATTGCTGAATGGGCCGATGGCGCCTTTAAGAGCAAACTGTCATCTCATGCTCATCCTTGATATAATGAAATTATGAAAGTAGTGATCTGTGGCGGCGGCGGTTTCATTGGACAGCGTCTTGCGCATTTCCTCCTCGATAAGGGATATGAGGTCACTATCCTTGACAGGAATCAATCAAGGGTCTCTTCGCCGAAATTACAATCATTTGTTGTTGATCTTCTCAACCCAAAACTTTTTGAAAAGCGGTGGTTCCTGGGTGCAGAAGCTGTTATAAATCTGAGCGGCAAGGATATCCTGACCCTCTGGACAGAGGAGTATAAAAAGGCAATCTGGAAAAGCCGTGTTACCGTCAACAAGCTTCTCATCGATTTTATTGCTTCTCTTGATCAAAAACCGAAGACTTTTATCTCGGCTTCTGCCATTGGTTATTATGGGGATAAAGGAGAAAGCAAAATTGACGAGACCGGAACACACGGAAAGGGGTTCCTTTCAGATGTTTGTGTTGCCTGGGAGAACGAGGCACGTCGCGCGGAGACATTAGGTATGCGTTCCGTTCAGGTGAGAACAGCGCCTGTACTGGACAAGAAAGGCGGATTTATCGGAAAGCTCATGAAATCAATGAGGTTTGGATTCACAGTACAATTCGGTCCAGGTCAGAACTGGTTTTCCTGGATCCACATGGAGGATCTGATCCGTATCTATGAGACCGCGGTTTCTAATCAAACTCTTTCCGGCCCTCTGAATGCGTGTTCTCCTGAGCCTGTTCGTTTTCGCATACTTCTTGATCATCTGCTGGAATACCGTAAAGCTTTTGTTATCCCGCTCCCTGTTTCCCTTTTCCGACTTGTTGCAAAAGAACTTGCAAATGAGTTGACGAACAGCCAGAGAATAGTTCCAGCTAAGCTGCAAGAGATGCGGTTTCGGTTTGTCTATGGAAACCTAAAAGAAGCGCTTAAGGATGTTTTTACATAATCAGAACAACTAACTAATGGAGGCATTGATGCCCCTTTTTGAAGGAGTAGTATCTGGATTAGCAGCGGGAATTCTGATGGGCCTGATATCCCATGCAGGCTTTAAGACAGGGATATTCAAATCGAGCATTCTCATTATTGACGGCATGTTTGTTCAACAAAAAGGAGGGTTTAAATACAACGAACAGCAAGCGATACTGTTCGGAGTTCCTGTTCATCTCTTTACCAGTGTATCTTTTGGCGTTGCATATGCAGTGCTCATCAGCATCATAAAACTCGAATTACTGAATAGATGGCTGATTGCCCTCTATACTGTCCTGCTCTGGCTTTCCATGCTTTTCATAGCACTGCCTACAGCAGGACGGGGATTCCTCGGAAAAAGATTAGGATCATTTACCTGGCTTGAGCAGTTGGTGCTTCATGTTATATTCGGCATAGGTTTATGGGGCATCCTATATTTTCTCCAATTTCCTTCTTTTTCACCCATTGTGTGGAGCATTTCATACACGCGGATGATTCTTGATTCGCGTTCTTGACCGAAAATAGTCGCAAGGAAAAGAATAGCACACTTTGCGAAATGCTCATAACAGCCATGAGAAAAGGGAAGGTTCTGCAGATCCCGGGCGAAGACTTTTTCTGATTGCATGTGCAGGTTCGCTTCTTGTTCTAGAAACACCTCCTGTGACAGGAGCCATTCGAGAGCTTTTTCGATCTGTTCGTTCTTGTTTCTAACTGTCAGGTGCATTGCAAATAACCTTTGGACTGTGGTTAGAAGAGAATTCTTCCACGAACCATTTGTACTCTGTTTTGAATACAGGGCATCTACTATTTGTTTAAAATCATTCTTCCATCTGCGCGTGTCTTCTTGTAACCACTTTTGTCTTACGTAGAGCGCAATTGGAGTCTTGCGCTTGTAAAAAACCTGTAGAGGATTATATGTCAAGAATGGTTTCATAAGGGAGGAAAATTCACGATATCGTGCTAAGTGCAGTTTCAATACGTTTGATCGCGATCCAGCAGATAAAAAGATATGGTGCTGCAATAGTCGGCACTTCAAATATAATATTGCATCTGTATTCATCAAGCGGTTCTATTCTGTGCCCGGTTGCATGGATGCCCCAAATACGCCATGCCCAATACTGATTATCCTCATAATAGGTTATTACAAAAGGGACCCAAATGCCAAAACGTATTTTCACCCTCCCGCGAGTCCCATTCTTGATAAATCGATCCATGCAGTCTACGGCAATGATCGAAGGCCCCCATTCAGGCCAGCGTATTGTATCTGTTATTATCTCCCAAACACTTTGAGCTGGGTTGTTAAGAGTGCGACGTATTTCACTGAAAGGAAAAGAAATCTTCAGCACGTATTCTTATTCACAATGCTCATGAAAATGTTTTGTCTTCGCAGTATGTTGTTTCAAAGTATTTCCTCCATTTTATCGAGCTACCTTACCATAACGCTCAATGGGAATTTATTTAAGACCCAATAGAGCGCGCCCCTTATCCAACACAATGTCTCTTCAGCAACATACTCATGTAGCCCTATAGTAATGAGAGGAACTAAGTAAGGTTTTATGTGCCTTAGACCTTCTTTTGCTTTTTTCTATTGATTAAGCATGCCTATTGCTGGAAGTTATTATAGCAAAGCATCAGTTTGCTTGTTTCTTGGAATAATTCGCAAAGTTCATTGCCCTGTCAAAATGCCTCTTTCTATGTGGCGTTAAGAAAAATGGTATGTGTAGTATGGGGCGAATGTAACGAAGCGATACTGAGACTTCTCAGAGGGAAACATCCTTCCTGTTACAAACGCCTCGTAAGGTCTCGATAGAGGGCAAGCGTTCAAATAGTAGTCATCGCAATTACAGCTCGCACTCCGCTGTTAGGAGAAAAGACTGCCCAGAATTACATTGACAGAATAATTTCATTTTCATAAAATTATCTTCATCAAACATATCTTAATAGGGGGAGTGATATGACTAAGGCAGATCTGATCGAAAAGATGGCAGTTGCATCGGGTTGTACCAAAGCCTGCGCTGTCAAGGCTCTTGATGGAGCTATTGAGGCAATCACCAAAGCGGTCAAAAAGGGAGACAAGGTTGCTCTCGTAGGTTTCGGCACATTCTCACTTTCAAAGAGGAATGCCAGGACAGGTAGGAACCCTCAGACGGGAGCAGCGATAAAGATACCTGCCAGAAAGGTTCCGAAGTTTTCAGCAGGTAAGGCTTTCAAGGACGCAGTAAATAAGTAAGACGTAGATATGAAACAGAAAGCCCCTCTTTATTTCGAGGGGCTTTTTTATGTAATCATTTTTCACTTTCTTCCTGGAGTCAGCATTTGTGATATGCCGAATAAGGCTGAAACTTTCAAGCGGAAATAAATAGAGAAAGTAATATTTTATACGCCAATTTTGTACGGAATATATTGAATTATTATATGATAAACTTAATTTATTAGCGGAGACAACGTGACCCCCAAGAAATCAAATCCGGTTAAACCTTCTACGGCCAGCGCTGAACGACCTCTGCCTGACATGAATTCGAGAAAGGCTGATCGAAAACCAAAGAAACCAGAACAGGAAAAGCCTTCTGAACTTCGTAAAAGAGCAGAGGAAAAATTGAAGTCTATAATAATTCGACCAGAGGCAATGTCTGATAAGGAAACCCGGCAGTTAGTTCATGAACTGCAAGTCCACCAGATCGAGCTGGAAATGCAAAATGAGGAACTTCGCAAGTCCCAGTCAGAACTGGAGGAATCCCGCTCAAAATACTCTGATCTCTATGACTTTGCCCCTGTCGGCTATTTTACGTTTGACAAAAACGGACTGACACTTGAAGCAAACCTGACCGCCACAAAAGAGTTAGGTGTTGAACGGGCTTTTATTATCAATAAACCCTTCAGGGCCTATATTATTGCGGGAGACAGGAATAAATTTGATCAGCACCTCCGGGACGCCTTAACAAGCGAAGACCGGAAGACGTGTGAATTGAGATTAAAGAGAAAAAATCGTATTGAATTTATTGCACAATTAGAAAGCATAGCGCTGTTGGACTCCGGAGGCGCTGATTTATGCAGAACTTCATGTATTGATATAACCAGCCGCAAACAAACGGAGAGAGCGCTGCTGGATGCTCTTGCAACTTCAGTACAGCGTCATGCAGAAATTTCGGCACTGCTGGAAGGTTCCAAGGCTATTTCTCGATACAGGAATTTTATGGATGCGGCAGAGTCGATATTTAACTCCTGTAAGAATGTCGTTGGGGCTGCGTCCGGATATATAGCTATGGTCAGCCATGACGGAACGAAAAATGAAGTCGTCTTTTTAGATTCCGGTGGTCTGATCTGCTCAGTTGATCCTGGTTTGCCGATGCCAATTCGTGGCATGCGTGGTGAAGTCTTCAGCAGCGGTAATGCGATATACCATAATGATTTTCCACAAAGTGGGTGGGCACATTTTTTACCTGAGGGCCATGTGCAACTCGAAAATGTATTGATGGCTCCCATGATTATTGAGAATAAAGTGGTCGGGTTATTCGGCCTTGGGAATAAACCAGGTGGGTTTACTGAAAACGATGTGCGGATTACATCCGCCTTCAGCGAGTTTGCTGCGATTGCCCTTAGCCAGAAAAAGGCTGAGGAGGACCTGCATAAGAGTGAGGCGCGATATCGATCTTACATTGATGTAACGGAGCAGTTGGGATGGACTACAAATGCTGATGGGGAAGTTGTGGAAGACTTACCCTCATGGAGAAAATTTACGGGCCAGAGCGAAGTGGAGGTTAAGGGATGGGGATGGTCGAAGGCTCTTCATCCTGATGACCTTGACCACGCCGTCCGGGTATGGGAAAATGCTGTTGCAACAAAGAAAAGGTATGAGGTGGAATACCGCATACGCAGATATGACGGAATTTACCGACATTTCCTAGCCCGTGGCGTATCTGTCTTTAAAAACGATAGAATTATTCAGGAATGGGTTGGTACGT
>Ga0307378_10013058_pt1 | contig 10551 bp, 11 predicted proteins | sample UN1MG_FD_202238 | JGI IMG/M metagenome (GOLD analysis project Ga0307378, IMG submission 202238) | Soil microbial communities from Risofladan, Vaasa, Finland - UN-1 | ecosystem: Environmental > Terrestrial > Soil > Coastal area > Acid sulfate soil | place: Finland: Risofladan, Vaasa | collected...
TTAACAGCCAAAGGGCAAAAGTTCGCCTGTGCGTTAATGTCGGCTTCAGCCGTTGATATAAAAGGACTTACGAACATTGCAGCATGAAAAACACGCATAAAAAACAAGGAGTTGAAAGATTGTATTATAGAGACACATTTATCGTAGATAGATACATTTATGAAAAAGATGCGCAGAAAGGGGCAAGCAATGTAATTATTGGCATTGCCGGTGATCTTGTCCAAAACTGTGTAGAGTTATACAAAGAAAAGGGTTGTAAAGATCCTTGGATATTGAATCACAATTGGATTCCGAATTGAACAAACCTACAACAAGTGGATTCAAAGGGACGGCCTAAAGGCCGCCCATGATCCATAGCGTTAGAAGTTTCGTAATTGAACCCTCATGAGATAAGCACGATCTTTTGAGGGTTTCTTTCTTTGAAGGTATTATGCAATCCCAAAGTTCGTGCAAAATATCGGCTTTGGGATCCATTTGTTCCTTTGGGTACGAATTAAAACTCCTCATCCAACGCTTCAACCTGTCTTTTCCTGGCGGTGTTATTAGTCTTGGCGTCCAAGGCGTGACTCGTTCCGGCTTTCATAGGAAAGGTTGTAACAATGCCTACATCTTTCAATTTAAAGCGCCCAGCAGGCCATTGTAGCGATTATTTCTTATGATATGACCTCTGGTATGTATTTGTTGGATTTGCTATAAACCGCACATTTTGACCCAGATTTTTCCTTGAAAATCTGATTTTTGCAGTATATATTTCCCGTAGCAGTTATGCGGATAACAAAATGGCAACGAGTTCTTCTACGGAAACCATATAAACAGAAGTTACCAATGCATCCGATACGACCGGCGTATATCGAGGACGACAAGTCGGGCACATCAACATTGGGCAGACGGGCGTTCCAGCAGATGATCAAAGATGCCGAAAGCTCACCCCGCCATTTCGATATTATCGCGGTATATGACATAAAACGCTTCGGACGCATCGACAACGACGAGGCCGGATACTACCGGTACCTGCTTCGCACCAACGGTATTGAGGTTCGCTATGTCAGCGAGAACTTCAATGGTGATACGACCGATGACCTTTTGCGGCCGGTCAAACAATGGCAAGCCCGTCAGGAATCCAAAGACCTGTCGAAGGTCACAATTCGGGGGCTGCTTTCAAAGTCCGGGAGCGGTTTCTGGATGGGCGGAACACCTCCATATGGCTACGACCTACATTATGAAAGTGCCGATAGTAAGTTTCTTCTAATACTGCGATATATGCCCGATGGCTCCAAGAAAGTCTTAAATAGGCAGGGAAAGGTCATTCGGACCCTGAGCGGATTTCTGAGTGATGGACAAATAAGTCGTCGCCACTACCGCCCTGAGGTATCCGCGTTGTGTGCCGGGTGAAAAATTCCGCAACTCCATATCTCTGATCATCCGTTTTCGTAACTCTGACATAATGAGTCCTTTCTGTTTGATACCATAAACTTAGACACTCCCTATGAGTGCCCTGTCAGAGAAATCTTAACGGATGATCACGAAATGCCGAAAGCGTAGGAGTGCTCCGACGGTGGTAGGCTTGCAGAAGGATCAGGCGAGGATAGAATGTGATTAAGGCCCCGGGCTATGATTTTCGCCTTTCCATCCAGATATTTTGAGGTTATAGTAGTGGGTCAAAAAGCTGAAGGAGACTAATATGGCGCTGGTCGAATGTCCAGAATGTGGCAAAGAAATATCTAATAAGGCATTCATGTGTCCACACTGTGGATTCATGATGGGTGGCAGATTGTTTGGTTATGAGTACCGTTCGCGAATAGAGTTTTTCCGCCTTCCCTTGGTACACATTGTTCTCGGCAACACTATTAATGCTTTGACTGGCAGGCCTCGTGTCGCTAAAGGTATTATTGCAATTGGTAACGTTGCTGTTGGTATGGTGGCTATTGGTGGCATTTCCGTTGGTGTTGTCAGTCTTGGCGGATTGGCATTGGGTCTGGCGGCGATTGGGGGAGCGGCAATCGGCTTGCTGTTGGCCATAGGAGGTTTGGCGATCGGGCTGGTTGCTGTTGGTGGAGGTGCCTTCGGCTATTATGCTTTGGGAGGTGGAGCATGGGGAGTTCACCCCTTCGGTGCTAATGCACAGGATCCTGAAGCCATTGAGTTCTTTAAGCGTTATCTGGGTTCTTGGATTGAATAATTAGGGAGCACGGAAAGTGGTGGACTCAAAGTACGAGCTTGCTTTCATTGGGCTGCTGGTACTGTTCAACCTGGTTATCCTGCTCCCACAGCAACTCAGTTCAAGATTAAATACATTTTCCTTGCAACCGTGGTCGTAGGGTCAGGCAACATCCAGGCTTCGGTGTGGCGCAACGAAGTCGATAAGGAGAGTTTTCGCCATCTTCCGACGATAGGTGGGTGTTCGGAACCAAATCTAAAAATATCTTGTTTACTTGGAAGGCGTGTAAACCGCTAACAAGGCAAATGCAGCCGACGCAATGATGCGGACGCCGTGGTTTCCGATCTAGACTGGAGGAGAATCCCTTAATGAATGTCGGAGTTGTCGGTTTACAGGAGCCGCGAATTTCTGTAACTCTTTACACATATAAGACTTATCTATTGTCGGCCACGCAGACCCCGACATAAAGATCTGATAGGTCGTATGTTCGTAACGCGCCCCCGCTATGAACCTACGACCACGGTCGGCACATCTTAGCGCCCTGTATTTGATAGCTTGGTGACATCCAGGCATAGGGTCAACTGTTTCAATTTCAACAACAATATCATTATCATCATCTAACTCAAACAGAATATCTACAGTATCACCACAGCAGAAGGAATGTCAATAAAGGCAATGGTTTGCGAAATCGCAGTTCATGCCTTAAAATCAACCAGAGCAATGTAGAAGGATTCGCTTTTTAGACGCTTCCGGGTGAGCACTGTTTTCATCGCTTCTTCGATTTGTTCATCACTGAAATAAAGCATTATATGGGCCACCGGAGAGACACCTATAGCAAGCTTTTTTGAACCTGGTATTTCCCAAACGGCCTTGGTCCTGCTAACAAGCTTTAAATCGAAGTTGGCCTTAAGTATCTGAGAAATTTCTGGTGCACTAGCTTTTAACCTGGTTGTGTCTTCGCATTCGAAGATATATTTCATACCTGAAGTAGCAACGACTGCCGCAAGAAGCACGTGGCCCGGTTCTCCGGATCGTACTTTTTCCAAATCATTTCTGTATGACTCAGGCAGCTTAGAAACAACTGAAAAGTCCCTAAGCTGACCAATCGGCAAACGCTCAATTTCAGTATCCCCAAACTCCAGAGTTATGGATTTTACGGTAGCCTTTCTAAACTCTGCTGATACGCGTCCCACATCACTCAGTATCTCTTCTGCGAAGTCCGCATGCAGTGAAATATCAGCGTCTACGGATTTCTTAAGTGTCTCGAATTTAGCAGGATTTGGCCCGATGGTTTTCAATAAATCTGGCTTCAATTGAATTATGTTCTTCTTATTACCATCAATCTTCCAAATTTGTCCGGGTGTTATTCCGCCTTCAGCGGGATACCATAGAGCAAATCCTCCGTTAGCGAGCTCTTTCTTTACATCGGTCAACGTTGTACACCCCGATACTATGGAAAAGACAATACTTACAACTATTAATTTACGCTTCATTATCGTTACTCCTTTCCGTATTAACGCTCGAAATCAGCCGCCTGAACACGCGCAGAGCGCAGATGAAGGTCGGCTGGATTGAGTTGTTGTATGGTTGTATCTTTTTCACTTTTCATCCTGTCCTACTCAAAAATTCGAACTTGTTTAATTTCAACGGCTTATGTAAACTCCCTGAATAACGATTAAGGATTAATTCTATAGGAATATTCGGGAGGAAGCAACCTTGAAAATCCTTGCCAAGCTCATCTTTGAGTTTCTAAGGCTCATATTCAGGAGCAAACAAGGCATAGTTCTTGAAAACCTTGCTCTCCGCCAGCAATTGGCTGTTCAGCAACGCAGCATAAAAAGGCCGAAGATCAAAAACACCGACTGTATTTTCTGGGTTTGGCTATCAAGAATCTGGAACGATTGGAGATCATCACTGATTATTGTCAAGCCCCCTACTGTTATTGGCTGGCACAAAAAAGGCTTCAAGCTTTACTGGAAACGGAAATCTCGAAGAGTCGGCAGGCCTAATATCGATTGGGAACTTATAAAACTTATCCGAAGAATGCAAAAAGAAAACCCAACCTGGACTGCCTAGCCGAGCGCAATTACCAATTATATTCAAGATGTTATGCCATGATTATTGGATTATCTGGAATGCGGCTTTAGAAGCAGTAAGAAGACACGGGACCGCTGAAGATGTTGAGCCGCTGTTGGAGACTGCTATCGCGAATCCGTCGAAGAGCGAGGGTGTGATAGAAGCAATTTGTGTAATTGATGACAGAATCAACAGTCTTAATTCATAATAGCTGGTGTTTTGTGCGGAAACTATGCATCCTTGCCAAGATCGAAACTGTGATTTTGAGCTAAAAAATGGGTCTGGATTTGGTCTCCAGGGGTTCAATCAGATTCTTGTGTCGGGGTCGGCAAGCAACTATCTGTATCTTACAGGCCAGAACCGGTCGTTCCATATTTTCTATCCAATTGTACATTTAACTCTTTTAACTCAAAATTCACTGCTTCCAACGCTTTATCAGCCATTTCTTTTGCTCTTTGGTGTTCGTGGACAATTGGCTCAGTCAACTTGATAAGTTGCATGCCAAATTTCTGGGCCTTGTTCGGCAGTGATGATACCCAAGAGGTCATCATATTTCGAATTTTAGGATTTAAGAGCGCTATAACCACAGTAGCTCCAGCAAATAACCATACCCAAGATGGCAACTTCTTAGCCCCAGCTGTTAGAGAACGAACAAAGCTGAATAATTGCTCGACTATTTTCCCGCTTATTACTGCAATAACTATCCCCTGCGATTTAATTGTGTATTCAACCGCGGCACTTCGAGAATATTCTTGAAGTTTAGCAATAACCGTATAGTTTACGGTTGCACCGCCCATAGCTGGAATATCCTTATCCCTCGTATAAATTGGAGCACTTGTAGCTCGTTGAAGCGTGAGATATGGAATATCGTTTGGATCGCGTACTGCGGCCACCAAAGGAGAAGATACATTAGGGACATCAGTAAACTCTATATAATTAGCATAAGATTGCCACTCGGCTTGCAGATATTCCTCATTAATTCCGTATTTCTTAGCAACTGCTGAAAGATGCTTCTTTACTTCTACTTCAAGAATTGTAGGAGCATGTGCAATCACAGTCTCTGCCTTAATCAATTCTTGAAGAGCAGTTCGTGCGTTTCGCTTTTTCCTATGTTTTGTGAGCCATATCAAATCACCGATGATTACATTTGCATCTACAATTACTTTCAGTTGAAAAATCGGCGCGATGGATGAAAGAAATGCACCGTATTTATCAAGTAGGCTACGCAGATTTGATAGGTCATCTGATTTTATTGAGTGTAAGTATTTTTCTATGCTCATTTCATTAACGTACCGGATAGGTCAGGAGCGTCTCAGCGCCATGGGTTCCTTTCTTTTGACATATGTTTTATCTCTGAGTGCTAACTATTGATTATATCGTTCCATACAAGCATTTACAATCCCAAACTCCTTATTCCCAGGGTAGGGGTGCCCGTCAAGTTTGTAGGTAAAAATAACCCTCCAATAGATGTATTTTCGGTAAATTAGCTTAAAATTTACCCAAAAACGTTTCTGCCATTGGAGGGCAAAAAAATGTACGAAGAAATTTTAGACCAAATGCAAGAATTGTTAAAGGATGAAATCAAGAATTTCGGCGGTGATTTCGGGAAACTTGAACAGGCGGTAATGGCAATGATGATGTCATTTGGAAAAGGACTGCTGCAGCGTCTGGTTGATAGCGGTGTCAATGGTTCTCAGGGCAGTTCTATACCGTGTAAATGTGACAACTCAATGAAGTTTGTGCAGCATCGCCCCAGAGACATACACTCTCTTTTCGGGTGGATAAAAATTAAACGGGCATACTATCACTGCCCGGACTGCGGAACCGGTTTGGCCCCGTATGATAAAAGCAGCGGGCTTGGTTCGGAGCAACTTAGCCCCGGTTTGGCAAAGGCTTGCTGTCTGCTGGCGGTCGATGATAGCTTCGCCCAGACCTCGCAGAAGCTGGAAGAACTGTTTGGTCAGAAGGTTTCAGAGCGGACAGTCGAGAGGGCTGTGCACCAGGTAGGTTCGGTGGTTTTAACCCAGCAGGACGAAGAAATTAACAGTTTTTTTACCGACAGGCGAATGCCTCAAGCCGAAGCTAATCCCGAGAGGTTGTATGTGGCTGCAGATGGCACTACAGCTCACGAAACAGATGGTTGGCACGAAGTAAAGGTTGGCAGTATATACTGGAAAGATGAGCGGTTTGAACGCGTTGGACGGTATGTTGGTCGGTTTGACAATTCAGAAATCTTTGGCTGGCATCTGTGGACGGAGGCTGTTCGTTGTGGACTGCGTGAGGCTAAAGAGGTTGTCTTTTTGGGCGATGGAGCCTGTTGGATTCGTAACGAACGACGTAAGCATTTTGGTCGTTCCACGTTTATCATCGATTGGTATCACGCCTTGGAACACATCTGGGATTGCGGCAAAGTTCTTTTCGGTGAAGGTAGTGAAGCTACGGAAAAATGGGTCAAGAAACGTGAAAGTTGGCTCTGGGATGGACAGACACGGAAACTGCTGAATGATTTGCAAAAGCAACGTAAGCAACATCGAGGCCGAAAGAGAGAGGAACTGTCAAAGTTGCATAAATATATCCAGGATAATGAACAAGAAATGCGTTATGACGTTTTTCGAGCCGAAGGTTACGATATAGGCTCTGGTGCGGTCGAGGGCGCTTGTAAGCATGTGGTTGGCAAACGCTTGAAGCAATCTGGTATGATCTGGAGCAGAGCCGGCTCGTCAGCAACATTAGCATTACGTATAACTTGGCTGAATAAAAGATGGGATGAGTTGTGGTTACAAAAGCCGCTGGCGGCTTGAAAAATTCACCTACAAACTTGACGGGCACCCCCAGGGTAGAATGCCGTATTGAGACAGATACCATAGTACTGATAGTGGCCTCTCAGCTTTGCCTGCAACGTCGGCCACCACTCCTTAAGCTTCGCCGTGCAGCGTATCTGCCGTAACCATACCGACATCTCCTTGCATGCCTTGCGGAACTTTTTGGCACTGGTCTTACGACGCAGTGTCAGATTACCTTTGCGGCTCCTACCCCAGTAATGGCTGGATCGGCACTGGCCCGTATTGGATCTGATTCGTATAAAGCCCAGCAAAAAGCTGCCGGTTGTGCTCAGCCGAGAGGAAGCTCGGTGCCTGCTGAGGCGGGCGTTAAAATGAGTTTGACTATGATGTACACCTGTGGCTTGCGGATCAGCGAAGCCCTGCGTCTTCACTGCCACGACATTGACAGCAAGCGGATGCTGGTCTGCGTGCGCAATGGCAAGGGCGCTAAGGATCGGTATGTTCCCTTGCCCCAGCGGACCTTGGAGCGTTTACGCATCTACTGGTGTCAGGTCCGCCCCAAAACATGGCTGTTTCCCACCACAGACGGTCTGACTCCGATCCACAAGGGAACGATTCGACGATGTCTGGTGGCCGCCCTTGCTCAAACAGATATTCATAAACACGTAACCTGCCAGACGCTGCGGCATTCTTATGCAACACATCTAATGGAACAAGGGGTTGAGCTGGCTCCTGTTTGGGCGAAAACCATAAGAGCAGTCCAGGAAATCCGCTTCGTAGATGGCCTCTAATATCCGGCTTCCCATATTGCCCTAAAACAAACGGGGCCTATACCAAATCAGTATAAGCCCCGAATTGACACAAATCTGTTTGACTATCGTCTGTCACTCCAAACGATTAATCGATAGTCTGGTTATGGAGCCGGTGGATACAGTCGAATATTATCAAAGTACATTGTACCTGAACCACCAGCTAACGGATTGTTCCTGTTATTCCCAAAGAAGCTTCCAGGGAACGGCGGGACTTGAACCACGTGTAACGTTAGAATCCCAGCTGTCACTGCGGATTGCCGCTGGTAATCTTGGAGACCTTATTCGGATCCCAGATAGTAGCGCCGATATACCGTTCAGGGCCGGTTTCTCTGTCGCTGATGTAATAGGTCGTCACCACTTTGCCATCGGGACGTTGGACGCTTCGCACGTAACCGATGTCTCGGTCTATGCCGTCTTCGCGCAATACGATCTGGGACCCCCAGGTTTTCCCATTGTCCGTGCTCAGGCGCGCCCGGATGCTGTAAGGATAGGCTCGGAACCCGTACGTCAGGCACAGGCGACCATCTTGTAGCTTGTTCAACATGGGCGGGTTTCCTTCGCCAAGGTATTCGACGGGGTGGTTCTCCTGGGTCCAGGTCTTAGCGTTGTCTTGACTGCGCCATGCGGAAATCCAGCGGAAGGTCCTCTCGCGGCGCCTCAATGTAGTCAGTAACTCCGTATCGGAGATGCGAACAGTGGACGGCATGATCGCGAAGCCGTCGGGCTCTGGGCCGATCCAAGAGACTAGTTTCCACGTCACTCCACCGTCGGTGGTCCGTGCGCAGAGCGGGCGGCCTTCACGTCCGTTCTCTTTACCGACGGTGATAAATATAAAGACGTCCCGCTTGCTGTTGACGATGTAGTCGGTTCTGGCGGCTGTGCCTTGTGTTCCGAAATTTGGTAAGCGATACGGACAGCTCCAGGTCTTGCCGCGATCGTAGGAATATTCAAAGCGCGACATACCCGCGTGGATATTCTCCATACGGAACGTCAATACAAAATCCGGATGCGTGAAATCCATGGGTTCTTTGAGGTCTTTAATCGGTGGGAGGTCCAGTCCGGGCGTCTCGGTTCCATGGAGAAACTCACCCCGGGGTATCAAGAAACCCTTTTTCGCCGGGTGCTCGTGGGTCCACGTCACGCCGCCGTCCACGCTGCGCGCGAGCCAGAATTCCTCTGGCTTTTCGCGGTTGATGTGGTGGCTTGTCGCGCCCAAGTCTTGGTAGTAGCCGCGACTGTAACCGACAAGGATTTCGTTATCCCAACTCCACATGCCGTGGTTCGCTGGCCAGCCACCGAAGCGGCCCGCCTCGTAGTAAACCTTAACGTGTGTGACGTCTTCGGCAATCAATGAATCCGGCGTCGACTACGACCTGAACCTGTCTCTGAAAGGAAGTACCGTCAACCTTTCCGTTAAGCAGGCAAAAGCAAAGAACTGGCAGGCGATGGTGGGGCATGTGTACAACGCGGTGACCGTTGATGGTGATTTCGGGCTGCTCAGCAAGGACGACCACAGTTTATTCGATGAAGTAATGGTCAAGACCAACGACCCGGCCTTGCGAGATCAGGATGACGCTTCCGCCCTGACCGCGGTGACAATGTCAACCGAAGATCCTGAAGCACAGAGTCCCCTGACTTACGCTGAGCTGGATCCCATCATTGAAGAGGCTGTCAGCCGATGGGCCGAGTCATCGCTCGTCAATGAGATTATGCTGAGCACAGTGGATCATGTGACCTTCCTGATCGCGGATCTTTCAGGCGGTACCTTGGCTTGGTCGAAACCGTGATTTTGAGCTGGAAAATGAGTCTGGATTTTATCTCCAGGGGTTCATAGCGGGGGCGCGTTACGAACATACGACCTATCAGATCTTTAAAAACCTATTCTACTACTTCAACTTCTATTTCACCTATCAGCTCAGCAAGGAACGGGTCCCTCATGTTGTATGTGAACCGGTCCACTCCGGTAAAGCCGGCAGGTGGGATATATGTAAACATGGCTCCTCCCGGGTCAACGATAGTACCGCCCTCACTGCTGGTTTCATCGACAGAGTAAAAGCTGACCCAGTCCCCATCAGGGTCGCTTGCGTTCCACATTAATCTCGCAATCGAGATGGTAACGGGTTGGTCTCGGCCGGTTGTAATCCTATAGACAGGGGCTATGGGCAGTCTGGCTCCCTCCTGTAATTGATTTTTCCCAGAATTTATAATGATTCTCAGGCAGACTGGCCCCGGAATTTCTATCCGGGTCAACCAGATTGGCCAATAGTGAATCCTGATGAAGGATTGTACCGACGTAATGACCCACTTCCATAAACACAGGAAACGTGCCGATGTCTATCTCGTCGTAGCATATCTCAACGTCCTCCCGTGTTGACGTTTCTTCCGTTCCAACGTGCACTACTTGCAGTCAGGAACTGCTGGACACGGTCATTGAATCCGTTCACCAAGAATCGGCGTTTTCTCGCTAAAAAACCGAGGTGGGCAAGGTAATATAGGGCATACAAAGAGTGCTTTGCCGCTCCTATGCAACCGTGGTCGTGGGTTCATAGCGGGGGCGCGTTTCGAACCTACGACCTTGCTCTCAATCGTGGATTTCTAAGTAGGAACGTAAAAAGATTCATATAAGAAGTCCCATTTTGACGACCTTGTTAATAATAAGAACGAAGGCGGTGGAACCGCCGGGAGGTTGTCATGGGACAGACAATAAAACTGACAGATCCCC
>Ga0307378_10013060_pt1 | contig 10550 bp, 7 predicted proteins | sample UN1MG_FD_202238 | JGI IMG/M metagenome (GOLD analysis project Ga0307378, IMG submission 202238) | Soil microbial communities from Risofladan, Vaasa, Finland - UN-1 | ecosystem: Environmental > Terrestrial > Soil > Coastal area > Acid sulfate soil | place: Finland: Risofladan, Vaasa | collected...
GTGCCCGAGATGGGCATGAGGAGCACGAACCCCAGCTCCGCGATGAACTTCAGCGCGCCCCGCTCGTCGGTGATCTGACGAGCGGAGTCGGTCCGCCACCGGTGGGAACGGACCTGCTCGATGTCTGCCAGAGAGATCTCACGCGCTGCCATCGTCTCACTCGCGAGTTCCGCGGCGCTGATCGCCACTCCTGCCCCGGTGAGCCACGGCACAGGCCCCGGCCGGCAGGAGCCAGCTTCGCAACGGCGAAGCGGCGGGCTGTATCCAGAGCTGAGAAGGGACGTCGGCCGGAGGCGCTCGCGCGGAGACCGTCGCGCCGAGAGCGTCGGGTTCCTCCCGGGCGCAGGCCGGCGCCGGTGATGCACGCAGCGAATGAGCAACCGATCTGAGGCAGACTCCCATAACCGCCGCGGGCAGGAGCTGTGGGAGGAGGGCCGTGTCGAAGAAGCCGTCCTCGCCTGGGAGAAAGCCCTCTCTTCAGATCCCGATCGCGTCGAGGTCCTGGCCAACCTGGCCTGGGCCTTCAGCCACCAGGGCAAGGCCTCGAAGGCACTGGAGGTGGCCTCGCGGGCGGTCGAGCTCGACCCCGAAGACGAGTACGCGCTCCACACCTTGGGTCAGATACGCTACCGCGAGGGTCGGTTCGAAGAGGCGGTCGCGGCGTACACGCGCGCAGTTGCCCTTCGACCCGATGAGGCACTTCTGCACTGCGATCTCGGAGACGCGCTCTACTCGCAGGAGCAATACGAAGACGCAGCGCGCGCATACACGGCCGCCCTTGCTTCGGCCGAAGACGACGCCTACGCCCACCTATGGCTCGGCTGGTCGAGAGTCCAGCTTCAAGACGAAGCGAGTGCGGCCTCTGAGTTCGAGCGCGCCCTGAGCCTTGCGCCCGACTGGGCTGATGCGCTCTACGCGGTGGGGCACGCGTCGTGTGTCCGTGCCGAGTACGAGCGGGCGAAGCAGTGCCTCGAACAGGCACTAGAGCTCTACCCCGCCGAGGACGAAGAGGGGCGAGCGGCCGCCACCTCCGAGCTCGGAAGCGCCCACCGCGGCCTCGGCGAGCTCGGCCGCGCCCTCGAATACTACCGGGAGGCCCTTTCCCTCGATCCCGCCCACCCCGTCGCCCGCTTCAACCTCGGCCTCACCTACGCCGACCTCGACGAGTACGACCGCGCGATCACCGAGTTCGACATCGCCATCGAGCTCGCACCCGAGGATGCCGACGCGCGGATCGAGCGCGGCAACGCCTACCTCGCACAGGGCCGGCACGATGAAGCCATCGAGGACTTCCAGGCCGCCGCGGCACTCCAGCCCGATGATCCCGAGGCGTTCAGCGGCCTCGGCTCGGCCTACTACTCGCTGGGCCTGTTCGATCTCGCCGCTGAGAACTACGAGCGCGCTCGTTCGCTCGCCCCCGCTGACCCCTGGGCTCCCTACAACATCGGCCTCGCGTTGGAGGCCGCAGGGCGCCACGCGGACGCTGAGGCCAGCCTGGAGAAGGCATGGGAAGCCGGCCAGGACGATGCCGAGCTCTGCGCCGCGCTGGCGCGCGCGCTCACCTCGCAGGGCCGAGACCCCGAAGCCGCTGTCCGCGCCGCTCGGCGCGCCTGCGGCCTCGACCCCGACAGCGCCGAAGCGCGCGACGCGCTCGCCATGGCACTCTACTCGCACGGCTCCTACGGGGCCGCCCTGGGCCCCGCCCAGGAGGCCGTCCGACTCGCCCCGGAGGTCGCCGAGTTTGTGTACGACCTCGGGCTCATCCAGCAGGCGCTCGACGACACCGAGTCCGCGCGCGACAGCTACCGGCGGGCGCTCGAGCTGGCCCCTGACTTCGAAGAGGCCCGGGATGCACTCCGGCGCCTCAGCGACTTGCCCTGACCCCTCGCCCGCAGGACGACCGCGGCCCCGCGTCGTAATCCCGTGCAGCGGCCCCGCGGCTCTGACCTGCGGTCGGGGCCGGCGGCACCACTGGCAGAGGAATCCATCCAATGAGAGTCTTCCAGGACCACTTCAGCGACTTCCCCATCGGCGGCCTGCGCTTCGACTACTCGGCGGTCGGCGAGTACCACTGCCTCGACTTCCCGCCTCTCCCCGGCGGTTGGGTCGATACCACGAACGACACGAGCTGGGGCCGGCTCGGGAACTGGCAGGTCGTGGAGGACGGCGGCCGGCGCGTCATGCAGCAGGCGAGACTGAGAGAGCACGGCCTGCCCATGCTGTCCGCCGGCGACTTCGGCTGGCGCAACCTCTCCGTGGAGGTCGATATCCGGCTCCTCTCGCGGAAGACCGAGGCCGGCGTGCTGGCGCGCTATGCCAACAACCGCACCCACTACTCCCTGCGGATCGGCGGTGACGGACGGGTCCGGCTCATCCGTCGCCACCACCAGGACAAGCAGGTGCTCGCAGAGGCCGCGTGGCGGCCCGACTTCGACCGGTACCACACCGTCCGCCTCGCCGTCCGCGGCGCGCGGATCGGCGCATGGCTGGATGGCGAGGCGCTCTTCTCGGTGGACGACGCTGCGCTCGCCGAGGGGCGCATCGGTCTAGCCGCAACGGGCCCGGCGCGGTTCGCCCGCGTCGAGGTGGACATGGACCCCGGCGAAGCGGAACGCGTCGCAGCCGCCAATGATGCCGCCTCCGAAAGCCTAGAGGAGGCGCGCCGCGGCTTCCCTCAGCCCGTTCTCTGGCGGAAGATCGAGACGCCTGGCTTCGGCACCGGCCGGCACATCCGCTTCGGCGACCTGAACGGCGACGGCCGGCTCGAGATCGTGCTGGCCCAGTACACCGACGCGCTCAACGGGGGCGACTTCCCCTTCCTGAGCTGCCTCACCGCCATCGATCTGGACGGGAAGGTGCTCTGGCAGTGGGGCGAGCCGAACCGGGATCACGGGATCATCCCCTGCGACCTCGCCTTCCAGATCCATGACCTCGACGGCGATGGCCGACCCGAGGTCGTGTGCTGCCGCAACTTCGAGATCTGCGTGCTCGACGGCATGACCGGCCAGCCGAAGCTCTCCGCTCCCACGCCGGAGCCGGGCCCCATGGCCACCTGGCTTCCGGAGGACGATCTGTTCCGCATCCCCGGCGATTCGATCTGCTTCGCGGACCTGCGCGGCGTGGGCCGGCGAAGCGACGTGCTCGTGAAGGATCGCTACAGCAACCTGACCGCCTACGACGACAGGCTCAATCGCCTCTGGCGGTTCCACGGCAACACCGGACACTATCCGGCCGTCGCCGACGTGGACGGAGACGGCCGCGATGAGGTGATGATCGGCTACACCCTGGTGGACGACGATGGCAAGGCGCTCTGGCGCATCGAAGTCGAGGACCACCAGGACGCAATCGCCATTGCACCCCTGGACCCGGACACCAACGAGCCTTGCATCGCGCTCGCCTGCGGCGAAGGCGGCACCGTCGTCTGTGATACCAAGGGGAAGATCCTGTGGCGGGACCGCACGGGACACGTCCAGCGCCTGACCGCCGCGCGCGTTCGCACCGATGTTCCCGGCCTCCAGATCGCAACCAAGACCTTCTGGGGCAACCCCGACATCATCTGCCTCTACGACGCAAAGGGCGTCATGCTCGAATCAGTCGAGCTGTCCGGCGGCGGCGCGGTGCTGTCGCCCGTGAACTGGCGCGGCGACGGCGTCGAGCTGCTGCTCGCCTCCGGGAGCTTGAGACTGGGCGGTCTGCTCGACGGGCGGCTCCGCCCGGTCGTCACCTTCCCGGACGATGGCCACCCCACACTGTGTGCGGAGGCGCTCGATCTGACCGGCGACGCGCGCGACGAGATCGTCCTCTGGGACCTCGACCGCATCTGGATCTACACTCAGGATGGGCCCCCTCCGAGCGGCGAGCGCAGCTACCGTCCCCGTCGGCAGCCCCACTACAACATGAGCGACTACCGGGCCGAGGTCTCTCTGCCCGCGTGGGAGGAGAAGGAAGCGTGAAGCGCCTGAAGAGCGACCGTTTTGTCACCCAGCTGAGCAAGGACGACCCACCCGCCTATACAGCCGAGGACGGCGAGACGTTCGTCGTCGAGACGCTGGACTGCCGGGGCGGGTTCGTGCAGCGAGACGGCGTTCTGAAGCCGGGCGGGCCCGATCCCAACCCCGCCACCGGCCCGATTGAGGTGACGGGCAGCCGGCCCGGCGAGGCCATCGCCGTCACCATCCACGATATCCAGACCGCCGACTGGGGCTTCATCGGCGGCGGCGAGGACGCGAAGTCAATCGTCGTCGAGATCGAGGACGGCATCGCCATCTATCCATGGGGACTTCGGCTCCCCGTCAGCCCGATCGTCGGGGTCATCGCCCTCGCCCCGCCGGGCGACGCGTTCTCCACCATGGTGCCCTCCGACTCGGGTGGCAATCTCGACACCGTTGACGTCTGTGCGGGCGCTACCATCTACTTGCCGGTTGCGATCCCGGGCGGCATGCTTACCGTCGGCGACGTCCACGCACTCCAGGGGGACAGCGAGTGCTCCGGGACGGGGGTCGAGTGCGCGGCCGAGGTCACCCTCACCGTCCGCCGCGTCAAGGACCCGCTCTGGCCGAGCGTCTACCTCGTGCGGGACGACAAGCTGATGGTCTTCTCCCACGGCGAGACCGTGGACGATGCCGCGTGGGGCGCTGTCGCGTCGATGGCCGAGCTGCTCACGAAGCTCACGGGCCTGTCCGACTTCGAGTCTCGGGGGCTCCTCTCCACCGCAGGCGAGGTGCGGATCTCGCAGATCGTCAACCCGAAGAAGACCTGCCGCGCCATCATCCCGAGGGAGGCGATCCCCAACCACTGGCCGTTCTGAGCGCGGCGCGGCCGGGACGCGGCGGTCAGTTCTCCTCGTCCTCCGCGATCGCCTGCAGAATGGCGCGCCCGACCTCACCCAGCGAGTCCGCAGAGCACTTGTCCGGGGTGTCGGCCTGCGTGTGCCAGTGAGGATAGTCGAAGTCGATCACGTCAATGCAGGGGATGCCCTCGCGCAGCAAGAACACGTGGTCGTCGAGGACCGGTGGGCCCGGCTCGCGCACGAAGGCCGTGCTTCCGGCTCGTTCCGCCGCGCCCCAGATGCGATCCACAACTTCCGGCGCCCGATCGAAGGAGTACTGCTCGTAGGGGAGCCGCAGCTCGCTGTCGCCCACCATGTCGAGCAGGACTCCCCAGTCCACCGGCGGCCCGCTGTAGCTCTCCGCGAAGGCGCGCGACCCAAGGAACATGTCCGTCGCGCTCGGCCCGTAGTCCTCCCCGTCGAACAGCACGATCGTGACCCGCTGCTTCGGAGGTTGGGCCTCGAGCGCGCGCGCGATTTCGAGCAGCACTGCGACCCCGGAGGCCCCGTCGTTCGCGCCGATGATCGGCTTCCCGCGCTCCGCCGGGTCGGGGTCGCGGTCCGCGGTGGGACGCGTATCCCAGTGCGCGCACAGCAGGATGTGTCGTGTCCCCTCCGGGTTGAAGGTGGCCGCGATGTTGGCCAGCGGCACCCACCTGCCCCCCGCCTTCGCCCTGAACTTCAGTACCGACAGCTCGTCCGCCCGGGAACCCAGCTCCTCCGAAAGCCACTCACCACACCGCTCGTGCGCCGAAGTCCCCGGGACGCGCGGCCCGAACTCACACTGATGGACCAGCTCGCGATAGGCCCGCTCGGAGTCGAAAAGGCGGGACGTCAGCTCCGCGGGCGCGCTCCCACGAGATCCGGCGGCGACCGGGAGCAGGACACACATCACGAGCAGCAGGTGGCGGGTCATCCGTCCGCGCGGAAGTCCGGCACGGGGATAGCCGCCCCGCCCTGTGCCACCGACTCGATGGCACAGATGCCTGGCACGGTATAGTCGAGCGCCCGGCACGCATCGATGGGGGAATCGCGCTCTCCCCGGATCGCGCCAAGGAAGTCCTTCATCATCCAGTACTCGCTGGTGCCGTGGCCGCCGGCGCGTGCTTCCTCCCCGGCCGCGAGTCGGTCGGGGATGTAGCGCTCCGCATAGTCAGAGAGCGCGTGCCACTTCGCGCTGCCGAACACGTGCGATGCTTCGTGCTCCGCCGCAAGCCACACCGTGTCCCGGTCCCCCAGGCCGCGCCAGCTCTCGAACGCCCCCGCCGTCCCCTGCAGGCTGTAGTACGCAGCCTGGTGCGGCCGCGGCGAGACCGTGTCCACCCGCACTCTGATCGTGCGCCCGCCCGCCGTCACCATGAGCATCACGAAGTTGAACAGCCCCCCTCGGCCCTGGACGACGAGCGACGTCTCATTCGCAGCGGCGGAGACTCGAACCACACGATCGTCCAGAATGTAGAGCAGGGGGCCGAGGCTGTGGGTGCAGTACACGCCGTACCCCGGTATCTTCCCGTCCCCTCCGCGCCAGGTCGGCTTGCCCTGCCCGTCCACCCACAGGTCCTTGCAGTCGTGAAGATACTCGCCCTCGGCGAAGTAGAGCTCGCCGAACGTGCCGTCATCGGCCATCCGCTTCAGCAGCTCCACCTCGTCGAAGTACCGGTAGTTCTCTGCCAGCATGTAGCGCGCGCGACTGCGAGCGGCCGCTTCGGCCAGCGTGCGCGCCGCCTCCAACGAATGCGCGGCCGTCACCTCCGACAGCACGTGGATGTCGCGCGCCAGCGCCGCCGCCGCCTGCTCCGCGTGGAACGCGACCGGCGAGCAGATGATCGCCGCGTCCAGGCCGGAGTCGAGGAACGGCTCCAGCTCTGTGAAGGCCCGCGCCCCCTCCACGCTCTCCGCGGCCCGCTGGGCGTTGTCCGCGGAGACATCGCAGATCGCGGTCACCCGCGTCTCCTCGAAGTGCGTGAGGAGGCGCATGAAGCTGTCGCCGCGCGCCGTGCCCACGCCGACGTTCCCAGCGCCGATGATACCGAACCGTATCGCACTCACGCTTGCCAGCCCTGTCTGCCGGACCCCGGCCTGCAGGCTCCTATGGGCCCGCTACCCCGCACGCTGCAGCGTGTTGATATTCGTCTCTGGGTGCGGCCGGCGGCGAAGGCGCATGTCCTCCACACGTGCGATCGCGATCTCGGCGAGGTAGAGCACCCGACAGCCCGGCTCCAGGTGCCCCATGTGCGTCGTCTCCTTGATGGAGATGCACGTGTGGATGTGCGGCACGTGCTCCGCGATGATGCCGTCCATGCTCAGCAGTTCGATCGGGCCCTCGTACTCGACGATCTCGTCCTTCGACGGGTATCCCGTATGGGTGATGTAGTGCAGCCGCGCTCGGTCGAGCGTCCCGATGCCCGAGACCACGATGCCGGTGTGGATGTCCTTCTCCTTCGCCACGGCCTCGACCGAACCGAGCACGTCCTCCCCCCGATCCAGGCGTACCGCGATCACTTCGCCTATACGTCCGCCGGAAAAGACCTCCATGCGCTTGCTCCTGTCAAGCCGACTTCCAGTCGCGAGGCCTCTTCGCCTTCGCCTCACCGGGCCCCTGCACTCACGCCCCTCGCCCGTCACAGGCGCCAGGACGCGCGACAGCGCGGCGGAGAATCATCTTCCGCCGCGCGTGTTCCTTGTGCGTAGAGGTGCCAGCCCGACTCAGCCTTACATCGCGCGAACCGCCAGAATCACGGTGGCGAGGATCGCCGCCCCGACTCCGACGAACAACCAGAACTTATCGAGACCCGACTTCGCCTTTGCCTTGCCGAGCGCCGCATCGCACGACTGGCATCGGAAGCGCGTATAGGGATTGGCTGCCCCGCAGCTCGGACACTTCATTCCCACCAGATCCGGCCGCCGTCGCACTCGCTCCCAGCGGGTCTCCGACTTGCTCCCGATCTTCACCGGGAGGATTGCGTTACAGGCCCGACACCGCGTGAAACCCTCTTCATTAACCGTATTGCACTTCCGACAGAGCGACATCTCCTGCCTGCCTCCGCGAGCACTTGCTGCAGTTGGCTTGCCCGCTGTACCGCGTCCGAGAAGCACAGTGAAGGGTCAGCCTCGCTCGCCGCCCGGCAACTGACCTCAGGTGTCCTGCATCCACGCGATAGCCCGAACACGCAGCCTAATGAGTAGATACCCTCGGCTGCGACGGGCCAAACGGCGCTAGCGTTCCCTATGGGTATATTCCATTCCTTCCGCTATCTTCTATCTTCGGAACCCGGCCGTTGTGGCCAAAGGAAACCTCGCCCAGACGCCGAAGCTGGCCGCATACGAGACAGGGAGTCCTGAACATGTCCCGCGCTTGTGCCTCCTCCATCGCTCTTCTCATCATGGTGTTGAGCGCGTTCGCCGCTCCGGCCCAGCCCCTCCCCGCCGCCCCGGTCGCGTGCCCTCGCGCCGTCTTCCCGCCGGTCCTCGACGGCCGCCTCGACGACTGGCCGCGACTCCCGCAGGTTCTGATCTCAGGCGCTAAGCAGTGGCAGACCGCGACCGCCGAGTTCGCAGACCAGGGGCGACCCGAGGACATCTCGGCCGAGGCGCGCCTCGTGTGGGATAACCAAGCCCTCTATCTCACCGTCCAGACGCGAGACGATTCGTTCGTCCGAGTCGGCGATGCCGCAGAGATAGACCGAGGCGGCGACAGCCTTGTCCTCACCGTGACCGACGATGCAGCAGCGAACGTCAACCAGTTTGTGGTGGCCTGGCTCAAGGACGGCTCTCTCGTGTGGCGCACCGAACCCGCGGCGAGCGCCGACAACGTCAGGACGATCGGCCGTGCACTCTCGGCACAGCCCGAGGAGGATGGCGGCATCCGGGTGGTCTATGAGCTGGCCATCCCTTGGTCTGAGCTGAAGCCCATTCGACCCATCGCCGGCGCGTCGCTCACCCTCGTGATCTCTGCCTGTGACGACGATGGCCAGGGCATCGAGGGCTGCCTCGAAGCCTCCATCCCCGTGGTCCTCTCCACCGCCAGCGTCACCGGCCTGGAACAGCCGCCCCAAGTGCTGCCTCCCTCCCTGCCCCCGACATTCTCGGTGCCGTCGGTGGCCCGATTCGACCGGAAATGCTTCACATTTCGGGGGCAGGATACGCTCATGTTCGGGGGCCGAGTAGACTACGCGCGCCTGCCGAGGGAGGCCTGGAGCCACCGGCTCGACCAGCTCGGGGCTGCAGGCATGAACACGGTGAGCGCTGTGGTTCCGTGGTCCTACCACCAGCCTACCCCTGGCGAGGCAGACCTCCGCACGCTGGAAGACTTCCTCCTCCAGTGCAATGACGCCGGCCTGCTCGCGCAGCTCCACCTCGGTCCCTACGCCGGTGACGGCTGGGAGGCCGGCGCCATTCCGGGCTGGGTCCTCAGCATGGCCTCGATCGAGAGGAAGAGAGCTGCCATCGAGAGCTGGTATGACGCGCTCCTCAATCTGCTCGCGCGCCACCAGCTTACCACCGGTGGGCCGATCGCATCGGTCGTGATACAGCCGATCCCCGACGCTCAGAGCGGCCGCGAAGGGCCGGCTCTGGAGACACTGCTCGCGCGGCTCACATCGGCCAAGATCGGGGTGCCCGTGCTAACCGCGAACGCCCCCTCCGCCCGCAGCAACAGCAGACAGACACTCGCCAACATCCTCGACACGATCAGCTTCTACACCGCTCCCGCGCCGGCCGACATGGTCTCCAGGCTGCGCGCCCTGTCCCGCGAGGAGAACGGCCCGGCCGTCATCACGGGGCTGCCGGGCGACTACCGCACCCAGGCTGCGGCCCGCGACAGCATCAGCCTCGCCAAGATCGCTCTCGCCGGCGGGGCCGGCGGGATCGCCCTGTCGGACTTCGCTCCCGGCCTCGCCGTCACCGAGCTGCGCGAGGGGGGCGATTGGAGCACGGCCGGCATCATCGCCCCATCTGGGGCTCCCACCCCCGGATGGGGCGAGGCGCGCCTGCTTGGCGGCTTCCTCCAGCGCTTCGGCCCAGCCCTCGCCCGCGCCATGCCGGCGGAGGGCGTCGTACAGGCCGACGATCCCCAGGTCCGCGCGGCGGCGCGGCTCAGCAGCCAGGAGGGATTCGTCTTCCTCTGGGACGAGCAGGGGGCGGCCCCCCATCAGGTGCGCCTGACCTACATGGAGCCGGGCACCGAGACCGCGGTCAACATCCCCGAGGCCGGCGCCATCTACCTCCCCGCCGGCGAGGCCAAGATCCTCCCGCTCGACGTTCCCCTCGGCCGCGGAACGCTGCGGTACACCACCTCGGAGGTCGCTGGCGTCTACCCCTCGGCCGAACGCACTCTCCTCGTGCTGTACGGCGACCTCGACACCCCGGGGGAACTCGCCCTCCGGTGGCCGGGGCCGCCTCTCGTGCTGGGCGAAGCGGTTCGCCAGAGCTGGGATCCCACCACCAAGACCCTCGTGCTCGACTACTACCACGGTCACGAGGACCAGAGCTTCCTTGTGGACGAGCTGGAGGTCATCGTCCTTTCTCGCGCGCGAGCGGCCTTCACGACTGCGATCGCCGGACCGGCGGGCGCCGTCCTCCTCAACGCAGGCGTCCGCGCCGGACGCGGGTCGCTCGGGCCCGACGGTCTCCAGGCCGTGCTGGAATGCCCTGCAGGCGTGGCGCACGTGACCGCGGTTGTGCCCAAACGACCATCCGCCGTCACCGTTGACGGAGAGCCGGT
>Ga0307378_10013061_pt1 | contig 10549 bp, 10 predicted proteins | sample UN1MG_FD_202238 | JGI IMG/M metagenome (GOLD analysis project Ga0307378, IMG submission 202238) | Soil microbial communities from Risofladan, Vaasa, Finland - UN-1 | ecosystem: Environmental > Terrestrial > Soil > Coastal area > Acid sulfate soil | place: Finland: Risofladan, Vaasa | collected...
GATCGAGGAACTCCTGAACCCGGACGCGTTCGGCCTCGTCGGCCGGGTCGATCAGGGGCATGACGTGGAAATTGCCGTCCCCCACATGGCCCACGATGGGCGCGAGCAGGCCGAGGCGCTCGATGTCCTGCTTCGTCTCCGCGACGCAAGCCGCGAGCGCGGAGATCGGCACGCAAACATCGGTGGCGATCAGATCCCCGCCAGGTCTCAGGCCCCGCGCCGCCCAATAGGCGTCGTGGCGCGCCTGCCAGAGCCTGTTGCGGTCTTCTTGACGTTCGGCCCATTCGAGCGCGCCGCCGCCTTCGTCGCGGGCGATGGCCGCAAAGGTCTCGACCTGCTCGCGGGTTCCGACCTCCGTGCCGTGAAACTCGAGGCACAATGTCGGCTGCTCAGGCAGCGTGAGATTTGAGTAGGCATTGCAGCCGCGGATCTGCACTTCGTCGAGAAGCTCGATGCGGGCAAGCGGCAGGCCGATCTGCAGCGCCGCAATCGTGGCATTGCAGGCGCCTTCCAGCGTGTCGAAGGTGCACACGCCGGCGAGGATCGTTTCCGGAATGCCGTAGAGCTTCAAGGTGAGCTGCGTGATGACGCCGAGCGTGCCTTCGGAGCCGATCAGGAGCCGGGTGAGATCGTAACCCGCAGCCGATTTGCGCGCCCTGCCCCCGGTGGTGACGATGCGGCCGTCGGCGAGCACGGCGGTGAGCCCCAGCACGAGGTCGCGCATGGTGCCGTAACGCACGGCGTTGGTGCCGGAAGCGCGGGTGGCCGCCATTCCGCCGAGGCTCGCGTCCGCGCCGGGATCCACGGGAAAGAACAGACCCGTGTCGCGCAAATAGTCGTTGAGCTGCTTTCGCGTGACGCCCGGCTCGACGATGCAATCGAGATCGGCGTCATGGACGGCGAGGATGTTGTTCATGCGGGAGAGGTCGAGCGAGAGCCCTCCTTGCGGCGCGTTGAGATGTCCTTCGAGCGAGGTGCCGGTACCGAACGGGATCACGGGCACGCGGGAAGCGGCGCAGGCCTTGACCGCCTCGGCCACTTCCTCGGTGGTCTCGGCGAACAGCACCGCGTCGGGGGCCTGCACCTTTAGCCAGGTGAGCGTGTTGGCGTGCTGCTCGCGCAGCGCCTGGCTGCGCGAAAAGCGGTCGCCAAAGCGCGCTTCGAGCCGTGCGAACAGCGCGTCCTTGTCCTCGCCGGCCGGGCGCGTGCCCGCATCTGCCATGACGGTCGTCATGCGTATAGTTTACAACTAGTTTCTAAACAAAATCAGGCCGGTTTTGCCCTGGAATCAGACGACCCGCATGACCCCGATCACGGCGGCGTAGTGGCAGCTTGCCGCCGACAGCACAAAGCCGTGCCAGATGGCGTTTTGGTAGGGCAGCCTGTTCCACAGGTGGAACACCACGCCGACCGTATAGAGGACGCCACCCACCATCAGCAGCGTCAGAACACCGCCTGGAAGGGCCGCATGCAACGGCTCCCACGCAGCGAGCACCGCCCAGCCCTGCACCAGGTACAGCGCCGTGGACAGACCGTCGAGGAAACGCGGTGCGAACAGTTTGATGGCAATGCCGATGGCCGCCATGGTCCACACCACGGCGAGCAGGCCGAACCCCCAGGGCGTGTTCAGCTTGAGCAGGACGAAGGGCGTGTAGGTGCCGGCGATCATTAGAAAGATCGCGGCGTGGTCGAAACGGCGCATGATCTCTTTCACGCGCGGCCGCACCACGAGATGGTAGCCGGCCGAGCAGCCGAACGTGGCCACCAGCGCCAGGCCGTAAATGGCGAGCCCCGCCACCATGAGCGCGGTCTCGTTGCGGATGCCGATGATGAGCAGCACGATGAGCGCAACGACGCTGGCGGCGACACCGATCACGTGGATCGTGCCATCGGCCAGGCGTTCGCCGAACGTGTATTGCGGAACTGGAAAACGGTTCAACGCGATCTCATCCCTTGGAGCCAACGCGACTCGTCAATGCTTTAGCTTAACGCGACTCGTCAATGCTTTAGCTTAACGCGACTCGTCAATGCTTTAGCTTACCGAGGGATATGGCGTGCGTGAGGCGACTTTGCCAGACGCGCGTCATCGCCCGGCTCCCTTGGAACGACCAAGAGATCCGGCGATGACGACGCAACGATGATGAAGCGGTGGCTAGTTGCCGCAGGCAACGGCGCCGGCCGTGCACACATACGGCACGACCACGCCCTTCCAGCACTGAGAGTAGGTCTTGGATGTCACGACATCCGGCTTAAGCAGCATGTCGGGGGTGACCTCCGGGCGCACCGCCTTCCAGAACGGATCCGGCGTCACCTTGCGGGGCCGCAGGGTCACGTAGCTCCAGCCGCGCTCGCGCTTGACCTGGTTGGCCGTATCGATGGCGTTCGCATACGCGGCTCTGGCCGCTGCCGCCTTCGATTCAGCGCTGTTGGTCGCCTTGATCAACTGGCATCCGGCGCTCGCCGGCTGAATTCCGGCGAGAAACAGCGCGGCAAAGCCAAGCACTGCCAAGCTAGCCTTGAAAACCCGAAGCATTCCGACCTCCAAATTATGGTTAACCCTCGGTGAATCTCATTTGCCACTCCGCACGCGGAGCCGCAAGGCTTACGGAGACCGACGGAGAAACATTTCCGTGACTCTGACCTATACGCACACCGGCGCGTGAACGCCGGTCAGTCCTCAACCTTGCAGGGAGGTCCCTCGGGGCAAGCGCCCGGACGATGGCGCGTAAAGTTCTGCATGATGTCCTTGGACTCGTCGGTAGCTTCCTCGCCGTCCTCTTTGCCTGCTTCTTGATCAGTGGCTTCGGCAGGAGGCGTGGAGAGACCTGTATCGGCGGCGGGCGTTTCGACCTCCGCCTGGCCGGTCTCCGTGGCGTAGCCGGCGGAAGCCCCGGCAAGCATGAGGATGGCACTTAGAGCGGTGGCGAGGACCGTTTTCATCGCCCTAGTTTCCTTCTTCCTTCTCGGCGCACATCGTCTTGGTGAATTGGGCAAGCCTGGCAAACTCCGGCTCGCTTTCAACGGCTCGGGCTATTTTGTCGAAGTCTTCGAAGGCCTCGGGCTGCTCGAAGTTTTTCCGGATGCGCGCGATATAGCTTTGTAGTTCAGGGTACTCATAGGCCTCGATGATAAACGCGCCAAAAAAATGGCCGATCAGCTCGTCGCTGAGCAGCCCCTTGTCCCGGAACACGCCGAGATCGGAGAAGAAGCCGAGATATTCGTTGAGTTCCAAATGGCTGAATTTGCCGCCATCGCCCTTATATAATTTTTGGCAACCTTCGATGGCGTTGGCGACGTGAAGGTAGTTCTTCTCCCGATCGTAAAACTCCCGGTACAGGTCGCGCGCCAGTTGCACTTCGGAGATGTCGGCCCACATCCTCGTGGTCTGCACGTGCATGGCCACGACGAGGATCTGGGCAACGAGGAAACTGCCGATCAGGAAGGCCGCGCCGACCCACGCCTCGCTCAATGCCGATTTGCTGAAAGCCGCGAGCCGGGCAAAGCTCGTGCCTCCAGCGGAACTGCCGGTGTTTCCGGGCGTGTTGGGCGGCGTCATGCTCAGAAGAGCCTCGATGGTCGGTCGGTGTGCGGCGCCTGGCCTTCCTTTCGCCAGAGCCGCGGGTGCTATAGTTCTGCTTCATGGCTAAGATTCGCGCAACTGCCGCCGAGGCTGCCCTCCCCCCGGAGGACGCCCCCGAGGCCGCACCGGACGAAATGCTCCCCATTTCCCAGCGGGCCATGCTGCGGCGGCCGGACGGCTATCTCGATGCGCTGAACGCGGAGCAGCGTGAGGCGGTGGAGACGCTGGAGGGGCCGCTGCTGGTGCTGGCCGGCGCGGGAACCGGCAAGACGCGCGTGCTCACCACGCGCATCGGACATCTTCTGAGCTTGGGGCGCGCACGGCCCGGCCAGATTCTCGCCGTGACCTTCACCAATAAGGCGGCGCGCGAGATGAAGCACCGCGTGGCACAGTTGATCGGCGGCGCGGTGGAGGGCATGCCGTGGCTCGGCACGTTCCACGCCATCGGCGTGAAGATCATGCGCCGGCACGCGGAGCTGGTCGATCTCAAGCCGTCCTTCACGGTGCTCGACACCGACGATCAAATCCGGCTGATCAAGCAATTGCTGGAAGCGGAGAATATCGACGAGAAGCGCTGGCCGGCGCGGCAGCTCGCGGCAATGATCGACGGCTGGAAGAATCGCGGTCTTGTCCCCAAACGCGTGCCGGACGGGGAGAGCTTCGGCTTCGCCAATGGCAAGGGACGCGACCTCTACGCGGCCTATCAACGGCGGCTCAAAGAGCTGAACGCCGCCGACTTCGGCGATCTCTTGCTGGAGAATTTGCGGCTGTTTCAAGAGCACCCCGACGTGCTCGAAAAGTATCAGCAGCGCTTCCACTACATGCTGGTGGACGAGTACCAGGACTCGAACGTCGCGCAGTATCTGTGGCTGCGGCTGTTGGCGCAGGGCACGAACAATGTTTGCTGCGTCGGCGACGACGATCAGTCGATTTATGGCTGGCGGGGCGCGGAGGTGGACAACATCCTGCGCTTCGAGACGGACTTCCCCGGCGCCAAGGTCATCCGGCTGGAGCGCAACTACCGCTCGACCGCGCATATTCTGGGCGCGGCATCCGGGCTGATCGCGCACAATCAAGGACGGCTGGGCAAGACGCTGCGTACCGACAGCGACGACGGCGAGAAGGTCGTGGTCGAAGGCTGCTGGGACGACGAGGAGGAAGCGCGCATCATCGGCGAGGACATCGAGCAGCTTCAGCGGCAAGGGCATAGCCTGAACGAGATCGCCATTCTGGTGCGCGCCTCGTTCCAGATGCGCGCCTTCGAGGACCGCTTCATCACGCTCGGCCTCGACTACCGCGTGATCGGCGGCCCCCGCTTCTACGAGCGCCAGGAAATCCGCGACGCCACCGCCTATTTCGAGGTGACGCTGAACCCCGCCAACGATCTGAAATTCGAGCGCATCGTCAACGTGCCGCGCCGGGGTCTGGGCGAGGCCACACTGAAGGCGCTGCACCAGCTCGCGCGTGCCAACGGGATTCCGCTGACGCAAGCCGCGCGTATCATCATCGAGACCGAAGATCTGAAGCCGAAACCGCGCAAGGCGCTCGCCGATCTCCTTGCCGCCTTTGACCGCTGGCGCGCGCTCATCGACGGCATGCGCCACACGGAGCTCGCCGAGCTGATGCTCGATGAGTCCGGCTATACGGGCATGTGGCAGGCGGACCGCTCGCAGCAGGCGCAAGGCCGGCTTGAGAACCTGAAAGAGCTGATCCGCTTCATGGATGAGTTCGACACGCTCGCCGGCTTCATGGAGCATGTCTCGCTGGTGATGGACGCGGCGACCGAGGAAGGCACTGATCGGGTCAGCCTGATGACGCTGCACTCGGCCAAGGGGCTCGAGTTCGACACTGTGTTCCTGCCCGGCTGGGACGAAGGGCTCCTGCCCCATCAGCGCAGCCTCGACGAGACGGGGCGTTCGGGCCTCGAGGAAGAGCGGCGGCTGGCGCATGTCGGACTGACCCGTGCGCGCAAGAGCGCGAAGATCACCTTCGCCCAGAACCGGCGGACTTACGGCATGTGGCAGACAGCGGTGCCGTCGCGCTTCATCGACGAACTGCCGCACGAGCATGTCGAGGTCGCCGAAGACAAGGGCACGCGGGGCTATGGCCCGAGCCGGTTCGAGAGCGCCGAGACTCTGTTCGCGAGCGGCTTCTACGAGACGCCGGGCTGGCAGCGTGCGCAACGCAACCGCCAGAGTGGCGGCGGAGGCCCGCGCCGCGAGCCGCTGACCATCGACGGGACGCTCGTCGCCGCGAGCACGGCGCAAGGCTCAGGCCTCGATGTCGGCGAGCGCATCTTCCATCAGAAGTTTGGCTATGGCCGCGTGGCCTCGATCGACGGCAACAAGCTCACCGTCGATTTCGAGAAGGCGGGGCGCAAGAAGGTGGTCGATAGTTTCGTCGAGCGGGTGTGACGCATCTCCATGTGGCTGTTCGGCTATGGCTCTCTGATGTGGGACGGCTGGGAGACCGCGTTCGGCTGCCTCACACGCAGGCCGGCTGACCTCGCCGGCCACAGCCGCATCTTCAACAAGAAGTCGCTTGAGCGCTGGGGGACGCAGGCGCGTCCAGGGCTGACGCTTAACCTGACCAGAGGCGGAGCCTGCCGCGGGGTCGCCTTCGCATTCGACGACGCCGCGCGGGACGATATCGAGGGCTATCTTTGCGCGCGCGAGACCTGCGCGGCGACCGAGATCCCCCTGCAAGTGCCGGACGGTACCGTCGCCGCCCTCACCTATATCTATGACGGCCCGCGGCTGATCGAGGACGGGCTGAGCCTGCAAGACCGCGCGGCGATGATCGTGGACGCGGAAGGCATCGCGGGGTCGAGCTACGACTACATCACAGGCGTACGCGCGCATCTCACCGAACTCGGCGTGACCGACCCGGAGGTCGAGGCCCTGTGGGGGGCGGTCGAGGCGTTTAGGTCTCGTTAACCACCATTGCGTGGCAGGCTTTGAGATCGGAACGAAACGGGTACATTGGTCCCGTTCTGTTCTCACGGGTTTCAACGGGCATTAGAGGGAGTTTCCATCATGCGTCTTGCCATCACGGGTCTTTTCGTCGCCATCTCATTCATCCCCTTCGCCATGGTTCAGTATCCGGAGCTGGCGGCGCAGTACGCCGCGTTGCCAAGCGCCTAAGGGGCCCGCGAAGCGTTCTTGGTGAGACTCTTGGCGGGCCAAGAGCCCTCCTCTAAGTTCCCGCTCCATGGAAACGGGTCCCCAAGACGCTTCGTCCACCTTTCGCGCCATTGTCGAGGCGGCGCCCTCGGCGGCCGGGCGCGTTGCGCGCGTGCTCGACGAGACGGAGGACCCGCAGGCCCTGTCGGTGAGCTATTTCGATCTGGGCAATGGGCGCTTCGAGGTGTCGGTGCTCTACGGGGAGCGACCGAACGAGACCGCACTGACCGCGTTGATCGACGCGGCGGCGGAAGGCGATGCGGTGACGCCGCTTACCATCGAAGAGCTGGCGCCGGCGAATTGGGTGACCGTGTCGCAAGGACAGCGCCCGCCGGTGCGCGCGGGGCGTTTCCTCATTCACGGCAGCCATGACCGAGACAACATCACACGCAACCGCTTCACCATCGAGATCGACGCCGACCAGGCCTTCGGCACGGCGCATCATGCCTCAACGCGCGGCTGCCTCCTGATGCTGGATGCGCTGGCAAAGCGCGGGCGCCCCGACCTCGTGCTCGATCTCGGCACGGGCACCGGCATCCTGGCGATCGCCGCCGCGCGCGCCTTCGACCGGCCGGTGGTCGCGAGCGACAACGATCCGGTCGCGGTGGCCATCGCCAAGGACAATGCGCGCAAAGCCGGCTTGACGCAGCAAATCCACGTCTTTGTCGCCGAGGGCCTGGCGCACCCGACCTTCCGGCGGCTGCGGCCCGACCTGATCGTGGCCAATATCCTGGCCGGCCCGCTCCACGATCTGGCCCCTTCCATGGCCCGGACCCTGCTGCCGGGCGGTTACGCCGTCCTTTCGGGGCTCACCGAAGACCAGGCCCCGGCCCTGACGGCGCGCTATGGCGCGCACGGATTCACCTTAGAAAAGCGAGTCCTTCTCGATGGATGGGCGACTCTGTTGCTGGGCCGCCGCAGCACAACCACTTTGTCCGATTGATCGGCGGCGACGCTTCGGCTTACAAAGCCTGCCATGTATCAGAGTTTCGATGAGGCCAAGGCTCCGGCGGCAAGCGGCGACCGGGTCCAGGCATTGGTGCGGGAGCTGAAGTCGCGTCGGCTGAAAGGCTTCCTGGTCCCCCACAGCGATCTGCACCAGAACGAGTTCCTGCCCCCCAGTGAAGAGCGACTTGCCTGGCTCACCGGCTTCACCGGCTCGGCCGGCGTGGCCATCGTCACCGACAAGGGCTCGGCGCTGTTCGTGGACGGCCGCTATATTCTCCAGGCGCCCAAGCAAGTCGACACCAGCATCTTCGAGGTGCTGCAGATCCCCGAAGCAAAACCGTCGGACTGGCTGAAAGAGACGCTCGTAAAAGGTAACGCCGTGGGATACGACCCGGCGCTGCACACCATCAAGGAAGTCGACCGCCTCACCAAGACGCTGACCGCCGTGGGCATCCGCCTGTTGCCGGTCCCTGAGAACCCCATCGATAAACTATGGGACAAGGAGCGGCCGAAGCCGCCCACGGCTGGGATCTTTCCCCAGCCGTTGGAGTTCGCGGGCAAGAGCGCGGCCGAGAAGATCGCGCAAGTGCAAGCGACCCTGAAGGACGACGAGCAGGATGCGGTGCTGTTGACGGCGGCGGACTCGATCTGCTGGCTGTTCAACATCCGCGGCGGCGACATCAAGCACACGCCGGTGGCGCTCGCCTTTGCCATCGTGCCGAAGGAAGGCCGTCCGACCCTGTTCATCGATCCGGCCAAGGTCGGCGAAAGCGTGCGCGGCACGCTCAAACCGGTCGCGGACATCGCCAAGCCTGAGGAGCTGGACGACGCGCTGAAGGCGCTCGCCGAGCAGAAGGCAAATGTGCGCCTCGATCCCAACTCAGCCGCCATGCGCTTCGCGCAGTTGCTGGAAGAGAACGGCGCGAAGCACGTTGCCGGCGACGATCCCTGCACGCTGCCCAAGGCCATCAAGACCAAGGCGGAGATTGGGGGCGCACGCGCCGCGCATTTGCGTGACGGCGCGGCCATGGTGCGCTTTCTCTCCTGGCTCGACGAGGTCGGCGAGACGGGCCGCGTGGACGAAGTCTCGGCGGCCATGAAGCTCGAGGATTTCCGCCGCGAGTCCGGGCAGTTGAAAGACATCAGTTTCGATACGATCTCGGCCTCGGGTCCGCATGGCGCGGTGGTGCATTACCGGCCGACCCATGCCGCAAAGCGCGTGCTCGACAAGAACTCGCTCTATCTGATCGATTCCGGCGGACAATATGTCGACGGCACGACCGACATCACGCGCACCGTCGCGGTGGGCAAGCCGACGGCGGAGATGAAGCGTCACTATGGGCTCGTGCTGAGGGCGCATATCGGCATCGCATCAGCGCACTTTCCAAAAGGCACGCGCGGACAGGACCTCGATCCCTACGCGCGGCGGCCACTCTGGGAGGCCGGGCTCGATTTCGATCACGGCACGGGCCACGGCGTCGGCAGCTATCTCTCGGTGCATGAGGGGCCGCAGCGCCTATCCCGGCTCGGCTCCGAAGTCTTGGAGCCCGGCATGATCCTCTCCAACGAGCCCGGCTATTACCGCGCGGGGCAATACGGCATCCGGCTGGAGAACCTCATCCTGGTGACGCCGCTCGAGGCGATCGAAGGCGGCGAGCGGAAGATGATGGGCTTCGAGACGCTGACGCTGGTGCCCTTCGACCGGCGGCTGATCGACCCGAAGCAGTTCGAGCCGTGGGAGCTCGCCTGGCTCAACGCCTATCACGCGCGGGTGCGCCGGGAGATCGAGCCGCTGATCGCCAGCGACGACCGGCCATGGCTGCGCCACGCGACGCAGAAGATCGGCTAACGCGCACTTTGCCTCTTGTCATTGCCCGGCTCGACCGGGCAATCCAGTAACAAGCGGCGGGGCTTCTCCGAAGGCCGGCGGTTACTGGATTCCCGCCTTCGCGGGAATGACAATCTGGAGGCCTTCATGGAAACCTTGGTCTCGGCGGTGGCGGCGACCCTGACAACCGTCGCCTTCGTGCCGCAGGCGATCCACATCATCCGCTTCAAGGAAACGCGCGCCATCTCGCTGCAAATGTATGTGGTGTTCGCCGCGGGCGTGGCGCTGTGGCTCGTGTTCGGCCTGATGATCTGGAACTGGCCGATCATGGCGGCGAACGCCATCACGCTCGCGCTGGCGCTCACCATCATCCGCATGAAGCTGCGCTACGGGTGAGCTAACCGATCAGCTTGAGCCACTCGTCTTCCGACAGCACCGTGACTCCCAACGCCTTGGCATTTTTCAGCTTCGAGCCGGCCTCGGAGCCCGCCACCACATAATCGGTTTTCTTGGACACGGAGCCCGCCACCTTGGCGCCGAGGCGCTCGGCACGCGCCTTGGCCTCCTGGCGGGACATCTGTTCGAGGGTGCCGGTGAACACCACGGTCTTGCCCGAGACGGGCGAGGCATGGTCGACGGCTTCGAGCTCTTGCGGCGTCACCTGTTTCAACAGTTGCTCGACCACGTCCACGTTATGCGGCTCGGCGAAGAAGTCGGCGATGGCGGCCGCCACGGTCGGGCCGATGCCTTCGATATTGTCCAACTCGGAGAAGGCCTCCCCTTGGCGATCTTCGGCGGCGGCGCGCATCGCTTTCAGAAATTTCTCCGCCGTGCCGTAATTGCGGGCGAGCAGGCGTGCGGTGATCTCGCCCACATGACGGATGCCGAGCGCGAAGATGAAGCGGTCGAGGCGGGCGGTGCGGCGATCCTCGATAGCCGCGAACAGTTTCTGGGCCGAAAGCGCGCCCCAGCCTTCCCGTTCGGCGAGTTTGCCCTCCGAGGCCTCGTCCT
>Ga0307378_10013064_pt1 | contig 10547 bp, 9 predicted proteins | sample UN1MG_FD_202238 | JGI IMG/M metagenome (GOLD analysis project Ga0307378, IMG submission 202238) | Soil microbial communities from Risofladan, Vaasa, Finland - UN-1 | ecosystem: Environmental > Terrestrial > Soil > Coastal area > Acid sulfate soil | place: Finland: Risofladan, Vaasa | collected...
CTGCGCAGCCCCCGTAAGATGGTGCGGAAGGACAGGAATGAAAGAGAAGATCCGACAACTGGACCTGGCCGCACTCGAGGTCATTCACTATCCCGATCCCCGGCTGACAGCGATCTGCACGCCGATCGAGGACGTGGACGATGGCGTCCGGGCGCTGATCGACCGCATGTTCGAGCTGATGTTCGAGCTTCGGGGCGTGGGGCTGGCGGCCCCCCAGGTCGGCGTGACGGTTCGCCTGTTTATCGCCTCGCCCGACTTCGGTCCGGAGGATCGTCAAGTCTACGTCAACCCCAGGATTATCGACACCCAGGGCGTCCAGGACGGCGAGGAGGGATGCCTGAGCTTCCCGGGCATCTCCTGTAAGGTCAAACGAAAGAAGATCGCCACGATCCGCGCGCTGGACCGCGACGGCAGGAAGTTCGAGCGGACCGGGGAGGACCTGACGGCCAGGATCTTCCAGCACGAGACCGACCATCTGGATGGCCGCCTGCTCGTGGACCGGATGGGCTCCGTCGCCCGGCTGGCCTCCCGCCGGGCACTGAAGGACCTCGAGGCGGCCTTCGCGGATCAGTAGACGCTCGGCGGGCCAGCCCGGAAACACCGGGGATTTCCCGCGTAGGCGAGAGTCGGGGGCCACGCCCTTTTTGGCTTTTTCCGCGATTCCAGGGGTTGACAAAACCTCTACTTCCGGTATACTGGGACGTTGCCGAGAAGCGGCATCGCATAAGGATGAGCCGATAAGCGAGGGTCCGGTGACGGGATGCTCTTTCCTTTCCGCAACCGTTCGCTCGTTTTCGGGAATGCGTTCTTGTGAGAGGTCTGCTTCTCCGGAGGGTCTGTACCGCTCTGCTGCACCGTCGGTTGTTTGAGCCGAGGCCGGCGGGAACCCGCTCTGGCAGCACTTCCATGATGTCGGCTATGCGCGGCCGCTGAGCGGCTGCCCGGCCGGTAGCGCGATCTCGGGCCGTTGATGGCCTATCGCCCCGGCGGCGGGTCAGAGGACTTCGACGCGCGACGTCGGGTCCGGGAGGTTTGGTGATGAGTCTCAAGAGGAGCCTTTGGGGGCACTACGGTACGGTCGCTGTGCTGGCGGCAACGGTCTTTGTCGTCGCGGGTGCGGTTCAGGCGGCCCCCATTACGTGCACCATTGCGGACCACTTCATGAGTGAGGATCTGGGGGGGCAGATCAAGGAAGGGCACTACTCCGAGAGCTACGTCGGCGGCGGGGCCCGTCAGGCGGGCAACGTGATCAGCGCCGCCAGTTGGAGCGACCCGGACCTCGGCCTTCAATGGATCGTGAGCGGACCGGTGGTCGATTCCGTCGTGGACAAAGGCCTGGACCCAATAACCGGCCTGCACTTGTACGAGGTCGAATACGACATCTCCGGCGTGTCCGGCGTGGACGTGGAGATGGCGTTGAAGAACGGCGGACCGTGGTGGAACCCGGCCGATGCCCCGCTGACCCAATACGACGTGACCATCACCGAATACCGGCACGACGTCTCCGTCGACCCTCTGGGTTACGCCACGACCTACATCACCCTCTATGGGACGATTCCGGCCTTCCCGGGCTACGCGGTGGAGATCTTCTGGGCCACGGCGGCCCAGGAGGGCGAGGGCCAGCACCCCGGCGCGGCGTATCCGGCGTACCTTCCGGAGAGCTGGCAGGGCGACGACGGGCAGTGGGGCCTGGTCCAGCAGATCACCGTCGTCCTCACCCCCGAGCCGGCCACGCTGGGCCTGCTGGCAGTTGGCGGCGTGGTGACGCTGATGCGCCGGCGGCGGGGTGCTGCCGCCTGAGCCGCCGGCCCCGCCGGCATAGAGGAAGGGATAGAACATTTCGCCCCCGGCCGCCCCCCGCAGCCGGGGGCTTCTTTTGCGCCCACCGTCCAGCCGTGGGCTGGAAACGGCCCGGATCGCGATGGCGGGGAGGCGGTTCCGGGGCTGGTTTTTTCGCTGCCTCGCGAGCGATTTGGGGTTGACAGAATCACCTGGCGCGGTATACTGACATTAGAATTTCGACAAGTATCTCACGAGCCACGTGCTTCCGAGAGAGGGTCTCTCTGCAACGACGAGCCTGACGTTGCCGGGTCCTGCCTTCTTAGCATGTATCTGTGACCTTCCAGTGAGGTGAGTGCTTGTCTGTGAGGGTGTAGTGCGCTCTGCTGCGCCTGCGGTGCGCGGTCTCTTTGCACGCCGCAGGGAAGTGCTCTTTGCAGCATCTCAGGCTGATGTATGGTTCGGCGGCCTGTCACGTTTGGCCGTCAGATAGGTAGGCGTTGCCGGACCACGCAGAACTAAATGGAAGAGAAGACAATTAGTGGTGTATGAAGTACCGAGTATATAAGATTTCTATGACATCGTAAGTCACGACCGTTGGGAGCCTTGGAATAGTTGCGGGCCAATTAACTTTGGAGGTTGAGCCATGAAGGGTGGAATCGACAACTTGCGAAAGACTTTGGGTTCGGTGGCGATGGTTCTCGCGATGATCCTGCTGGTTGGGGGCACAGCCTACGCCTCTCCCATCGCGGGGGTCTTCCGGAGCGAGGAGTTCGAAGGCGGCGACATCATGGACGGGCGCTGGTCTGCCGGTCTGCCGGAGGGCGATACCGGGAGTTTCGCCCAGATTGGCAGTATCATCAATGCCGCCAGTTGGGACGGAGATCAGTTGGGCACGCAGTGGCAGATGTCGGGGCAGGAGCTCGTGGCCACCCATCAACTGAGCGTCGAGCCCTTCGGGCCCTTCCTGACCATCGAGAAGTGGTCGTATGACTACGACGGCGGCACGATGCTCCTCAAGGAGACCGCCAGAGACGGCGCCACCTCCCAGTGGTGGGGCGGCGACAGCGACGGCTCGGGACGCTACGAGGTGGCGATCAGCGACTACGCCCACACCACGCAGGTGACCTACCTCAACGGCGACGTCGTCGGCGTCTACAGCATCATCACGCTGACCGGCCTGTTCGATCAGGACCTTTACCCGGACTACGAGTTGAGATTCATGCTGGCGGTGGCGGTTCAGCTCGGCGAGGGCTCCGAGGTGCCCAGCAACTACCCGCCGTTCCTCTTCGGCGACTACCCGAACCCCGAGGAATGGGGCCAGTGGGGCATCGCCCAGAAGATCAAGATGGAGATCACGCCGGAGCCGTCCAGCCTGGCGGTCGTGACGCTGGGTGGCCTGCTGGTCCTCATGAGGCGACGCCGGCGCCGGCGCGCCTAGGCTCGGCGGCAGCGAAACACTCGCAACGGTCGATTTCACCCTCCCCGGCCTCGACAAGAGGCCGGGGCTTTTTTTGCGCCCATTCGGCTTGGCGGAGGAACGGCCTGCCGGTACAATGGCCGTCTTTGCTTCCCTCGCCGGCCGGCCCGGGAAGAGCCGGCCGTTTCTCACCTTCGGCGGACGAGCATGGAGCGCACGGGCAACGACATCCGAGACGAGTTCATCGAGTTCTTCCGGGCGCGGGGGCACACGTTCGTCCCGTCCTGTCCGCTGCTGCCGGCGGAAGACCCCACCCTGCTGTTCACCAACGCGGGGATGAACCAGTTCAAGGACATCTTCCTCGGCCTGACCCGGCGGGACTACGTCCGGGCGGCCAACACGCAGAAGTGCATCCGCGCGGGCGGGAAGCACAACGACCTCGAGGACGTCGGCCACGACACCTACCATCACACGTTCTTCGAGATGCTGGGGAACTGGAGTTTCGGCGACTACTTCAAGGCCGAGGCGATCGGCTGGGCCTGGGAGCTCCTGACCGACGTGTGGGGCCTGGAGAAGGACCGGCTCTACGCGACCGTCTTCGAGGGCGACCCCGCCGACGGCCTCGAGCCCGACGACGAGACCGCCAGGCTCTGGCGGGAAGCGACCGACATCGACCCGTCGCACATTCATCGCGGCAACAAGAAGGACAACTTCTGGGAAATGGGCGAGACCGGTCCGTGCGGGCCGTGCAGCGAGATCCACATCGACATGACCGACGACCGGTCCGGCGCGGCGCTGGTCAACGCCGGCGACGCCCGCGTGATCGAGATCTGGAACCTCGTGTTCATGCAGTACAGCCGCGGCGCCGACGGGAAGCTCACGCCCCTGCCGGCCCGGCACGTCGATACCGGCATGGGGTTCGAGCGGGTCTGCATGGTCCTCCAGGGCAAGAGGAGCAACTACGCGACGGACCTGTTCGTCCCGATCATCGAGAGGATCGAGACGCTCACCGACCACCGCTACGGGGCGGCCAGCGGGCTGAAGGACCGCTTCGACGTGGGCGACCAGGGCGACATCGGCGACGTCGCCTGCCGCGTGATCGCCGACCACGTCCGCACGCTGACGTTCGCCATCGCCGACGGCGTGGTCCCGTCCAATGAGGGTCGGGGCTACGTGCTGCGGCGTATCCTCCGTCGCGCGGCCCGGTACGGCCGGCAGTACCTGCACATCGACGGGCCCTTCCTGGTCAAGCTCGTGCCCTCGGTCGTGGGGTTGATGGGCGAGGCCTTCGGCGAGGTCCGCCAGCGGCAGGAATACATCCTCGAGACGGTTCGGCAGGAGGAGGAATCCTTCGGGCGAACGCTGGACCGGGGAATCGAGCTGTTTCAGCGGCAGGCCGAGAAGCTCCAGGAGGCCGGCCGCGAGCAGTTGCCCGGCGAGGTGGCGTTCGATCTGTACGCCACGTACGGCTTCCCCGTGGACCTGACGCAGATCATGGCGAGCGAATGCGGGCTCCAGGTGGACCTGCCGGGCTACGAGGCGGCCATGGGACGTCACCGCGAGCTGAGCGGTCCGAGCAGGGCCTTCCAGGCCGACGAGGTCCTGGACCTGCCGGCCACCGACGACTCGGCCAAGTATCGCCTCGACCCCGTTGACGCGCGCGTGCTGGGCTGGGTGGCCGAGGGGACGTTCGTCTCCGAAGGTCGCCTGGAAGCCGGCGGCGAGGCGGGGATCGTCCTGGACCGCACGAACTTCTACGCCGAACAGGGAGGCCAGGTCGGCGATACCGGCGTGATGGAGTGGGAAGGCGGGCGCTTCCTCGTCCGCGACGTCCAGTTGGCCGGCACCGGGATCTGCCACCTCGGCACGGTGGAGGCCGGCACGCTGGAGGTCGGCCAGGCCGTCCGCCTGACCGTCGGCGCCCGCCGGCGGGACATCATGCGTAACCATACCGGCACGCACCTGATGAACTGGGCGCTGCGGGCGGTGCTGGGCGACCACGTGAGCCAGGCCGGCAGCGTCGTCGCACCGGACCGCCTGCGGTTCGACTTCTCCCACACGCAGGCCGTCACGCCGGAACAACTCGCCGAGGTGGAACGTCTGGTCAACGAGCGAATCCTGGCCGACGGGCCGATCCAGCAGAAGACCCTTCCCCTGGCGGAGGCCAGGAACATCCCCGGCGTCCGGGCGGTCTTCGGCGAGAAGTACCCCGACCCGGTTCGCGTGATCGTCATGGGCCGCGATGGCGGGCCGATGAACGCCGAGTTCTGCGGCGGCACGCACCTGGAGCGGACCTCGCAGGTGGGCCCGTTCAAGATCCTCTCGGAGGAGGCGGTCGCCAAGGGCACGCGCCGGATCATCGCGCTGACGGGCCGGGGCGCGGTCCGTCACATGCAGGAGACGGATGCCATTGTGCGTGCGGCCTCGGCGGCCCTGAGCGCACGGCCGGTAGAGCTCACCGACCGAATCGCGTCGCTCCAGAAGGAGATCCGGGAACTGCGGAAGGCCCGCTCGGCGGGTCCGAAGGCGGCCGCGGAGGACTTCTCCCCGCAGGCCACACTCGACTCGCCGGAGGGCAAGATCCTGATCGGGCGGATGCCGGCCGTGAATGCAGCCTCGATGCGAAGCGAATGCGACCGCCAGCGGAAGAAGGGCGCCGCCGGGCTGCTGCTGGGGGCCGCCGGGGAAGGGAAGGTCATGCTCGTGGCGATGGTCTGCGAGGGCCTCGCCAAGCAAGGCAGGTTCACGGCCGACAAGTGGGTCCAGGCGATCGCGCCGCTGGTGGGCGGCGGCGGCGGCGGACGGGACACGCTGGCCCAGGCCGGAGGGAAGCTGCCCGAGAAGCTCCCGGAGGCCCTGGAAGCGGCGGCGCAGTGGGCAAGAGAGGCGTTGGAGTGAGTTCTCCTTCGGGCCAGCGGCGTTGGCGGTTACGTTTTTCCTTGACAAGAAACCCGTAGCTGCCCTAGGTTTCGGCCTGCATTCGGGGCGGCGGAGGGATTTTGCCTCTGCGCCGCCATCGAGGATAGAAATCGTAAGCGTTTTGAATCACAAGGATTGCAGAAATGTTACCCACACAGAAGCTATCACGTGCCCGTACTCGCCGACGGCGTAGCCACCACGGGATACGGCCGGTCAACTATGCCGACTGTCCCCAGTGCAACTCGCCGAAGCTGCCTCACGCGGCCTGCGAGAACTGCGGCTACGTCCGCCCGGGGTTGAGCCTGGAAATGAAGAAGGAGAGCTAGTCGATGCGGATCGGCATCGATGCGATGGGAGGCGATTGCGCCCCGCACGAGCAGGTCAAGGGCGCGCTGGCCTCTCGCGAAGTGCTCTCGGAAGGGGACCGGGTCGTTCTCATCGGCGACGAGTCGGCCATCGGGCCCTGTCTCGAGGAGCTCGGCGGCTCGCACGAGCACATCGAGATTCGCCACACGGACCAGGCGATCGCGATGGATGAGGCGCCCGTCGAGGCGTTGCGTACCAAGCCGGCCAGTTCCATTGCCGTCATGGCCGAGATGCACCGGGACGGCGAGATCGACGCGTGCATTTCGGCGGGCAACACCGGCGCGTTCGTGGCCGCGGCGCAGATGCGGATGCGGCGCCTTCGCGGCGTCTACCGCCCGGGGATCGCGATCATCACGCCCACCTTCTGGACGCCCGTGGCTGTCTGCGACGTGGGCGCCAACGTCAACTGCCGCCCGCGACACCTCTACCAGTACGGGGTGATGGCCTCGATCTACCTTCGGGCCATGTGCGGCATCGAGAAGCCTCGCGTCGGCCTGCTCAGCATCGGCCAGGAAGAGGCCAAGGGCAACGCCCTCGTCAAAGACACGCGCGACCTCCTGAAGGATGACCCGAACGTCCGGTTCGTCGGGAATGTTGAGGGACGGGACCTGTTTCACGACGTCTGTGACGTGATCGTCTGCGAGGGCTTCGTCGGGAACGTCGTGGTCAAGCTCATCGAAGGGATGGCCTGCAGCGTCCTGGAGGGAATGCTGCGCGAGCTGGCGGAGAACATGCCCTCGCAGGCCGACGCCATCCGGCGCGCCTCGGCCGAGGTCATCAACAAGTACGACTACAACGAATATGGCGGCGCCCCCCTGCTCGGCGTGGCCGGCATCTGCATCATCTGTCACGGGGCCAGCAACCACCGGGGCATCATGAACGCCGTTCGCGTGGCGAAGGACTTCGCCAGCTACCACATCAACGAGCAGATCACGGAGTTGCTCTCCCTGGGACACAGGAGCCCGCATGGCTGAGCCCGTCCACGCCGCGATAACGGGTCTGGGGGCCGCCGTCCCAGACAAGGTACTCACCAACGCCGACCTCGAGAAAATGGTGGACACCTCCGATCACTGGATCACCCAGCGAACGGGCATCAAGGAGCGTCACGTCGTCAGCCCCGGGGAAAGCACGGTCACCCTCGGCGTGGAGGCCGTCCGGCGCGCCCTCGGCGACGCGGGCCTCCAGCCGCAAGACCTGGACATGATCATCTGCGCGACCGTCACGCCGGAGATGATCTTCCCGTCCGTGGCGTGCCTCATTCAGAACGAACTGGGAGTCACCGGCGCGCCGGCGTTCGACATTTCGGCGGCATGCAGCGGGTTCGTGTACGGCCTGGCCATCGCGGACAATTTCATCCGGGCGGGCACGCACCGGCGAATCCTCGTCCTGGGGGCCGAGACGCTCACCCGGTTCACCGACTACGACGACCGCGCCAGTTGCATCATCTTCGGCGACGGCGCCGGGGCCGTCATCGTGGAGCCCACCGAGCGGCAGGACCAGGGGGTGATGTACTCGGTCCTTCACGCCGACGGCAACGGGTGGGACCTCATTCACATCCCCGCCGGCGGCTCCCGCCGCCCCGCCAGCCAGGAGACGGTGAAGGAGCGCGGGCACTACATCAAGATGCGAGGCCGCGACGTCTATCGATTTGCCGTCGAGAAGATGCAGTGGCTCCTGGGCGACTGCCTGGAAAAATGCAACCTCACCGTCGACGACGTGGACCTGGTCGTTCCCCACCAGGTCAACGCGAGGATCATCCGCTCGGCGGCGGGGAAGTTCAATTTCCCCATGGAGAAGGTATTCATCAACATTGATCGCTACGGAAACACCTCCAGCGCATCGATCCCGCTGGCGCTGACCGAGGCGCGCGAGGCCGGGCAGATCGGCCCCGGATCCACGGTGATCCTCGTGGCGTTTGGCGCCGGGTTGACCTGGGCGGGGGCCGTCCTTCGCTTGTGAGGTGAGTACGGGAATGAAAACCGCTTTCCTCTATCCTGGACAGGGCGCTCAGCAGGTCGGCATGGGCAAGGACCTCTACGAGGCGTTCCCGGCCGCCCGGCGCGTCTTCGACGAAGCCGAGGAGGCGACGGGCCTCCCGGTCAAGCAGCTCTGCTTCGAGGGTCCGGAAGAGGCGCTGGCCCGGACGGACGTCTGCCAACCGGCGATTTTCACGGTGTCGGCCGCAACACTGGCGGTCCTGGGCGACTTGCTGAGCCCCAAGCAACTGGCCGAGATCGGCCCGGCGTACATGGCCGGACTGAGCCTGGGCGAATACACCGCCCTGTACGCAGCCGACGCGCTGGACCTTCAGCCGGCGGCGCGGCTCGTGGCGCGGCGCGGGCAGGTGATGCAGGAGGCCGCCGTCGCCGTGCCCTCGGGCATGGTCAGCGTGATGGGCCTGGACGAGGCCGCCGCCCAGCAGCTTGTCGAAGCCGCCGCCGACGGCCAGGTGCTGACCTGCGCCAACTTCAACTGCCCCGAACAGATCGTGCTCTCCGGCCAGATCGAGGCCTGCCGGCGAGCCGAGGAGATGGCCAAGGACTTCGGCGCCAGGATGGCCGTCCCGCTTCAGGTGGCCGGGGCCTTCCACAGCGAGATCATGGCCCCGGCGGCCAGGAAGCTCGCCGAGGCCCTGCGGGACGTGGCGCTTCGCGACCCGAGGGTGCCCGTGGTGGCCAACGTGGACGCCCAGCCGTACAGCCACGTCGAGGAGATTCCCACCAAGCTCCTGGACCAGTTGACCTCGGCCGTCCGGTGGCAGCAGTCGATGGAGTTTCTGCTGGCCGCGGGAGTCAGGACGTTCTTCGAGATCGGCCCGGGGCGGGTCCTGAAGGGGCTGATGCGGCGGATCGACCGGTCCGCCGAGGTGATCTGCCTTACCTCCCGCCAAGGCGTCGAGAAGGCCGTTCAGAGGCTCTCGGAAGGATAAGAGAATTGGAGAGACCGCATGGCTGACAGCGAGAAGGTTGCCCTCGTCACCGGCGCGGCCCGGGGGATCGGCCGCGAGATTTGCCGCGAACTGCTGGCCATGGGCATGACCGTGGTGGCGGCCGACATTCGAGACGACCTCTTCGGCGAGTTGGCCGAGAGCCTCGGCAACCGCGGCAAGGCACTCGATTGCCGCAAGCTGGACGTCTCCGACTCCGAGGCCTTCACCGCGCTGATCGACGACGTGGCCGAGACGTACGGGCACATCGACGTGCTGGTCAACAATGCCGGCATCACCCGCGACGGCCTGCTGATGCGCATGGACGACGCCGACTGGGACCTCGTGCTGAAGGTCAATCTCTACGGCGCCTTCTACGGCACGCGGGCGGTGGCTCGATACATGGTCCGCCAGCGCGGCGGCTCCATCGTCAACCTGGCAAGCTTCTCGGGGCTGGAGGGCAATCGCGGGCAGGCCAACTACGCCTCCAGCAAGGCGGGCCTGCTCGGCCTGACCAAGACCACCGCCATCGAGCTGGCAAGGAAGAAGGTCCGCTGCAACGCCGTGGCGCCGGGCTTCATCCGGACGGAGATGACCGACGCGCTGCCGCAGCAGGCCAAAGACATCGCCTTGTCGATGATCCCGATGAAGCAGATGGGCGAGCCGCCCGACGTCGCGAAGGCCGTCGCCTTCCTGGCCTCCGATGCCTCGGCATACATCACCGGACAGGTCCTGAGTGTTGACGGAGGCATGCACACGTAGAACAATTGCATCCGACGGTCAGATGCTATTGCAAGGTAGTGACGGCCACGCTATAGTACGCCGCCCGCGGCGAGTGCCGCCGAAAGATCGAGCAAACGAAGAGTCCTTGGCATCTTCAGGGAGGTAAGAAACGTGCCCGAAGAAATTGAAGAGAGAGTAATAGAAATCGTTTCTGATCAGATGGGTGTCGACAAGAGTGAAATCACGCGGGAGACGAGCTTTGTGAACGATCTCAACGCCGACTCGCTCGACACGGTGGAGCTCGTCATGGAGTTCGAGGACGAGTTCGATCTCAACATCCCCGACGAGGACGCCGAAAAGATCCAGACCGTCGGCGAAGCCATCAAGTACGTCGAGGAGCACACCTGATCGTGG
>Ga0307378_10013065_pt1 | contig 10544 bp, 10 predicted proteins | sample UN1MG_FD_202238 | JGI IMG/M metagenome (GOLD analysis project Ga0307378, IMG submission 202238) | Soil microbial communities from Risofladan, Vaasa, Finland - UN-1 | ecosystem: Environmental > Terrestrial > Soil > Coastal area > Acid sulfate soil | place: Finland: Risofladan, Vaasa | collected...
AGGCTGGAGTATCTGGATGCAGAGGCCGATGGAAGTTTCGGTAGTTCGCAACTATATCCAGGCAGCGGCGCTACTTCCGAAGCAGACATTGTGATTGGTACATGCTCCATACTTGATTGGTTTATCTACCTGCCGCTCGTCCAGAAGACAGCCACCTGACACTCTAGCAAAAGGGGGTTGATCGAGCAGTACTGCTGCTTGCGAAGATATGACCGAAAGTGGAGAGGGTAAGCGGTGAACGACTGGCGCAAGCAACTCAGGTTCGACCCCTTGCCGCCCCTGCTATCTTCTGGAAACGAGGCGCTCGTGTACTTTGTGCGGCGCGATCTGTTGGGGAAGGACGTTGGCCCAGTTCAGCGCTTGTGGCAGTTGCCAGCAGCGCGGAAAATCCTCAAGAAACAACTGGCTGATGGGACCTGGCCCCGGCCCGGCGAGAAGAAACATCCGGCCATCAATTATCCTCTCATCGAGACGTGGCGCCAGTTCAGGTTCCTGGTAGAGCAGTACGGCTTCACGCGGGAGCATCCACAGGCACGGCAAGCAGCCGAGTTCCTTTTCTCATGCCAAACGGAAGAAGGGGACATCCGAGGCATGCTCGCCAATCAATATGCGACCTACTATACCGGCGCGATCATGGCACTCCTCATCCAAGCGGGCTATGAAGACGATGCACGGATAGACAAAGGATTCCAATGGCTGCTGGCGATGCGACAATCTGACCAGGGTTGGACCGTCCCTATCCTCACACACAAGTTCGACCGTGCGACCCAGTATCGCTTGACGAGCCAATATGCGGAACCGGTTGAGACCGACCGTGCCAAGCCATTCTCGCACAATTGCACGGGCATGGTCCTGCGCGCCTTCGCCGTGCATCCGGACTATCGGGACTCTGAAGCGGCAAGGGCCGCCGCATATTTGCTGAAATCCCGGTTCTTTCAACCGGACGCTTATACGTCTTATCAGGCGGCGAGTTACTGGGTCAGATTTGAGTATCCTTTCTGGTGGAACAACCTTGTAGCAGCGTTGGATTCTGTTTCGCGGATTGGACTGTCGAGAGATGATGAACAAGTCAAGCAAGCGCTGGATTGGTTGAGTGATCATCAAGAAGAAGACGGGCTGTGGAAAGTGTCGTACGCCAGGCCACAGGTGAAGGAAAAAGAAACGGTGAAGGCGCGGGAGATGAAACTATGGGTAAGCCTGGCAATATGCCGGGTGTTCAGAAGACTGTATGGTAGCGACCAGTGATCAGGGATCGGTGATCAGGGAGTGAGCGGCGAGAGGAGGCACTGATCACTGCTCCCCAATCACTGAGCTCAAGCGCTTGACTTGCAGACAACCTGCCGTATACTATGTATCAGGCCAAGATATCTAACGCGCGAACGCGGGGCATTCACGCCGGATGCAATACCACCGTTCACCCCTAAAGCCAGATTACGCAGCAGGAGAGATCCTGTACGTAGCTGTGCATGGAGCAGGTAGACGGAACAAGTCCCGCAAGAGACCCCATTCGGGGGGATCATACAGGGTAGGATAGATGGTAGATACGCCGGATGGTTCGTAGTTGCGCTGCCTTAATCGCGTCCTCCGTCTGGCGGCCGATTTCTCAACCTATGCGAAAATCAGGTATAATATGATCGGTGTAGTTCATACGTTTCATAGTCGGGATCACAAATAGATGGGGCACCCGTTTTCCCTTTTGACAGTAGCCGAATATTTCGCAGGCATTGGCCTAGTCAGGATGGGCTTACAGCCTTATGGCTGGCAAGTCATTTTTGCCAACGACATTTCTAAGAAGAAATACGAGATGTATAGGGCTTTCTTCCCTGATGCCGAAGCGCATTATGTAGTCGGTGATATTTTTAATGTTGATCCAGTCAGTGTTCCCCCTACTACTTTAGCCACTTGCTCGTTTCCGTGTATTGACCTTTCACTTGCAGGGAATATGAACGGCATGATTAGTGGCAACCATTCGAGCGCATTTTGGGGGTTTGTGGAAATATTAAAGACACAAGAAGAATCCGCGCCGCCGTTAGTTCTCGTTGAAAATGTCCCCGGCTGGCTATGCTCTAACAAGGGAATGGACTTTAGGATAACTGTACAAGCGCTCAACAAACTGGGATACGCCTGCGATGTTTTCGTTTTGGATGCCTTAAGATTCACTCCACAAAGCAGGTTGCGCGTATTTCTTGTTGGAACAAGATTCCCCGTCACTTATACCACCGCCGAATTGATACTAACGCGCCCGAAATCCCTGCTTTCAGACCATCTCAAAAAGAGCATCATTGCCAACAAGGATCTGCGATGGTTCTATAACGAGATCCCTGAACCGCCGTCTCTCAAGTCTGCCGGTCTGGCCAAGATAATTGAGCCAATGAGCGATTCAGATAGCCGATGGTGGCCCGATGATGAAGTCAAACGCCATCTAGCCATGATGAAAGAGCCGCATCGTGAAAGGGTCGAGCAACTGGCGGGGGGTAGGCAATTCTCCTATCGGACCTTCTTTCGCAGGCGGCGCGAAGGGCAACAACGAGCCGAAGTCAGAAATGATGACTTGTCAGGTTGTCTCCGTACCGCAGTTGGCGGCAGCGGTAAGCAATTCCTGATAAGAGCGGGCAAAGGTTCTGTCAAAATGCGCGTGATGACGCCGAGAGAATATGCACGCCTGCAAGGCGTTCCCGACGAGTACCCTATCACAGTGAACGGTGTGCAGGCGCTTACAGGATTTGGCGACGCTGTTTGTGCACCTACGATTTCTTGGATTGCCAAGCATATGTTGAACCCTCTGGCTGAAAATGGCTCGCCGCTGTATAGGCATCAACTGCCCAACGCACAACTCTTTTTACTTGAGAATGAGCGACAATCTCAAACCTGAAGACCGACGGAAAACCATGCAAGCCGTCAAAGGCAAAGGCACGAGACTTGAGAAACGCCTTTGGGCCATGCTCGCAGGAATGGGATTGAGGGGATGGCGGAAGAACGCTGATAACATTATAGGCAAGCCTGACGTTGTCTTCACCACCCAACGAGTTGCTGTGTTTATTGACGGTTGTTTTTGGCATGGTTGCCCCTACTGCCATAGGAAGTTGCCCCAAACGAACCGCGAGTATTGGGAAAGGAAAATCAAGCGCAATGTCGAGTTAGCCCAATCACATAACAGACAACTCCAGCGAGACGGCTGGACGGTAGTCAGGATATGGGAGCATGAAATAGCCGATACAGCAGAAATCAGGGCTAGAATCCTTCATGCTCTCGAAAGCAAGGAGCAGCGATATGAAAAACGCACGGATTGAGGAAATCAGGCAACAGAGCCACCAAATACTTGACGAGTGGCTTGAATCGTGTACTCGGCATGGAAAGATTGCGCGAAACACTGTTGCGATCGGCATTGTTGTACTTGACCATCTCAGGCGCGCTTGCCCCGTGTCACGCAATGAAGCTATCTCGCAAGGCGGTGAAGTCAGCGGTGCTCGCTCAGGACTTGGGGCAATCCTTGAATCTTACGGCATCCCAAGCAGTTATTTGAGGGAAGTCACAACGCGACAGGGGCATCAAGATGGGCAAAAGCTTTTTGAGCAATTTGAATGGGGCAAGAGACTTGCAGAGATACCAGAAGATGACAGAGAAGAATTGTTGTTGGAACTTATTAAAGGCCTGAGAAATCTCGCCAGCGAATGGCTAAAGCGTCAGAACCTGAAACTCGATATAGACCGCCGGCAAGCGCCGACGACTTGGGTAAATGTCATCGTAGAAAATGCCAAAGGGCGCTCAGGCGGAATCGTTGAACAACAACTTGTAGGAGCAAAGCTGGCAAGACGATTCAAGGGAATTAGCATCCCCAATCATCCCGCTCATGCTGGAGACAGACAAACAGAGCGGGTTGGCGATTTTGCTATCTTGAGATTGGTCTATCATGTAACATCCGCCCCATCGAGAGACGTTTTACAGAAATGCGTGGAAAACATAAGGGTTGGCCTACTGCCTATCCTGCTAGTCCCGCGTGAACAGGAAAGCAGAGGGCGAATCCTCGCGCAAGACGAAGGCATTGATAAAGAACTGACCATTATTACGATAGAGGATTTTGTCGCGCTGAACATCATCGAACTTGCAACAGAAGAGAGCAAAGACTTCTTTAGCATCCTGAAGGAGATTGTGGAGATCTACAACAAGCGGTTATCAGAGGTTGAGACAGATTTATCTCTGCGAATCGAAGTGCACTAAATACACCGGGAGGGCACACAATAAGTCGTTGCGACCGATGCGCCCCTTGCGACTTCGGCAGCTAGAAAGGTGGTCGAGGCGGTTATTGCTGTCCTACGTGCGAGCATAAGGACATAGCAGTCTGAGGGTGGCGTGAAGGCGTACTAACCCCACGTACAACCGGCCGCCGTAACACCCTCTTGTGGGTATGACAGATCCTGCGCACGGTAAGGAGTCCTGCCGGTCTCGCCGCTGCCGCTGAGTCTCTCATTGGGCGGCGAGGTCGTCGCTACGAAAGAAGGGCGAGATGAGCGACTGGAAGTTGTCACGGCCGGTGATTGGGGCAGCGCTGGTTATGCTGTTTGTGGCCGGGTGCGGTGCTCCGGCAGCAACACCAACGCCGACGCATATCCCACCAACAGCCCCTGCGCCTACGCCCACACCCGAGTTGGTGGCTACAACCACAGTAGCAGCGACGCCTTATCCCCAACCCGATCTCTCCGAGCGTCCACTCATCTTTTTTGGTCCCCTGCCTCCACCTGACGGCTCGCTGGATTTCATGAGCCTTTTTACCGAGGACGCCTCCTGGAGGCCGCCCAACACGTTCAGGTCTTCAATCTGTACGGCGGCTGGGTCGCCCACTTTCCCTGGGAACCGGAGGAAGCCACCGACGACGAACTGGAACAGATCATCGCCGATTTGAACCGGCGCGGAATCGCGATTGGGTTCGAGGCAAGCCCGCTCGTCGCAACGGATGAATGTGGGCGGGGTATCGAGGGCTTTTTCGGGCCTGAAGAGGGGTTGAGGATCGTGAACCGGCTCAAGCAGTTCGGCGCAACCGTGCGGTACGTTTCGCTCAATGAACCCTTCGCCTTTGGTCATATCTATGACGGACCGAACGCCCTGGACTTTAGAGCGCTAAACGGGCTCAGACGAATCTGAGTCGATTGAACCTTCACAATTCTACAGACCAATGGCTATCTCGAGGCCACAGACGGCTGTTTCTGCTTCTTGGTGACCACCGGGAAGCGTGGCCGAGGCTGGGGATGGAATCCGACCGCGCGTCCTGGCGGTTTTCCAGCAGGTCTGGGCGAGTGAGCCGGTGTACCCAACCCGTGCGAAAATGCCGGCCACGCCTGGCGCACTTGTCCAGGCATCAAGGGCTGCTGCGGGTCACGGCGTGGCTTGGGGTCCCAGGGACGAGGCTGTGCGGCGACCAGGTGGCGCGCCAGCAGTAGTTGGATGTACGCCAGCGTGACGGTCCACACCCAATTCTGCGCGGCGACCAAGTCGGACGTCTGCGCAATCAGCAGTACCATCCGGCGTTTGGCGAAACGGAAAAAGTGCTCGACGCCAAAGCGCAGTAGGTACATGGTGCAGAGGGCTGCCAGGGGCACGTCGCTGGGGCCGCTCCAAAACAGCCACAGCGGGCGCTTGTACATCGCCTCTCCGCTCGCCGTCAAGAACTCGACTCGCACCACCATGCCAACCAGCGCCGGCAAGTCCTTGAAGTGCAGACCTGTCCACGCACTGAGCCGTACGGTGGCCTGGGTGAAAGACCAAGTTGTCTGACGTTCTGGTTCGGGTGGTGACTTGAGGCGGAACTTGTCGCCGTGTACCTTGGGACGCCCGCGCGGACGTTTGCCTGCCACGACGGGTGACGGGCCATACAGCACCCGGTTGCACGCCAGCCGCACCAAGACGCGCAGGTTGGGCAGGCTCACAAAGACGGCCAGGAATACGCGCTTGGCATAGTAACTGTCGCCCACCACGACCCCAAACATACCAGCCGCCAGCGTCAAGGCCAGTCGCGCCACCTGGTGCGCCGTAACTGCAGCGGGTGTGGCGCTCGTGGCGATCCGCTCGACGTCGCGTGGCGCAAACCACGATTGTCCTTGCACAATCACCCGCCCCAGCCAACTGTACTAGTGGGTCATTTGTCACGCTCATGGCCATCATTTCCTAGGAGAGCTCTGAGAAAGTCCCTCCCCAATCCAAGGAGTGGGGCAAGTAGCGCAGAAATCGCATAGTTTTTGAGGCCATTTCCCTAATTCTTGCCTCATAGAGGTCAAAAGTGGGGCGTCTGCCCTATACAGTTTCTCGAGAAGGGGTTTTTTCAGCAGCCTCCTAAGGAAATATGGCGATACCCGTGTCAAGTGACCCACTAGTGGCCGCGTACAATGCCTTCCTTACAGGTCGAGTACACGTTGCCCCGATCCGGCAAAGTCTCGGCGTCTGGGCGTGGCCGCGGGGTGCTATCCACTGGATAGACCGCGTAGCCTGCCACCTGAATGGCATCCGCTGGTTCTGCTGTGGCGAGCAACGCCCGCGCGGCTTCGGGGTCAATCCGTCCCTGTCGCAACGCGTCATAGACCATCGAGAACCGTCTCCGAAAGGCAGGACTGCCGCTCAACTCGACCGGTGAACGCGGGTCGAGTGTCAACAACAGCGCGTCAATCAACTCGAACAGCGCATCGGCCCGGCATCGAAAGGCCCCCATCGTTTTCTGGCGGAATGTCTGTAGGAATTGTAAATGTTCTGAAATCATGCTGCCGAATCATCGGCAGATTCTCGATCTTGTCAAGCCCGGCTCAAAGCGGACACTAAAGTCCAGTCTCTATATTCTTCACTAATTTCCAGAGCAGAGTTGTCCCACTCATGTTAGCACAGAGGGAGGCCCGGCACTTGTTCCGAGGTCAGACATGGCAGAGAATAGAGAAGCTTTACATCAAGTTCTAACAAACTATTTTGGGGCTGACGAATTAAAGACTCTGTGCTTCTTTCTCAACGTGGATTACGATGTTCTAGGTGGCGAGGGAAAGGCAGGCAAAGCTAGAGAGCTAATTTCGTTTATGGAACGCCGAGAGCGAATTGAGGAATTGGTCGCGGAGGTGAAACAACAAAGGCCAAATGTTGCAAAAGTCATTGAGATAGAAGATAGATTCATTGCGTCTATAAAACCCATTCAAGAGCAAGAGAGGGAGTTGGAAAGACTAAAAATAAAGGCTCGGAATCGGTATTGGGACGAGTATCACAGTTATATTGAAAGCTTGGATGGCGAAACCCTTTTTGATGTACAGCGGTTGAACAACCTGCATTACTTGCACGAGTTCGGTCTTTCCGTTGAGGATTTGAAGAAAAACTTGGCACGATTAGGTTATTACAAAGGTAAGATCGACGATGAGCATTCGCATGAACTGGTAAATGCAATCGTCGAGTTTCAGGTTGTCAACAACATGCGTCATGTCGACGGAATCTTTGGCGAGCTAACCTTCCAAAAGATGGTTGAGAGATTAAAAGAATCAAAGCAGCAAGGGCATCTCTAGCGCAAGAAAGCGCCTAACACGGGCATCCAGCCGACGCGCTGCGCGCGCCGAACTCGCGGAGCACACAGGAGGCATATATGCGCTTCTTTTTGAAAACCAACAGAGCACAATGGCTGATGATTGGTCTTGCGGTTGTGTCTGCCTTAGCCTGTACTGTTGCCCAAGTAGGCCCAGCCACACCGGTTGAGGTTACGCGAGTTGTTCGTGTTACTCAACTAGTAGTCCCAACGATTGTGGAGGTTACGCGCATCGTTCAAGCCCCACCGGTTGAGGTTACGCGCATAGTTCAGGCCCCGCCGATTGAGGTTACGCGAGTTGTTTCTGTTGCGCAAGTAGTTCTAGCCACACAGATTGTAACTGTAGAAGTCCCGGCGCCTGTCCCAACTCCCACGCCAGTGCCGCCACTCGACACAGATACCCTTTTGCTATTGCATTTTGATGAGCCGGCAGGGACAACGCTGTTTCAAGATAGTTCGCCGTATGAACACCTTGCCTGTTGTCACAGTGCGGCCTGCCCAACCAGAGCAGGGCGAGGCCTGGAATTCAACGGTCAGGACAACTACATCATGTCGTCGGCCTCCATTCAGGGACTGTCAAGTTTCACGCTGGCGGGTTGGTTCTATGCGCGGAGCTATGAGCACGCAGGGAAGCACCCGATTGCCTTTCATGCTCCAGGAGCGGATTGCGGACGGGCTGCGCTGAGGATTGGGGGAGGATATACAGAGGGGCCGGCCTTGTTTGTAGCAGACACGGACAACTGCGCGCCCCAGGCGGTTGTCACTGCCTCTGGAGTTCCAGCGCTGAATCAATGGCACCACATCGTCGCGGTCTTTGACTCGGACACGGACCGGCACGTGATCTATATCAATGGAGAAAAGGTGGCTGAGAACGAGTATCCGATAGGGCCCATTCCAGACACCACTCCCGGCCATCCCATGTATATCGGTGTCAACTATTCGCCCCGGCCATACGATCAGAGATGGTGGGATGGATACATTGACGAAGTGGTGCTCTACAGTCGTGCGCTCTCTCCTTCTGAAGTGGAGGCTCTGTATCGCAGTACCAGGTGAGGCGGGTTCTCTATGCATATCACCTGCCGCTGAGCCTCTCATTGGGCGGCTAGATCGCCGTTGCGAAAGGAGGGCGAATTGGGCTACTGGAAGTTGTCACAACCAGTAATTGGGGTAACGTTGGTTATTCTGTTTGTGGCCGGGTGCGCGGCTCCGGCGGCAACACCAACGCCGACGGCTATTCCACCCACAGCCCCTCCGCCTACACCCACGCCCGAGTTGGTCGCTACACCCACAGTAGCAGCGACGCCGTATCCCCAACCCGGTCTCTCCGAGCGTCCACTCATCTTTTTTGGTCCCCTGCCTCCACCTGACGGCTCGCTGGATTTCATGAGCCTCTTTACCGAGGACGCCTCCTGGATGGAGGCCGCCCAACACGTTCAGGTCTTCAATCTGTACGGCGGCTGGGTCGCCCACTTTCCCTGGGAACCGGAGGAAGCCACCGACGACGAACTGGAACAGATCATCGCCGATCTGAACCGGCGCGGAATCGCGATTGGGTTCGAGGCGAGCCCGCTCGTCGCAACGGATAAATGTGGGCGGGGTATCGAAGGCTTTTTCGGGCCTGAAGAGGGGTTGAAGATCGTGAACCGGCTCAAGCAGCTCGGCGCAACCGTACGGTACGTTTCGCTCGATGAGCCCTTCGCCTTTGGCCACATTTATGACGGGCCGAACGCCTGTCAATGGCCTCCTGAGAAAATTGCACAGCAGGTGCAGGATTACATCACAGCGATCAAGAGCGTCTATCCCGACGCCATCATCGGCGACAATGAGCCGCTATGGGTAGGAGTGGAGGTCGGAGAACTCGTAGAGTGGCTAGATGCCTACAAAGCGGTCACGGGCTCGAATCTCCCGTTCATTCATCTCGATCTCGATTTTTCGCGCGCGGACTGGTACAGCGCGGCGAAACAGCTCGAAGACGCGGCACGGGTGCGGGGGATAGAGTTCGGTATCTTTTACCTCGGCGATCCAGGGGATGCGACGGATGCCGGATGGGTGAACAAGGCCTTTGAGCGTGCGCGGGTATATGAACTGGTCGCGGGCGGCACACCAGACCACGTCAAATTCCAGTCGTGGCACGACCGTCCCGATTACCTGCTACCTGAGACCAACCCAGACACGTTCACGGCTTTGATCAAGCGCTACTTTCGACCGCGCACGGCACTCAGCCTGGGGCTCGGCCCGCAAGCTGCGGGCGGGACCCAGAATGCCACAGGAGCACTCTCCACTGTTACGGGTGAGCCGCTGCCAGACGCGGTAGTAGAGTTGACCATGAAAGCATTGGATGGGCCAGGGTTGAGCGCCGAGTATACCATCACCGGCACGGTCCCGGCGGGCGCGGTTCGTTCCGACGTGGGGTTCCGGGTGAACACCGAATGTGGCTGTCAAGGCACAAGCGACTTTGTTGTGTACCAGGTTCGCTATACGGAAGGGGACGAGACCGCCAGCCGTGTGCCCAATTATGATTTCGCGCGGGGATACGATGGCTGGGGATCGTGGGGCAGTGGCACGGTGCGGCTCGAACCAAGCGACCAGGGCGGCGGCACGATGCTTCGCGTCCAGGCGACGCCCGATCAGGATGCTGCCATCAATTCGGCCCCGTTCGATGTGACGCCGGGCGCCACCTATACGCTCACTTTCGTCGCACGCATCGCGCCCCTTTCTTTCGGCAGCGGCTACTTTGACATCACCTTTCAGGATGCCGAAGCGGAATTTGCCCGTGACAGGATACCACTGACGCCAGCCCTGGTTCGCATTGGCGTGGCCACGACCGACACGCAGGGACGCTATGCGACCAGTTTGGAATCGCTCCCGCGTGGGAGGCTGCTGCTAGAAGCGAACTATGCAGGCAGTGACCAGTATTGGCCCGCGTACACCAGCATCGTATTATCGCCTGAGTAAGCATTCAGAAAGCAATCTCGGGCGAGCATATCCACGTCACCGGCTACTG
>Ga0307378_10013067_pt1 | contig 10543 bp, 11 predicted proteins | sample UN1MG_FD_202238 | JGI IMG/M metagenome (GOLD analysis project Ga0307378, IMG submission 202238) | Soil microbial communities from Risofladan, Vaasa, Finland - UN-1 | ecosystem: Environmental > Terrestrial > Soil > Coastal area > Acid sulfate soil | place: Finland: Risofladan, Vaasa | collected...
TTTGATAAAACTAGTATGTATGAAATATATAATGATTACACCTCGTTCCGAACAGAACAACATATGAGTGCGTATAAACTTAGAAAAAAAATTGCCGAAATTTTTAAAATAGAATATGATATTAAATTAGACCCCAAAAAACCAAAAAGAACCTAACTAAAAACCAAAAAGATGAAATTTATAAGTTTAAAAAATTGGCTTTTTGAAAAAAAGCAATCCAAAAAAGTTGAATATGGATGTGTTATGCTATACGCAACAGTCCCAAATTGGAAAGATCATATATCTATTATAGATAAAGATGATATTTATGATGATGAAATTAAAGATTTTGGATTAGAGAAAACACCTCATTGTACAGTTTTGTGGGGTATTCATTTAGATGAAACAGAACCTGAAAATGTTAAAAAATTTATATCTACTTTTTCATCTATAGAAGTTACAATTAATAATATTTCTATATTTCCCGGTGGTGATTATGATGTTGTTAAATATGATGTTCCTGTTACTCCTGAATTACTTAAATATCGTGATGCTTTAATTGCAAATTTCCCTAATACGCAAACATTTCCCGATTATCATCCTCATATGACAATTGCTTATGTTTTACATGGATCTGGAAAGAAATATGTTAAAAAAATTAAACCTTTTAAAGTTAAATTTGATACAATAGTTTATTCTTTTAAAGGTGGTAATAAAGAAGGAAAAAATAATATAAAAATTAAATTAAGTTGAATAAATTTATTAAAAAACTAGTTTCGAAATTTAATCTTAAATTTAAAACAGAATTTGAACGTCAGAAAAAATTTTTTAAAAAACCTGACGTTTTGATTGCGCTAGTTTTCTCTGCGTTAGTTTTACTTGATAAATTAGTTAAAAATAAAAAATCAAAACAAGAAATTAAAGTTATTGTTCAGAATGATTTACAAATTAAAAGAATCATTAAATATACAACACAACAATTATCTGAAGAAATTTTAAATGATTTATTATTAGATTGCATAGATAAAAAAGAATTACCTACACAAATCCCTCAAGATTTATCAATTGAAAGTTATATAACATATGCTGAACAACACAATGATATAGAAGAAAAAACCTCGTCTAGTAATTTTTTTATAGAACATGAAAATGAAATTAAAATGATAGGTACCTATGCAGGACTATTATATTTAATTTTAGAAGACGCAAAAGAACTTTTAACTCGAACAGAACACCCATCAAGATATAGAACAAAATATATTCAAAAATTATTAAGAAATACATATGCTTCTATTAAATCTGAGTTAAAATTAATTAAATCAAGTGCTAATAATACTATAGCCACAATTAAGATTTCAGGAAGAGAAGAAATAGATAGCGCAAAAACAACGCTTAATCAAGAGTATAATAAAGCTAAAACTGAGGCCATTAGTAGTCTTGAAAAAATAGGTGCTGCCTTAAAACAAATAGATAATATTTTAATAGCAGTTGTTATGGCAACCACCATATATTTACATAATAGAAAATATTTACAAAAGAAATCTACTAAAACTCTTCAGGAAATTTCTGCGGATGTTATATGCCAACCAGTCATCTTAGAACCATATGATGTTTCCGTTAATAGGATACCATTTAAAATTATAGTAGATTGCCCTACGGACATCGATGAAGTTATAGTGCCACACATGCCTATAGAAATGAAAATGGCTAATTTATCCTGTGAAGTTGTTCAAAATGAAGAAATAATTATAGATGCAACTCAATCTCAAGAAATTGTTACACATGCAATTATACAAAATAAAAGAACTAAAGAAACATTATTTTTTTCAACTAATAAAGATTCTACTTTAACCCAACAAACAGTAATAGGTAATTTAGGAGGAAAGGTTGTGTATTCACCAATAGATGGATTGGTTGAAGAAATAAATGCGAATGAGATAATTATAAAAGATATAAGTGAACCTATAGATGATTATTTAACACAACAAATAAATTTATTAGGAGAAAAATATAATGAATTAAATAATGCCAAAACATTTTTAAAAGATTTATATATTACAACTTTATATCCTATTATGCTTTCTATTTCTATTACTGATGATGCTTCTTCATTAACACGAAATACTGATATTGGAATAGAAAATAACTGGAAATCTCTTAAAACTTCATATGATAAATCTATTAAAAAATATGAAAAAAACGTTAAGAAAATAGCAGGAAAAGATAATGTAGAAAAACATGCTAAAAATGAAACATTATTTCATATTAAAGACGATCTTGAAAAAGAAGAAGAAAAATTTTATAAAATTATTAAACTATTAGGAGAGATTGGAAAAAATGGATCTAAAAAAACCAAGGCAAAATCTAGTGAATATGAATTAGCAGATTACTATGTTTTAGAACTTGGTGAAAAATTAAATAAAGTAGAAAATCCAAATAAATTAGAAAAAGAATTTCGTGATAAAATTAATAATTTTATACGTCAAAGAATAGTGTTGGATGGTTTCAATAAAAGTAAAATCTCTGCTAAAATAAATGCGCTTATTAAAGATATTGAAAAAGGAATAAGTTTAGGCGATTGGTTTGGTAAAGCAATGAAAGTATACAAAGCTACCAGAAAAATATCTGATTTAAAAAATTGGTTAATAGGATTAGCTAATAAAAATACTAAACTTGAAGATAAAATTGGCCATGTTAATAGAGTTATATATTTATTTGAATTGTATTTAGAATATGATAATATAGTTCAGAAATATAATACGATAAAAAAAGAAACAACTTCAAAAAAACAAACTATAATTGAAGGTAATTATATTTCATTATTCATGTCAGATCTTTGGGCAAAAATGGATAAATTACCTATTGAAATTGAGCAAACACAATTATTGATTGATAGTTTATCATTATTTCAAACTTATTCTATTGTAGAGTGGAATGGATATAAAGCAAGACTATACAGAATTGCTGATATTCCAGAATGTACTTCATTAGAAACTGATCCATATTTAAACCCTAAATCAATATATGGATATGGAGACATTCAATATTGGTTAAAATATTGTGCTTTCGCAACCCTTGCAAGTGTTACAAATCCTTTGTCGGGGTGGTCAACTGGCTGGACATTTCCTACGCCCATTCCATTTCCGGTTGTTTATGTTCCTGCAAAATCAATTCCTACTAAATATGGATTTATTGTTTTAGGACTTACTATTTGTGGAATATTCATATTTCCTTGGAGTTTATTTGTTAATTATTCTGCAAGTTATACTACACCATTTGGTGATCCTACTATTTTTATTAAAAATGAAATAGATGCTCTTAAAAAAGTTATAGCTGAACAGCAATATAAGTTTAGAAAAACATTTATAAAAAATATTCTTGATGAAACTAAAGAAAAATTAGATGATGTTAATGCTCAACTTAAAGAAGCTAAACAAAATTTAGAAAAACATAAAGGAGATAAACCTGCTAAATATCCTAAATTAAATGATAATGATACATTTGAATTTTCAGATATAGAAACAGGCGTTCAAAAAAATATAAATTATGCTGTAGAATTGGGAGAATGGGTTGCCATGCAAGCAGCATTAAGAGAAGTTATAGTTACATTAAGCGCTAAAAGATGGGGACTTGAAAAAACTTATAAAATATTATTAGATGCACAAAGGTCTGGAAAATCTGTTAAAGGTGTAGATGAAGGCTTGGAATCTGCAGAAAAATTAATAACGGCTCAATTAGATAAATTAACTGCATTAGCAGATAAGGCAGATGATATATTAGCTCCTTTACCAATAACGCTTAAACCAGAAACTGCAAATTTTGGATTTACTCTTAAAAACCCTAAACCTATTATTAATATAGCAAGCGAATTGGCGGATAACATTAATGAAGGCCCATTGAATAAAATATTTGATAAATTTAGACTTAGAAATGAAAATTTAATGAGTTCTAATTATGGAAGTAAATTATCAGGATCAATATTAAATTATAATTCTTATAAAAGAGCTTTAAGTGTTGGTATGATAACTATAATTAAAAAAGACCCATTTCCAAAATATGAATTACTAAAAATAACAAATATTCCCTGGGTGGCTTTTTTATATAAAGATTTTGTATCTACTGGAGCACAAACATATGGATTTCCGGGATTTCCTCCATACCCTCTTCCTATATAAATAATGATAATATATAAAATATATGGGTATAAATCTTGCAAATATTAAAAGTCCGGGTGTATATACTTACATCAATGGAAGACCTGCTTGGGGAGGAGTTACACCTGCTCCTGTATCTGTTCCAGCTGCACCGACACCAGACCCATCTAATGTGAATTATGGGCTATTATACAATATGTATACCCTCTCTGATATAAGAGGTATTGCTCCCGATGGTTGGAGGATATCTACTGAAGCAGATTGGCAAACTCTTAATACTTTTTTAGGAACAGACGGTTCTGGCTTAATGGAAACAGGAACGGATCATTGGTTATCTCCAAATGAATTTGCCACAAACGCTTTTGGATTCAATGCAGTTGGTAATGGATGGAGGTACTGGATAGATGGTGGGTTCGAATATCTAAAAAACACCTGCTGGTTTCATACCGCAGAACAAACATTTTCGTACTATTTAACTTATGCTAACCCTACACTAAGTTTTACTCCAACCCATCCGAATATGGGTGGTGCTATTAGGTTTGTTAGGGAATCTTCTATTGGATGGACAGAAGGAGATACAATAACTGATTATGATGGTAATGTATACGATACGGTACAGATAGGTACACAGATATGGACAGCGCAAAATTTAGCTGTAACTCATTATAATAACGGGGATGAAATACCAGAGGTTACAGATGGGGCAGCATGGAATGTTTTAAGTACCGGGGCACTATGTGCTTACGATAATGATTGGAGTAATGTATTTGTATAAAAAAAAGAGGGAACCTAAATTCCCTCTTGTCTTGTCCTGATGATCAGTTTTAAAATTATTTAATTTTAATAATATTTTTAATCTTTTCTTTTTCTTCAGCCAATGGAATTTGAATTTTTAAGATTCCTTTATCCATAGTAGCACTAATTTCTGTAAGATTAAATTTTTCGGAAAGCTTCCAGCCATAACTAAATGCTCTTTTTGCTATACTCCTTTGAAAAAAGTGACGCTTATTTTCTTCATCATCTTCTTCTTTATTATATGATACCCTTAAAATATTATTATCTACTTCAATGGTAATATCCTTTTTATCTAAACCAACTGCTGCAATTTCGAAGATTAGTATTTTTTCATCTTCATAAATATCTACAGGGTATTTAATGTTTGTTTGATTTGCTGGCGCAAACATTGAACCAGTATCAAAAAAATTACGAACTAAAATATCAAAGGGGTCATATGGATTATACACTAAGGGTGTATCCATTGGTCCCAGTTTCATTCCGTCTCTCATAAATTTTGCTAAATTTGTCATAGTTAATCCTCCTTAAATGAATTATTTTTGTTTTAATTTTGTCGATCCTAAGATTCGACGATGTAATAGCCATCAGGACAGTTACATAATATATATTTATGAACAAAATGAAAGTTTTTAAGAAATTGTTAAGAAATTGTTAAAATAAATGGCAAATTATTTTTTTGTTTCAGAAATAATAGTTATATTTATACTATAATTAAAAACAATTAAATCTTATACTACTATGGCAACCTTATTTGACAAAACAAAACAAAAAGGAGTAACTAAGAAAGCAGAAACACATGAAGTTGTTATTCTTCCTGAATTGGAGAATGATATTCAAAAAATTGTTAATCTTAAAGCTCAAATAGCTGAATTGGAAGCTACACTTACAATAGCAGATTCTACTATTCGTGAAGCTGGTAAGGATGCAATGGTAAAACTTTATAAGGAAAAGAAAAGATTTCCTGGAACTCTTAAAGTAGTTGCCGGTAAAGGTTCATATCAGTTTATTACTTCTGACAGATATATTAAGATTGATGAAGAACGTCATAATGAACTTGCCCAACAATACGGTCCAGAATTGGTTGAAGAGAATACAGTTTATTCCTTTAATACCGAAATTCTTGAAAATCATATGGAACATATTTCAGATTTACTTATGTCCAGTGAAATTTTATCAGAACGTGAAAAGGAAGATCTTTTAAATGCAGTTACTTCTTATACTGTTAAAAAGGGAACCATCAAAGATTTGGCTAACATAACAGATGATATCGAAGGAATAGTAACTGACATACAGCCAGTATTCTCAGTTAAATCAGTTCAAGTATCAGAATAATTCTTAAAAAATAAGAAATCATGGGAAAACTTAAAGAAGCTTATCACGAAGAAATATGTCGGATGTTTGATGATCCCGATATGACAGATCTTGAAATTAATGAAATGCTCGATAGAAGAGCTGCAGAACTTCGTCAACAATTGGAATTTGCCGAACTTCCAGATTGGATGCATTCACAAAACATAAACGTATAACATTATGCAAACACAAACACTATTAATATTTATAATCATATTCGTAGTTTATACTATTTTAATGTGGGCAACGTTTAAAAAGAGACATAAGTTAACGCTATTCGAATTTTATAAATATATGTTTAACATATTTATAGGTATATTAATTGGATTAATTACCTGGCCCATAAGAATTATAATGAATAAGTGTGGACATAAAACAGACATCGGATCATGGTTAGATAATCATTTTCCACTCCCTCCTTCTGATAAATATTAAAATTAAAATAATCGACTGATCATGAAAAACTTTTTTAACCACTTACTAGGCTTTATTAAATTTCTTGTAGGTCTCTTCTTTTTCTTAGGAGCGATGGTAACAGTAATTGTAGCAGCTATGGGTTTATTATCTGAACCAGGCACGATATTTACTGAAGGTGTTAACGTAACATTTGCAGTTATATTCATGATGCCAACCGGTTTTGTCAGCATGCTATACTTAGCAAATATGGCCTTCAAATCTGCCCCTACTTCCCGACCACAATGGGAACTCTTTGAAAAGAGCAAGCGTATGACTAGAACTGATAGAAATTTATTGTTTGGCACTAACGAAGAAATTACTACTGTCTGTGATATCTTTCGCAGACAAAAGTTAGATGGTACACATGAATATAAAACTGTAGAACTATATAATTAACATTTTGATTCTGCAAAAAAACTCAATGTAAATCATGAGATACGAAAAATTTAGATACATTTATCCACCAAGGCCGGAAATCAAAATCCCGGCCTTGAGTTTACAAGGCTTTGAAGATGAAGGCTTATTTCTTGGTCAACCAAAACTTAATGGAAGTTCTATGTTACTTTTTACTGATGGTAAAGAATTACATATAATGAATCGTCACAAAAAATTAATGGTATCTAAAATTGATAAAGAAGAATTACTTGGATTACATAAAGGTAAAGGGTGGATGGTTCTTTGTGGAGAATTAATGAATAAAAGTCAAAGGGACGAAGATAATAAAGTTTGGAATTTAAAGTTTGCTATTTGGGATTTACTTGTTTTTGAAGGAAAATATCTTATAGGAAGTACTTTTGAGGAAAGAGTTTCTATTCTTCGTACACTATATCCTGATAATTTAGTTAAAAAACATTTACACCAAATATCTGAAAATTGTTTTAGAGTTAATACAATAATCACTGGATTTGTTGAAACTTATAATGATATAACTCTTCACCAAATGTATGAAGGTTTTGTATTAAAAAGAAGAGATGGAAAATTGGATGCTGGGTGGCAAGTAGCCAATAATGTTAGAACACAAATGAAGTGTAGAAAACCAACTAAAAATTACGCATTCTAAAAGATAAATAAAATAAAATAGAATGAGAGCAAAATTTGTATTTGAATCAGTTGAAGATAATTCACAAGAAATTGTTAAAGAAATAATTGAGAAAAATATTCGTACGAAAAAAACTAAAGAAAAATTCTTTGATTATCTTAAAAGAATATATTCTTTTGATGAAAATAGTCCAAATATAGATAAAAAAGAATTTACTCAAATATACAATCAATTTTCTGATTTATTACGACAAATATTTAATGATAAACGTGATGAATATACAGAAGAAATAAAGGCACTTGCTATAGAAAAAGGTTATTCTTCATTATATGATGCCTATGATACTCAAAAGGATCCTATTTTCAAAATTCTTCATTGGTTAAATATTTATTATTTAAAGGATATTTTAAGAAAATACAATGATCTTCAGGATTTAAATTTGGACGGAAAATTCCAAAAATTCATTGATAAATGGTATCCGAATTTTAAAGAACTTAGTGAATTTGCTGAAAAGGTTGAATATATTCGTTCAATTCTTATGCCAAGTAAGGAAGAAAAACAAGCCCGGGCAACCAAACAAATTAAAGGCAAAATTAACCCAGAAATAAAATCTGCTATTGATGAAATTGCCGAAGATTTTAGAAAAGTAATAGAAGAAAAAGAATATGATAGGCGAATTAGTATTATAACAAAATTTCAGGTACATTTTCTTAATGGTATTTCTCGTGATAATTACATGGATAGAAAAAATAGATATTACATGGATAATATTGGAATGTTTATTCAAAAAGAAAATCCTAAAGATTGGAATTCTAACTATATTATTTCTCCAAATTATAAAGAATTAGTACGAAAAACGGCCAATAGTATAAGTATTGAAACTATTCAAAAATGGCAATTTAAAATGTATAATAAACTTGGTGGTTTTATAAGCGAACTTGGAAAGAAATTTACTACTAAAGTTATTGGTTCAAGATATTCTAGTCATGATATAGTATTTAATTTTGAAGATGGATCTAAATTTACTATAAATAATCAGATTGTTTCAAAAGTAAGTAATCTTGGAACTTATTTTTATACATATCCTACAACATTTCATAATGCTCATCTTCCTGATGGAAGTAGGATTGCACAACCAAGTGAATATTCTGTGAAAAAAGCTTTTAATGATTATCCCAATCAGAAAGCATAGTTCGTTTCCAAGTTTTTCCTGTCCATATGTATAAATAATTTTCATCTGCCATTAGGTGCATTCCTGATGGCATAGATGAATTATTGTCTAATGGATAATAGGATCTATTTTCATTAATATATTTCTCATCATATGGCATACATGATATATCATATAAAGGAGCTGTTTCTAGTTTTAAAGTTTCTCCATCAATATTAAGTGTAAGATTATCTATCTTCTTCCCATTATAATACACCATTAATTCTGGCGCAATATGAGGTTGCGGTGTGTATCCACTTTTTCGTATATTAATAATCATTATTCTTGTAATATTAAGTTTCCGTAAGAATCGTAGCTTTCAACCGCAATTCTAAAATTATTTGTGTCACTAAAAATTATAGGAACACTTTCATTAAATACTTTAAAGTAAATAGTATTATCTTCATTGTATCTAGCAGTCCAAATATTTTTTTGATTTAAAAGATAAGTACTATTATCATATTCACTTCTAAAAATAATTAAAGTATCAGAATCAACACTAATTGGTTTACTATAATAATAATATGGTGAATTAACTAAGTTTAATGAAGGATCATACCAATCTCCATTAATTATATCGTGATCAAATAAAATATTCATATAAATGAAAGTATTATCAAGATATAATTCCTGACAATATGAATTATCTAAGTAAATTTTAAATACATTATTTGTTTCAGTTGCAGAGGTTGTTCCTGTTATAAAATGGGAATAAGAAGAAAATGCATGTTTTGCTTGAACAGTATATACACTAGTATCTAATAAAAACTCTGGAATAGAATTATCAAATGTATGTATACTACCATCTAAGTTAGTTACCCTATATGAAGAACCCCATGAATATCCAGTACTATTATCAGTAACAATAACTGCTACTACCTGATTTTCTAAAAATATATATCCGCTTACATCTAATACTAAATTATTTCCTACGTTTGTCGCATTAGCAACTGTTCTATACGTATCGTTTAAAATATATATGTCTGTTGAATTATCTAATACAAAAGATGCAGGAATTTGATCGAGAGTTATAGAAGTTGGTTGACTTCCAGAAGCGACTGTAATATGCGAACTTACTTCCTCGAGGAATTCATATTTTCCTTTATCAAATCTAACTAATCTTATATCGTCTCCTGTTATAAATTCTTGATAATCTTCATCTACAGTTATATCAGTTCCTACAATTGTAATTACTCTTTCAGTTAAATTATAAAATTTATTTATTGATCCAACTTCAGGAATATCTTGAAAATATGTTATTGAAGGAACTAATACATATGGATTACCATCACCATCAATTTCTACTGTTAAACCTTGTAAAGGAATATATCTATCATATATAGGAAATAAATTACTAGAAATTAATATACTTACATCTGCAGTTGACATATATTTACTTGCATCATATCCCATAAAGGTTGAATCGTCAACTAAAGTATATATTGTAGGATATTTTATCCAAACGGGATAAGGTGTCTTTCCTCTATTATGCATTAGTGTATTCCAAGAATCCCATGCAAATAATTCTATTGCATAATCACCTATATGATTAACATGAAT
>Ga0307378_10013068_pt1 | contig 10542 bp, 7 predicted proteins | sample UN1MG_FD_202238 | JGI IMG/M metagenome (GOLD analysis project Ga0307378, IMG submission 202238) | Soil microbial communities from Risofladan, Vaasa, Finland - UN-1 | ecosystem: Environmental > Terrestrial > Soil > Coastal area > Acid sulfate soil | place: Finland: Risofladan, Vaasa | collected...
GGAGACCGATGGAACCCCTCAAGGAGACAATCCGGGCGCTCGCGGGGCCGCTGGAGGTGGAGGTGCGGGGGGGATATGGGGACACGGCGGTCATCGGGCAGAGCATCGGGGAGTATGCGCGCGCGTGGGCTGAGCGAGCACGGAAGGCGGTGCGGGGCCGGGCGGCAGGGGAGCTGCTCGGGAAGATCTGCGGGGTGCTGGGCGACTACGCGGGGTGTGACGCGGAGGGCCGGCGGGAGCGGGTGGAGGATGCTCGGAAGCTGCTGGAGGAGTTGGGGAGGGAGGGTCGGGGTGCCGGCCGGGATCGGCAGGCGGCGGGCATGCAGAGGCGTGGCCGCCCTACGAAAACGTCAAAGGCCGGCGGGCATGGGAATGCCCGCCCTACAGGGCAGGAGCGGGAGGCGGCGGGCACAGCCGCTCCTGCCGAACGGGAGGGCAGGGATTCGGCGAGGCTGGATGAGCGGCTGAGGGATGGGCGGTACAAGCGGACGACGTGGGTGAGGAAGCTGGAGAAGCTGGGGATCGAGACGAATCGAGACTTGCTCTACCACTTCCCACGGGACTACGTTCCGTTGAGGCAGATCGCCGATCTGCAGGACGGGGAACGGGCGGCGATCATCGGGGAAGCGGGAGGCCGGGAGGAGGCGGTGGCGAGGGAGGGGCGGGGCTTCCAGTTGATGCGGTACGTGCTGGAGGTGTCGGACGGGAGCGGAAAGGCGTGGGTGACGTCGTTCGCGCGCCTGCCGCGGAGAGGGGCGCGGTCGAGGGCGATCGCGTCGGGGCCGCTGAGCTTGAGCTACCCGGAAGGGACGCGACTGCTCATCGAGGGGTCGGTGAAGCGGGCCGGGGCCTTCATCGAGCTGACGTACAGCGGCTCTGAGCGACTGCACGGAGGGGAGGACATCGCCCCGGGCACGCTCGTGCCGGTTTACCCGCTCACGGACGGCGTGTACCAGGGACAGGTGCGGCCGGCGGTGAGGCGGCTGCTCGACGGGCTTCCCGAGGACCTGCAGGACCCGCTGCCGGACGATCTGCGGGCGAAACACAGTCTGCCCGGCCTGCGAGAGTCGCTGCGGGATATCCACTGGCCGCAGTCGGAGGAGGCGCGGGAGGCGGCGCATCGGCGGTTGGCGTTCGAGGAATTCCTGACGCTGCAGGTGGCGCTGGCGCAGCGGAAGCGGGAGATGCAGCGGCCGGGAAGCGGGATCAGCATGAAGCCGCGGGGGGATGTGGTGGCACAACTCGAGGAGATCCTGCCGTTCTCGCTGACGCGGGCGCAGCAGCGCGTGATCGCAGAGGTGGCGGGGGACATGGCCGCGGACATGCCGATGCAGCGACTGCTGCAGGGGGATGTGGGGTCAGGCAAGACGGTGGTGGCCGCCGCGGCGCTGATGATCGCGCTTCAGAACGGATACCAGGGAGCGCTGATGGCGCCGACTGAGCTGCTTGCGGAGCAGCACTACCTGGTGCTCTCGCGGATGCTGGATCCGCTGGGGGTCGCGGTGGAGCTGTTGACGGGATCGCTGCGGGCGAGGGAGCGGGAGGAGGCGCACCGGCGCATCACGAGCGGCCGGGCGCAGGTGGTGTTGGGGACGCACGCGCTGATCCAGGAGGGGGTGGAGTTCGACCGACTCGGGCTGGTAATCGTGGACGAGCAGCACCGCTTCGGGGTGAGGCAGCGGGCGGAGCTGCGGAGCAAGGGAGAGAGCGAGGGAGGTCCGCGGCCGCCGGACATGCTGGTCATGACGGCGACGCCGATCCCGCGCACGCTGGCGCTGACGGCGTATGGCGATCTGGAGATATCGATCCTGGACGAGATGCCACCGGGCCGCAGGCCGGTGAAGACGTCGTGGCTCGCACTGCAGCGGCAGGATGAGGCATATGAGTTCGTGCGGGCGGAGGCGGGGAAGGGCAGACAGGCGTATGTCGTGTGCCCGCTGATCGAGGAGTCCGAGAAGCTGCAGGCGGAGGCGGCGACGAAGCTGGCGGAGGAGCTGCAGCGGCGGGTGTTCCCAGAGCTGCGGGTGGGGCTGCTGCACGGGGCGATGCCGGTGGCTGAGAAGGATGGGGTGATGGAGGCCTTCCGGGCGGGGGAGATTGATGTGCTGTGCGCGACGACGGTGGTGGAGGTCGGGGTGGATGTGCCGAACGCGAGCGCGATGCTCATCCTGAACGCGGAGCGGTTCGGGCTGGCGCAGCTCCACCAATTGCGAGGCCGCGTGGGGCGCGCGACCCATGAGTCGCGGTGCATCCTGCTCTCCGACCGGAGGTACGATCCGGGAGGCCGGCTGACGCCGGAGGGGGACGAGACACTGAGCCAGGCGCGCCGACGGATGCGGGTGATGCAGGATGAGTCGAACGGCTTCGCGATCGCGGAGGAGGACCTGCTGCTGAGGGGGCCGGGGGAGTTCTACGGGACGCGACAGCACGGTCTGCCGGATTTCCGACTGGCGCGGATGGCGCGGGATGTGGGTATCCTGGAGGAGGCGCGGGAGGCGGCGTTCCGGCTGATCGAGTGGGACGCTCTGCTCGAGCGCGAGGAGCACGCGGCGCTGCGAGCGCAGGTGGGGCAGCTCCGGGCGCGGATGGCACGGGCGGCGGGGTAGCTGATGCGGATCATCGCGGGCGCGGCCAAGGGGAGACGACTGAAGTCGCTGCGCGGCCGACTGCTAAGGCCGACGGCGGAGCGGGTGCGGGAGGCGGTGTTCGGGTCGCTGGGGGTGCGGGTGGAGGGCGGACGGTTTCTCGACCTGTACGCGGGGGCGGGGACGGTTGGGCTGGAGGCATTGAGCCGGGGGGCGGTGCAGGCGACCTTCGTGGAGTTTCACCGGCCGGCGGGGAGGGTGATCGAGGAGAACGCGCGGCGGTGCGGGTTCGAAGGGCTGGTGCGGGTGATCGTGGCGCCGGTGGCGAGGGGCCTGGCGCGGCTGAGGCGTGAGGGGGCGGCGTTCGAGCTGGTGTACGTGGACCCTCCATACGATACGGGAGAGGTCGGGGGGACGATGGCGTGGCTGGGGCAGTGGGTGAGGATGGTGTCGGGAGAGGGGATCGTGATATGCCAGCACTCGCGGCACGAGGAGATCGACGAGCAGATTGGCGGGCTGATCAGGATGAGGCGGAGGCGATTCGGCGAAACGGTAGTTGACTTCTATCAGCCGGGGAGTCGGTCGGAACAGGAAATGGCGGATTCCTCCGAGCTTGGAGGGCAGAGGATTGACAACGGCACTCTACGCGGGGACGTTTGACCCCGTTACGTACGGGCATCTGGATGTTGTCAGGCGCGCGGCCGCGCTGTTTGACAAGGTGATTGTGGGCGTCTCGGTGAACCCCAGAAAGGAGCCGCTGTTCTCCACGGAGGAGCGAGTGGAGATGCTGCGGGATGCGTGTCAGGGTATGGACCGCGTGAAGGTGGCGGTCGTGCCGGGGCTGGTGGTGGGGTTCGCGCGAGAGGCGGGGGCGAGCGTAATCGTGCGGGGGTTGAGGGCGGTTTCGGACTTCGAGTCCGAGCTTCAGATGGCATCGATGAACCGCGCGCTGGCCCCGGAGGTGGAGACGATCTTCTTCACGCCGGCGCCCGAGTACCACTATCTGAGTTCGAGTGTGGTTTCGGATATTGCGCGCTTCGGGGGAGATGTGACGCAGTTCGTACCGGAGGACGTGGGGCGACGGCTGACAGAGAGACTGGGGGGGAGATCCGGGTCTGCCGGAAAGGAGGGATCCCCATCGAAATCCTGAAGCGGCTGGAGGAACTGGAGCGGATGGGAGAGGAACACCGTCCGCAGTTTTTGCACCGCGCATGGGGGTTCGATCTCGATCGCTTCTTCGCCCAGGTGAATCGGATCCGCTCGGCGCTACCGGATGAGATCAAGTCGGCCAACCGGGTCGCGCAAGAGCGTCAGCAGATCCTGGAGAACGCACAGGCCGAGCGGGAACGACTGCTCTCGGAGGCGCGGGAGCAGGCGGCACTGCTCGTGTCGAACGACGAGGTCGTGCGGCGCGCGACGGCGCAGGCGGAGGAGATCATCCAGCGTGCCGCGACGGAGGCGGCTGAGGTCAAGCGCAGTGCGGAGGAGTATGCGACACAGGCGCTTGCGAACCTCGAGGAGTACGTGACGCGGGTCCTCAGCGCGGTGCGCGCGGGGCGCGCGCGGCTGAGCACGGCACCGGACGAGTCCGGCAAAGAGTAGCGAAGAGAGCAGAGAAGGCAAGCGATGTCTATTCGAGGCATGCAACGGCGGATGTCCCGCCACCTACGGATCGTGCTGTACGTCACGATCGGGGTCTTCATTGTTGGGTTGCCGGCAGTGTTTGTTCCCCAGTTCACGGCGAAATGGGGCCGGCAGAAGGCCGAGGACGGGGACGCGGCGCAGGTTGTCGCCCGCGTGGACGGAGGCACGGTGACCCGGCGCCAGGTCGAGGTGTTCTTCGACCGGATGATGATGCAGATGCTGCCATTCTACGCACAGCTCGGGCAGAGCCTGAGACTCGAGCAGGTCTGGCCGTATCGGCTGAACGCGCTGGAGCAGGCGATAGCGGAAGAGCTGCTGGTGAAGCAGGCCGGGACTGAGAAGCTCTCCGCCTCGCGCACGGAGGTCAGAGCGCTGGCCGAGCAGATGGTGGACAGGGATCTGGCGACTCTGAAGGCGAGCCTCAGCGGCGAGCAGCTGGAGCAGCAGCTCGGCCGGCTGATGTCGATCATGGAGGGCAGCCCGCGGGACACAGCGACGGAGCGTCGGTTCCGGGACGCGGCTATCAAGCGACTCCTGGAGGACGAGGAGGTCCTGCGCCGCGAGGTGGTCGTCGAGAAGCTGCGGCAGAAGGTGATCGCGTCTATCGCCACGACCGAACAGGATCTGCTGTCCGAGTACGACGAGGCGACGGTGCGTGCGATTCAGGTTTCGCTGCGGCCGGAGGGCAAGCCGGAGCGAACGGAGGAGGGGGCGCGCACGCGCGCGGAGGGGCTGGCGGCGCGTGCGAAGCGCGGGGAGGACTTCGCGGGTCTGGCGCGCGCCGAGTCGGATGACCCGGAGGCGAAGGAAACGGGCGGGCTGATGGAATCCGTGCAGCGTGCAACGATGCCTTCGGAGTGGATTGACCCGGTCTTCGCGCTGGCACCGGACGAGATCAGCAATCCGATCAAGTCCGCGTGGGGATTCGCGGTGGTGAAGATGGAGAAGCAGGAGCGCAAGCTGCCCGAGGACTTCGAGACCAAGAAGGAGGAGCTGCTCGGCCAGCTGGTGCAGCAGAAACAGGAGCGCGCGTGGTTTGAGTACCAGCAGGGGCTGCGGGGGAAGGCTCAGGTAGAGACTTTGGACCCGGAGATGCTGGCGTGGCAGGCGTTGATGGAGCAGAAGGAGGATGAAGCGCTGGCGAAGCTCCAGGAGGCGACGACGACCCAGAGGCTGCGGAAGGGGCTGGCAGCGGGGACGATGTTCTACCAGCTTGGCTCGCTGTTGGAGGCGCGGGAGCAGTGGAACGAGGCGGCAGAGGCGTACGGGTCGAGCTACGACAGCCTCGCGGGGGCGGACGTCGGGGTGCCGGGCGGGCGGGAACAGGCGGTCATGAGCCTGGCGCAATGCCACGAGAAGCTGGGCGATACGGAGGAGGCGTTGGAGTGGTATCAGGTGGCGGCGGCGAGCGAGCTGCCGTTGGTGCACGCCGAGCTGCAGGGCGTCTACACGCGCCTGGGCCGGGAGGACCTGGCGACGGCGGAGCAGGAGTGGCTGGACGACTATCGGGAGGCGGAGCTGAAGCGGCAGCAGGAGATGGAGGCACAGCAGACGGAGTTCGAGGGGGCGCAGGGGGCGGGCGAAGGGCAGCCGGCGCCGGCCCTGCCCGGCGCTCCGTAGGCGAGCCGGCCCATCGCGGCGTGTAGCGGAAGGCGACAGTGCACTCCGTGTCGGAGGGAGGGCGGCCGGGTAGCATTGGACCAGGGGAGTCTCCATGGGAAGGCAAGCATGAGCAGAGGCAGTATGACACGTCGAGACTTCATGCAGTGGGCGCTGGGGGCGGGTCTGGCCGTTTCGGGGCTGAGCGAGCTGAGCGGCAAGGGTTCAGCGGCAGAGGCGGCCGCGCAGCCGACAGTCGTGGTTGCCTCGGCGAAGAAGCCGGCGGAGCTGGTGCGCGCGGCGGTCGATGCGTTGGGGGGGATGGGCAAGTTCGTCAAGCGCGGACAGAGAGTGCTGATAAAGCCGAACATCGGGTGGGCGCGCAAGCCGGAGCACGCCGCGACAACGAACCCGGAGGTGGTGGCGGAGGTCGTGCGCCTGTGTAAGGCGGCCGGGGCGCGCGAGATCAAGGTGATGGATCACGCGGTGGACGGGCCCGACTCGCTCGTGCTCAAGATGTCGGGGATCAAGGGGCCGGCCGAGAAGGCCGGAGCGCGAGTGATCATGGCCTCGTCTGCGGGGCTATACGAAAGGGTCAGCCTGCGGCGCGCGAAGGCGCTGAAGTCCGCCGATGTGCTGCGAGACCTGGGCCGGGCAGACGTGTTCATCAATGTGCCGATCGCGAAGGTGCACAATGCGACGGCGCTGACGCTCGGGTGCAAGAACCTGATGGGGGCGGTGCTGGACCGAGGCGCGTGGCACCAGAGCGGTCTGGATCAGTGCATCGCGGACTTTGTAACCGAGTTCCCGCCCGACCTCGTCATCTTGGACGCGGTGCGGATTCTGCTCACGAACGGGCCGAAGGGGCCGGGCCGCACGGAGGACAAGAGGCTGGTCGTTGCCGGGACCGACCCCGTGGCGGTGGATGCCTACAGCGCGTCGCTGTTCGGCCGGAGTGCAGAGAAGATCGGGCATCTGAAGCTCGCCCACGCGATGGGAGCCGGGGAGATCGATCTGAGCCGGATCAGGGTGAAGAATGTATAAGCGGCTGCGTGCGGCGCGGCGCGTTTCGCAGCTGCTCTTCCTCGCCGCGTTCGTCCTGCTGTTCGCACTCGCAACCTTCCCGCCCAAGACCCGAATCCCGGTAGACCTGTTCCTGCGTGCGGACCCGCTGATTGCGATGTCGGCGATGGTGTCGCTGCGGAAGCTCATCTTCCCCCTCGTCTGGTATGCCCTGCCCGTGGTGGTGCTGAGCCTCTTCCTGGGGCGCGCATTCTGTGGGTGGATCTGCCCGATGGGCACGACCATCGATCTGTGCGAGCGCCTCTTCCGGATCCGGGGGCGCCGACCGTCGCAGGCGCCGCCATGGAGCCGGGCCAAGTTCTACGTCCTCATTGCACTCGTCGTGACGATGCTGTTGCCTGCGGCTCACCGGTCTGCCAAGGAGTGGGCGCTGACGGACACCGTGGGTGTGTCGGCGGTCTACCTGATGGACCCGATTGCGCTGCTGACGAGGACCTTCACGCTGGTGGGGTTGCCGGTAAGCCAGTGGGGGATGGGGATGACACGCGACGTGGTGACGGAGTGGAGCTACGCGACGTTCGTGGGGGACCACCCGCTGCTCGATCGGGCGCTCGCCCCCATCCAGACCGGTTTGAGCATGGTCACGCGCGATTCAGCGGTCTACTTCCGGTTGGGGCTGCTCAGCTTCGTGGTATTCGGGGGGGTAGTCGCCCTGGGCCGCTATGCGCGGCGGTTCTGGTGTCGGAATCTGTGCCCGCTGGGGGCGCTGCTGGGCGTGCTGGGCAAGGTATCGCCGGTGAAGCTTGCCGTATCCGAGAAGTGCACGCGGTGCATGCGATGTGTGAACGAGTGCAAGGTGGGGGCGATCTCGGAGGATCCACACGAGTACTCGGGCCCCGAGTGCATCGCGTGCTACAGCTGCGCCGCGGTGTGTCCAGAGAAGGCGATCTCAGTGACAACGGGCAGCAGGGACACCGGCAGAGACGGGCAGGTGCGGCTCGACCGAAGGCGGCTGCTGGAAGCGGTGGGCGTCGGCCTGATGGCGGCGGCGCTGCCCAAGGTGGGCTGGGGCGCGAGACGGAGTCAGGCAACGTTGAAGGTGCTGAAAGCACGGTCCGCGCATCTGATCCGGCCGCCGGGGTCGCTCGGGGAAGACCAGTTCGTGACGGCATGCGTGCGATGCGGGGAGTGCATGAAGGTCTGTCCGACGAACGCGCTGCAGCCGGCGTTCGGAGAGGGCGGACTCGAGTCGCTCGGCACGCCCATCCTGGTGCCGCGGATTGGGTACTGCGCGCAGTCGTGCACGCAGTGCGGCCGGGTCTGTCCGACGGGTGCGATCGAAGTCTGCTCGCCGGAGGAGAAGACGCACGTCTATCTCGGGACAGCTTCTGTGGACCGAAGCCGATGTCTGGCATGGGCATTCGGGAACACGTGTGTGGTGTGCCAGGAGTCATGTCCGTACCAGGCCATCCACGCCGATGTTGATGACAGCGGGGTGCCGCGGCCGGTGGTGGACGACTGGATCTGCGTCGGGTGCGGGATGTGCGAACACGTCTGCCCGGTGGAACCAGACGGCGCGATCCGGGTCTACTCTACAGGGGACAGGCGCCACTGGACGCGGGATGAGCAGCGGGAGTTGAGGGAACAGGCGGAGCAGGAGAGCACAGGCGCGTCGCCGTATCCGGGCTTGTGAAACGATCCGGGAGCGCGACGCTCTGGATGGGAGAGGTGCAGAGACCGTGTGGCGGTGGCGGCTAGCGTTAAGCGGGGCTCTGCTGCTGTGGGTGCTGGGGGGGGCCTACCATAGAGCGCGGCGGAGGGGCCGCGACCTCGGTTTGGTGGTGCTGTTTGTGGGGGGCGGGATCATCCTGTTCGGCGCGGCGGCACTGGTCCCGCGGCCGCCCATGACGCTGCCGGTCTCCAATGTGCTGGTGGTTGGGTCGGTGGTACTGCTGGGACTGGCGATGGGGGTGCTTCTGTGGCGGGGATTCCGAGAGTGAGGGTAGGACCGCGGTGACGCAGGGCGCTTCGGTGCCAATAGTCGGTCAGGTGCTGAACGACCGGTACGAGGTCCTCGAGAAGATCGGGGAAGGTGGGATGGCAGTTGCGTACCGGGGCCGAGATCGAGTGCTCGGCCGGGTCGTCGCGATCAAGGTGATGCGGCCGGAGCTGGCGAGCGACGCCGCCTTCCTGGCGCGGTTCCGGCGGGAGGCGAGAGCGGCGGCGGGCGTGACGCACGAGCATATCGCGGGGGTCTACGACAGCGGCAGCGACGGGCCCTACCACTATATTGTGATGGAGTATGTAGAGGGGCAGAGCGTGAAGGAGCGGCTCCGGCGGGAGGGGCCGCTGCCGCTGCCGGAGGCTCTGCGGATCGCCACGGAGGCGGCGGCGGCGCTGGAGGCGGCGCACGAAGCGGGGATCGTGCACCGGGACATCAAGCCACACAACGTCCTGCTGGGCCGGGACGGCGAGGTCAAAGTCACCGATTTCGGGATCGCGCGCGCGGTCGCGGGCGCGGGTCAGACGGACACGACCACAATCGTCGGGTCGGTTCACTACATCTCGCCCGAGCAAGCGCGGGGAGCGGGGGTCGGGCCCCAGGGGGACCTGTACTCGCTGGGCGCGACGCTGTTCGAGATGCTGGCCGGGAAGCCGCCCTTCGAGGGTGGAGACCGGCTGGCGATTCTGCACAAGCACATATACGACCGGCCGCCGCGCGTGTCCGAGCTGCGTCCGGGGCTGCCGGCAGAGGTCGATTCGGTGGTGGCCCACTGCCTCGAGAAGGATGTCTCCCGGCGATTCGCCTCGGCGCGGGAGCTGTTGAGCTACCTCGGCGCCTGCCCGAGAACGGAGGACCTATCGGCTGTCCCGTGGGCAGGCAGTTGGGGCGGCCGGGCTGTGCACGCGATGGCGGGGGTGGGCTGGTGGGCAAGGCGACGAGGGGTGTGGCTGGTGCTGGCCGCGGTCGTGATGGCCGCGCTCGTCGTTGGGTTGACTCTGGCCTCGTCTGCGCGGGGGCGGGCGGCGATGGTGAAGGTGCCGGATGTGGAAGGCATGAGCGCGGCGGCGGCGAGGGAGCTGACCGAGGGTCTGGGCCTGGCGTATCGGGAGGTGGGCACCCGGGCCGACGAAGAGGTCAGCGCGGGCTGCGTCCTGAGTCAGGTGCCGTCAGCCAAGGCGGAGGTGGCACGGGACACTGTGGTCAAGGTCGTGCTGAGCACTGGGGCAAGCCACGTCGAGGTGCCGGAGGTGACGCAGATGTCGGTGGCCGCGGCACTGAGCAACCTGGAGGCCGCGGGACTTGTCGCGGGGACGGTGAGGGAAGCCTACGACGAGAGCGTGCCGAAGGACTATGTGGCCAGCACGTGGCCAGCGGCGGGAGCGCGCGTCGTGCAAGGCACGGCGGTGGACATGGTGGTGAGCCTGGGACCGGAGTCCGGCCTGCCGCTGGCTTCGCTGCCGAGCGGGCCTACATCGAAGCACGGGCGAGAGTACACGCTGACCTTCACCGTGCCGGGGAACGGGTCGGACGAGGCAGAGGTGGAGGTTGTGATCGAGGTCTCAGACGCGGACGGTTCGCGGACGATCTACGAAGGCCGGCATCGGCCCGGCGAGGGGATTCCGCCGCAGACGATACGGGTCTCGAGCACGACCACTGCGCGCATCCTGGTAGACGGCAAGGTGCGCG
>Ga0307378_10013070_pt1 | contig 10541 bp, 6 predicted proteins | sample UN1MG_FD_202238 | JGI IMG/M metagenome (GOLD analysis project Ga0307378, IMG submission 202238) | Soil microbial communities from Risofladan, Vaasa, Finland - UN-1 | ecosystem: Environmental > Terrestrial > Soil > Coastal area > Acid sulfate soil | place: Finland: Risofladan, Vaasa | collected...
CCAACCTCCTCAGCTACAATGGAAGCTGTCTGTTTAGACCTTTTCTTAGGACTTGAAAGGATCACATCAAAGGTAATTCCCATTTTTTTGAGGGCTTTTCCACTTGCGTGAATCCTTGCTTTCCCATCAGGGCTCAGGCCCTCTTCAGGATCCTGCTCCTTGGGGAGGGCAGATCCATGTTGCATAAGATATATTTCCATATGATCACCTCCTAAGTTAAGGTTAAACGTTACCGGATGTCGGGCAGGCCTGGCTTACAAGATCTTAGTTCTATAGCATCCAATTCTGAAATATTACAGAAACAACAAAGTGCTCCAGACAAGTTGTGCCAGGGCGGGCCAACTTCCCAAACGTGGAGCAAAGCGATGCTAAGTTCTTCTAATTATCTTATATTTTTGCATAAAAAATCACAAGCATACATCATAAATTCTCATTGACTTCTCATAAAAAACACATAGATTAGGCAGTGTACGTTGATAGTTGTCCGTTGCCCGTTGAGAAAAAGCTTAAGATCAATTAATTATAGGAAATAGAAAAAATTTGCTGATTCCTGTGTTTCATTATGAGTGCTTACAAAATAAAATATACAACTGACCACGGACAACGGACTACTGACATTATCCAAAGATTAAGGATCATCCAGAAAAGAACAACATGCCGGCCAGACTCGAAATAAAATTAAAGCCAGAGCTGATTGATGCAGAGGGAATGAGCATCAGCCGCAAGGCATCTGCCTACTTTGGACTTACTGTTACTGACACCAGGGTAATGAGGGTATTAACCATTGACGCTGATCTAAAGGGTGATCAGTTAGAAAGGATTAGAACAGAGATATTCACTAATCCCGTTATTGAGGAATCCTCTTTTGTCCCCCTGGCGAATAATTTCGACTGGATAATATGGGTAGGCCTCAGGCCAGGGGTCAGGGACCCTGCAGGCAGCACAGCGGTTGAGGCCATAGAAGATCTTTTAGGTATACGGTTCAAACGCGATGAATCGGTGTACACATCCAAGATATATCAGATAAGGGGAGATATAAAAAAAGATGATGTGGAAACAATAGCACGAGAAATACTGGCAAATGACATCATCCAGCAATGGAAAATATATACCGTACCTGCCCGTCCCGGTTTTATCGGGACAGGCGGGGATGAGTGGGATGATCAAAAGGGTATCGGCATGAATATCCCTAAGGTTGCCCTTGATAACCAACCCCAGGTAAGAAGATTTTCAATTAAAAGCGATGAAGAATTACAGAAGTTGTCAAGAGAAAGGAGCCTTGCGCTACAGAACAGCGATATACCGGTTATACGAAAATATTTCTTGAGGGAGGATGTGCTTTTAAAACGAAAGGCATTTGGACTTGATCTTCCCACAGATGTGGAGCTTGAGTATATATCACAGGCGAGAAGTGATCATTGTAACCACAATACATTCAGGGGGCTTTTTCGATACCATGATACGGCTACTAATCATAAAGAGATCATTGATAATCCCTTTAAAACATGCATTGAAGTACCCACCTTGCAGATAAAAGAGAAAAAGGACTGGGTTATCTCTGTGCTCTGGGATAATGCAGGTGTGGGGAGGTTTGATGAAAATTATTATTACGTTATTACTGGAGAGACACACAATAGCCCATCAAATATCGAGGCCTATGGAGGGGCTATCACAGGGATAGTAGGGATTTACCGTGACCCTCTGGGAACGGGAAAAGGTTCAAAATTAATCCTGGGCACATATGGATTCTGTGTGGGCCCCAGGGATTATAAAGGAGAACTCAAACCACACCTTCATCCAAGGCGACTTCTGGATGGCGTGATTGAGGGTGTGAGAGATGGTGGAAATAAAAGTGGTATTCCCACTCCATTTGGACAGATTCTTTTCGATCACTCCTATATGGGAAAATGCCTCGTGTATGTAACCGCTGTGGGCATTATGCCTGCCACAGTAGAGGGTACCTCTTCCCACCTAAAAAGGACGAATCCAGGTGATTTGATACTCATGTGTGGTGGTAGGGTAGGAAAGGATGGCATCCATGGAGTTACGGCTGCCTCTGAGACCTATAGCGAAACGACCCCTGCCGGTCATGTTCAGATAGGAGATCCCTATACCCAGAAGAAGATGCATGATTTTTTACTCGAAGCCAGAGATGAAGGACTTATAGAATTTATTACAGATAACGGTGGTGGCGGGCTTTCTTCATCAGTAGGAGAATCAGCCAGGTGGTCTAACGGCTGTCATGTAAACTTAGAAAAGGTCCCTCGTAAATATGAGGGACTGGATCCATGGGAAATATGGGTGAGTGAATCTCAGGAGAGGATGACTGTTGCGGTAAGACCTGACAATATTGACAGGTTCATGGAGCTTTCCACAAAACATGCAGCAGAAACTACAGTTATTGGCCAGTACAATGATAGTGGATATCTCCACCTTACGTTTAACGAAACAACATGCGCCTATGTACCGATGGATCTTCTTAAATCATCATTCCCCCAGTGGGCGTTTGATGCTGAATGGCTTCCCCCGTCATCCAGAGGGCTTGAAGAACCTGTCTGGAGTGAACCAGAAGAGGTGGGTTCTCTTCTTAAAGCAATGTTGAAAAGGCCAAATATCTGTGCCAAAAACTGGGTTCAAAGGCAATATGACCATGAGGTTCAAGGCGGGAGCATTATTAAACCACTGGTAGGGAAAGAGAGGGATATGGTGAGCGATGCAGCAGTGGTGAGACCAGTCTTAAGCTCCAAGAGAGGGATTGCTATTACCCAGGCGATAAATCCATTCTATTCTATCATTGACACCTATCACATGGTAGCAGTCACTATTGATGAGGCAGTCAGGCGCTGTATTGCTGTTGGCGGTGATTTGACCTGTATCGGGGGTGTAGATAACTTTTGCTGGCCGACTATTATCTATGATCCTGTTAAAAATCCTGACGGAAAATATAAGGCGGCTCAACTTGTGCGGGCATGCTGGGCGTTACGAGATTACACACGTGCCTTTGAGATACCACTGCTTTCCGGTAAAGATAGCATGTATACTGATGGTGAGGTAAAAGGGCCTTCTGGAAGGAGTGAAAAAATATCGGGGCTACCGACCTTTCAGTTTACCGCTACAACGGTGGTAAAGGATATACGGAAATGCGTGACAATGGATGTAAAAATACCTGGTGATAGTGTCTATATCCTCGGAGAAACACGAGATGAGCTTGGGGCAAGTGAGTATTACCTAATGATGAATTGGGTAGGGTGTAATGTCCCAGTCGTTGATTCGAGAAAGGTGCTCCCCCTTTATCAGGCACTGTATCGAGCGATACAGAATGGACTGATTGCCTCCTGCCATGCTGTTGGGAGAGGTGGATTAGGTGTTCATCTTGCCCTGGCTGCAATAGGAGGTAATTTGGGCATGGATATAGACCTCAGGTCTGTTCCAGTTGACAAAGATCTTTCTAACACAAGGCTCCTATACTCTGAGTCAGCGGGGAGGTTTATAGTTACTATTGATGCAACGAAGAAAAAAGCATTTGAGGATATCATGGGTGGATTGAACTACGCCTGTATAGGAAGAGTTACTGATGCTGATATCCTTCACATATCAGGTGTTGATGGTAACACTATTGTTACCGAAACAATACGTGATTTAAAGGGTGCCTGGAAGGAACCTTTCGGAGATCTGATATGAAAACAGTCAGAGCACTTGTTCTTACTGGATATGGTCTAAACTGCGATTATGAGACAGATTTTTCTTTAAACCTGGCTGGTGCAAATTCTGAGAGGGTACACATAAATGAGTTGATACCATCTGAAAAGAGTGATGCCAGGGTAACCCTGGATAATTACCATATCCTGATAGTAGGAGGTGGTTTTAGTTGGGCAGATGATCACGGAGCTGGCGTTGTTATGGCTTCAAAGTTGAGATACAATATAGGCGAACAAATTGAGGAGTTCATTAGAGAGGGTAAACTCATTATAGGTATCTGTAATGGTTTCCAGGCCCTCGTAAACTTAGGGCTTCTACCAGGATTTGATGGTGATTATCATTCCAGAAAGGTTGCCCTGACATATAATGACTCGGGAAATTTTGTTGACAGGTGGGTCACGCTCAGGGCTCAAGAGGATAGCGTATGTATTTTTACCAAGGGGATTTCCACCCTTGAGCTCCCTGTACGGCATGGCGAAGGAAAGTTTTACGCAAAGAAAGAGATTATTGATAGATTAATAGAAAAAAACCAGGTTGTTATCCGATATGCAGACGAAGAAGGCCATCCCGCTCAAGGCAGATGGCCTTTTAATCCAAATGGATCTCTTTATGATATTGCCGGAGTGTGCGATTCTACAGGGAGGATATTTGGAGTGATGCCTCACCCAGAGGCCTACAATCATTACACAAACCATCCAGACTGGACACGAAAAAGAGAGGAGTTAGCACGGATGGGGAAGGAGATTGTAAAGGAAGAGGGTGAAGGGATTACCATCTTTAGGAATGCAGTAGAGTATATTCGAAAAAATCTTTGATCACTTATGATTTCTCTCGCCCACTCTCCCCCGCTTTGCAGGAGATCGCTCGAGCACACAGAGATCACTGAGATAATTTTTTTGGCCTGATTTTTTGACCCTGGTGAAATAGAAACTAAAAGGGCATTTCACTGGGCAGGGAGATAAAAATCAGGCCAATCAATCAGCCTGCGGCAGAAGGGGTATTGATAATCCTGGTAATGCCATCCTTTAGCATTGCTTCATTGAAATTTATCAACAAACCAAGAGGCTTCTTAGCTAGACGTAAATAGGTTAAAAGCTGCTTTTTATGTAAATCTTGCACTTTTTCAACGGACTTTAGTTCAACAATAATTGTATTTTCAACCAATAGATCAAGCCTAAATCCTTCCTCATGTATTTCTGCCCTCGATAATAAATAGGGAGAGGTAATTCATGTTGAACCTTTCTACCCATATATTGTAACTCAATAACCATGCAAGATTGGTAGACAGACTCTAATAATCCTGGGCCCAGTTCTTTATGTACGTTGATAGCAGCCTTGATGATCTGAGATGAGAGTTGATTTAGTTCCATACTATTTTCCTGCGGTAGCAGGATAGCACTTTGATCTGAATTCCCTTCCTTGCCCTATGGAATGCGAAGCCTATTCCTTCGGGGTCAGGAATTCAGATCAAGTCTCTGTGTCCTCCGTGAACTCTGTGAGAGAGCCTTCTAATCAATTACATTCGTTGCTTTGTTTTATGCTAAAAAATCAGATCTTCCAATATTTCCCCTGAATTGATTTTACCTTATCAAGCACAGGGGCTAAAATCCTTTGGTTTTCTTTGTCAGACCAATCTCGACCTTTTATTGTTGATTCCTCGCTCAATTCCTTTAACACAGACTTCACGGAATCCCTTAAACCCTGCAGGTTATATCCGCCTTCGAGGGTTAAGACAAGTTTACCATCACAGCTTGAGCGGGCAATTTCCATAAGGATGCGTGTCAGCCCGGCAAATCCATCAGGAGTAACTGACATACCTCCTAAGGGATCACCCTCATAAATATCGAAGCCTACAGATGCGAGCACCAGATCGGGCTTGAACTCCTTTGCGATAGGCTGGAGGATATGCTGAAAGATAGCAATATATTCAGCATCACCGTATCCTGTTGAAAGAGGAACATTAACGGTATAACCTTCTCCATTGCCTTTTCCTACCTCATTAAAGCTCCCACTGCCAGGATAAAATGGATATTGATGGGTAGAGAAGTAAAGGATGGACGGGTCATTTTCAAAAGAGTGTTGGGTGCTGTTACCGTGGTGTAGATCCCAGTCAGTGATAAGGATCCTATTTAAGCCCAGTTTTTTCTGGGCATAGACAGCGCCTATTGCGACATTGTTAAAGAGACAAAACCCCATTCCCCTGTTTCTTTCAGCATGATGGCCTGGTGGTCTCACCAGGGCGAATGCATTGTCGAGCTCATTGCCATTTACCATTTTAATGGCATTTAAAAGGCCTCCTGCGGCAAGGAGGGCAGCCTGATGAGAACCGGGAGAGGTCTGCGTATCTGCATCGAGGTAGCTGTATGGCTTGCCTGCTGTAGATGCAACCAAATCAATGTAGTCCTTTGAGTGAATATAGAGCAATTCCTCCTCCGTAGCCTCCCTCACCGGAACATCAATGTATTTATCTGCCATATCCGGATCGTTCAGCATCTCATAGATAACCTCTAACCTCTTGTGACTTTCAGGATGAAAGTCTCCGGTCCTATGTTCGATATATCTTGTATCCTTAACGATTCCTGTCTTAGACATAGCGTATCTCCTTTATTGATCTAACTTTTTCACTTTAGACAGTTTTTTACTTACCAAGTAGCACAATCTATAATCAATTAAAATATAATTCCTTTTTTACACTAAGTAAGTCTACCTGAGTTCAACTCATAAGTGCAACACTACAAACTGGTTAAGGATGCGAGTTAACTGCGGTATAATAGGCATCCTAAAACCGCTAAATAAAAGGAGCGCTTATGGGTCAATACACACAGCTAACTCAAAAATAGTTGCACAACATTTTCATAGATGGTAAGTTTTATAAGAATTCTTGTAACTATTCAGCCACAGATGAACAAAAATCGGTTTAAACGGTAATAAAAGAAAAAATATCGGCCTTCCAGCCCGTAGGGCTTACAGGCCGGAGGGGATAATCAGTGTAGACCTGCCCGCCATCTGGCAGGCGGGTCAGCGGCTGAGCCGTTAAGGATTCTTCCCTATTTTTTCATTCAACTATGTCATGCTTTTATAATGGGCCTTAAGAAATATAAAGACCAAAATGATCTGGTGAATGTTCTTGAAGGTATCATAGATTCATCCTATGATGGCCTCTGGATCTGCGATCGTGAAGCAAAGGTTATCCGGATCAATAGTGCATCAGAAAAAATCAATGGCATAAAGGCAGATCAAGTTCTCGGCAAGAGAATGGAGGTTCTTGTCCGAAAAGGCCTGATTGACAGGTCTGTGACGCTGGAAGTCCTTAAGGCTCGTGCGGCAATCACAATAATTCAGAAGCTAAGGAATGGAAAACAGATCCTTGTAACAGGTAATCCATTCTTCGATGATCAAGGAGAGATCTCCCTGGTGGTTGTAAATGAACGGGATATGACCGAACTGAATAGATTGCGAAATGAGTTAGAGGAAAGCCGTGCACTTGCACAAAGGTATCGCTCTGAGCTTTCCCAGGCACATGGTAAAAAAAATCTCCTTTCACAAATGGTAATCCGAAACGAAGCCATGCACCAAGTCTTCGATAGGGCTATAAAGGTGGCTCAGGTAGACTCTACCGTTCTGATACAGGGTGAATCGGGAGTAGGCAAGGGATTTTTCGCCAGGCTTATTCATCGAGCCTCGAAACGCAAGGATGGTCCCTTCATTCGGGTTGATTGTGGCGCCATTCCTGAATCTCTCATCGAGTCTGAATTATTCGGGTATGAGGAGGGAGCTTTTACTGGTGCTAGGGCCAAAGGAAAACCAGGCCATTTTGAGATCGCCGAAGGAGGGACTTTGTTTCTGGATGAAGTAGGTGATCTTCCACCTAATGTGCAAATAAAACTCCTGAGATTTTTAGAGGGAAACGAGGTTGTACGCGTAGGGGGCACAACCACCAGGAAAATAAACACAAGGGTTATCTCTGCATCCAATCAAGATCTCAAAGAGATGGTGTATGAAAAAAGGTTTCGTAAAGATCTCTTCTTTCGTCTTAACGTCATTCCTTTACATATTCCTCCCCTGAGAGAAAGGACTGACGAAATTCCAGCCCTAATCAAATTTTTTCTCAAGCAATGCAATGACAAGTGCTCAGCCAACAAATTGATCCTTCCTAAATCAGTTGACCGCCTTTGCCGCTATTCATTTCCCGGCAATATTCGAGAACTGGCTAACCTGGTCGAACAATTGGTCGTTCTGACTCCCAGAGACCATATTGACTTAGGGGATCTTCCATCACATGTTCTTATGGGGGGATCCAAGAAGCATGTTTACTTGGCGAGAGATGGGCGCAATCTTCCAGAAGCAGTGGCAAGGCTGGAAAGGGAAATCATCGTTCACGCGCTAAAGACCTATGGAAGCCAGAGAAAAGCCGCTGGTCCTTTGAGCATTAACCAATCCACCTTAGCCCGAAAGGTTAAACGATATGGCATTCGAACTGATGCAATAATGCATTATGTTGATTAATTACATCAAATTCGGGAGGGAGTTTCCATTGACCAACGAACTCCCTCCTTTCCCTCCTAATCACAGCTCTCTAAAACTTCCAAACTTGTAAACAGACAACCCTGAACCTGGCCTGCCATTCCTGCCCGCAGTACGGCAGGCGGGCGTCGGGCAGGGTTGAACCTTTTTCAACCGTGAACGGTTACTATAAGATCGACACTTCCTTCTTTGGTATAAATCTTGCTGATCTCCATATAAGAGAAAGTCACCAAATAACATAAACTGATATTTTGGAATTGCCGTGGACCCAATTGACGAGATTTTCCGATCATTACAACCCCATCCATCTAAAGCTCAGCTTCTTCTGGAGGTAGAAGATGAAGGAAAAACCTTGGAGAAGGCCTTGGGAATTTTAGAGGCCAACGGAGTTCAGCCAATAGAATATGATGTTATCCAAAAGGGAGATCCTTCGCTTGTGCTTTTTTATCTCTCAGCCAATGATATGAGGGGGGCCACCTTGAATTTAACGGAGGCTGGCTTTACCAGACTGAAGGCTGTTAGCTCAAAAGAAGCTAATCTAAAAAATAAATAAGAAGATCTTAAAAGAGCCGTTTTTGAAAGGGGGTTGCACATGAAAGGCTTTTTCAAAAAATTACTTCGCATTAATCTTAAAGATAAGCGCTATAGCGTAGAAGAAATACCAGATTCTGTCTTAGAGAATACCCTTGGCGGAAAGGGTCTGGGGACCTATCTTTTACTTGAGAATAATCAAAAAGGTGTAGACCCTCTGTCCCCTGAAAATCACTTTATCATATCAGTGGGGCCTGTTTCCGGCACCACAATCCCAGGATCAAGCCGATATGGGATATTTACAAAATCGCCTCTCACCGGGATATTCTCAGAATCCTATTCTGGTGGACATGCGGCGGAACCAATGAGCCGGACTGGATATGACGCCTTTATTCTTGAGGAAGCATCTGAAAATCCTGTCTACCTTGAAATTACAGAAGAAGAAGTGGTCTTTCATGACGCAGCGCATATCTGGGGTAAAGGTACTTACGATACAGAGGATATCATTAAAAAGGAGGTAGATGCCTCAAAGGTTGCTGTTCTGACAATTGGGCCTGCCGGTGAAAATCTTATCCCTTTTGCTGTGGTGGAAAATGACTACTGGCGATCAGCAGGCCGTACTGGCGTTGGCGCAGTTTTGGGCTCTAAGAAGGTAAAAGGCCTGGCATTTCATGGCGCAAGGAAAAGAGAGGCTGCAAACTCTGAACTCCTTGACAAGTTTGTAAAAAAGATTCGGGACAAGGGAAAAACTGATGCAGGGGCCAGGGCCTATAGAAAACTTGGCACACCAATGCTTGTGTCAATAAATAACTCGGTTGAGGCTTTTCCCTCAAGATATTGGCATTCTGGGACATTTGATGGCTGGGAGGACTTGAGTGCCGAGAAGATGAACGAGCAGCTGAAGCCCAGCCCAAGGGCCTGTGCCCAGTGTTTTATGGCATGCGGAAAACTATCTGAAGTCCAGGATGGGCGTCATAAAGGGCTTAAGATCGAGGGACCGGAGTACGAGACAATTTATGCCTTTGGCGGGCTTTGTATGATCCATGATTTAAGAGAGATTGCCTATGTAAATAACATCTGTGATGAGATGGGTATAGATACTATCACTGCCGGAAATCTGTGTGCCTTTGCCATGGAGGCATCTTTCACAGGGAAAATCACTGAAAAGATACCTTATGGAGATCCTGATGCAGCCGCGGGCCTTCTGCGTGATATTGTTGCCCGGCGAGGCGTTGGAGAGGTGTTGTCTAAGGGCATCAGGTATGCTGCAAAGGCCTGGGATATGGAGGATGTAGCAATTCATGTAAAAGGCATGGAGCCAGCCGGATATGAACCCCGGATTTTAAAAGGCATGGGCCTTGCCTATGCAACCTCACCCCGCGGTGCCTGCCACCTACGGGCAACCTTTTATAAGGCAGAGCTCTCTGGCATGATTGACAAAGACCGGATTGAAGGCAAGGCAGAGTTGTTTATTGATTTTGAGGAAAGGGCGGCGCTTCATGATATGCTGATTGTCTGTAGATTTTACCGTGATCTATATATGTGGGATGAGCTTTCTGAAATAATTGAGGCAACAGCCGGCATAAAGATGGATAAACCTTATCTTAAAAGAACTGCCTCCTATGTGATAGATCTTACCAGAAGGTTTAATATACGTGAAGGTGTGACAAAAAAGGATGATACACTCCCAAGTCGTTTCTTTGATGAACCTTTAGGGGAGGAAAAAAAGGTTTTAAGGCGGGAGGATTTTAACAGGATGCTTGCTGATTACTACCGTTTGAGGGGCT
>Ga0307378_10013071_pt1 | contig 10541 bp, 7 predicted proteins | sample UN1MG_FD_202238 | JGI IMG/M metagenome (GOLD analysis project Ga0307378, IMG submission 202238) | Soil microbial communities from Risofladan, Vaasa, Finland - UN-1 | ecosystem: Environmental > Terrestrial > Soil > Coastal area > Acid sulfate soil | place: Finland: Risofladan, Vaasa | collected...
GCTTTTCCACTACCTGCTGCTTCCGGGTCATCATGGCCTTCAGATCCAGCTCGAGCTTGCCAACCTTGATCCCGTGGGAGCTGACGTCGTGAACGCCGGCGCCGCGAAGACGAACGTACAGCTCGCTGGAATCGAGCAGAGCCTTGGAGGGAATGCAGCCGATGTTCAGGCAGGTGCCGCCGAAACTGTGGTTTTTCTCCACCAGCGCGCAGGACAGTCCCAGCTGGGCGGCGCGAATCGCCGCTACATAACCGCCGGGACCGGATCCGATTACCAGGAGATCGTACATCATAGCTACACGTCCAGCAGCAAGCTTTGAGGATCCTCGACCAGGGTCTTTACCGCTACCAGGAACCGAACCGCCTCCCGGCCGTCGATCAAACGGTGGTCGTAGGACAGGGCTACGTACATCATGGGCTTGATCACCACCTGATCCTCTACGGCGATCGGCCGCTTTTGGATGGCATGCATACCCAGGATGGCGGTCTGGGGGTAGTTCGGCAGCGGCGTGGACAGAAGCGAACCGAACACACCTCCATTGGTAATCGTGAAGGTTCCGCCGGCCAACTCATCAGGGGCAATCTTCTTCTGCCGGGCCCGCTGGGCCAAATCGAGAATGGTCTTCTCGATCTCGGCGAAGCTCATCATGTCGGCATCCCGCAGCACGGGAACCAGCAGTCCCCGCTCCGTCGATACCGCAACTCCGATATCGTAGAAATTGTTGTAGATGATCTCTTGGCCGTCGATCATCCCGTTGACCGCGGGGAATCTCTGCAGGGCCTGGCAGCAGGCCTTCACGAAGAAGGACATGAATCCCAACCGCACCCCGTGGTTTTTCTCAAACTGCTCACCGTAGCGTTTCCGCAGAGCCATGACGTTTTCCATGTTGATCTCGTTGAAGGTGGTGAGCAGAGCAATTTCGTGCCGTGCCTGCACGAGCCGATTGGCAATGGTCTGGCGCAGCCGGCTCATCGGCACCCGGGTCTGCCGCTCCAAAGACGGTACCACCGCGGCCCGAGCTTCCGTATTGCCGGCGGTCGCCGCCGCGGCTTGCCCGTCGTTGCCTTCCGTAGTTGTTTCCGCGGCTGCAACGGCTGGTTGTGCGGGAGCTGCACCTGTCTTTTTCTTCGCCTCCGCCGCCCGCAGAGCGTCCTCCTTGGTGATCCGTCCCTTGGGTCCGCTGCCTTTGAGGTCAGCCACGGACAGTCCGTGCTCATTTACGATCCGCCGTACCGCCGGCGACAGGCCTGCGACCTCTACTGCAGCCGCGTTGACAGTTTTGGCAGTATCCGCGGCAGCCGCGTTGTTCCGGTTTGCCGGCGGCGTAGCCGATGCAGCCGGCTTCTCCTCCTTTTTCGCTTCCGTAGCGGGGGCGGTATCCTCCGCCACAGTCAAATCGCCGACAACGTGGCCGATCTCCACCTCCTGTCCTTCCCCGATCAGGATATGGAGAGTCCCATCTGCGGGTGCGGGCACGGCCACCGTGGCCTTGTCCGTCTCCAGTTCGAAGAGGTCATCCCCCTCCTCCACCTGCTCGCCTTCCTTCTTGAGCCAGGCGGTGAGTATGCCGCTGGTGATTGATTCTCCAACAGATGGAACCAGTATGTCTTCTTTCATGCCTTTCCTCTTTTTCGGGACCTTGCTGTAGGTCGCCGCTTCTGTGCGGGTTCCGCATTCAACTCGATTCCCAGGGCTCGATCCACCAATTCCCGCTGCTCCGCCACATGCTGCCGGTGCGAGCCGACCGCCGGGCTGGCGCTGGCCGGTCGGGAAACAAAGGCAAACGAACGGTCGGGGAAACGCTTTAGAAGCTGCTCGCGCAGGTAACGCAGGGCTCCCCGATTCTCCGGCTCCTCCTGAGCCCAGAGCAATTCCTTAACTCCCTGGTAGCTGTCCAGCACCGTCCGCAGCGCCTCTTCAGGAAAGGGATACAACTGCTCGATCCGAATGATCCCGGTATCGAAGGTTTCCGTCTTCCGCCTCCGTTCCCACAGATCGTAGTAAACCTTCCCCGAACAGAGAACGAGTCTTTTCGCTCCCCTTCCACTGCCACCCGGCACCGCTGCTGCAACCGGGGGAGCATCGAGCACGGGCTGGAAGTGGCCTTCTGTGAGTTCATCCAGGCGGGAGACAGCCACGGGATGGCGCAGCAGGCTCTTGGGACTCATCAGCACGAGGGGTCTGCGGAAATCCCGTTTCATCTGCCGGCGCAGCAGGTGAAAGTACTGGCTCGGAGTGCTCAGGTTGCAGACCTCCATATTTTCCTCGGCGCAGAGCTGCAGAAAGCGCTCGAGGTGGGCGCTGGAGTGCTCCGGCCCCTGCCCTTCGTAGCCGTGAGGCAGGAGCAGTACCAGACCGCTGGAGCGCTGCCATTTGGTCTGAGCCGCGGCGAGAAACGTGTCGATGATCACCTGGGCTCCGTTGGAGAAATCGCCAAACTGGGCTTCCCAGATCACGAGGGTTCGGGGCGAGTTCAGGGAGAAGCCGTACTCGAATCCCAGGATGGAGTACTCCGACAGGGGACTGTCGTAGGCGAAGAAGCGAGCCTGGTTGTCGGCCAGATGGTTCAGAGGCACGTAGGGAAGGGCCTCGGCGCTCTCCGTGTCCCACCAGGCGGAATGGCGCTGGCTGAAGGTGCCCCGCTCGCAGTCCTGCCCGCTAAGCCGTACGGGAATGCCTTCCAGCAGGAGCGTTCCAAAAGACAGCGACTCGGCGAAGGTCCAGTCCATCGTACCGTCCTGTTCGAGGCGCTGCTTCTTGTCTTCAAGGATGCGCTTCAGCTTTGCATGGATGTTGAATCCCTCGGGTACGTGGGCCAGGGTATCGGCGATCCGCAGCAGGGTCTTCCTGTTCACTCCCGTGGACACCGGCGCTTGAGTGTAGCGGCCGCTCAGTCCCTGCCATTCATCCCCCTGGAAGGGCTTCAGCGTCGGTTCGGGGGGATTCTCCCGGGCCGTTTTTAGGGCCTGGCGCAGCCCTGCGGCGTATCCTTTGCGCAGGGCCTTCTGCTCTTCTACGCTCATCACTCCCCGATCTGCGCAAGCCGCAGCATACTTGCTGCTGACCCCCGGATGCTCCCGAATCAGCTTGTACATCCGGGGATTGGTAAAGGAGGGTTCGTCCCCCTCGTTGTGGCCGTGCCGCCGGTAGCAGATGATATCTACGATAACATCCTGGGACATCTTCTGGCGGAAACGCAGGGCCAGACCCATGGCGTAGACCACGGCTTCCGGATCGTCGCCGTTGACGTGAAACACGGGAACCGAGGTCATCTTGGCCACATCCGTGGGAAAGAAGGTCGAGCGGGAGTCCCGGCTGGAGGTGGTGAACCCGATCTGGTTGTTGATGATCACGTGGATCGTTCCACCGGTGTGGTAGCCCCGCAGCTGAGAGAGATTGAAAACTTCAGCCACCACTCCCTGTCCGCTGAAGGCGGCATCGCCGTGCAGGATCACCGGAAGCACCCGCTTGGTGGCCTTCATAAAGCTGCCCCAGCGGGGCTGACTCTGCACCGCCCGGGTCTTTCCCTCCACCACCCCGTCGACACTCTCCAGGTGGCTGGGATTGGAAACCAGGGTCACGTGAACCGAAGTGCCGTCTTCATGGCCGTGGTCCGTGGAGTAGCCCAGGTGGTATTTTACATCCCCGCTTCCCCCGTACTGCCCCGGCTCGTGGTTGTCCTCGAAGAGGGTGAAGATCTCCTCTGCGGGCATATTCAGGATCTGGTTGAGGATGGTGATCCGCCCCCGGTGGGCCGTCCCGATCACGATCTCGTCGATCCCCGACCCGATGGCCGTGTTGACCAGGGAGTGCAGGGCAGGCACAACCACCTCCGCCCCTTCTAGGGAGAAACGCTTCTGACCGATAAAGGTCTTGTGCAGGAACTGCTCGAACTCTTCGGCCTTGATCAGATCCTCGAGGATGCTCTTCTGCTCGGCCGCGGAAAAATCGGGCTTGTTGCGGCAGGATTCCATACCGTGCAGGAGCCAGTTGCGGATCGGCTTGTTCTGGATATAGAGAAACTCAACTCCGAAGGTCGAGCAGTAGGTCTCCTGAAGAGCCTGCAGGATCTCCCGCAGGGGCGCCTTGGACGGCTGCAGAGCGCGGCCGGCGGAGAACTCCCGGTCCAGGTCCTGCTCGGTCAGCCCGAAGGCCTCGATGGAGAGCTGCTCATAGGCGCCTTTCGCTCGGGGGTAGAGGTAGTTTTGACTCGGCTCGTGTTTGGGGCGCAGGGGATTGAGGTAGGCGTAGAAGTAGCCCACGTCCCGGTAGGCCCAGAGCAGGCTGTCCACGCGGCTCTGTTTGGAACGCCCGAACTTGTCCTCTGAGGCTGCCGGTTCCGTCCCCGATGAAGCACCCGCGGCAGTCCGGTGTTTGCGGCGGGGAGTACCCAGATCAAGAGACCCGCGCAGATCGAAATCGCGGAAAAAGGCCTGCCAGCCGCTGTTTACTGACGAGGGCTCCCGGAGCCAGGCCTCGTAGAGCTCCTCGACGAACTCCAGGCTCGCCAGGTCCAACAGGTTGTGTCCGCTTCCCCTCGCTTCGCTCATCCTTTAGCTCCCGAGTTTTTCCTTCATCAGCTCGGGGATCTTATCCGGCCGATCCGCCACCGGCACACCGGCCTGCTCGAAAGCTTTGACCTTGGCCTCCGCGGTTCCCCTGCCCCCGGATATGATGGCTCCCGCGTGTCCCATCCGTTTTCCCGGGGGAGCGGTGCGCCCTGAGATGAAGGCCACCACGGGCTTGCTGATGGATGATTTGATATACTCGGCGGCCTGTTCTTCATCCTCCCCGCCGATCTCCCCGATGATTACCACCCCGCTGGTATCCGGATCTTTTTCGAATATCTCGAGCAGGTCGATATAGCCGCTTCCGATCACCGGGTCGCCGCCGATCCCGATGCAGGTGGACTGACCAAGATCTTTCATGGTGAGGTTGTACACCACCTCGTAGGTCAGGGTCCCGCTGCGGGAAATCACGCCGATCCCACCGGGTTTGTGGATATGTCCGGGCATGATTCCGACCTTGCTCTTTCCGGGACTTATCAATCCCGGACAGTTCGGTCCGATCAGCCGAATCCCTTTCTTCCGTATGTAATGATAGTTGCCCAGCATTTCCAGCACCGGGATCCCCTCGGTGATGCAGATGACCAGGCCGATGCCGCCGTCGGCAGCTTCCCGCAGGGCGGCGGTGGCGAAGCGGGCCGGCACAAAGATCACCGAGCAGTCAGCGCCGGTTTTCTCTACTCCTTCGGCAACGGAGTCGAACACGGGCAGCCCGTGAACCTCCTGTCCCCCCTTCCCGGGAGTGACGCCGCCCACGACCTTGGTTCCGTACTCCAGCATCGAGGCGGTGTGGAAGGAGCCGTCCCGGCCGGTGATTCCCTGGACCAGGACTTTTGTGCTTTCGTCGATCAGGATTCCCATGCTTTCTACACCCCCGCCTTTGCTTGCTCTAGTACTTTTTTCACCGCCTCCGTCATTTCCGAAGCAGCCTCCAGACCAGCCTGCTCCAGCAGAGCCCTTCCTTCCTTCTCGTTGGTGCCGATCAGCCGGATCACCAGCGGCACGGGCAGATCGATCTGATCCCGGGCGATGAGGATGCCTTTGGCGATGTCGTCGCAGCGGGTGATACCGCCGAAGATGTTAATTAGAATGGCCTTGAGGTTCCTGTTGCGGGTCAGGATCTGCAGGGCCGTCAACACCTTCTGAGGGCTGGAACTGCCACCCACATCGAGGAAGTTGGCCGGCTGACCTCCGAACAGCTTGATCAGGTCCATGGTGGCCATGGCCAGACCCGCACCGTTGACGATGCAGCCGATATCCCCCTCCAGGCTGACGAAGCTCAAGCCCGCCTCCTTGGCCTCGATCTCCTCCCGGCTGTACTCCTCCGCGGTGCGCAGGGCTTCCACCTCGGCATGCTTGGGAAGGCCGTTGTCGTCGAAGTTGATCTTGGCATCCGCGGCGATCAGGGACGATTCACCGATCTGGGCGTAGGGATTGATCTCTACAAGAGAGCAGTCCTTATCTACCAGAAGATGGTACAGATTGAGCAGCGCTTCAACGGCCTGATCCAGCAGGCCTTTCGGGAAGGCGGAGCTCAAAGTTTTCCGAAGAGCCTTCTCATTCGGTCCCAGAAGAGGATCGATATAACACTTAAGGATTTTCTCCGGTTCTTTCACGGCCAACTCTTCGATGTCCACACCTCCTGAAGCACTGACGATGCAGACCGCCTTTTTATTACTTCGGTCCACCGTAACGCTGAGGTAGTACTCCTTCCGGATATCGACGGCCTTGGCCACCAGGACCGCCTCCACGGGAATGTCCTTGATGGTCAGCTTCAGAATCTTGCCGGCGACCTCCCGAGCCTCCTCCAACGAGTGGGCCGGCTTGACTCCCCCGGCCTTGCCGCGGCCGCCCACCAGCACCTGGGCCTTGATCACAACGGGAAGACCGATCTCTTTGGCAATTGATGCGGCCTCCTCGGCGCTTCGGGCGACCTTTCCCGGCGGTACCGGAACGCCGTAGGCTTCAAGCAGCTCCCGAGCCTGGTACTCATGGATCTTCATGCCTCTACCTCCCCCTGTTCCCGGGCTTGGGTGATCCTGCGCTTGGTGAGATTGATGTTCTTGGTGATCTTGATCCCTCTGGGGCAGACCCGGGTGCACTGAAAATGATTCTCGCAGGCCCAGACACCGTCCGGGTGGTCGAGAACATCGAGACGCTCTTCAAAACCTAGATCCCGGCTGTCGAAGACAAAACGGGCCGCCTGGGCGATCGCCGCCGGGCCGATAAAACCGGTGTTCTCGCCGTCCAGGATCGGACAGGCGGAGTAACAGGAGGCGCAGAGGATGCACTTGGTCGGATCGTCGAACACCGCCCGTTCCTTCGGACTCTGGACCCGTTCCCTCTCCTCAACGGTTTCCTCGTTGATCAGAAAGGGTTTGACCTTTCGCCAGCGGGCAAAGAACTCATCTTGCTGCACCATCAGGTCCCTCAAGCGGGGAAGGTGCTTCATCGGCTCGACCTTGACCACGGCACCGTCAGAATCGGCCACATCCTTGACCAGAGTCTTGCAGGCCAAACGTTCCTGTCCATTGATGATCATGCCGTCGGATCCGCACACCCCGTGGGCGCAGCTCTTTCGGAAGGTCAGAGTTCCATCGATAAAGTTCTTCACCTGCATCAAGGCATCGAGCACCCGATCCGTGGGCTCGACCTCGAGGCGATAATCTTTCAAGTAGGGTATACTGTCGGCATCCGGGTTGTACCGCTGTATCCGTAAGGTAATCTTCACCTGCAAACTCCTTCGCTCTCAGTATGCCCGCGGCTTCGGTTCCCAGCGGGATACATCCACCGGCCGGTAGTCGATGCGCACCTTGTCTCCCTCGAGCCAGGCCAGGGTGTGCTTCAGCCAGTTCTCATCGTCCCGCTCGGGATAGTCTTCCCGGGCATGGGCGCCGCGGCTCTCCTTACGGTTAGCCGCGCCGGCCGCTGTTACCAGGGCCAGGTCGAGGAGGTTCTGCAGCTCGAAGATCTCGAGTAGATCCGTGTTGTATCGCTTCGAGCCGTCCTGGGCCCGGACCTCACGGTAGCGGTCCCTTAGGGCTTGCAGCTCGGCGACCGCCTTCTGCATATCTTCCTCTTTTCTGTAGATCCCCACCTTTTCCATCATAACGTCTTTCATCTGCTCCCGGATCCTGCCGCCGTGGGGACCTTTGCTGCCGTCGGTGAGGGTTTCGATCATGGAGCGGGCCGGCCCTTCCGGATCCTTGCCCAAGGGAGCAAGATCCGCAGCCTTGAGGTAGCGGGCAATGTCCTGCCCGGCCCGCCGGCCGTATACCACCAGGTCGACCAGGCTGTTGGTGCCGAGCCGGTTGGCTCCGTGCACGCTGATGCAGGCACACTCCCCGGCGGCGTACAGACCCTCGATCAGGGCTCCACTGCCGTCAGCCAACACCCGGCCCTCGTTGTCGGTAGGGATCCCGCCCATTGCGTAGTGGGCTGTAGGCTGCACCGGGATCGGAGCATCCGCCGGGTCCAAACCTAAATAGGTACGGCAAAAGTCGGCAATGTCGGGGAGCTTGGCTTCGATCACCTCCTTGCCCAGGTGGGTGGCATCGAGATGCACGTAGTCATTGATCCTGCGGTCTCCCCGGATCCCGTCGCCGGCCCGGATCTCTTCCATGATCGCCCGGCTGACCATGTCCCGGGGAGCCAGATCGAGCAAGGTGGGGGCGTAGCGCTCCATAAAGCGCTGTTTCTTGCGGTTGCGCAGGATCCCCCCTTCGCCCCGCACTCCCTCGGTGATCAGGATTCCCATCCCCCGAATCCCGGTGGGATGGAACTGGAAGAACTCCATGTCTTCAAGAGGAACTCCCCGCCGCAGTAGAACCGCCGGTCCGTCCCCGGTGTTGGCGAAGGCGTTGGAGGTGGTCCGGAACATCTGACCGAATCCGCCCGTGGCGAACAGGATTGCCTTGGAGCGAAATACGTGCAGCTCGCCGGTGGCAAGTTCTAGAGCCACCAATCCGGCGACCTTTCGGTCTTCGATCAGGACATCGAGAACCTGAAACTCATCGTAGAAGGACACTTCGTTCTTGATGCACTGTTGATAGAGGGTCTGGAGGATCATGTGGCCTGTACGGTCCGCGGCGTAGCAGGCACGGCGCACCGCAGCCTCGCCGAAGTTGCGGGTGTGGCCGCCGAAACGGCGTTGATCGATGCGCCCTTCCGCTGTTCTGCTGAAAGGAAGCCCGCGGTTTTCCAGATCGTAAACCGCGCGCACCGCATCTTCGGCCAGGATAATCGCCGCTTCCTGATCCACCAGGTAGTCGCCGCCTTTGATCGTGTCGAAGGCGTGCCATTCGGGTTTGTCCTCTTCGATGTTACCCAGAGCAGCACCGATACCGCCCTGAGCCGCACCGGTATGACTGCGCATCGGATGCAGCTTGGAAATCACCGCGGTCTTAGCGGCCCGGCTGGCCTCCAGGGCGGCGTACAACCCCGCACCCCCGGCTCCGATTATAAGGGCTTCAAACTCATGCACTCAGACTTCCATAGAATATTTACTATATAGCCTATTTATAGGAGAAAGAGAAGTCAACCTTTCCTTTTCCTTCCCTCTCCCACCATGGACTTCGGATCGAGCACTTTCTCGACTTCTTCCGAACTGAGCAGCCCGGATTCGGTAACCAGCTGACGTACCGTTTTCTTCTCCTTATAGGCGCGATAGGCGATCTCCGCCGCCTTGTCGTAGCCGATTTGGGTCGCCAGGGGCGTCACCAAGGCCAGGCTCCACTCCACCCAGTCGGCGCAGCGCTCCGGGTCGGCCTCTATCCCACGGATACAGCGCTCGTTGAGCACCCGGGCCGTGTTGGTCAGCAGGTCGAGGGAATCCAATGTCTCATAGGCGATCAGAGGCATCATGATGTTCAGCTCCAGCGGTGCCGAGGCGGCCGCCATACCCACGGAGGCGGACTTGCCCTTCACGTACACCGCCGCCTGGATGACCATCTCCGGGATCACGGGATTGACCTTCCCCGGCATGATCGAGCTCCCCGGCTGCAGAGAGGGAAGCACGATCTCCCCCAACCCGGCCCGCGGGCCGCTGGACAGCAGGCGCAGATCGTTTCCGATCTTGAGCAGGCTTCCGGCCAGAACATTCAAAGCGCCCATCAGCTCCGCCTGGGCATCCCGGCAGGCCAGGGCTTCGAACAGGTTCTCGGCCTGACGGAAGGGCACTTTTGTCAGATGGGCAATCCGTTCGATCACTTGTGGGGCAAACTCCGGGTGGGCGTTTAGGCCGGTACCCACAGCGGTTCCCCCAAGAGCCAGCTCTTCCAGATGGGGAAGAGCGTTCTGCAGGCGCTTGATGCCTTTCCGGATCTGAGAAGCGTAGCCTGAGAACTCTTGTCCCAGGGTGAGCGGAACCGCGTCCTGCAGGTGGGTACGCCCGATCTTGATCACAGCGGCGAAGGTCTTGGCTTTATCGGACAACCCCTGCTCCAGATCTTCCAGAACGGTCAGCAGCTTTGCCGCGGCCAGCCGGTCGGCGATGTGAATGGCCGTAGGGATCACGTCGTTGGAAGACTGTCCCCTGTTGACGTGGTCGTTGGGGTGCACAGGTTGCTTGGTCCCCAACGGCGAACCCAGAAGCTCATTGGCCCGGTTGGCGATCACCTCGTTGGCGTTCATGTTCCAGGAGGTCCCGCTGCCGGTTTGAAATACGTCGACCGGGAAGTGTTCGTTCCAGCGGCCTTCCCTGACCTCCGCGGCCGCTTTGGCGATGGCCTGGGCCAGATCCTTGGGCACCGTACCCAACTCGGCATTTACCTCCGCCGCGGTGCCCTTGATCAATCCGAGAGCCCGGACCATCAGGACGGGGATGCGCTTGTCCGAAACGCCGAAGTTTTCTACGGCCCGCTGGGTTTGAGCCCCCCAGTAGGCCCAGGCGGGAAGAGCCACCTGCCCCATGGTATCGGATTCGCTACGTTTCCCCTCATCTTTCTTTCCCATGCTCTACCTCCTTGCTGCCTCGAC
>Ga0307378_10013072_pt1 | contig 10540 bp, 7 predicted proteins | sample UN1MG_FD_202238 | JGI IMG/M metagenome (GOLD analysis project Ga0307378, IMG submission 202238) | Soil microbial communities from Risofladan, Vaasa, Finland - UN-1 | ecosystem: Environmental > Terrestrial > Soil > Coastal area > Acid sulfate soil | place: Finland: Risofladan, Vaasa | collected...
ATATGCAATTCTAGCGTCCGGATTGCACCACTAATCCACAATCGCTGAATAAAGCTTTAAGCTATCTTCAAACCTCATCAACTAGAACAACGGTGCCCTATCCATCCTCATGCTGTCCCGGAAGGTGACTGTTCTGGTATGTTTTAATCCTTTTTATCCTTTTTCTTGATATTCAACCACGCGGCGAAACTGACCAGGACTATGAAAAGACCAAGACCTATGGGCGACCCCCACCCCAGAATCATAAACAATTCCAAATCTTCCATCTTGTCTCCCCCGTTTCACATATTGTTATCATGCAAGTATATACAATACTTCACCGTTGGTATACGGCTCAGGTGGAGGCTCCTGCAATATTGAGATAGCACAGGCATTGATAGTAATCATTATAGCGATAGCGGTGTCTTATAGAACCTAATACTCTCCTCAAGACTCACACTCCAAGTGTGCTTCTGCACCATCAATCCACCCGAAACAGACGCCGTGCGTTTTCGTAGAGCCATTTATCTTTTACACTTTCTTTCAGGGGAAGAGCCTTCATCTCCTCCACGACCTGCCCTATCGGCATGTCATAGGTCCACCAGCTTGAGGCAAAGACCACCTGGTCCTGCAGCAGCGTATTGCCGAACTGCATCAGCATCTCCCACCCCGAGCCGGGCGTGGCGAAATACTTCGGCCGGTGGCCGGCGGTGCTGACGTAGACATTCCGGTGCCGTCGCGCTACCCCCACCATATCCGGTACCCAGGGCCAGCCGCCCAGTCCGGCAATAATCCTCAACTCGGGGAAGTCCATGGCCACCTCGTCAAGGTAGCGAGGATGGCCGATGTCCATCGGGAAGTCGGTACGGTAGGTCATCGTGGTGTAGACGAAAACGGGGATATCCAGTTCCACAGCCTTGGCATACAGCGGATAGAACTTCTTGTCGTTGGCCCGTATGCCGAACCGGAACGGAGTAGCGTAGAAGCACTTAAGGCCAAGCTCTTTCACCGCTCTCTCCAGCTCCCGGACCGCTTTCATGCCCTCGCGAGGGTCAACCACGGCCACACCGATAAATCTCTCCGGATACTGCGATACAATCTCAGCGGTCTTTTCGTGGCTGTCGGCGTCGATTACGCCCCACTCAATCCCGGCCTCGTCGAGCTGCCCGATAAACTGCGGCAGGGGTACCACCGCCTTCTCTGCCCTTTCCCGTAGCCTGCTTTCCAGCTCCTGCGGTGAAAGCTCACGCCGCATCAGTTCCAGTTCCTCCGGGGTGAACTCCAGGGCACGGGCGCGGGCTTCTCCGAAGATATTACCGTAGTTGGCCAGGCCTTTCTCATCCCGGTGGAGCACATACTCCATCAGCCTGTCTACCGTCTGCTCCACCGTAGGGGGTAGATTCAGTTCCAGGTCGATAACCTTTGACATAGTCTACGCGCCTCCTTCTTACCCGTCCCACAGAAACATGCTGCTCAGGGTGTCGCTGCGGAAAGCTCCCTCTGCACCCGGTGGTACCGGTACAGCCTGGCCAGGGCACGGCTGGCTGCCTCCAGCGAGGTGTATACGGGTACACTTTTCTTGGGAAGCTCCCTCTCCAGCTTACCGCGAAGCTCCCTCTCCCAGGACTCATTGGCAAAGGAGTGAAAGACCAGCACCGCCGTCTTCCCGTACTCGTTGCCCTTACAGAAGTCGGACAGGTAATCGACTACTTTGTCCACCTGCTCCGACCCCGCCGAGTTTATCATATCCATGTGCGGTCGGAGAATCAGCATATCCACATTGGGGTCGGCAGCGACAAGACTCACTTCCCGTCGCAGTAACTCAATATCGCGAAACACCAGGCCGGTATCGAGTGGGTTCCTGATACTGGAACCGGCAGGCGGAATGAACTTCCTGAGCTCGGCCTGGGTCTCATCAGTCAAAGGGAGCACTTCCAGCCCCTCCCTGCTGCAGATATCGGCGGCCGCCACACTGGTACCGCCACCAAGGACCATCACGGCTACCCGGTTTCCCGCCGGTGGCTTCACATACTGGAACGTCATCGCTGCTTCCGCCATCTCTTCCAGTGAAGATACTGCTACAGCACCGGTCTGGGCAAAGAAGCCACGCCAGATAGCCTCTTCGCCAGCCAGGGAAGCGGTATGCGAGGCAACAGCCCTTGACCCCGCCTGAGTCAGGCCCGCCTTCCACAGGATAACCGGTTTCGTCCTGTTAATCTCTTTCACCTGTCTGAGCAGCTTCCGGCCGTCCTTGACCCCTTCCAGGTACATACAGATAATGCGGGTCTCCGGGTCATCCGCCAGGTACTCCAGGTAGTCCGTGCTGTCCAGAACATAGGCATTTCCGAAGCTTATCGATTTGCTGAAGTAGACCCCGTAGTTGGGGCCGTTGTGAGTGAACCAGTTGCTGTGCCCACCGCTCTGGGTGACAAAGGCTACCGGCCCGCTCTCCTTTGGCAGACCATCAAACGTCCCGACACCGGATGCAGGTACATATAGCCCCATGCAGTTGGGTCCGATGATGCGCAGGTCACCACGCACGGCAATCTCGCGCACCCGGTGCCCCAGTTCTATTCTCTCCGGCAGGCCCGTCTCCTCAAAACCGGCCGTAAAGACGTGGATGTTCTTAGCGTTCGCTATAATGCAGTCCTCCAGCACATCCGGTAGAGCTTGAGCCGGTACCGAGACAACCACCAGGTCCACCGGTTCGGGAATGTCGGATACCCTGGGATAGGCTTTACGTCCCATTATTTCAGTGGCCTTGGGATTGACCGGGTGGATACGACCGGTGAAACCCAGCTGCTCAAAGCTGTTAATGAAATTTCCACCTCCAAAACCACGTCCGCTGCTACGTGTAGCCTGTGCTGAAACCCCTACCATCGCCACTACCCTGGGCCGAAATACTGCTTCCATCTCCGGGTTCCAAGTCATAGTATGTTAATACTCCCTTCTTTTCGAGACAAACTAGTATCAATTCTATCCGTCTGGACTGGAGGCTGTCAACGGAGAGCTGTGCGGTGTCCAGGATATTATCGACAGATTAGGATAATAGCGATACATAAAAGGTAAAGAAACAATAGCCGAACCGGCCAGGATATTCACCTCCACCCCGGTAGAAGCCACCGGTACAGGTATGGTAGAATTATTAACACCAGACCCCCTTGAGGATAGCGATACCCACTCTTGATACAGCCCCTGCCCTCACAGGATAGGGGCCACTTCAAGTCTTTGCGAGCCTAGCGACTTTATATGGAATGAGCAGAATTTCTGTCATAATAAACGTGGAATACATCGTTAATGTACCACAGATAGACAAGGAGAGCAGGAATTTCCATGAAATTACTCATTGCTAATCGAGGAGAAATCGCTATCCGTATCATGCGAGCGGCTGCTGAGTTAGACATGCCTACGGTGGCGGTGTTTCCTGAAGATGACGTAAACTCCCTCCACACAAAAAGAGCCGATGAGGCTGTCGTCCTCAAAGGTGTGGGTGCTGCAGCCTACCTGGACATCGAGCAGATTGTTAACGTTGCAAAGGAATCCAAATGTGATGCCATCCATCCGGGTTATGGTTTTTTGAGTGAGAATGCAGGATTTGCCCGAAGATGTGAGGAGGAAGGCCTGATATTCGTAGGCCCCCGTGTCGAAAACCTCGAGGCATTCGGCGATAAAGCCCAGGCCCGAAAACTGGCTGAGCGCTGCGGCGTGCCAATATTGAAAGGCTCATCCGGACCGGTGACCCTGGACCAGGCCAAAGAATTCCTCGATTCATTGGGAGATAGCGGTGCCCTGATGATTAAGGCTGTTTCCGGTGGTGGCGGCCGTGGCATGCGACCAGTGTTTGGTTTTGATGAACTCGAGGAGGCTTACACTCGCTGCCAGTCGGAAGCATTGCAGGCCTTCGGCAATGGTGAACTGTACGTAGAAGAGCTGATGCAGCGGGCCAGGCATATCGAAGTGCAGATTATGTGTGACGGGTATGGTGGGGTAAGCCACTTTGGAGAACGGGAGTGCAGCATCCAAAGGCAGCACCAGAAGGTGATGGAAATTGCACCCAGCCCGGGCGTGTCTCCGGCCTTACGCAAACGGCTCACCAGGGATGCGGTTGAGCTGGCAAAGGCGGCCAACTACCGGAATGCCGGTACTTTCGAATTTATGGTGGACACCGATGCGACTGGAGATGATGCCGCATATGCATTTATTGAAACCAACGCCAGACTCCAGGTAGAACACACTGTGACAGAGGAAGTAACGGACCTTGACCTGGTAAGAATCCAGCTTCAGGTCGCAGAGGGAAGCAGCCTTGGGGACCTCGGGCTTGACCAGGAGAATATACCCGAGCCCCGCGGATATGCTATCCAGGCACGAATCAATATGGAAACCATGGGTCAAGACGGCATTGCTTATCCGGCGGGTGGAAAACTGACCGCATTCGAGGTACCTTCAGGCCGTGGCCTCAGGGTGGACACCTGCGGTTATGTAGGGTATCAGACCAGCCCCCATTATGACAGTCTCCTGGCAAAGTGTATCGGCCATTCCAATTCCACCGATTTTGCCGATGCAGTCACTCGAACCTACCGTGCCCTCTGCGAATTCAAGGTTGAGGGGATTTCCACCAACATACCATTTCTGCAGAGCCTGCTTCAGCATCCCGATTTCATCGCTAATCGCATTTACACCAGTTTTGTGGACGACCACATCGAAGAGCTGGTCCAAACCGGTAGCAGGATACACCAGCGGCTCTTTTTTGACACCCCATCGGCACGACCTTTTGCCAATGCCGGCGCAACAGTGGACAGCATCGACCCCCTGGCTGTTCTGGACTATGGTCAGGAGGCCAGAGACGCATCGATCCTGCAGGGTGCGATCGATACCACACCGCCGGCACCGACATACGACATGGCAGGAATGGAAGGCACGGTTACCATGGAAGCACCCATGCAGGGTACCATTGTCAGCATCGCTGTGAGCGATGGTGATACCGTGAGAAAGGGCCAGGAAATCCTCGTCATGAATGCCATGAAAATGGAGCACGTGGTCCGGTCCCCTATCAGCGGTATCATCCGCAGGCTGGTCGTAACAGTAGGAGAAACGATATACGAGGGACACCCCCTGGCGTTCATCGAGGCGGGTGAGACCGATTTGGTCGATACAGATGTACAGGAACAGGTTGACCTGGACTATATTCGTCCCGACCTTGCAGAAGTAGTCCAGCGCCACGAAATCCTGCTCGATGCTGCGCGCCCGGATGCCATTGCCAAACGACGTAAAATCGGGCAGCGAACCGCCCGGGAGAATATCGCTGACATCTGCGATCCCGGAACATTCACGGAGTATGGCGGCCTGGCTCTTGCGGCACAACGAAGGCGGCGTTCTATGGATGACCTGATTCAGAACACACCCGCTGATGGGATGATTGCAGGCATCGGTGGTGTGAATGGCGATCTGTTTGGCGATGAAAAGTCTCGGTGTGCGATAGTGTCATACGATTACATGGTCCTTGCCGGTACCCAGGGTCACCAGAATCACAGAAAGAAAGACCGTATATTTGAGGTCGCCGCAAAATCGCGTCTTCCCCTGGTATTCTTCACCGAGGGGGGCGGCGGGCGTCCGGGAGACACGGACTCCACCGGCGTGGCCGGTCAGGATGTCATGGCGTTTCACCTGTTTGCCAAGCTCAGTGGCCTGGTGCCCCTTGTCGGTGTAAATGCCGGCAGGTGCTTCGCGGGAAACGCCATCCTGCTCGGCTGCTGTGATGTCATCATTGCGAAAGAAAACTCCAGCATCGGCGTAGGCGGCCCCGCGATGATAGAAGGCGGTTCCCTTGGTGTATTCACGCCGGAAGAAGTTGGTCCCATGAGTGTACAGGTCCCCAACGGTGTGGTAGATATTCCGGTCAAGGATGAGGCTGAAGCGGTGCGCGCGGCCAAACAGTATCTGTCCTACTTTCAGGGACGAATCGACAAGTGGGAGTGTGCCGACCAGCGACTTTTACGGGGGATTGTTTCGGAGAACCGGCTGCGGGTGTATGACATGCGGTCAGTAATCGAGACCATGGCGGACACAGGGTCCGTGCTTGAGTTGCGACGGTACTACGGTTTCGGCATGATCACTGCCTTCATTAGAATCGAAGGCCGCCCCCTGGGTGTCATTGCCAATAACCCCGCTCATCTCTCCGGTGCCATCGATAGCCCCGGGGCGGACAAGGCGGCAAGGCTCATGCAATTGTGCGATGCCTTCGACATCCCCGTACTGTTTCTCAGTGATTGCCCGGGCATAATGGTCGGACCGGAGATTGAGAAAACGGCCCTGGTGCGTCACTCCACCCGCATGTTCGTTGTCGGTGCCAATATGACGGTACCGTACTTCACCATTGTGATTCGTAAATCCTACGGACTCGGTGCCCAGGCCATGCAAGGGGGCAGCTCCCATGCCCCACTTCTTACCGTCTCCTGGCCTACCGGGGAATACGGCGGAATGGGGCTCGAAGGGCAGGTGAAACTCGGTTACCGCAAGGAACTCATGGCTATCGAGGACCCTGTGGAGCGAAAGGCAGAATATGACAGGATGGTTGCCCGGGCTTACGAGCACGGTAAGTCTATCAACATGGCAAGCCATTTCGAGATAGATGATGTCATCGACCCGGCCGAATCCCGGAATATCATCACTCGCGCGTTGAAGTCAGTACCCCCACCCCCACCGCGTACCGGCAAGAAACGCCCCAACGTCGACACCTGGTGACCGGCAGGTAATTGTGTAAGGCGATATGTGTTGCCGGTTGAGTCGGCTGGCAGTTACACAGCTACGACAGCTGTGCCACCTCTGGCAAGTCTATAAGTGAGGAATGCAAGTGCCCCGGCATCGTGATTACGGTGCGATATCACTACAACAGTGGCCTCTCTGCTCACCTTGTTAAGAGCACTATCAAGTGCCTTCGTGGCTGGACTGAGTCTGGCATCGGTATCGAGGTTCCTGTATTCCAACTGTAGCAACTGGAGCAGCACTTCAGAGGCTTTGCTTCCCACAGTTCCCATCCGCCCGATATCGGCCCGTAGTCGGGTGACATCAGGTGGGTTCAGGTATTTCACCGGATTAACAGTGGTAATCATTTCTCTGGCAACCTGTAGACACTGAAGCAGGAGACGTCGCGGTGCCAGAGTGGCGGTGGTCAGTTTAACGTTCTCACTATCGTAGGCAGCCAGTGCAGCCGGAATGCCCTCCCGTGCCAGTGACAGTGCAGTGACTATTATCTTGTATGCCAACTGGTCTGCCTCCTCGGCATTCCCAACAGCCAAATTCACCATGACTACGGCAGACTGTCCGTGAAACTCGGCGAATTCCTTAACTACCAGCTCATTATATTTATAGGAATGCTTCCAGTCGATGTTCTTGAGACTGTCTCCCGGCTGGTACTGCTGGCTGCCGTAATATTCGATTCCCCTCCTCAATCCATATATCGGTCTTAACGCCGCCACATCCGCCATCAGAGGTAGTGACCCCGGTTTCGTTGTGGCAAGGTATCTTTCCGCCAGCCAAGCGGCATATCTCGCCCTGGGGATGACGAATAGACGTATCGGTTCCAGTTCGAACCTGACCTGTAGCAACCCCCAGCGGTCGACTGCGTACCCGATGAGTTTGACAATCGACGGCCCTGCCAATGGTGGCGATAGCGCGACCCGCACCACCAGCTTCTGTTCCTTCAGTGATAGCCTTTTGGCGCCTACCTTTAGCCATTCATACGGTGACATTACCAGCAGTTGCCCACCAATTCCGGTATGCCTGGTCAGTTCTATATCGAGATGACCATCCGACCCGGCCACCATCCGCTGATAGATTTGGATTTCCTCCACCGGCTTCAGGGACAGACGTAAAAAGACGACTACGTATAAAACCCCCAAGTATCCCACGACAACTGCGGAGGCAATTAACAGTGACCTGTTACCCAATAGCAGCGAAATACCCAGCACACAGAACGTCGTCACAAGCAAGATAATACCGATATCAGTTGGCCGACGCCGGTAAGCAGTATCCCTGAATGCCGCAACCTCGCCAGACCTTCTGAGACTATAATCGACGAGGACCATCGCCGGCAACGCAATGAGAGTGGCGATGAGATGACCCACCTGTGGAGACAGGAGTACTGCTATCGCCAGAAACGTGAAACACTCCGTCAGCAGGTTCACTGTGGGACTGGCGGCCCACCGCCGCAGACCAAGGTACCAGACCAGCAGTCCAATAGGCACAAGTGCCAGTACCGGAGAAGAAAGCACAGCCGCCGCCATCAGCGAGGCACTGATGTATATCCTCAAAGGTATTATGACACGTCGGTCATCGATACTTATCATGTCTCGATTCTAGGTACCGGCACCTTTTCCAGAATCCTGTTTATTATCATCCCGGGCATGACATCATCCATTTCCGCCTCAGGCTTAACCAGTATCCTGTGTTCCAAGGCGTAACGTGCGAGATACTTGATATCATCAGGGATTACGAAATCACGCGTGTCCATAGCAGCCAGCACCCGTGAGCACTTGAAAAGGGCTATTCCACTCCTGATACTTGGTCCTGCCAGGACATCAGGGTCAGAGCGCAGGCCGTCCACAATTGAAACAATGTACTCGACAATATGGGGTGATACGTAAATCCCTTTGATCAATGCCTGCAACTCTTTTATTTTTTCCGGAGTAGAGACGGGGTGAAGCTCAGGTTCGTCAATACGGTCAATGTTACTGATAACCTCTCTTTCCTCATCCATCGGTGAATACTCACTCAAGACTCTAAGCAGAAACCTGTCTGTTTGCACATCCGTCAGTGGATAGGTGCCCTCTGCCCCGGTCATAACTTGTGTGGCAATAACCATGAAGGGTTTCTCCAGCGGATAGGTCTGCTTCTCAATAGTCAACTGGTTTTCCTGCATCGCCTCGAGGAGGGCTGACTGTGTCCGGGGGGTTGTCCGGTTCAACTCATCGGCAAGCACTATGTTGGCGAAAATCGGTCCGTCAATGAGCCTCGATTCACCGGTCGGAGAATATAGGTAGAAGCCGGTTACGTCCGCCGGCATCATGTCCGGCGTGAACTGTATCCGGCTAAACTTGCCACCTATTGCCTCCGCAAAGCTGTTGGCGAGTTTCGTTTTTGCAGTACCCGGATACCCTTCAATCAACACGTGCCCGCCGGCGACGAGGGCAATCATGAGTATCCTGATTATCTCATCCTTACCGACGATAGCCTTGGCAACCTCCCTGGTAATTCTCGCATAGATATCAGCAAATCTCTTAGTATCGTTCAACGATACCTCCTTTCTTCAGTGCGTACCTGGAGACGACAATGAATACTAGCGCTGTGGTACCTAATAGCCCCGCCGGGCTCGCAAGTATCGCCCGGAGCGAGTCCAACCCTGTCTTTGACACATCAAGGGGAGCCATTAGGAGATGTGAGGTTACAAACGAGATACTCTGCTGCTGGCCATTACGGCTGGTCAGATGCCTGATGAAGGCGTAGTTATCGTCCCTGCCCACAATGCTGTTTATCACAATGCTGGGGTCTGCTACCACAACAACCTCACCATCCCCAATCGAAAATTGTGCTGCCACCGGGAAGGGACCCGAAGGTTCTTCATCTTCCCATGTCTCACTCTCGTCCTCATCCAGGAAACTGGAAACCGAGGACCAGGCGATTATGTGGGACTCCGGGACGTCGAGTAAAGCGGTAGCATGATTCAGTACGATAGCATCGATCCCGGCTTCCATTACCTCCGGGGTGAAATCCAATATCCTTGGTAGCCGGAGATTCTTGAGATTAAAGACGGGATCGAGTAGAGGCTGGTTACTGAAGCGAACATCCAATCCCAGGTATGACAGAACCTGATTTCCATAGCCGTAATCATCCATCAAGAGCAGGGTGCCGCCGCCACCAACGAATCGCCCCACTGCTGCCAGTTCCTCCGTATCCAACTCAATGTAGGGGATGAGCACCAGAACAACCCCCGATGTCGTATCCGGCAGGTCATCCAGCGAATCAATAGTGGCTGCCCCGTACGCATCACAGAACCTTTTAACCCCGTTCCACATATCATTGTGCGTCATGAAATCCTCTGTCGATGGCAGGAAGTGCACACACAACATTGAGAGAACCAGTACCAGAACAACCACACCCAACAAGAGGCTAGCCGTCCTCATCTCTGAAAACCCCCTCTATTATGGGCAAAGTGCATCTTCCCAGGCAATACCTCTACCTCGGTTACGTCCAGTCATAACAAGAAGTCCGTCACATCATCGAGATACCAGAACAAGGAGACACCACCAAAAAAGATCCTCGGTGGCTTCAGATTCCTGTAAATACTCATCAACCCGACAGAGCCTCCACTGCCTTCAGGGTTACAATCACCAGGAAGCTGGCAAAAAAGACAACGCCGACGGTATTGAGAATCTTGCGCGCCCTGGGATTGAAATAGACGTAGAGCAGCGTAATTACCAGATAAGCAATGACATTCACCGTGAAGTAGACTGCTATATCCTTTTCGCCCATGAAGGCCAGAATGGTATTTATCAGGCAGGTGACC
>Ga0307378_10013075_pt1 | contig 10538 bp, 6 predicted proteins | sample UN1MG_FD_202238 | JGI IMG/M metagenome (GOLD analysis project Ga0307378, IMG submission 202238) | Soil microbial communities from Risofladan, Vaasa, Finland - UN-1 | ecosystem: Environmental > Terrestrial > Soil > Coastal area > Acid sulfate soil | place: Finland: Risofladan, Vaasa | collected...
TGCCAGCAGTCTTGCCTTGCTGTCCTGGTGACAGTAATTGATGTGGTTAAGTCCCATCACACCGACGCCTATTATCGCGTGCGTAATTGTTTCGCTGGGCGGCGTATAACCCGGCCCTCCCAGGACTCGTCGCGGAACTATGAAAAATGCACCGGTTACGGCAGCAGCGCTTTTAATGAAACTTCTGCGGCTAACAACTGATTTGTCTGCCATTTCGCTCTCCTGTATATAATGAAAGTTTAGTATAACTTCCTAATCCAGAACAACCTCCTGCCGATATGCCGGCACAGTTACGCACCAGCCGGTCTGTTCTTTGATATAATCGCCGAAATGCTTTGCGCTTTCGGTCTCGCCGTGCACGACAAATACACCTTTTGGGGGACTTTGCAGGTTTTTCAGCCACTGCATAAGCTCGTTTTTATCCGCGTGTGCTGAAAAACCGTTTATACGCACCACCTTTGCCTTTACCCGGTATTGCTGCCCCAGTATTCTGACCCGCTTTTGCCCGTCAACGATTTGTCTGCCCAGCGTACCAATCGCCTGGTAGCCTACGAACATTATTGTGCTTTCCGGCCTGGATATGTTATTGACCAGGTGATGTTTTATTCTGCCGCCCGTGCACATACCGCTGCCTGCGATGACCATCACCGTGCCTTTTATGTGGTTTATGGCCTTTGACTCTTCGGTGCTTCTGGTGATTTTCAGTTGCGGCAGTTCGAACGGCGATTTGTTTCGCCGGACAAACTCAGTCATTTTCTTGTCGAAGTTTTCAGGATGGTTTTTAAAGACCTCGGTAATCCTCGTGGCCATCGGGCTGTCGAGAAAGACCATCAAGTGCGGTATCTTGTCGGCCAGAAAAAGTTCGTTCAGGTAATATAAAACCTCCTGTGAGCGTTCGAGCGCAAAACTCGGGACTATGACGTTGCCGCCGGCCTTTTTGGCCCAGTTTATTACTTCGGCAATGCTGTTTTTTATATCTTCGGCGCCCTTGTGCACCCTGTCGCCGTAAGTGGACTCAACCAGGACATAGTCAGCCGTATCGAATACTGTCGGGTCGCACACGATGGGCCTGTCGCATCTGCCGATGTCTCCGGAGAATATGATAATCCTTTCCTGCCCGTTCCATCGCGCCTTTACCCTTATTATCGATGAGCCCAGCACATGGCCTGCGTCATAAAAGGTCGCTTCCAGCCCGTCACCGATTTGCACCGATTCTCTGTATTTCACCGGCGTAAAAAGCGGCAGGCATTGCTCGACATCGGCGGTACTGTAAAGAGGTATCTCCGGGTATGGGCCTTTTCGCTGCTGCTTTTCGTGCCTTTTGCGCTTGTGCTCGGCGTCTTCTTCCTGGATGTGCGCGGCGTCCAGCAGTATTATTTTTGCAATCTCTGCTGTGGCCTGCGTACAGTATATCCTGCCGCAGAAGCCGTCTTTAACCAGTTTGGGCACAAGGCCGCAGTGGTCTAAATGCGCATGGGTTAAAAGCACAGCGTTGATGTCTCGTGGTTCGACCAGAAACCGCTGCCAGTTTCTTTCCCTGAACTGTCGCTCCTGGTACAGCCCGCAGTCCACCAGGATGCGCACCCCGTTGGCGCTGAGCAGATGCCGCGAGCCGGTAACATTCTGCGCCGCTCCGAGAAACTGTAGTTTTAGCTGCATGCTTTGCCCCGGCCTTCCGCCGCTAATCGGCAATAGTCCTCAGGTGAAAATTGTACTGCCGGCTGTACGGTTGGACAAGGATATTTTCCCTGTTCGGCTTGTGGACGATTTTTATGCAACTGCAAGCCGATCCCGCCGAGCTTGACACGCACCTGTCCAACTGCGACAATCAGAACCTGTTATGAGACGGTACGAAACCGAAAATCTTTTCGAATCAGCGCCGACAGACAACGAAACCTGTTCCTGCAGCCATATCATACGTGTTGCGTTTGACAGCGGAGTGGATAACGAGTTCGATTATTTAGTGCCCGACAGGTTCTGGCCTGTCACAGCAGGCCAAAGGGTGCAGGTGCCCTTCGGACGTAAAAACAAACCGGCCGCCGGCTTTTGCGTACAGGCCGATATTCCACCCGGGCAATCCTACACAGCGCCGAACAAGTCGCGTAAGCTCAAAAAAGTCACCGCTGTCCTTGATAGCCAGCCACTTGTAGATGAGCCTCTTATGAAACTGGCGAAGTGGGTCAGCACTTATTATATCTGTCCGCTCGGCCAGGTCCTGGCGGCCATGGTCCCCTCGGCGGTAAAAAAGGGCATCGGTGTCAAAAAGCAGAAGTTTATCTGTCTTGCACAGCACTGGCAGCAGGATGCCGGGCAGATTAAAGGTAAACGCCAAAAGCAAATCGTTGAGATGCTCAAAGCAAGGGCTGCTTTCGAAGACAAATCAGCCGTTGAGCTGCAAAGCTTATTACACGAACTCGGCTGCACAGAGGCGCCCGTAAGCAAGTTGGCTGAAAGGCTGATTATAAGAATAACCCAAAAAAGCGTCTTGAAGTCGCTGCCGGTGATTCCTGAACCTCTGGCGATAAAACCCCAAGGCACAATAGTCCTTAATGACGACCAGAAAAACGTGCTGGATGATATAAATGCCAGGATTGACTGTGCGCACTTTGCGGTTACGCTTTTGCACGGTGTTACCGACAGTGGAAAAACCGAAGTTTATATAAGGGCGGTCCAGCGGGTTATAAAGGCCGGCAGGGCCGCGATTGTCCTGCTGCCGGAAATAGCCCTTACCGCCCAGACCGTTCAGCGCTTCAGTGACAGGTTCGATAAGGTTGCGGTAATGCATTCACAGCTGACAGCCGCCCAGCGCAATGCACAGTGGCAGAAGATAAAGACCGGTCATGCAAATGTTGTTATCGGCGCACGTTCAGCGGTATTTGCACCGGTAAGTAATCTCGGGCTTATAGTCGTCGATGAAGAACACGAAACAAGCTACAAACAGGACACCGTCCCCAGGTACAACGCCCGGGATGTTGCGATAAAAAGGGCACAGTTGTCAAGCGCGCTTTGCATACTCGGAAGCGCCACGCCTTCTCTGGAGACATTGTATAACTGCGGGCGAAAAAAACATTTCAGTATCCTGCGCCTGCCGACGAGGGTGATGAACCTTGAACCGCCCCGGATGAAACTTGTCAATCTGCAGGACGAATTTTTTACCCGCGAAGGCGTCAGCCTCATATCAGGACCTTTGGCGGATGCCCTCGAAGAAACTCTCGCCAGAAAGGAGCAGGCCATCCTGCTTTTGAACAGGCGAGGTTACAGTCACTTTGTATGCTGCCGCGGCTGCAGGCACGTGCTGCGGTGCCGAAACTGTGATGTTACACTTACATTTCATAAATCCAGGCGGCTTGCCAGCAGCCATATTCCCACTGTTACCGGCAGGCATATAGATTCCGGCTTTGCGATGTGTCATTATTGCGGGGCGCAGACGCTGGTAGCCGAAAAATGTCCGTTGTGCGGTGCCCGTATGCTTATGATTGGCTTTGGTTCGCAGAGACTCCAGGAGGAGCTGGAGAAAAAGTTTCCGGATGCGCACGCCGCCAGAATCGACAGCGATTCAATGGCAGGGCAGGATTACTATCGGATTTTGAAGGATTTCGCACAGGGCCGAATAGATATATTGGCCGGCACACAGATGCTGGCAAAGGGCCTGCATTTCCCGAATGTTACGCTGGTTGGCGTCATCAGTGCCGATACCTGGTTGAACCTGCCGGATTTCCGCAGCAACGAAAAAACGTTTCAGCTAATCAGCCAGGTGGCCGGCAGGGCGGGCCGGTCGTTCAAAAAGGGTACTGTTTTTGTCCAGACCTTTCTGCCGGGTCAGGCTGCGATAAAGTTTGCAATGCAAAATGACTATGAAGGTTTTACCCGGGAGGAATTAAGACATCGAAAGGCGCTGAATCTGCCGCCGTTTTGGCGGTTAGCCGTGGTGATAATGCGCGACAGGAATTTTGATAAATTAACCGCCGCCTGTAACCTTATGCGCCGGCGAATAGACCAGATTGTTGCCGAGCAGAACCTCAACGTCAGGGTCAGGGGGCCCATAGAGCCGCTTATAAGCAGGGTCCAGCGGTTTCACAGGATGTATATAGTCGTACAGGCGCCGGATGCGGGCGATATGCTTGCTCTTTTTACCCGGTTACGGCGGTGCAGCAGGATTACCCCTGCTGTTGACGTTGCTGTCGATATTGACCCTGCCGGTTTATTATAGTTGTAATTTCGCGTTTTTTCTGTTATATTGACGGTTGTTTTCTCGGCCACTAGCTCAGCTTGGCTAGAGCGTCCCTTAGGGAAGGTCGCAGGATATTTGGTATTTGTTTTTGGTTACAATGTTGTTGTTTATTCTCGGCCAGTAGCTCAGCTTGGCTAGAGCGTCCCTTAGGGAAGGTCGCAGGATATTTGGTATTTGTTTTTGGTTATAATGTTGTTGTTTATTCTCGGGGAGTAGCTCAGCTTGGCTAGAGCGCTGCGTTCGGGACGCAGAGGTCGCAGGTTCAAATCCTGTCTCCCCGATTCAGACAAACGGTTCAAAAGCACAAGAGGTTCTTGGATTGTATTACGTGTATATACTCAAAAGCCTTAAGAATCAGAAATTATACGTCGGGCATACTGATGATTTAGCTCGGAGGTTCAGAGAGCATAATACCAGCCGCGGGGCAAATATACGCGGCAAAACAGCCCCTGGGCATTAGTTTACAGCGAGTCTCATCTGGATAGAGGTTTTGCGATGAAACGCGAAAGATATCTCAAAAGTATCCCAGGCTCACAAGAGAAGAAGAAATTGGCCGGTATTTTGAGCAAGAATCCCATTTGAGGCTGGAGCATCAGTTAGGGAAGGTCGCAAGGTTCACGCAGCAGGCCCCGGCCTGCAAGCGAAATGTTGTCCCCCCGATTTTTTGCCTTTGGCAAAAATCAGAGCAGTTGAGCATTGGAACAGGCGAACAGGTGATTATTTCACTCACTTGCGCCCAATGGCAGCCTGTTCAACGGCTAAAAGGGATTGCTGAATGGGGGTATTTGTGTACTAACCCAGGGGATGGTGTAAAGCTGCCGTCTCGTAAAAAGCCAAAGGTAGAGTGGCTTGAACCTGACAAAGTAAAAGAGTTAGCAAGGGCTATAAAAGGTTCCGCTATGGAAGGACCTGTACGGACTATTCTCGGTCTGGGACTTCGACGAAGTGAGATGGCGAATTTGGAGTGGGCTGACGTAAATTTCGATGCAGGTATTGTCCGAGTACGTGGGACCAAAACGGTAAATGCATATCGCGAGGTACCACTCCCAAAAACGTTAGAGTGTTATTTTAATGGTCTCGAAAGCTCTGAATCTGTTCCTAATGTCTTACTTAATACAGACGGTTTGCCTTGGAATAAGGACAGCTTAAATAGCTCACTACGGCGTTTCGGGTCTGTGAACCACCTTTCGTTTAAATGGAACTTTCAAATATTACGTGCAACATATGGCAGTTTTTTGGTTCAAAAAGGAATTCCAATTAGTCATGTTTCGATGGTTATGGGGCATGCGGATGTTCGTACTACCCAGAATTGGTATATAGGTTTAAACTCCACACATGTATCCCCTCAAATTGCTAAGGTTATTGGGCAGATTCTTTGATAGAAATCTTTTTTGCAGATGTGTTTGAAGATTGTGGCCGTGCCCTTAAGGGGCGGGGTGTTGAATTTGACGTTTTTTTGACTCTTTTTCTTAAGTAAGTGGTGAGTTCATCCTTGGGGAATAACCAAGGTCCTTTTTCATAGGGTTGACATGCTGGTAACCGACCAACACGAGCGTAAGGCAGTGACTGTCTCAGCTTTTATGTTCAAGATATCTGCTAATTCCTGAGCAGTATAGAACTGATCTTTTATGGGGTCATACATTTTATTAACCTTGGTTATGAGCGGTTATACTTTTTTACTGCGAATCATTTTCGCGAAGCCGTACATATTTATACGCCTCGGTTGCCACCAGCGCTACTTTAGGAAGATCTTCGATGTTGAAGCTATTTGTGTACTTCCACTCTTCGCCTTCCTTATAGGCCTTATTGATTGTCACAGAATAAAACTTGACCGTTTCGCCGGTTACTACCTTGGTGTTTGCCCAGATGCTCGCTGAGATCGAACCGCAACTGAATTTCTTTTCTGGCTTGTTCATTGTGCAATCCTCCATCAAAATCTTTGATTATTTACCTTTGAAAATAAGTCAGTCAGAGACAACATGTCTCGCTGAATACACGCTGTTTTCTGCTTCCATCCTACACCTCACTAATTCTTTACAAACCAACTTAAAAACTCTCCTCCTCCATTAGTGGAGAGGGCATAACCCTGTATTCATTTCAGTATCTGAGAGTTTTTTTGCTTTTTTGGAAAAAAGTTTTGCTATGTATGGGCTGTGAAAATTTTTGAGATTATTTTGAATTTTTTGCCAATTATCTGAAATTATTCCTGCTTTGTTTCCTCTTCACTAACGGGGGAGTGAAGAAGTGTAAAATAATGGTAATGATTGATTACCGGAGGTTGCAATGGCATTTAGAATGAACCGTAATGACGGCGAGGTTCTTAGGTCCCTTGCGGAATACAGGGTCTTAACACCAACTCAAACCACAACCTTTTATCAAAAGAGCCGGCAGGTGGTCTGGCGTCGCTTGCATATTCTTGAAACAGAAGGGTTGATACAGACGATTAGGCATGAATTTGGCCGAGGCCGTGGTCGACCTGAAAGTTTATTAGGGCTGACAAAGCATGGAATCGACATCCTCACAGAAAAAAAACTTATTGGTAAAGATATACCATATGAGAACATCCTTGTTGATGGCCCTTTTTGTATTGACCACCAGCTATTAATGAATTGGTTCAGGATTCATCTGAATCAAATCGGGAGGGTGCTTCCCAGAATGAGCGTTGAGTTTTTGGCCTATAACTCCCCGTTTTTGCCCAAAGGCCCCGATGATCGTTTATTCATAACCGATTATTCACCAGTGCCGGATTCTGGCGAACAGGGAGTTAAATTTACACCTGACGGTGTATTCGGCACATGTGATTCAATTGCGAAAAAGACGTGCCTGTTCTTTCTTGAAGTGGATTGCGGCACTGAGACGCTGGCCAGTCCAAAACGCGATATGAGTGATATTCGGCAGAAGATCATTAACTACCAGTGGTATTTTGAAAGCGAGGGCTATAAGCGCTATGAAGAAGTGTTCAAACCTAATTTGCTTGGATTTCGCCTGCTTTTTCTGACAAATACCTATGGCCGGTTGGCAGCATTATGTAAATTAACCCATGAGATGTTTCCCTCAAATTTTGTATGGCTGACGGAATGCAGTCGCTTATTTCCTGAAGGTGTTTCAGCTAAAATCTGGGTAGTAGGCGGCGACCTTTATGGTCCTCAAGGCTCTATTCTTGGCAGTCTTTGCTGCGAGGCACCATTGCCTTAATTATGTATTTCGAAGTTCAGTAGGACACAGCCGTATATCTTTTCAGTCAAACCCTGCGGTAGATCAAGTATGATTTCACGGCTACGGCCGTATCTGCCCTTGGAAAGTACCCGGCTGCGAATCAGTGAGTAGATGTCCAGTTCGGAAACAAGATCGCCAAATGCCCTGCCGGTCAATGGCCTCAAATCAATTCTTTGACAGAATCTATTATAGGCATCATAAGCCTGGCCTGTTCCGATCGAGGTGTTTTTGGTTTTTCTCGTGGCTTCAATAACGCCGGCCATAGCTGCCTGCAATTGCGGTGGGGCTGAACGTACCAGTGTAAGGTAACGATCCTTATCTAATTCCATTGCCGCTTCATCAACCAGCGTAATGGTAATTCTTGTTCCCGCTTTTTCGGCTAAGTAAGCGCTTTTGGCTAACAATGCAATTGCTTTGCGTGCATCTCCGTGTTCACGGCTTGCCATTGCCGCGATTTTTTCGATAACACCGGATTCAATCATCTTTGGGTTAATGGCTTTTTCGACACGGATACGAAGAATATGCTGCAAGTCAATGGCATTGTATGGTTTGAAGATAAGCTCATTTAGTTTCAGGAACGACTTTACCCTTGGGTCAAGATGGTCAGGCCAGTCCAGACGGTTGGAAACAAAGATTAGGATCAGTTTGGCGGAGATTCTCTGGGGAAGCCTTCGTACAAGAAATGTCATGAAGTTGTCTTTATCCCTGCGGACATTATCTACCTCATCAATGAAAAGTATCAGGTAGCCCTTATAATCAGAAAGCTTAGCTTCGATACGTGTCATCATCTCTTCCAGCGAGATACCTTTTTGGTATCTCTTGCTTGCATTGAGCAGGCAGGCCAGATCGTTCAGTGCCCGAAAGCATGGCCTTGGATTGGACAGATCGAGGTGTTCATAGCGGATTGGTATTTTCCTGGCATGGCACATCTCAGACAGCAGATTCAGAAAATAGCTCAGTGTAAGTGTCTTTCCGGTTCCGGTTTTACCCCAGATTGCCATATGACATGGATGGTCATCCCGCAGTATTGCGGCAAAATGACTGCTTAGCTCTTTTATTTCTGTGTCACGGACGTTGGCATTGAAGATTTCTTCAAGCAGCGCCAATTGTTCCGATTTGATCAGCTGCTCATCATCAAGGAAACGTCTGTCCCTGATAATTGTACTGTTGACCATGTGTTGTATCTGGCCGACTATCCTGGTACGAACACCATCCGGTTCCATGCGAAAATCAGCTCCATATGTCTTCACTGGAAGCACAACTATATAAATGTTGCGTTTTTTAGGCTCCAAAGAGGGAGAGTAGTTTTCCTATGGAAAATTAAAAACACTTGTTGCAGGTGTTCGTTTTTTTTGCTTCGATTCTGTAGTTACTGGCCAGTGACATCATCCTGGCAAAGTCCGTTTTACAAGGATTTATAAACGTCGTCTTTATGTAGTAGTAGTAGTAGTAAGTAAAAAGTAATACATACCTTTATTATTATTAACAACCGCTGCAGTGGAAAACTACTCCCACACTGAAGTCATATTTGCCCTGATGCCGGCATGTTTTTCTCGAAAATGGCGGTTTCTAAATTGTCTACTAAATGCTTGAATTGTCGATTAATTCGGGCCGAAGACCGCTGAATTGTCTACTAATTCGGGTTCGGAGGCCGTTAAATTGTCTACTAATTGCTTAAATTGTCTATTAATTCGGGGGTCGAAAACAGCTGAATTGTCTACTAATTAATTTTGAAAATCGCCGTAATCTCTTATGCCGCATAGAATTAAAAGGCGTACACTAATCCGACTATATATAGGATTATGTCTGTAAAGCTCAAATTAAGGGGATGAAGAGGGAAGGTTTTGGTCTTCACGGTGGGCAATGAAGGCGTAGCCAATGATAGATGGTGGCCTTTAACCAATTGAATTTGTCTGGATGCTTTTCAAAAGAACGAGAAAGAGTTTTTTAATGTTACTCTATTTGCTCTGGGTGGTTTTTAAATTCAATAGCTCCTGATACCATGGTTGATAAAAGTAACGCTGCGCTCGCACCTGACTGCTTGTTTTTTTTCCATTGGTTCCTTATTTAACTAATGCTTTCAGGTAGTATTTTTGAGATGTGTTGCTTTCACAGTTGCATGTTTTGGTTTTGTGCTCGATTTCTGTATTGGCGATTTGGTAGTTGGTATTGGAGTCTGATGATAGTGGAATATTGAGAGGTTGGGGTTTTTAGCTTGGTGACAATTATTAATGAAACATCAGGTTCTTTTTGCAGGTTATACATCCAGGGCCATGCGTAATATTGACATAAGAGTTTTCTGTAGAGTTGGTTTCTCAAAATGAAGTCTTATTGAAATGTCTGACTATCGAAGTTGGTTTTTGGTGCGGTGGGTTGTTTACCGAGCACATAAGGCGGCCGCTATGGCGTTTTCTCTGGCGTTAGGATGTGCTCAGGCCCACGTGGTCCTCTTATTGTAGACTTTTTCCGTTACGGATCGGCTTGTGGGTTCTCGGGTTCGCTGTGGCGGCACCCCCGTCTTTCGAACAATCCGTCGAAAGACGGAGGTGTTTAGCGTGCACGCAAACATACAAGCATTACTTGTTCTTCCTGAGCAAGTGCTAAACTTAAAAGTTGTAGTTAAAAAGGATTGGTACATTGAATTGATTGAGCAACAATGGCATGAGGAAATTACTAAAGCCATTTTGAACGTCAAGCGGTGTCGACCACGATGCTCCGCGGAGGCCCACGCAGACCTCTTATCGTAAACTTTTCCCCCTTCGGGGTCGGCCTGATGGCCTAAAAGTTTATCGAGAGGTCTGCTTAAAGGGCCTCCGCTATAGCAGATCATGGTTCATTATAAAATGGATGAACCACCATAAAGAGTGGTTTACCCGGAGTTGTAAAGATGAGACGTGAAGTTGTTTGGACAAATGTTTATAAATTGAGAAAGATTGTGGATTGGATTCGCAGTCAGGGCAGGTTACCTACAGATCAGTTTGGCCAGATTCTTTCTGTTGATGATTTGATGGGATGGTTTGGATTGAATGAGTGTTTAACTATTGATGAGCAGTTGTATATCGAAGGAGAGCTGAAGGGTATGATTGAAGCT
>Ga0307378_10013076_pt1 | contig 10538 bp, 7 predicted proteins | sample UN1MG_FD_202238 | JGI IMG/M metagenome (GOLD analysis project Ga0307378, IMG submission 202238) | Soil microbial communities from Risofladan, Vaasa, Finland - UN-1 | ecosystem: Environmental > Terrestrial > Soil > Coastal area > Acid sulfate soil | place: Finland: Risofladan, Vaasa | collected...
TTCGCCTATGTTGGCATATCCCTTAAAAGAATTAGATTTTCCCCCATATAGTGATGGGGCAGTAGCAATGCTCCTCACTAATGAGGACAATGCTAAGAAGTTTACTGATACGCCTGTTTGGTTAAAGGGATATGCAAGTTGTACTGATGCCTATTATCTTGGACACCGAACCATGACTGATTTAATAGCTTTGGAGCTTGCAGCAAAGGAAGCCTATAAAATGGCGGGAATTAAGGATCCAGTCAAAGATCTAGATGTAGCTGAAATTTTTGAAGCTTTTTCTGTGCATGAACTTATGGCATATGAAGCTTTAGGATTCTGTGAGAAAGGAGAGGGTGGCAAATTTATTGAGACTGGAGAAACACAAATAGATGGATCAATTCCTGTCAATCCCTCCGGAGGAGTATTATCTAGCAACGTTGCAATGGCTAATGGTTTAATTCGTGTTGCAGAGATTGCCTCACAATTAATGGGTAAAGCAGAGAAGAGACAAATAGCGAATGCAAAAACAGGATTAGCTTACGGAATGAATGGGATATGCTCACAAGGGAATTGTGTATTAATATTCGGAGGTGAATAAAAGATGCCAAAAAATAATGTAGCAATTGTAGGAATAGGGCAAACTAAATTTAGAAGTAAAAGAAGAGATGTGAATATTCCTGAAATGATCTATGAGGCAGTTAAAATGGCGCTTGATGATGCTCAAATGGAACCTAAAGACATTGATGCAATTCTCATTGGTAATATGGATCATTTTGAGGGCATTAATTTCTCTGAAATGTGGTGTGGAATTGACGCAGCACCAGGCTATTTAAAACCCGTTGTGAAAATCGCCACAGGAGGAACTACAGGGTCATCTTTAGGTATTTGCGGATATTATAATATAGCTTCTGGAATTTATAAAAAGATTTTAGTTGTGGGATGGGAGAAACTTAATGAAGGAGGAGCAACTACAGGAATTATTACTGCTTTTGATCCCGTATGGGAACGCCCCTCATTAGCAGGAGCTCTGGGACCACTGGCATTAATGGCTAATATTTATGCTGCAAAATATGGAATTACATCTGAACAAGCAGCAAAGGTAACAGTTAAAAATCGAAGTAATGCTGCCAATAATCCGTTCGCACATTTACAAATGCCTAACATTACTTTAGATTATGTAATGAATTCGCAGATGATATCATATCCCTTGAGATTACATGATTGTTGCCCACAAAGCGAAGGAGCTTGTGCTGTTATTTATGCAAATGAAGAAGAAGCAAAAAAAGTTACAGATAATCCAGCGTGGTTTAAAGGTGTCTCAACAGCTCATTATTACACGTTTGGTACAGATGATATCATGTACAACCTTCCAACAGCAACCATAGCATCAAAAAAATTATATAAAAAAGTAGGAATTAAAAATCCCGTTAAAGATCTTGATGTAGCAGAAATATATGAACCAACTTCATGGTCAGAACTGAGTTGGACTGAAGCATTAGGTTTTGTAGAATTGGGTGGTGGTGGAAAATTGTTGGACGAGGGTATTACCCAAATGAGTGGTGAATTACCAGTGAATCCTTCTGGAGGTGTATTAAGTACTAATCCGATTGGTGCAACAGCATTAGTTCGGTTTGCCGAGGCTGCAATACAAGTTATGGGTCGAGGTGGAAAGCGACAAGTACCAGATGTAGAAACTGCATTAGGCATGGGTTTTGGTGGTAGTCTATGGACAGAACTTGCAATATTAGGAAAAGATCCAAATCCCTTGAGGTGATATAGATGGGAAAAAAAGAAAAAGAATTTCAGATTAAATGGAAAACAGATTTGCCTTATAATTATTCTATAGGGAAGTTGGCAGTTAAATATTTTGAGGAACTTAAGGAGAATAAGAGGATTATGGGAAGTAAATGCTCTAAATGTGGTAAAGTGCATATGCCACCTAGAGCTGTTTGTGCAGATTGCTTAGTAGAGATGAAGCTTGATGATTTGGTTGAACTATCTCCAAGAGGTACATTGGAGGGGTTTACAGTTGTAAATTATCCATTTATCGACCCAACTACAGGAGGAATGCGTCCATTTCCTTACGGTTATGGAATATTTAAGTTAGATGGTGCTGACACTTATATGATGCACTTTGTTGATGAAACTGATCATACTAAATTCAAAATAGGACAACGTGTAGAAGCTGTCTTTAAAGAGAAAAGAGAAGGAAATATTGGAGATATTCCCTATTTTAGAATTATTAAAGAGGAATCGGAGGGATAAAAAATGAGTGAAGATAAAGAGAAGAAAATATTTAGAGGCAGGATTAAAGTTCCATACAAACATACTGCTGGAGCATATGTTGAAAGATTCATTACTGAAATAGGAACAAATCATAAAATCATGGGTGTTAAATGTCCAAAATGTAGTAAGATATTTGTACCTCCCAAAATGATATGCTTTGAATGCTTTGAGAAGATGGAAGAATGGGTAGTACTTGGAAACCAAGGAACTGTTAAAGGTTTCACCGTTATTTCACATTCAACTCCAGTTTTACCATTAAAACCTCCTTTTGCATATGGGATAATTACACTTGATGGCGCGAGTACTGATTTTGTACATATTATAAATGAGAGTGACCCAAAAAAGTTAAAAGTTGGGATGCGAGTCGAAGCTGTCTTTAAAGAGAAACCAAGGAAAAGAATATTGGATATCGAATATTTTAAACCAATTTGAAATCAAAAAGATAAATTTTTTCTTTTTTCATTTATTTGCTCATAATTTACAATAGGTAGGTTTAAGACAACAATAAGGAAAATTAAAATAATTTATATATTATTAGCTATTTTATACGCTCTATGGATTGCTTCTAGGACTGTTTCTGGTTTTCTTGCATCTCCTATTTTTTCAACTTTAATATTTTCAATTTGCTTAATTTCTTTATAAAGTGCGTTATTAGGTTCTACACCAGTAGCATAATATACAATATCAACATTATTTATAATTTGTTCATTATCAGCAGTATCAAGATAGCTTACGTAGTTTTCTCCAATTTCTTTTACCCTAACACTAGTATAAAATTTAATCCCTAGAGCATCACACTTATCAAGAAGCACCCATTTAGTTGTTTTTCCTAAAGCTGAGCCTAACTTTGGTAATTGTTCTAATACAGTCACCTTATTTCTTCCTTTATGTAACATATCTAATGCTATATCTAGTTCTAGAGCTTTGTAGGATGTAAGAAAATCAAACGCTTCAAGACTTAAAGAACCAAATTTAGCTAGATAAATAGCTAGCTCGATTCCTGTAGCACCTCCACCAATAATTACATTATTTTTGCCAACTGGAGCATCTCCACTAAATACATCATTAGCCCAAAAAACATTATCTTTCTCTATACCAGGAATAGGTGGTCTTATTGGTTTTGAGCCAGTAGCTAATAAAACTATATCTGGATTGAGGTGTTTAATAGTTTCAATTGTAACTTCTTGGTCGAGATGTAATTGGATTCCATATTTATAAAGCCAATAAGAATAGTTATCAATCATCCTCTTGAACTCATTTCTTCCAGGAGGTATCCAAATTATATTTAATAATCCACCTATTTTGTCATCTTTTTCAAATATATGAACTTCATGACCTCTCATTCCAGCAACCCTCGCAGCTTCTAATCCTCCAGGACCAGTACCAATAATCATTATTTTCTTTTTTTCTTTAAGTGGTTTTATTTCAGTTTTAGCTTCATTTCCAGCTCGAGCGTTTCTTAAACACGATATAGGAACCATTTTAAAAATAGCATCAAAACACCCTTGATTACATCCAATGCATGCCATGATGTCTCGCAAATCTCCTCTTTCTGCTTTTAATGGTAAATAGGGATCAGCCACCAATGATCTACCCATACAGATGGCATCTGCTTTTCCAGCCATTAATACTTGTTCGGCTAATTCAGGATTATTGATTCTATTGGAAGCAAAAACCGGAATAGATACCCGATTCCTAACATTTTCTGCTAAATAGGTGTAACATCCTTCTGGAACATCCATAGTTGTTTGTGGGGTTTTAGTTTCATGCCAACCTCCAGTAACGTTGAAATAATCTAAATGTTTACCTAAATTTTCAGCTATAATGGCTTTTTCTTTATAAGTATTACTTTCTGGAACAAAATCATCTCCTGATATTCGGTATCCAATGGGAAAATTATTCACACTTGACCTCATCAATTTAAGAGTTTCAATAGGAAATCTTAAACGATTTTCAAGGCTTCCACCATATTCATCAGTTCGTATATTCGTTTTTGGAGATGTAAATTGACTAAACAAATAACCCGCATTAGCACATATTTCTACTGCATCAAATCCTGCTTTCTTTGCTCGGATAGCAGCATTAGCAAAAGCTTGTTGCTCTGTCTTAATGTCTTCAAGAGTCATCTCTCTAGGGGTTGTTTTACTGAAATTACTATATACGGCAGAAGGGCCAATGGGTGCCTTACCAATTATTTGTGGAAATGTATACGCTCCACTATGGTATAATTGGCAGACAACCTTTACATCATCTCTAGCTTTATGTACCGCTTCTGCAAATTCTGTTAATTTTGGGAGGTAATCATCATTCTCAATTGAAATCATCATAGGAACACCTTTAGCGTAGAGATCTATATAACATCCCCCTACAATTAGCATTCCAGCTCCACCCTTTGCTCTTTCAACATAAAAATCTATTAACCTATTTGTTACAAAACCATTATTCGCAAGATTGAGATTTAAAGCGGGCATGACGATACGATTGGAGATTGTCATATTCCTAATTTTAAATGGCGTAAACAATTTAAAGAACTTCAATTTTAATCCTCAACTTAATATAATTTTTAAGTAAAAAAAAGTGGTAATTTATTAAAATTTAATTAGAATAAGAAAAAGGGAATTTCTTTAATATACGATTTAGTAAAGATTTTTTATAGTTTAAATTATTTAACAAAAGCTATTGGCACTTTTTTGTATAAAGAGTGAAATAAATAGTTTTTTTATCCAAATAAAATTATATTACTCAAAAATTAAATTTTTGAAGAGAATTAAAATGAATGAAAATGCTGTATTGATAGAGGAAAACGAGGATAAAAGTATCATAACTATTAAAATGAATCGTATAGAAAAAAAAAATGCCATGAATTATGATTTAATGGTCGGACTTCAAAAAGCAATCGATCAAGTTGAAAGAACAAACGCTAGAGTTGTAATTATTACCGGAGGCGATGATTTTTTTAGTTCAGGTATAGATTTAAACTTTTTAACTGGTCAGGAAAAAGATCCTGAAGGGGTTATTCCTGACCTCCGAATTCCAAGAAATTTTAGATATTTTGCAAACACTTGGATTCACCCGATTTTTACAAAAATTGAGAAAATGGAAAAACCAGTAATAGCTAAAATAAATGGTTATTGTTATGGTATGGCATTTGAATTAGCTTTAGCGTGTGACTTTCGTTTTTGTACCGAAACAGCTGAATTCCATATGCTAGAAACTAAAATCGGTATGACACCTGACGTAGGTGGAACTTATCGATTAACTCGTTTGGTTGGAATCCCAAATACAAAAGATATTATATTAACTGGACGTAAATTTGATGGAAGTGAAGCTTATAGACTAGGCGTTGTCAATCGGGCTGTAAAAACCCATGGGGAACTAGATTCAATTATAAAAAAGTATACAGATGAACTTATTGATTCTGCACCACTAGCAGTAGGACTTGGTAAAAAATTAATAGATGATTGTTATGGAAAAGACACTGCTTTTGGTTTAGAACTTGAAACACTAGTAAGTTCTCAATTACTTCAAACAAAAGATGCTATAACGGGAGCTCAAGCTCGTCTTCAAAAAACAAAACCAAAATGGCGATGGAAATAAAATTCTTTTTTATCAATATTTTTTAATTTATTTTCTTATTCAAAATTTTTTTTAAAACAGCTTGATATTAATTTCTTCTAATAATTTACCTTTTTCTCCCTAAATTCTATTGGTTTAAATTTATTTCTAGAGAATTTTATTATGAAAGAAAAAATTCCATTTAATTTTGTATTGGGTGATTAGATTCCCTAAACAGAGATATTTTGGAGAAATTTATGAGGCAACAAATACTACAAATGGTAAAGTTTATGTTGGGCAAACAAGAAGGGATAGATGGGGAGAAAATAAAAATCCGACAAATGAACGGTGGAAAGAACATTTAAAGGAAGCTGAGAGATATGGAAAAGATCCAAACACAGATCAAAATAGTGGTTCCAGATATTTAAACCATGCAATTCAAAAATATGGTCAGGATGTATGGGAAGTTAAAAGAATAGACAAAGCTTATAGCTTATCTGAACTGAATGAGAAAGAAGACTATTGGATTAAGAAATATGATTCCACTAATCCCGAAAAGGGGTATAATTTAAGAGAAGGTGGAGATGGGAGTCTAGTAAATCCTGAATCAATCGAAAAGCTTCGTGAAGCAAATAAAAGACAATTTTCTGATCCTCAAAATGTAAAAAATCATAGTGAATTAACGAAAGAAATGTGGAGGCAGCAAGAATATCGTGATTTACAAGAAAAAGCTAGAAATACACCTGAATTTAAAGAAAAAATGAGGAAAGCTCGAGAAAAGGATTGGAACAATCCTGAATATAGAAATAATATGGAAAGGATAATGAAAAGCAATGATTACATAAATAAACAAAGAGAATCTCAAGAAAAAAGATGGAATAAACTTGAAGCAAAAAAAGCCCAAAGTAAAAGGGCAGAAAATCAATGGAATAACCCAGAGATAAAAGAAAAACATCTTAAAACTAGATCAGATCCTGAGTATAAGAAAATGCAAAGTGAGGCAATGAAGGGAAAGAGAAATGCCTATAAAGAAATAGAAAATAAGAAGGAGTTCTTAAATGATATAAAAAACAAGATGCCTGTCAAAGAATTGACTGAAAAATATGCTATATCTTATCCAACAGTTAATGAAAGAATAAAAGAATATCTGGGAGATTATGGAGTTAGGAATTCTACAGGAGCAAGAGAATATTTAAAAGATAAAGAAATAGAAGATGTCTTAAAAGATATTGATAAACGAAATGCCGAGAAACTGGATGAGAACCAAACGTCAGAGATGACACCTGAAGACCCAGAAGAACAGTTAAAAAGAGAACAGGATGAAGAAGAGGAAAAACCTAAGGAATCACCAGAAAATGATGATAAGAAGTCAATTAAGGAAGTGCCTGAAAATGACACTGAAGAGAAAGCTGAAAAAAGTACAGACGAAGATAACGAAGTAAAAAAGGAAAAATGGTTAGAGGAAAAGGGTGAAGAATCTCAAGTTTCTTCTGAAGTGAAAAAAACTGAAAGGGCAGGAGATGAACTTTCTGATGGCTCAGAGAGGGATATGGAGGGTTATACAGATATGACTGATGTTATGGGTCCCGTACCTATTCAAGAGGATAATACTCCTCCTTGGATAGAGGATGGGACAATAAAAGAATCTGAAGAGACCCTAAGAAATCCATATGTAGAAGACAGTCCGACAGAAGACGTAAAGGATTATGATGGTATTGATAACTATTCTAGTGAAGATTCTACTGATTATGAGGGGATTGACGAGTTTTCTGATGGTGGTAATAGCGAATTTGAAGGTTTAGGGGAGGATTCCGTTGAGGAGGGAAATGATTTCGATGGAATCGATGAACCTCCAAGTGAGGGAGGTAAGGATTATGATAAAGTAGATGAGGATTATAGTGGAGGTGGGGAGAGTGGAGGAAGAGCATAATATAATGTTTTGGCAAACTCGCATAAGAATAACACAAGCCCCTGAGCTATTCGAACCTCAAAATATACCAGAATCGGCAGTTCCTTTTTATCAAAAGCATGATGATATCAGGTCTTTCCTATATGATCCGTTTGGAAGCAATCCTCCCGGAGCTTATGGTCTTGAATTAACTGCAAATGATAACATAGAGGTTGTGTTTTTCACTACAGAACCATCACAATTAGTTGCGCTTAGATCTGGTCATGCTTGGCTTTCGAATTTAAGGTTCAAATTTATAGGATTAGATGGGATTGTTGAAGCGAAGCCAATCGAAAACCATAGTCAAGAAATATCTAAAGAGAACCAATTTATTGAGATAGTTCTTCCAATGGGTTATATTAAGAACAAAATTAATATAATTGAACGGTTTATTAGTGCTTTTTATCATAAAACCGCCCACACTACTCAATTAATTATTTTATGGCAGAGAGAACCTCGTTCCGAAATGTCTCAAGAGCAATCTAATTTATTTAATATTAGGGTGTTTATAAAGTACGATTTGAACTATTCCAATGTAGAAGAGAGAGTAAAACTTGAAGGGGAAATACAGTTTTTATCCATGGATATCGAAAATCAAATGGGTGATCGTGCGAGGGTTTTCAATCCTTCAGGTTTATCAAATTTAGATTTATTGAATGGGAATGTGTTTAATGATGGTAGTGAGACTTTGAGGAATTTTATACAAGAGGATGTGAATTTTGATTTTCCAGAAAATCTCCCCTTACCGCGGCTTCCAATTTTGAAAAATGAAAATGTCAGATATATTGATATCCACGAAGAGTTTAAGAAAAAAGCAATAACAGTTGGTCATCATATTAAAAATGGTGTGATAACCAAGCATGAGACGTTTGTTCCTATCAATAAACTTCCTCAAGATTTAGCTATTTTTGGGAAATCTGGAAGCGGTAAAACCTATTTTCTTGCTCGATTTATACAAGAACTTACTCTAAAATCGAAAAATGTGGGCATTTTAGTGCTGAATGTGGCGAAAGAGTCTCAAGAGATTTTTTATCATAATTTCAAGAAAGTAAAATATTCTGATATGGATTTCCACATTCCTTATTTTATAAAAGCTGAAAGAGAAACTCTTAAGAAGCGACTTCAAGAGACTGCTACTTATATTTGCGCTTCGTTAGGCTTGAAAAATGTTTTTGAAAAGATTATTTACCGCACTGAAGTAGGTTTTTTAGAATTAAAAAGTGAATTGCCTGAATACTTTATTGGTTTACTACGAGGTGTAGAAATTTATATAAGAAATAATCCATATGGTCCAGAGGAACAAGCTAACTTATTACAAGTATTTAGAAATCGTATGAATGTTTTTGATGAGGATAAAGTGCAAAATGTATTAAAAATAACTGAGGAGCTACCCAAATGGGTGAGTAATTGGTTAAGTGGTGAAAATATATTCCTCGACTTGTCAATGAGTAGTAAATTTGTAAAAATGCTGATTGTGAATGCGATATTTCAGCTGGTAAGAACAGTTACAAAAGACAGTGAGACTGAGGAGTTAAAATATCTCATTGTTATTGATGAAGCTCATGCCATTTTAGAGAAGCCTATCACTACTAACAGCGATGATGCTGACTTTATCATGAAGGAACAGATGGCAAAGATATTTTCTGAATTATTGAAAGAATATCGAAGCCGAGGGGTGGGTTTTGTTATTGTAGATCAATCTCCTGATAATTTATTTAAGGATGTTGCCTCTCAGCCAAGTATAAAAGTAATTTTTAGGCAGGATTTTCCTAACAATACATTATTTTCGGAAGACCCAAACGAACGCCAAATGTTAACTCAATTAGAAAATAGGTTAGCATTAGCGATTAATGGGGCAACGGGGGAAAAATATCTGATTAAAACATTGGATTATAAATTAATGCTATAAATATGTTATCTATAATGATATAATACTCTATTTTAATAATCATTATAATATTATTATGCATAAAAATAAATATTACAAATTTGTAATATATTATTAAAAATTAATTTTCGTATGTTTAATTTTAATATTAAGGAGAAATCGGATCAATCACGAACCGGAATCCTTAAATTGGGATTAAACGATTTTAAAACTCCGTTTTATGGATTGATTCATACCGACACTAAGAGATTAATACGTGGAAGTAATTTAATAAAAACTGATTTACCGCCTATCAATTTTAATGAAATAGTAATCGATCATAAGGGAGATATAAAAAAATCTTTCCAGATATTTTCTTCAAGAATTAATAACAATTATAAATCTGGAGTTCCAAATATATGTCAATTTCGCTCTTCAAAGAATACTTATATTTCTAAAGACGAGCTTCAAGAAATAGTAAGAATTCAATCAGATTCTGAAAAACTCTCAGTTATAACAATACCCGACCCACAAATAAATAATTTTGATAATAGTTGGGAGAAATCAATGAATTTTGCTTTAGAATTAGCTAATGATAGTTATGAAACTGGATTAACTTATACATTTATGCCAACAATATCATTAGATCAACGAATTGAGTTAATTGAAAAAAAAATTCAATGGTTAATAAAAAAAGATGTTAATGCAGTTGGATTAAGAGCAACAGGACAATTCTCACCTAGATTAATAAAAGCCACAAGTATAATAAAAGAAAAAAAAGAATCTATATGGATTCATCTATTTGATATTAAAAAGAAATATCTAGAATTATCTCAAGTTCATTTAGTACCTTTACTAACAGTAGATACAATAACAACTAAAAAAGGTTACCCTCGAACT
>Ga0307378_10013080_pt1 | contig 10536 bp, 8 predicted proteins | sample UN1MG_FD_202238 | JGI IMG/M metagenome (GOLD analysis project Ga0307378, IMG submission 202238) | Soil microbial communities from Risofladan, Vaasa, Finland - UN-1 | ecosystem: Environmental > Terrestrial > Soil > Coastal area > Acid sulfate soil | place: Finland: Risofladan, Vaasa | collected...
AGGCTGGTGGACTCCTCCTCCATCATCAAACACGCCCGCAAGATCAAGACCCCCTTCGAGCTGGAGTTGATGAGGAAGGGGGGCGAGATCAGCAGGCAGGTCTTCGAGGAGGCCAGGGGCTTCATCAGGGAGGGGATAACCGAGATAGAGGTGGGCGGTTTGATGGACCTCACGGGCAAGAGGTACGGCCACGAGGGGTTGACCAGGGTGAGGTCCATGAACTACGAGGCGTATACCTGGCACGTACTCAGCGGCCCGACGGGGGGCATCGTCAGCCAGTCGGACTCGCCCATGGGTGGGCTGGGGGTCTCGCCCGCCTTTCCCGTGGGCGGGAGTCTGAAGACCCTGGAGGCCCACGAACCGATCCTGGTCGACTTCCTCTGCGTCTATCACGGCTACATGGTGGACACCACACGCATGTTCTCCCTGGGGAAGATGGAAGACAAGTGGATCGCCGCCTACGATGCCATGCGTCGGGTTCACGAAACCGTTCTGAAGGATACCAGGCCCGGAGCCAACTGCCAGGAGTTGTTCGAGAACAGCGTGCGCCTGGCTCACGAACTGGGTTACGGGGATTCCTATCTGGGGCCGCCGGGTTTGCAGACGAACTTCGTGGCCCACGGCATCGGCCTGGAGCTGGGGGAGTTCCCCTATCTGGCCGAGGGGCACGACTACCCCCTGGAGCAGGGGATGGTCTTCTCCCTGGAGCCCAAGGTGGTCTTCCCCGGGGAGGGTGCCGCGGGTCTGGAGAATACCGTGGTGGTGACGGAGGATGGGTACGAGGTCCTAACTCCTGTGAACGAGGAGATCTTCGAGGTGTGAGCACTAGCCGAGCTACTGGCCTGGCGAAGCTGACTACAGGCATGGTGGCTGTTGCCCTTGACATTGCTGGCCGATGCAGGTATGGTGAGACTATGGGAGCGAGATTCGACCTGAGAAAATGGTTGGTCATTCCCCTCTGGGTTGTTGTCCTGGGGGTTCTCCTGGCAGCTCCGCTGTCGGTGGGTGCGTCGCCCAGGACACAGGGGACGACACACGTGGTACAACGGGGGGAGCACCTCACCGCCATCGCGAATCGGTACGGGACCACACCTCAAGCCATCGCCAGCGCCAACAACCTGGTGAACATGAACCTGCTCTACGTGGGCCAGCGCTTGACCATACCAGGAGGCAGTTCGGCGCCCGCGCAGGGCAACACCTACTACGTGGTCAACAGGGGCGACACGCTGACCGCCATCGCTGCCCGCTACGGCACCACGACTCAGGCCCTGGTGCAGGCCAACGGCCTGGCCAGCGCCAACTTCATCTACGTGGGGCAGCGGTTGCTGATCCCCGGCGGCGGCACGGCACCAGCGCCCTCCACCCCGTCCGGTACCACCGGCTACTACACCGTGCAGGCGGGTGACACGGTGAGCTCCATCGCCGTCCGCAACGGCACTACGGCCTGGGCCATCGTGCAGGCCAACCACCTGGCCAACGCCAACTTCATCTACGTGGGGCAGAGGCTGGTCATCCCCGGGGGGAGCGCGCCCGCTCCCGCCCCTGCGCCGCAGCCCAGCAGCAACAAGCGCATCGTCATCGACCTCTCCGAGCAGCACATGTACGTCTACCAGGACGGAGGGCTGCTCTACTCCTGGGTCACCTCCACCGGGATGCCTGGGGCGGCGACCATCCCAGGAAACTTCAAAGTGCTGACCAAGCTTCCCAATGCGTATGCCTACACCTGGGGCCTGCAAATGCCCTACTGGCTGGGGATCTACTGGGCGGGGAGCCTCCAGAACGGCATCCATGCCCTGCCCATCATGGCTGACGGGCGCATCCTCTGGGATGGGTACCTGGGCCAGCCGGTGTCGTACGGGTGCGTCATTCTCAGCACGGAGAACGCCCAGACGCTGTACAATTGGGCCGAGGTGGGGACGCCGGTTGATATCCAGTACTAGGAGTCTGTCGGCGGCCGGCCACCTGCAACTGCCCCTCCAGGACCACGATCAACGATTGGCCTCTCTCAATCTGGCGGAGATGGCCACCAAACGTATCTCATCGCGGTGGCCCCTCACAGGCGAGGAAGAGCGTGCGATGCTCATGACCATCGCCGACAAGGCTGTGGCCAAAGCCCTGCTCAACTGACACCTGGTCTCCTTGAGATAACCGACTCAAACACTAGGCCCCGTCCCGTATCGAGAGCCTGGCAGAGGAGTACAAGCCTCGCGCCCTCGGGGAGCTGGAGCAGGCCGGGGTTCGCAGAGAGGCGCAGGACCGCCTTCGGGAGTTGGTCGAGTTCTTGACGCTTCGAAGCTACTGACATCCCCTCTACGCTTCGATAGTTCATACTCCTCTCTCGCGACACTGCTCGAATACCCTCTGGGGGAATGCGCACTCTCTCTGCTGTGGCTCGGCATACGCACCCTGCGTCGCACGGTCGGCCTCTCTGACGCTGGCGCTATTCAGTTGACTCTCCCGAGTATTCGTGGTACAATGCCGGCTGAGTCGGCACTACCTGCAATCGGGGACTGGCGCTGTGTCTATCATTGATCCATTTGCACCCGCCGCCTTCACTGCTGGCGTTCTGTCCAACATAGCCGCTGTCATCCTCCAGCATCACGCGGCGGCCCTCGAAAGTACCTGGTGGGGCGGTTTTCTGAAGAAGGCTGGGCTCATAGAGCCTGACCTCAGTGAGCACTGTCTCGCCAGGCTGCAGGATGCGGTGGCTCTCTACGCCAAAGAGCGTCCTGACCATCAGATCGTCGGCGTGAAGACCTTCTTTGGGGATCCGGTGGTTGCCAATCAACTTGCGGATTGCATCTTCAATCGCACACCGATAGACCCTCTTAGACTGAGCAGCGACCTTGAAAGACATCTGGGTACGGAGGGGATTGCCAGGGTGCGGATGAGTCAGCTGGGACTGCAAGCGGGCACAGTGGTCCGCGATTTCCTGGACTGCTGGCGCAGAGTGTGGCTTAAGGATCTGAGCCCTGGCCAGGTGGCCATCCTGCTGGAGATCATCGATCTGAGGTCCTTGATAGAGTCCCAGGTGCCGCGCGAGAAGGTTGTGAAGCATTTGAACGCGATCATCGCTGACAATACCTACGCGCGCTGGAGCGACGACAAGTACATCGACGAGAAAGCTAGGCCGTTGCCGATGAACGTGTCCTTTCATGATCCCAAGTCTATGATCAGGGTTCAGGAGTCGCCTAAGGAGGATCTGATCGAGGCCTTGGAGCGGGAGGACAGCGGGAGGCTGGTTATCTTGGGTGATCCAGGCGCGGGCAAGACCACCGCGCTCGAGCGGCTGGTGTGGGTCACGGCCGCGAGGTCCCTGGAGGATCTCGACGAGCTCGTTGTCCCTGTCTTCGTGCTTCTCAGCCGGTACTGTGGTGAAACGAACCTGTTGCCCTTGCTGAGAGCCATGATCAACCGCCACAACGAACTGAACCTGTCGGAGAAAGAGACAGAGGATCTGCTGAGGGACATGCCCTGCTTGATACTGCTCGATGGCCTCAATGAGATGGGAAGGCATCGAAAGGAAGGGGTGAAGGCGGTGGCTAATCTGATGGATACTTACCCTCACCATCGGTACTGCCTCACGTGTCGGACGGACGACTACAGAGACTACCGGGCAGAGCTGGACCAAGTGGCGGAGTTCCTGATACAGGAGTTAGAGGCTGAGGACGTGATGACCTACTTGGCCGCACATCTCGACAAGAACAAAGGATCATCCTTGTACCGGAAGATAGGCACCGACGATCGCCTACGCAGTATGAGCCGGATACCGCTGCTGCTACTCATGATCAAGGAAGCTGGTCCATCCGGGGAGTTGCCCAAGGATCGAGCAGACCTGGTCGAGAGGTTTGTGAGAAGTGAGCGGTTTCTGGGGCGTATCAAGCACAGCGCCATCAGAAGCAAGGTGCGGCCGAGCCTGGAAGCTTTGTGCTGGCGGATGCAGGAGGAGCAGATTCTGGAGTATGGGGTTGACCCTGCACTGGGGCTCTTCAAGCAGTGCCGTGGGGAACGAGACTACTCCCCGGAGGCGATGCTCGACGAGCTGAAGAAGAGCAGGGTCCTGGTATCCGTGGGGGACGACAATGTCAGGATGCTGCACCAGATGCTGCAGGACTACTTCGCGGCTCAGGCGCTGGGACGCAGGCCTGAGGCTGAAGAACTGGTCTTCGGTCTGGCCAGGGATCGATGGTGGCGCGAGACAGTCGTGCTATACCTGTGGGCGCGAAAAGACCAGGAACTCGCACAGAAGCTAATGGAAGATTCGATGGCGGATCTGACCTTCCGCATCACCGTTGGCGATATCATGGGACGGATGGGGGACCGCCGCTTTCGGGGCCCCCACCTGGAGACGGATTTGGTGGAGGTGCCAGCGGGTGAGTTCATTATGGGAAGCTCTCCGGAGACGGTGGGGAAGTGGAAGAGGGAGACTGGCGAGGCCTGGTACGACGCCGAGCCGTGTGAGGAGAGGATCTTCGTCGACTCGTTCCTCATCGCCAGGTATCCCGTCACCAATGCCCAGTACGAGAGATTCATGAGAGCTGGAGGTTATGACGAGGAACGTTACTGGACCAAGGCCGGGTGGGACTACCGTCAGGGACAACCCAGTGCCTTCGACATAGCGCTGGTTCGTAAGTCGCGTGACCGCCCCGAATTCTGGGAGGATGTTTCGGACCAGCCGAACCATCCTGTGGTGTGGGTCACCTGGTACGAGGCGGGAGCGTACTGTGCGTGGCTGAGCGAGGCGACGGGCAAGAATTACCGCTTGCCCACGGAGGCCCAGTGGGAGAAGGCGGCTCGTGGCACTCAGGATAGGCGCGAATGGCCCTGGGGGGACCGGTTCGATCCCGACAAGGCCAACACGGCGGAGGGGCGGACGCGCGGAACCACGCCTGTGGGGGTCTACCACCACGGAGCCAGCCCGTATGGAGCACTGGACATGGTAGGAAACGTCTCAGAGTGGACGAGGAGTCTGTACAAACCGTACCCGTACGATGCGCACGACGGTCGTAACCATCTCGAGGGAGGGGGGCATCGGGTCTTGCGCGGCGGATCCTTCCATGACTACGAATACCAAGCTCGCCTGGCGTTTCGCGACTCGGCCGTCCCCGACCTGTTCCTCAGCGGCGTAGGCTTTCGAGTCGTAGTGTTGCCCCCAGGCCCCGCGCGAGGTGTCTAGTACCCAGGGTTTCGGTCGCGCGGCACGCAGCTTGGACGGTGACTCAAGGACACGATCACGAGCCGGGGGAGGAAGACGTGGACACCCAGTTTGTGCTAGGCTTGATTGGCGGTGGTATCTTGGTCGCCCTCGGCGCTGTCTTGACGCACTTCCTGACAGGACGCAGAGAAAGCAAGCGTCTGGAGTTTGAGAAAGCTCAGGAGTCCGATCGCGTCAGGCTCGAGCAGTATAGGATTGCCCTGGAGTACCACGATACCCCGGTGAGCCTCCGAGACTTCGACATGAGTGGTCAGAACCTGAGGGGGATAGGCCTCTCCCATGCCGACCTCCAGGGAGCGAATCTTAAGGGCGCGGACCTCCGAGCCGCCAACCTTGAGTACGCCGACCTGAGGGACGCCAAGGTGGACCAGACCACTCAGATTGATGACAAGTGGCGGCTAGTCTGGGAAATCGTCAATAGCGGTGCCCCCGGACGCGACCTGCGCCAGGCAGACCTGAGCATGGCGAACCTCCGCGGAGCTACTCTCAAGAAGGCTGATCTCGAGGCTGGCAACCTCCGTAATGCTCTTCTGGAGGGGGCCGACCTCGAAACCGCGAACCTGGGAAGCGCCCACCTGGGAGGAGCTAAGCTTCAGGGGGCCAACCTGGAGCGCTCGACGGCACAAGGCGCCACGATGCGCGATGCCAACCTCCAGGGAGCCACCTTGAGGGGTTCCAGGCTCGAAGGGGTCGACCTGGAACGGGCCGACCTGTACATGGCCGACCTGGAAGGCACGGTGCTGTGTCGGGCCGACCTGGCAAACGCGGGCATGGCAGGAATCAACCTCCAAGACTGCAACTTGAAGGGAGCCAATCTCCAAGGAGCCAGATTGCCGAACGCCAACCTCCGAGGAGCCATGCTGGCGGGCGCGAACCTTCAGAAGGCAGATCTGGAGGGAGCGAACCTTGAAGGCGCCGACCTGAGTGGCGCTCATCTCAGAGACGCGAGTCTGGACGACAAGAGTGTTCTGCCGGACGGTTGGGGGAAGCTCGTGGCCAGCACCCCGAGAGAACTGCACGTGATACAGTAGCGACGCCCTGGGATCACATGTCGATGGCAGAGCCAGCAGAGGGCGGGCGTTCGTCAGCGGGGCGGCGCTGGCCGCCCCGCTCTGGTGAGGGCCTCGCCCCTACGGCCGCGGAGCCCAGAGCACCATCCTGGACTTATCTATCTCCTTGGCCAGCTCCTCAATACGGCCGTGCTTGATCACCGCGGCCATGCAGTGTTTGACACAGGCCGGCTCCAGCCCTTCTTTGGTCCGCCGGGCGCAGAGCATACACAGCTCGGTGGGGAAGGGGATGTAGGCCAGGTAGGCCTTGTCCTTGGGCAGCGGCTCCACGACCTCGATAACCTTGATCCCCGCCATCCCGGCTTCCCAGCCATACTCCTGAGAGCAGGCCACCTCGCAGGTGTGGCAACCGGTGCAGTACTCGTAGTCGATCAGCAGGCCGTGCTCCGGCTTCCTGTCACTCATCCTCGTCCTCCCCTCCACCGACCTTGTAGACCTGGCACAGCATGTGCTTCAAGGGAGTCCCCAGACCGTCCTTGCCCTGGTAACCCATGGGGAACAACTGGTTGACGTTGGATCTCCACGTGCCGAAGAGATGCGGTTTCTCGCCTTTCTCCTCGGGGAACCACCAGCCGTGGGTGGCCATGACCATCCAGCGGGGCACCACCCTGGTCACCTTGGCCTTGTATTTACACTTCCCCAGCCAGTTCTCGATCCTCACCCATTCGCCATCGCCGATGTCCCGCTCCTTGGCGGTGTCGGGGTGGATCTCCACCACGGGGTCGGGGTCCAGCGCCCTCAGCCAGGGGATGTTGCGGTGCTCCGAGTGGAAGTACACCGCGGATCTCCTCCCCGTGGAGAGGATCAGGGGGTACTTCTCCAGCTTGTCCGGCAGGGTCACCGGGGTGAAGGGCGGCTCCTCGTAATGGGCCACCGGCTCCAGGCCCCAGTCCTCCCTCCGGGTGGAGTAGATCTCCATCTTGCCCGACGGGGTATTGAACCCGGGCTTCCCGTCCTGGCGGAGCAACCCCTTCTCGTACCTGCGGTAGGGGGCGCTGGAGCTGCCCTCCTCCGGGAAGACCCAGCCCTTCTCCTGCAACTCCTTGAAGGTCATACCTGAGGGGCCGAGGATCTCATCGAAGAGGTCGTGCACCGTCTCCCACCGGAAGTCTGGGTCGAACCTCCTGGCCAGGTCGAAGTTGATCTCGATGTCCGGCCTGCACTCGCCCACTTTCAACACCTTGTTCACCGTTTGCAGAGGTACCCACCAGCTTCTCACGCTGTCCTTCTCCAGGAAGGTTGCGGCCGGGAGAACGACGTCGGCGATCTGGGTGGTGGGTGTCATGAACAGGTCCACGGCGGCGATGAAGTCCAGCTTCTCCAGGGCCTCGAGCCACCTCCTGGGATCGAGGCCGATGCCGGGAAGGATGTTGCAGGCCTGGATCCACATACCCTTGACGGGGTAGGGATCCTCGCTGAAGATCTGCTCCAGGACCAGGTCCGTCTGGGCGCGCCAGATGAAGGACTGCAGGGGGCCGTACCTGTCCGCCCCAATCCTCCGGCTGGCGGCCTCGGCATCATCGAGCTTGATGATGGCCTCGCCGCCAGGGAGGGCATAGGCGACCACGTCGAAGGCGTGCCGGGAGATGACGTTGCCGCCGGGCACGTCCAGGTTCCCGGTGAGGCACCACAGGTTGGCGATGGCCTGGGTGGTGGGGGTGATGGCGGGCGTCATGTCGATGGGTACGCCCCAGTGGATGGCCGCCGGCTTGCTCCTGGCGTACATCCGGGCCGCCTCCGCGATGTCCTCTTGCGGAACCCAGGTGATCTCCGAGACGCGGTCCAGGGGGTACTGGTCCACCTCGTCGCGGAATTGATCCCACACCGTCCAGCAGGAGACCTCTTTCCCGTCCGCAAGGGTGACGTCGTACGTGCCCCGGGGAGCTGGTATGGCCTCGGGTGGCTTGTACTCCACGTGGGTCGAATCCCAGACCACGGGCACCTGTTTAGCCGACTCCCAGGCCACGAAGTTGCTCTCTGACTCGCCCTTGACGATATCGCTGGCGCGGAGCAGCTTGCCCGTGTCCTTGCGGACGAGGAAGGGGGCGTTGGTCCATCTCTCCACCCACTCGTGGTCGTATAACCCCTCGTCCAGAATGACCTTCAGAAAGCCCATGGCCAGCGCCCCATCGGTGCCCGGCCGGAGCTGGAGCCACTTCTTGGCTCTAGAGGCGAACCAGGACAACCGGGGGTCGATGGCGATGATCTTGGTGCCCCGCTTCATGAGGTCGATGATCCAGTGACCGAAGACGTTGTCGGGGCAGGTGGCGGGGATGTTGTACCCCCAGATGACGATACACTCGGGGACCTGGTACCTGGGGTCGTCGTACCGCTTCTCGAACCACTGGGAGGCGTCGAGGACGCAGTAGTCGCCCTGCACGGTCTCCACAGCAGCGATCCTGGGGCTGTAGCAGGCGATACCGCTGAGGGCGAACATCACGTTGGGGCTGCCGTAGGCGTAGGCCAGCATACAGATCCAGGGTGGGATATCCCGCCCTGTGCCCATGGCGAAGATCATGCTCTCTGGGCCGTACTCCTCCCTGATCCTGCCCATCTTGTCCTCGATGAGGTCGAAGGCCGCTTCCCAGGAGATCTCCTCCCATTTTCCTTCGCCGCGCTCTCCCACCCGCTTGAGGGGTTTGGTCAGTCGATCCGGGTGGTAGGTGTACTGGGTCATGGCCAGGCATCTGGCGCAGAGGCGTCCCTGGTTCCACGGGTGATCCGGGTCGCCTTCGATCTTGACCAGCTTGCCGTCCTCGATGTGGGCCAGTACGCCGCACCCCCCGTGGCAGCCTGGTCCGGCGGACCAAGCGGAGGTACGTACAATCTCCCGTTTCTTGCGTGCCATTCCCTTCCTCCTCGATGGGGTGCCTCCGGCCCGGCGGGATACCGTGCTCACCGGGAACCAGAAACCCTGCTAAGTCTCTTTACCCGTGATCTCGGTGGCGGCCTTGCTCAGCAGCCAGTCAGCCCAGGCCTCGATGCCCTCACCGGTCTTGCAGGAGACCTCAAAGACCCTGACGTCAGAATTGAGCCCGGTGACCAGCCTGCGGAAGCCCTCCAGGTCGAATTGGACGTAGGGCAGCAGGTCTATCTTGTTGATGACGATGGCGTCTACGGCCGCGAACATGCCGGGGTACTTGTATGGTTTGTCATCGCCTTCGGGGACGCTGGCGATCATCACCTTGAGTGCTTCACCCAGGGCGAAATCGGTGGGGCAGATGAGGTTGCCCACGTTCTCGACGAAGAGCAGATCCAGGTCACCCAGCGGAAGCTGGTCCAGCGCGCCGTGGACCATGTTGGCGTCCAGGTGGCAGGTGCCGCCGGTGTTGATCTGCACCACGGGGATGCCCAGCGCTTCGATGGTGTCGGCATCGACCCTGGAGGCGATGTCTCCCTCGATGACGCCGATGCGGAGCTGCTCTCGGATGGTATTGATAGTCTGCACGATGAGGCTGGTCTTACCTGCCCCTGGCGAGGCCATGACGTTGATGGCCAGAACGCTTTTGCCGGCCAAAACCTCGGCGTTTTCCTCTGCCAGGCGGTCGTTGGCGCTGAGTATGTCCTCCACGACCCTTATCTTCATCGGTGCTACTCCACCTCGATGCTATCCACGTAGAACTCTCGCCCGGCGATGATCTCCACACTCCATTCTCCGCAGTGAGGACAGGCCCACTGCCCTTTGTCCAATGAGAAGTCCTCGTCGCAGGCCCTGCAGTGGAACCGGGCGGGGACTCTTTCGAAGTTCAACAGAGCGCCTTGAGCGGGCGTATCCTTGCTCACGAAGTCGAAGTAGAACTGGATGGAGTCGTCAACGATACCTGACATCTCTCCTATGGTGAGGTTGATGGCCGTGATTTTCGCTGCACCGGCTCTCTCTGCGTGTTCCAGAGCGATGGAGAGCATTCCTTGGGTGACGGGGAGTTCGTGCATCGGAGTCCACGGGGCATTATAGCAGGGGTGCACGGCGAGATGCAACTGCAGTGTGCTGGCTGTAGGACATGGTTAAGCTTGTCCTGCGGTCCGGGTGGCAAACGGGTGGCCTTGCATCCCTCGAGGTGTAGGGGGCGTGTAGTCGTGCCGCGGATGTTCCCGTCTCTGGGAACAGTTCTCCCCGTCGTGGAGTGCGGCAAAGTGGTTGACACGGGATGCTCTGTCTGCTATACTTAGCGCAGAGGGTGAGGGTAGTCCCTCTCGCGCGGAGGGATGGCAGAGTGGACGATTGCGACGGTCTTGAAAACCGTAGTGGGG
>Ga0307378_10013081_pt1 | contig 10536 bp, 10 predicted proteins | sample UN1MG_FD_202238 | JGI IMG/M metagenome (GOLD analysis project Ga0307378, IMG submission 202238) | Soil microbial communities from Risofladan, Vaasa, Finland - UN-1 | ecosystem: Environmental > Terrestrial > Soil > Coastal area > Acid sulfate soil | place: Finland: Risofladan, Vaasa | collected...
CATTAGCTTTCAGTTGTTGGTTCTTGTAAAGGTTTCAATCCAGCCAAAGACCTTAATTCATTAGGAGTCATTTGTTCAATTACTTTTTGAGCAACTGATGGCTCAAGTGAATTGAGTGAGTCTATTACATAAGACATTCTTTCATCACGTTCAACAATCGTCTCATTGATGATTTGGAAGTTGTTGATTTGGAACTCTGCCACGCTTAACTTAGCGATGTGAAGTATCTCGTTGAAGATATCTTGCACTTGCTCTCTGAGTGGCATCACGACATTCTTTTCAAAGATGACGTATGCTTGTTTAATATCAGAACCTGAACCGAGAGAACCGGTTGTACGCACACCCATGAGTATCGGGTCGATGGTATGAGCAAAACAAATTTGCTCAGTGTTCAATCCTGATGCTTCCTGGAAGAGCTTGTCATTTGAGTTGGTTGGGATGCTCTCAATCTTCGGCAACTGCTCTTGTGAATTGGCAAAAAATGCGGCAGTTTTACCAGCATTCTGCGCTCCTTTGAGCTTGTCGATGGTTTGTCTCAGTACATTTTTCTCTTCCTCTGATTGCGGTCTTTTTGGGAACATGATTGCAAACGATGGGAAGATGCTGTTCTGAATGTTGGACTTTGCAAAGTACGAAAGCTCACCACTCAAGAATGCGAAATTCAATGCGCTTGAATACTTTGGCAGCGGATACCAATCTTGACCCAAGCATTCGACCTCATAAACGAAAAGCTGCTCACGATCAGTGCATGATGGATGATGTCCTTTGATTTCTTGGATGTCGATGCGAGTCGACCAATCTTCACAAATGAAATACTGATTCTTGTTGCGACCCTTTCTGACTTTCTCAGGTGAGACATTCTCAGCCCTGGTCATCTTCATCTTGTCATCAAAAAACAAACGAAAGTACACTCGGTTGTGTACAATCAATTGCTCTGTTGTGATTCGAGCGGTCTTTTTAAGTTTAATTTTTTTCTCAAATGTGTACAGCTCGAGGAGGTCCTTCGGTGTTGCGTTGGCTGTCTTGAGTTCAAATCCACCACCAATGACTGCATTGGTTTTGTAGTCCACGATGGAGCCATGAAGTGGTGAGCTATATACCATTTGATTGAGCAACTGTGGATACATATCATCCTGACCAAATCTGATTTGGTTAGCGGTAGTGTATCGACCATTGACATATGGGAGTGATAGGTTTGCGCCACCAACTTTCAAGAATGGTGTGCTGAAGGCATCGTAATTTGATGAAATTATTTCAACTGCTTCCTCTTTTTTTGCTCTGAATATATCGTACCAAGCCATGTGTTAGTCGTAAATTGATGAAATTGATGCGCCACTGACAACCATTCTCCCCTCCTCGATGACCACTCCTGTGGTGTCACTGATTTCGGTTGGTGGTATGGTTGATTCGTACACGCTGTATGAGTATTGTCCCTTCATTAGTTCCACATCGATTGGTTCATCCAAGTAAAAGAGGTTGAATCTTTCGGGGTATGGTGACTCATCGGTGTTGGTGAAGAGAATTGGGTCAGATGTTGGGTTCATTTCGTTTTGGAATACGAACAAATAATATGGTGAAGGCAGCGTTGATACCTCTGACAATGTCACGACAATACTATTGACCTCACCTTTGTTGATGTATATCATTACTTATGTTGCATTTAGGTCAAAATTTGTTCACAAAAAAAGCCACCCCGAAGGATGGCTTCCACAACTATGAACAGGAAAAGTTGTTAAAGTGCTGGAACAACAAGCTCAACAGCGGCTTCAGTAATCTCATATGATAGCTGGTCCATTTCACCAAGGAGTGTAACGGAGTATTTGCTGCCATCTGCACGAGTTGTGCCTGAACCCTCACCGACTGCGCTCAATTGAAGGAATGGGAAGTACCAGTACTTGCCGTTCATATCCTTGACAATTGCATTCAAGTATTGTTGACCCGATCCAAGTATCTTAATTGCTTGAGATTTGTCTTGGTCTCTTCGGTGGAACAATAGGTTGATTGTCGCAGTTACATAAGATGAACCATTCACGAGGTCAATTGCTGCATCTTCAGTGTATGAGCCTGTGTTTCTGCGTATTTCAAAAACAGTGTAATCAGGCGCAGCACCAATCAGTGTGATTGCATCAATTGTGTATGTGTCGGTTGCATCGAGTGTAAAAGTGTCGATGTTGTCTTGCTGATTAATCCAAATTTTTTCGATGCCACCACTATTGTTGTCGCACGATTTGACGATTGTTTCTAATGCTTCACAAGCCATTTTGAATATATTTAATCAGTTAAAAAAAAGAGGGGGATATTTCACCCCCTCGGAGATACTATGAATAAAGAACTACCTCAGCACCGTTAACGTGAACAAATCCAACTTTCATGTTGGCACGAGTACGGATGTACGGCTCAGCAACAGTGTCAGAAAGGTTGACAGCTTTCAACGCTTTGTCATCTCCTTCAGCATCAAAGCAATACAAAAGATTGTCTTTCAAAGTCAACACAGCAGTGTCATTCGGCATACCTTCACAAACAACAACTTTTACACCTAAGTAAGTCAAGGCAAGTGGAGTTGTTACATATGTCATACTGTTACCAGAAGCGGCAGCCAATTCGTATGCGTTAGCTACGTTGGTAGAAACATACAAGCGAAGGTCAGCTTTTTTGCGGATGATTGCAGCTGGAGCGGCAGCGAAGATTTTCGCAAGTTCAGCAAGTACATTTGAAGATGTTACAGTTGTATTGGCAACATCAACAACAGTTGCATCAGCAAGTAAGCCTTTGATATAACCATCACAAAGAGCAAGAGTTGCATTCTCTGAAGTGATGTCACCTTGCCAACGGATAAGCTCGATGTCTTGACCGATTTGCTTAGCCATCTCATTCCAGTAGAAGTCCATAAATGATGCAACAGTAAAGTCACCATTTGAACCTTTTGTCATTTGTAAAGCAACGAATGATTGCTCAAGGTCGAACTGACAAATTTGTGCCATTGCGCTTAATGCACATACATCGATTTCAATTGCGCTCAAGTCATCAGTTGGAGCATCGAATGGGCATGATGAGCTTTGCAAAACGTTACCGAATAAAATTGTGGCAAGTTTTGTCTTTGACTTGATACCTGGTAAAAGGCGGTAGTTTTCAGCGACATTCTCTTCAGACAAATATGCTTTCGAGTAGAACGCCTCGGGATTGGCTGCCAATAAAGCTGAAGCATCCACATCCAAATCGAATCTTAATTTTTTAGACATTGTTATTTGGTTTTTATTGATTTACAAATTGTTTAAACTTCGCAAATTTTTCACTCATTGAGAGTTGGGTCATCTGCGTTTCAACCTCTTCATCTTCATTTTTCTCTGCATACATCTCCTCGATTTGGTTGCGAAGGTCTGCTATCATAGAAATGATTGCTTTCTCTCTCTCTTCCAACATCGGCAAAACAATTGCAGCGATTGCTTCCGCATCGGTAGCTGGGTCGATAGCCATCTCCTCATCAGTGGTGGTTGACTCTTCAGTTGTCTCTTCAACTGTTGTGTCCTCCATCTTCACCTCTTCGGTTGCCATCTCTTCCTCAACCACTTCCTCGGTTAATTTTTCATCCACCTCTTTAATCTCAACAACTTCTCCGTCTTTTACGACATAGATTTTGTCCTCGATTTGGTGCTCTCCATCAGGTAACATCATTTTATTTAATTTAATTTGTTCCGATAATTTAAGACCGAGAAAGCCTTCAATGGAGAAACCGACTTGATCGTTGGCAACCAATTCGGCAAAGTAGTCAGCATCGGTCACCTGTGCGGTCACCATGAGTGTACCCTTTGGGACCTCAATGCCGAATGTTGAATACGCTTTGTCCTTGGTTGGGTTGTCAACAATCCATGTCTCAAGAATGTAGGCGGGTACTTTTTTCTCGGTGTCGTGTTCCAAGTTGAAGATGTCACGATTGCGCAAATCAGCCATGAACTTGGTGTGAATTTGCTCGATGACTTCCAAAGTGAACTGTACATAATACTCACCATCCTCATCACTTTTGCGGTAGATATCCATCGGTATCATCGCTGGAGCTGTGATACGATACTTCACTTCATCAGTAAACATCAAACGCTTCTCACTTCCAAATGCCATCCCTTTGACCTTAACGGCGGGGAGATTTGTGAAAGCTATCATTTCAATCCCGAGGTTTTCTCCATCGGAGTACTCCTCATCGATTGTGATTTTGAAGATAGGTAAGTCTTTAGTCATTGCTTATGTTGCATTTTTTGTATATTTGTTCAAAAAATAGTTATGATATCAATCTTTGACAGGGAGATTCCCAACAAAATGGATGAGCTGACCATTGAACAATTCGAGAAAATCAGCCAAATACTTAACAACCAGGAGTTCGACAACATTGAAAAGTATGTTGAGATGTTCAAATACCTTGGTATTGAGGAGAAGCTGTGGGATGACTACCCATTCAGCGACTTCATCAAGTTAGTTCAGGACTTCAACCTTGACTCATACACCCCACAGGAGCCTGTGACATCCATTGAATTGGAAGGATACACCTACACAGCAGAGATGCGCTTGTCAGTTAAGGAGACCAAGCTGATTGAGAAGATTGTGAACGGTAAACCGAACAACTATATCAGTGACATCCTTGCAATTATGTTTAAACGCACTGACCTCGGCAACACTGAACACTTCACCGATGCACATTTGAAGCTCAAATCAAAACTTTTTAGGACTCAAAAAGCTGACTTGTGCGTACCATACATTGTGTTCGTTACCGAAAAGATTGCAGAATATGCAAAAGCCAACGCTCCCGAAGGGATGGCATCAAGTCAATCTTGAGCAGTTCATTGAGTTAAGGTCTTTGCAACCCGATGAGGGTTTGTTCAACCACAACATTGATGTCCTCTGCACACTCACCGACTCATATCCTGAGGACTTTGATGATGCTGAACTTCATGAGGTAGCTGAATGGTTCAAAGATTTGCAGTGGCTGTACTCTGAACCAACCAAGAACCACAGTGATTGTGTTGGGAAGTTCTATCTCAAGCCAATGAATGAGTTGACACTGGGGGAATTTATCGACCTTGAGTATTATTTCACACAGGACTATATCAAGAATCTTCCAAACATCTGCGCATTGTTGTATCGCATTCCTGAAATCATTGAGGATGGTGTGGTGGTAAAGTGGGAGACAACCAACTTCAAAGCATCAGCGAGAGCGCACTACTTCCTGGAACAACCAATCACCAAGACATATGGCATCCTCACTGAGTACATCAAATTCAGAGACCAATTTATCTCATCACATTCCAACCTAATGACTGAAGATGTCGAAGATGACCTCACTGATATCGATGACCCTGAAGAGCGCAAAGAGGCAGAGAAGCAAAAGGCATCCAACAAATGGGGATGGGAGCAATTGATATGGTCGATGTGCAATGGTGACCTCACCAAGTATGACCAAGTCATAAACATGAAGCTGATACTTGTGTTCAACTTCCTTGCAATGCGTAAAGAGTTGGAGATTTAGTAATCGAGAGAGTAGTTGAACTCACCGAATAGCGGCACAAAGTCGTATATCACCTTCGGCTTTTTTCTCAATAGGTTACCGAGTTCCAAGATTGGGAACCTTTGCGCTAAGTCTGCGACATACATCCCATACATTTCACCAATCAATCCATTCATCTCAAGAGCATCATTGAATTTCTTAACCAATCTGAAGGGTGCGATGGTGGCTGTACCATTATTCAGATATCCAAAATAGTAAGCAGCAAGAATCTCGATTCGGAGGTTTCCTTCAGTGGTCACCTTGGCATTGATTTTGACTGAATCATACAATGTGTATGTGTCAATGAGTGCTTCATCCTTGATGATTTTCTTGAGGGTGTTTGCAACTCGTCTCCTGAGTGGGAATTTGAAATTGTATTCACCTGTATTTTTATACCTTGCCATTACTTATGTTGCAATTAATCACTAATTTGTTTAGGAATCTGACAATCGGTCCATGAATCCATAGTGAATGTGATGGTCATTAACCATCCAGCTGCATAGTCGAGGAGGTCATTGTTGAGTGGAATCAAGGAAGGGAATCCAACCACATCGAAATCACGATCATCAAGGCTGAAGGTGTAGTTCAGATACAAGTCCATAAGTATCTGATGGCAGTCACTCAAGATTGTGTTTATGTTTGCTCTATCTTTTTGGATGATATCAAAGCAATAGATTTCAAGAGTGAAGTCATTGGTGTTGTCGGTAGGGATTGCATCCACAGGCACGATGTACACAATCGGATACTTCTCATCCTTGGTGGCAAAGTTGAACAACTGCTCTTTGAAGTCAGAACCTACTTTCTTGACTTGAAGATGTGCATCATAGAATGCAATAATTTCGTTGACTAATGCTTGATAACTTATCACAATACTGAGTTTTGAATGATTTTGCTGACCTTGTTTTGAACCCCTGTCATCTCGGTCTCACTGACCACAGCTTGAACTGTGATTGTTTGGTTGGTCTCAACCCCTTGAGATTGGCTCACGTTGTTGGCTGCGTTCCCTTGACCGAATAGGTTGCCCGGTACGAATGATGGAACGGATGAAGATGGTGATGAGGATTCATTGCCTCCTCCTCCACTTACGTTGGGTGATGGTGAAGATGTTGGATTTGTGAGCAGTGCTTTTGCTTTTGCGATGTTAGTGACAATCTGAACAATCCCAGCTGCATACTGTGCAACTCCCGCGGCTCCCCCTGTCACCGAGTTGAGTGGGTTGGCACTTGACATTGCAACCAATGAAGATATCGCTTTCGCTGTATCGATACCGATTTGAATCAGTGCCTGAGCCTTGTTGAATTTTTCAAGTTTCTTTTGGTCCTTGATGAATGCCTCACCTATCGCACCAAGTCCTTGAGCAATTGATGATGCAATCTCAATCTTTGCATCTCGAATTGCCTTCTCGTTATTGATTGTATCAAGTGCTTTTTGTTTTATCTCAGCTTTATCCTGGTCATCAAATTTCTTGTTAATTTCAGCAAGTTCTTTTCTTTGATTGTCTTGCAAGATTTTTGCATCTACACCATATCGATTGGCTTCAGCAATTAAGTTGTCATAGTAATATGTGCGCTCTTGAATTTCTTTTTGACGAGCGGTGAGACCAGCTTGATAGATTGTTTCTTGGATTGCTTCCTCACGATCAAGTTCAGCATTTTGAAACTCAACTAATTTTTGAGACAATGCTTGTTGACGAGCGAGTTCAGCATCAGCAGCCGCTTTGTTTATTGCATCTATTTCAAGATTCTTGGCAGCCTCAAGACCAGTGATGTCTTTTTTGTATTTTTTAGCCTCGGCAATTAGCGCAGCATATTTTGTCTTAATGTCATCAATCTCTTTTTGTGATTGAGTCTTTGTTGAATCAAGCACGAGCTTATTTGCCGAATTTATTTCAGCCTGAATAGCCTTGGCTCCATCTTGATACTTTTTGGCTGCCTCCTGATTTTTTGCCTTAGCTTCCTCTTTTGCTTTTTTGTCAGCAGCAGCTTTCTCAGCAGCTTCCTGGATTGCCATGAGTTTACGTTCTTTGGAGCCATCCTTGATGATTTTGTTCTCCTCCTCGATACGTTTACGCAGTGCCTTTCTGCGCTCGATGGAATCCTTGTCAGTAAGTTTTTTGAGTTCAGCATACTCTTTTCGAGCATATCCCAATCGCTTACTTGCTTCGTTGGCGATGGCTTTCGATTTGTCCATCTCCAGCTTGGTGGTATCTTTACCCGATGCCTTGGCTTTCGCAATCTCTATATCGTATTGGTCAGATATCTTCTCGGTGCGTTTTTGAGATGATTTGAATGCCTTCTCGTTGGCTTTCTCCATTGTTCTCGCATTCTCTTCAGCGGCATAAGATGTCAGACCCAACCAATCAGTCAGCTCTTTGAATCCATCAATGAGTAAGTTGACAGGAATCATCAATACATCAAGCACTTTTTGAAGCACTCCAATCTTATTTAGGAACACACCTATCGCCACCACAATTGCAGTGACCACAGCAACCAATAAAAAGATTGGGTTTGCGAGGATTTGAATTCCGAGTTTAACGAATGTACTTCCAAGAGTGGTGACAGTTTTACCAAGACCTTTGATGGCTCCTGTTATATCTGACTTACCAAGTGAGCCGACTGTCTTTTGGAATGTAGCCGCTTTCTCAGCAGCACCCTCAAAGTCTAAAGCGGCAAGGTCTCCTTTTATTGAATCAAAGGAATTGCTTACAGCTTCAAATTTTGAACCAGTAGTGAATATAGCTACTTGTTCGTTTGCGTCTTTAATTTTATCTGCCAGTTCCGCTGCTTTCGCAACTAACTCGCTCATTTGTTGCGGGTCGGATGCTTCAGCTATTGAATCTTTTAGTATCCGTAGTTCGGTTTTTAAATTACCGACTCCTGAGAGCTTTAGTGGTATTTCGACTTCGTTACTCATATGTACGAACTTCTAATGATGAATATTTTAAATTGCCATCTTGGTGTTGATGGTTTTGAGTGTTGGTTGTTCTAACATATATTGTACCGTCTGACTTTATTTCAGCAGTAGCAAGGTGGTCATGTTCTACGTTGCCAATAATTACAAAAGTGTTCAGAGCATTAAGTGGATTCGGTGCAGTACCGATATACTCACCCTGTGCGATGCGAGTCCATATAACACCACCAATCGTATCAGACAACACAATGGCTGTTGGTGCTGCTGTTCCGAGCTGAGACAAGAGCGCAGTGTACCCACCCAATGCTGTGGTGACTCCGTTGATTTTCGGGGTGATGAGTCCATCCTCGTTGAGAACCTTATTGTCTCCGATGACCAACCCCTTGAGTCCTTGACCTATGATGTTGCCTGTACCCTTCACAATCACATCATCACCCGAAAGGTTGCCATTGGCAGAGGTTGACTTTGTCTGAAGGATGCTGTCCACTGATACTGCTGTGGTGGTCGATGAGGTCGGTGTTCCTGGCTTTGTTATGAATGGAGGTAGTTCAATCTCAGTGTCGATGCTGATGAGTTCAACCTTGGTCGCTGTTTGTGCGTTGGCATTGTAGTCGATGATTCGGTTGATGTTCCACCATGAGTTGTCGATGCGCACCTTTTGGTTCAGCTCGAGTGCTTGAATGTCAGCCTCATTGAGATTGAAGTAAGCAACCAACATCTTGCCTGTGTTGATTTGGTTGACTGTCCTCCTCCAATACAAATTGTATAGGTTGTTGGCTGTCAATGTTTGGGGTGAATAATAGTAGAAGTCATTCGTGCCAAACATGATGTCAAATGTCGGGAGGAGTGGATCGTCAAAGTGACCAAGTACAGGGTATTTTGTGTTGCCGAATACACCAGTCGTGCCATACTCAATCAAATCCCATGGTCCACAAGTCTTGAATCCTCCATCGTAAAGGATGCGGATGTTGGTCTTAGGTGCTTCACCGTTGAGTGCGGGAACATACGCATCGAATGTGGTGGCAACCACAGGAGTCGGTGAGAATATCAGCTCTTTGGTCTCCGTTCCTTTGACATATTCGTTGTCAAATGTGTACTCGAGTTGACCATATATCTCATCGGTCATTTGTGTGTACACCTCATTCGGTGAATCCTTGTCTGCTTTGTATGTGAGGGTCAGTTTCTTTGAGGTGATGTCAGGCAAGAATATCAAGTCTTGCTCTCTCTCCTTCATCAACTTGTATGTCCAATCAACTTCAACACCTGAATCATAGTACTCATCCCTGTGCTTGAGGATGAGCTTGTTTGGTTGGTCCACATCGATGTCAACATATAGATTGTACATGGTGAAGATGGACTTGATGAAATCGGATTGCTTAATCTTGAGCGGCACATATTGGTTGATGTCCAGGATACCACCAATCACTTGAATGTTGGTCGATGGAAGTATCTTAATGCGCAGTGAGTTCACCCTGATTTCAGCATTGACAGGATTCGGTGCTGGTGTGTATGGGAAGGTTGTGTTTGTGAACCATGCTGTAAATCCTTGTTGAATTCCGATACTGATATTCATCGTGTCACCAGTGTTGAGTCCACCTGAACCCGCTGCACTCTGACCGAAGATGATGCCTCCTGTCTTGGTCCCTGATGATGCTGGTGAGAAGTTATGTACACCAGGTACAAGTGCAAAGCCTGTACCGATGACTTGAGTGTCATCAATGTTGACGAACTGGTCGATGTATGAACCGAATGCAGCTGCCAATCGAGGTCGACCATTATAGCCACTTTGCATATTGTACACCGTTACACCATTTGTGTTGTTGATGTAGAAGTCATAATTCAATTCGTACTCAATGGTGAACACTTCACCACTGAATGCGTTGGTGTCGAATGGTACAGTGAACACTCCTGTGGTTGGGTTGAATGAACCCTGTACATCGGATATCTCGGTCCATCCTGTTATCGGGTCATAATCTCCAAAGGTATTAGTTGGCTCAATGAAGGTGAATGGTGTGGTCAGCTCTTCATCGACCAAATAGTCCTGAGCATCGAAGTTGTTCTCATCACCGTTGTATGGGATGAGCAGCTTGTCGAAT
>Ga0307378_10013082_pt1 | contig 10536 bp, 4 predicted proteins | sample UN1MG_FD_202238 | JGI IMG/M metagenome (GOLD analysis project Ga0307378, IMG submission 202238) | Soil microbial communities from Risofladan, Vaasa, Finland - UN-1 | ecosystem: Environmental > Terrestrial > Soil > Coastal area > Acid sulfate soil | place: Finland: Risofladan, Vaasa | collected...
TTTCTTCAGGAATTCGAGAAGCTGCTTGGCGATCCCGGCCTTCTCGTGATCGGGGGCGAGAGCCAGGAATTTCTCCAGGCTGGCGCAGGCTTCGGCCGGCTTGTTCTGGCCGATGAGGATCGTACCCATCTGGTAATACGCTTCGGCGTAGTCCGGCTTGAGTTCGACGGCCTTCTGGAAACGCGGCAGGGCCGCCTCGGATTCGCCGGTGTTGACGAGACAGACACCAAGATTGTATTGGGCGTCGGGGTCGTCGGGGCTCAGGGCGGTGGCCTTTTCATAGAAGGGCTTGGCCTCGGCGAACTGGCCGGCTGTGGCCAGGGCCTCGCCGGTTTCCTTGTTGGCGCTGTAGCTCTCCGGATTGAGCTCGGCCGCCTTGCGGAACGAGGCCAAGGCCTCTTCGGGCTGGCCGGCTTTTTTTTGGGATAAGCCGAGATTGAGGCGATAACCCCAGTTCTCCGGGTCGAGCACGATGGCCTCTCCGTAAGCGGCAACGGCCTCGCTAAACTTCTGCACGGCGTAAAGCTTGTTACCCTTGAGGAACAGCTTGTCCGCCGCAGAGTAGGTTTTTTCGGCTTCGGCTTCGATGGATTTTAGGCTGATCTCGACGGATTCTTCGCCCGCGACGCTGACCTTGATCTCCTTGGACGCCGGCGCGAATCCGGCCTTCTTGACCGTAATAATGAAGTACCCGGGCAGTAATCCCACCTGAACGAACCGACCGTCTTTATCGGTCTTGCTTTCGTAACGGACGGTAGAAGTTTTCTGGGAGACGATCGCCACCTCGGCCTTCTCGACGGGGTTCCCTGATGAGTCCAGGACGCGCCCAGAGATCCGGCCCTGGAACTGGGCCAGGGCCGCGCCGGCGGCCAATAAAAACGTCAGGGCAACAAAGACTGATCGTTTGGACATCATCAATGACTCCTATTTTTTATCGATATGTTTTTTTATCTTCTCCTCCAGGACCTTGATCGCAGGCTGGTCGGGAACGAGCGAAAGAGATTTCTGGAGAAGAGGCAGGGCGCGTTCCGGGCGGTCGAGGGCCAGGAGGCATTCGGCGGCCAGGTTCAGGACCGGGACTTCCGTGGCCTCGGCCATGAGTTTTTCCAGGTAGGACAGGGCCGAGTTCCAATCCTTCAGCCCGGCGTAATCGAGGGCGATGACCTTGGCCGCCTCCCGGTCGGGAACGCGCTCGTAGAGAGGGACGGCCTGGGCGAGGGATTCCCGGTAAAGGCCCAGACCGTAGAGCGATTGGGCGAGGAGGAGCCGGACGGCCGGATCGTCCCTGCCGGCAAGGACCCGCTCGAAGGCCTCCCGGGCCCGTCCGTAGTCGCCGGCAAGGAAATATTGCGAACCGAGGACCTTGAGGTGCTCGGCGCTGGGGAACGGCCCGTGCAGGCGGGCATAAACCCACGGGATGACCGGAACGACCTGGGAAAGGACGACGAAATTCTCCTTCTGCGCGAGGAGCGTTCGTCCGTCCGCGGACCGGGCCGAGATCTCCGCCCGGTAGTAGCCGGGCTTGACGTCCTTCAGAGGGATGGTTCCCGAAACGAGGAAGGCGGCCGGGTCGCCGGGGTCGGCGGCCACATCCGTGAGCGGGAAAGCCCCGACGCTCTGGTTCGTATCGAGCGAGATGATGTCGAGGACGAAAGACGGCAGTCCGCTCAGGCCGAGCTTGTCGAGATTCCAGGCCTGGACGAAGACTCCCAGCGTCGAAGCCGTGCTGAACTCGTTCCGGGCACTGACGATATACTGCCAGCCGCCGAAAACGAACGCCTTGAGGTTGTTTTTCTGGGCTTCGGGGACGGCCTCCCGGTCATGGAAGATGAGCGGAGCGCTGAGCCCGGCCTGGCCGGCCTCCGGTTCCGATGGAGTGACGACCCTCGTCTCGAAAGAGGAAAAGTCCTTGCCCGTCTTGTTCTTCAAGAGGAACAGGGCCCGATGCTCGCCGGGAACGAGGGCGAGAATGTCCTGGAAGGCGAAGCGCTGGCGTTCGTGGGCTTTGTATTGCTCGGCCGTGAGCTTGAGCGGGATCTCCTCGACCTTCTCAAAAATCGTCCCGCCGCGACCGTCCTCGAGCCGCAGGACGAGCTCGAAGCTGGCGTAGATGGAGCTGCCCTGGACTCCGAAATTCATCTTCTCCGGTTCGATCGTCCAGTGGATGAAGGCCTGGCCGCCTTCCCGGAACACCTTGACCTGGAAGGCGCTCTGGAGATAATGGTCCGAATACTCCGTTTCGATATAATCCTTGTAGGTCATATAAGACCTGGCGTAAGAGTCCGAGAATTTCTTATCCGGAAGGCCCCGGACGGAGGCGATGATGGTGTCGGAGGAGAAAGAGCCCATGCCCATCGGCTGTTCGCCGGGCATGTAGCTCAGGGCCGCCGAAGCGAGCTCGGAATCCGCTTTCCGAATGGCCTCGATGGCCTGAGAGCGGCTCATTGTCCCTGCCCCCATACTGGGGATGGCCAGCTTCTCCGGGCCATCGACGCCCGGCGAGTAGAGACGGTAATCGCCGATCCCCTCGGGCTGGTAGAAGATCAGGTAAAAATAATCCGGCAGCCCGTATTCCTGGGCCCCCTTGTAGAACCAGAGCTCGTTGGGCCAAACCTGGGATTCGGTCGTGAAAAAATGACGCTCGAGCGGCGGCCCGAGGACGAGGTAGAAGAAACCCCGGTCGGTCTGGCTGCCGCGTTTCGGCGATGAGCGGCCGAAGTTCTGGTCGGCGAAGCGGACGCGCTCCTCGTATTCTTTCTGGAACTCGTTCGCCGCCGTGTCGGGCAGGGGGTCCCGCATCCGCCAAAAGAAACGGACGAACTTCTCGCGCTCGGCGTTCGTCTGGAGCTTCTGGAAAACGGCCCGCTCCGTCCGGGTGAGGATCGGGGAAATGTCCTCGAGCCAGGCCCGAAGCTCCGGCGAAAGCTTCTCCGGGCCGGCCAGGGCGCCGGTCGCGAGGATAAGCGAGAATGCGAAAATCAGCGTTCGGCTTTTCATGGACATTCGACTCTATCTTCCTGGAAACTACGATAGCACATGGTCCAGGCCAATTCAAATCGGCTTCAGGATAGCCATCGTTTTCGTGAAATTTTTCTTGATAAAACCTGTTTTTTTGGATAACATTCAAATAAATGGATGCGTGGTCGCCCATGATATTTATTATTTTATTTATTATCAACGTGATGCATGATATTTGAAGTTGGCATTAAAATTGCTTAGCTTACAGTGTGTTGTTTTCTTTATTCAGAGGGTGAAAATGTTCGTTAGCAAGGAGGTGGCAACCGGTAAGCCCGTAAATCATCCCGGCTAAAAAGCAAGTCGCGTATCAACGTAAAGGAGGACTATTTGAGAAACAAGCTTTTATCCATCCTGGCAATCACTCTTCTTCTCGCTCCCATCGCCTTTTCCCAATCCAAGGAAACAGGCGCCGTTCACGGCATCATCACGGACGAGCAGAACGTGCCCCTGCCCGGCGTCAACGTGACGATCTCGAGCCCGAACCTCATGGGCATTCGGACGTTCGTCACGGACGCCAACGGCGAATTCCGGTTCCCGGCCCTGCCTCCCGGCGAATATCAGGTCAAGGCCGAGCTCCAGGGCTTCGGGACGTCCATCCGCGAGAAGATCCGGGTGAACACCACGTCCACCCTGAACATCGACATCCAGATGAAGACCGCGACGGTCTCCGAGGAGGTCACCGTCACCGCCCAGTCTCCGACGGTTGACGTCAAGTCCACGGAGACGGCGTCGGTCACGCTGTCGAACGAGATCCTCAGGAACGTCCCTAATAACCAATTCACGTCGAACATCGTCAACATGGCCCCCGGGGTCACTAACGACGTCGCCTACGGCGCGTCGGAGAGCACCGGCATCGCCTATTCCATGGACGGTGTCAACGTCGCCGATCCCGAGGGCGGTTCGGCCTGGGTTTTCTCGGACTACAACATCATCGAGGAAGCCAAGGTCATGGGCATCGGCCTGCCCGCCGAATACGGCAACTTCACCGGCGTCATCTTCAACCTGGTGACGAAGTCCGGCGGGAACAACCTCTCGGGCCATTTCGAGTTCGATTTCCAGGGCTACCAGGCCGACTCCAAGTTCTGGCAGGCCAACAACAACCAAGCTTACCTCGAGGACTTTCCCGATCTGACATCGCCGAGCAGGAAGCTTATGGACATCAACGGGCACCTCGGCGGGCCCATCGTCAAGGACAAGCTCTGGTTCTACGTCGGCGGCCAGTACTACCAGACCAATAACCGCCCGACCGGCTTCCTCGAGGACGTCACTTACAAACAGCCGCGGTTCTTCGCCAAGCTGACCTCCCAGCTGACGTCGACGCTGAACATGAATCTGGCCTTCCAGAGGACCAAGTATCAAGGCGTAAACCGCGGCGCCAGCGCCACGACGTCTCCCGAGGCCTGTGTCAACCAGGACTCGCCCGACTGGCTCGTGAGCTTCAGCCTGACCAAGATCCTCAGCCCGAAGACCTTTTTCGATCTCAAAAGCAACTATTTCGAGGGTCTCTACTATCTCGATCCCGAGGTCGGGTTCGACACCTACGCCCATTTCAACCTGGACGATAACATGCTCTACGACAGCGCTGGCTACTACTACTACGCCGACCGCGCCCGTTTCGGGACCAACGCCAGCCTGACCCACTACGCCGAGGACTTCCTCCTCGGCTCCCACGAGTTCAAGTTCGGGGCCGAGTTCGAGCGGTCCATGGCCCGGAGCCGTTACGGCTACACCGGCACGGGCGGCGCCCTGGGCGATAATGTCAGTTATGTCGACTACTACAGCTACGGCTACTCGGGGCCATATCTGGCCTACCAGTATGCGGGATACGACACGAACACCCGCTACACCCGGCTTGAGATGTTCGTCCAGGATTCCTGGCAGATCGGAAAAAGACTGAATCTGAGCCTCGGCCTCCGCTACAGCCAGAACTGGGGCGACGTCAAAGGCATCGACGGAGCCGTCTACAAGACGAAGCGGCTGGCCCCCCGCCTGGGTTTCACCTTCGACATCCTGGGCGATAAGACGACCATCTTCAAGGCTCACTACGGCCACTTCACCGAGGCCATGCTGACCGGTTACCACGACCGGATGAATCCCACAGCGAACTTCAAGGACTACATCGGTTACTACTGGGATCTCGACGGTGAAGAATGGGTCGAGATGTTCCGGATCCCCTTCGCCGCCTACACGGTGGACCCCAACATCAAGCACCCCTACATGGCCCAGTTCACGGTCGGGATCGAGCGCGAGCTGTTCAAGGACACCTCCCTCGGCGTGACCTACATCAACCGGAAATGGAAAGACACCATCGGCCGGTACGACAGAGCCGCCGACTTCACCGAAGCGGAGGCCTACTCCGCCACTCTCGACGAGACGTTCACCGTCTACAATCAGACGGAGGAATCGGTGGGGGTCACCGATTACCTCATCACCAACATGAGGTATGACCCCACGTTGTTCCCCTGGATCCTCGAAGTGCCCTACCGGAAATACGAGGGCGTCGAAATCCTGTTCAACAAGCGCTTCTCCAATCGCTGGCAGCTGCTCGCTTCCTACGTCTACGGGAGGGCCACCGGGACCATCGACAACAGCTTCGGCACCGACATCGGCTGGGGCGGGAACAAGAGCGATCCAAACCGCTGGATCAACGCCGAAGGCCACCTCACCAACGACCCGACCCACATGATCAAGATCCAGGGCACCTACGTCCTGCCCTTCGACATCAGCTTGACGGGCTACTTCTGGGGGATCACGGGCGACGCCTGGACGCAACGACTCCGGACGTCGTCGTTCAACCAGGGCCGGATCACGTTCTTCACGGAACCCCGCGGTTCCCTTCACTACCCCATGGAGAAGATCCTCAACCTGAGACTGGAAAAGATCTTCACCCTGGCCGACAAGTACCGCCTCGGACTGATGGTCGACGTGTTCAACGTCTTCAACGCGAACACCATCAGCTCCTGGGGCACGCGCATCGGCTATGACTGGAACCCCGGCGATTATGCCTCCACGGACGGACATGATCTCTACGGCATCAGCACTCCGCGGCAGGCGCGCGTCGGTATCCGGCTGATGTTCTAAGCTCGAGCACACCGCAGACGCACGAGGGCGGCGGGCTTCCCCGCCGCCCTTCTTTTTTTAGGGGACACAATACCATGTCCCCTTTTTTCATGCTAAGATAGTCTTTTGCTATGACCAAAAGAAAATTTCCGTTGCTGGTCGTGGCCGCCCTCTGCGCCGTCGGGGGCTTGGCCGCCTTCCTTCTCCTCCGCCCGCGCACGCCGGACTTCGGCCGGCTGCGGGGAGGCCGGGACTATAACGTCATCCTCATCACGGTAGACACGCTCCGGGCCGACAAGGTCGGCTGTTACGGCAATGCGAGCGTCGCCACGCCGACCATGGACACTTTCGCCGCCCGAGGGATCCGCTACGAGCGCTGCATCTCGCAAACGCCCCTGACCCTGCCCTCACACACGACGCTCATGACCGGCACCCTGCCCATCTTCCATGGCGTCCGGGACAACGGCGGCTTCGTCGTCCCCTCCGAGCTCGTGACCATGGCCGAAACGTTTAAAGCCAAGGGCTACGACACGGCGGCCTTCGTCGCGGCCTACGTCCTCGACTCCAAGTGGGGCCTGAACCAGGGTTTCGACACCTATTTCGACAAGTTCGACCTGAGCCGTTTCGAGAAGATCTCGCTCGGCGAAGTCCAGCGGCCGGCGAACGAGGTCATCGACGAGGCCCTCGGCTGGATCGACAAGAAGAAAGACGGCAAGTTCTTCGCCTGGATCCACCTCTACGACCCCCACACGCCCTACACCCCGCCCGAGCCCTTCAAGAGCGAGTACCCCCGCAGCCCCTACCTCGGCGAGATCGCCTATACCGATACCCAGCTCGCCCGGCTCTGGGACTACCTCGGCAGCAACGGACTCCGTGACAATCTCTTCCTCGTCTTCGCCTCCGACCACGGGGAGAGCCTGGGAGAGCACGACGAGACGACGCACGGGTTCTTCGTCTACCAGGCGGACCTCCATGTGCCCCTGATCATCGTCACGCCCTATAAGGAACTCCAGGGGGTGACGGCGGCGGAGACGGTCGGGCTGGTCGACGTCATGCCCACGGTGTGCGAGATGACCGGGATCCCCGTCCCCGCCGAGGTCCAGGGGAGAAGCCTCGTCCCGTCGTTCTTCGCGCCGGGGGCCGCCTCGGACCGACTGGCCTACTCCGAGACGTTCTATCCTCGCTATCACTATGGCTGGTCCGATCTCCGCAGCTTCCAGGACGGCCGATTCAAGCTCATCCTCGCCCCGGTGCCCGAGCTCTACGACCTCGACCGGGACCCCGGGGAGGAAAAGAACCTGGTCTACCTCGAGAAGAAGGTCTACGAGGACCTCTCCGCCCGGGCCGAGGTCCTCATGGAAGAGTCCGGCCGTAACGCCCTCGTCGTGGACCTGCGAAAGGTCGACGAGGAGACGCGGGAGAAGCTATCCGCCCTCGGTTACATCGGCTCGTTCACGGATTCCTCGAAGCTCGCGGGAAAGAAACTGGCCAACCCCAAGGATAAGATCGGCGTTTTCAACGAGCTGTCGAGGGCCCGCGAGAGCGGGCTCGACGGCGACCCCGAAGAGGCCATCAAGACGATCCGGGCCATTATCGCCGAGGACCCGGACATCTCCGACGCCCACTTCGGGCTCGGCAACGTTCTCTACAAGGCCCGGCGGTTCGAGGAGGCGATCGAATCCTTTAAGAAGTCCCTCGATCTCAAGCCCGACGACTCATTCGCCGTCATCAACATCGCCAACTGCTACCAGGCCATGCGCCGCCCCGACGAGGCCGAAAAGTTCGTCCTCGACTACCTCGCCCGGGGATTCGACGACTCCCAACTCTACTTCCTCCTGGGCACCCTCAAGGTCAACCAAAACGAGCCGGATAAGGCCGTCCCCTACTTCGAAAAGTGCCTGGCCGAGAACCCCCAATCGGCCTCGGCCCACAACAGCCTGGCAGCGATCTATCTCAACCGCTCCGGCGACGGCGATCTCGCCCGGGCCGAAGAGCAGCTGAGTGCCGCCTCGGCCATCAACTCCACGCTCCAGAGCCTGCGCTACAACCTGGCCCAACTCCGCGAGAAACAGAACCGGCTGGCCGAAGCCGCCGACCTCTACCTCCAAGAGATCGCGGACTCCCCCAAAAGCTTCAAGGCCCTTTTCAACCTGTCCCGGGTCTACCGGCTCATGGGACGGGAGGACGAGGAGTACGACACCCTCCAAAAAACGATCGCCGTCAACCCGGAGTTTCCTATCGCCTATTTCTACCTCGCCCGGATCGAGCTGCGGCGCGGCCGGGACTTCGAGCAAGCCATAGCCCTGGCCAAGAAGGGGATCGAACTCAAGCCCGCGCCGGCCGAGCTGCCGCTGGGCTATTTCCTTCTGGCCGACCTCTACAACCGCGTCGGAGACGCCGTCAAGTCCGAGGAATACGCGCGGAAGGGCCAGGCCGCGTTGGCGGCGGCCACCGCCGCCCGGGCCAAAAACTAGATCAGATCTCGAACTTCCGTTCGAGCGACGCCTTGCTCCCGTCGGTCGTGTTGGTTACCGCTACGCTCAGGGTATAGGCCCCCGGGCCGAGGGCGGCGACGGCATCCGCCGTGAAATCCTGGGCCAGGACCTCCTTCAGGCGGCTCTGGGGGACATCGATGGGGTAGACCTTCGTGAACGTCCAAGCCTCGGAGCCGGCGGCATCCAGAACTTTCATCGTCGCTTCGAGGGACGCCTCGAATCTCGCGCCGCGGGACTTCAGCCAAATGTTCCTGTAGGGGATGACGAGGGTGAACCGCGTGCCTTCCCCATCGGCCTTTTCGATCTTCACGTCGAGCCCCGGCAGGCCCGGCACGCGCCCCGCCGCCGGGCCTCGGACCATTCCCTGCCTCGGTTCGTTCCACTCCTGTTGGGCCTGGTTGATCGCGGCGATCTGAGCGGCGCTCGAGGGGTCGAGCCTGTAATCGTCGACCCACCGCTCGTCGACGAAGTATATGGTGAAGAACCCGTACCACCAGATCTCCGTGGGCAGGCCGTAAAAGGTGACCCCGCGGGGATAGGTTTCCCGGTGGTCCGGAGGCCCGAGGGTGATATAGATCCGCCCGCGGTCCTGAAGCCAGCCGGGGGCGGCCCCTCCGGAGAACAGGTGATTCGCCTGCTCGATCCGACTGAAATATTCCGCTTTATACTCGTTTTCCTGCGTCACCGGCGTCGGATCTCTCCTCTTCCAGAAATCGACGACGAACGCCTCCCGGTCTCCGGCGGGGAGGGCGAGAAAAGCCCGCCTCTCTTCGGGGGTGATGGTGTAGCGGACCTTGGAGATGAACTCCCGGCTCTTCGGGTCGAGCTGTTTTTCGAGACGCGCCGACGCGCAGGAAACGAGGAGGAGAGACGCCGCGAACGAAAACGCCGCCAGCCTATTCCCTGGTTTCATGACCGATCCTTGATCTTGCCTTCGATCTCGGCGACTTTCTTTTTCAGCTCCTCCTGGGCCGGGTTGAGCTCGAGGGATTTCTTCCAGGCGGTCAGGGCCGATTGGAGATCGCCGGTCTTGACGTAACACTCCCCGATCGAGTTGAGGACGTTGAGGTTCGTCCCGAAAGAGGCCAGGTATTCTTTGTAATAGCCGACGGCCTCGGCGTAACGCCCGAGGGCCTGCGAGCTTTCTCCGAGGAACTGGGCGAACTCGAATTCTTTCTTGTCCCGGAAGAAGGGCGTGGCCACGTTCAGGACGGCCTCGTATTCTTTTGCCGCGAAGAGGACACGGCAGTAATCGAGCCCGAAGGCGACGGAATCCGGCGACCGGCGAAAAGCCTCTTCCAAAAGGGCCCGGGCCTTGGCCAAGTCCCCCGCCTGGAGATACTGCATCCCGAGGACATTGGAGAAATAGGGGGCGCCTGCCGCCGGGAGCGGGGAATACAGGATCCAGGAGCGCGGCAGGGATTGGCTGGGACTGATATAAAACGCGGCCTTGGAAGACACGACCTCGGCCTTGGCCCCGTTGACCAGCGCGACGCTGGCCATGTAGTAAGCGGGGGGGAACGCGGCCAGCGGGAATTCCTCGAGGATGCGGTAAGGTTCCCCAGCGTTCCCGAGGGCCTTGACGGTCGATGCGACGACCTGGTCGTCCCGCGTGATCGTGACCGAAACGCTGCCGTTCCGCTTGAGCTCGTCGGTGAGTCCGCCGAGTTCGCAGTAGAGGGAGAGGGTATCGTTGAGGACGAAATCGTTCCGCGGCGAGGGGACCAGCTGGATTTCTCCGACCGTGAATGGCTTGACCTGACCCGTGAACGCCGGGTTCCGGACGGTCCGGTTGGCCAGGATCGGCGTGCTCAAGGTCAGGCTGCGGGCGGGCGGGATCTTCAGGGACGCCTCGACGGAGGTGAATTCCTTGGAGACCGTGTTTTTCCACAGGATGCTGAGCTTGTAGTCGCCTTCGATCAGAGGGAAGGCGTCCTGGAACGAGACCAGGCGGTCCTTGATC
>Ga0307378_10013083_pt1 | contig 10536 bp, 8 predicted proteins | sample UN1MG_FD_202238 | JGI IMG/M metagenome (GOLD analysis project Ga0307378, IMG submission 202238) | Soil microbial communities from Risofladan, Vaasa, Finland - UN-1 | ecosystem: Environmental > Terrestrial > Soil > Coastal area > Acid sulfate soil | place: Finland: Risofladan, Vaasa | collected...
TATACCCAGCAAACCCGCCTATGCCCCACCCAGAAAGTGCCGGGTATGCCCCAGATGTGTTTACTATCGTTGATGTAGAATAGCAGTTCTTTACGACCGGAATGACATTTTTATCAACTTCGGGATACCCACCCTTCCCCGGCTCACCATAGAACCCACCAATTCCCCCTTCGAGACCCTCCAGATCATCAATTGTGATCGTTCCACTCGCATAGCATCTCTCCACTATTCCAGACGCTGGGTTACCGAAAAGCTCCTCTGAGCTGGAATACTCACCAACCACATATCCTTGAGCCCCACCACTGTAACCACCGATACTCTCTATTGGTAATGGTGTCGCCCCGGCATTACTGATATTGATATCAACGTCAGCCCAACATCCAAGCTGCCCACCATATCCAATATAGTCCCCACCGGAGAAGCCCCCAATGGAATTCGCTTGAGTACGACCATCGGGACTTGACGAGACTGCGAGATTTATGTCGGAATTCAATTCAAGGTTCATCTCCCCAGTAGCATAGCAGTCGATATAGTTACTCTCCACTCCGGTTTCCCCGGCAAATCCACCAACTAGATTGAGTGGTCTTCCAAAATTCGTAGACTGAATGGTCACATCCGTTACACGGCAGGAAACAAAAATTCCCTGTTTACAATAACCGACAAAACCACCAATCATACCAGTCCAATACGAACCAGCATCACGCGCTGTAATAGTGGTTCCAGTGACATTTGATGCATGGCATCGAATCCTGTAATTTCCCGTGTATGTATTGGAATCACCTAATATGCCACCAGTTCCTGTTCGTCCGGTGAGGTTGCAATTTTCTACGGAGCATCTGAGAAATAGATCGTCCCCCTGTTCTGGCCATATCGGATATCGCCCTACAATACCTCCACCACTAAATCCAGTCTGTACACTACTATTTCGCAGAGTGCATTCGACAAACTGAACACCTCCGTTGGATGTGAGATACCCGACAAATCCTCCGATCCTTCCAGCATTATAGTTGCATGTGATAGTAGAATTGATAATGAATACTCGACGAATCAGAATATTCGTCACCTTGGTGCCAGAGTATATGCCCATCCGTGCAGCGAGAATCCCAAGGTCTCTAATGCCGGTTGAAGTGGTCGTGATTGTTGCATTATCTATCGTAAGATTCCTGATCTGCGCACCAGATAGGATTGTGTAAAACAGCCCTCCCCCCGTAAAGTTGCCCAGTGTGAGATTGGAAATGGTGTGGCCGTTGCCCTCCACAACACCTGAGAAATTGTTTATGGGAGTCCATGATCCGGTACAGTCGATATCCGCCGTGATATTGTAGTGGCCACTACCTGCCATAGCCTGAAGGCCCGCCTTATCCGAAACATCCGTTGCTCCAGACAATGGAATGTCATCCATGTGCTGTGGTGTCTCAGGAATGTCACTGGCAGACAATGCTCTAAGTGTTGGGTATTCAGCTCCCATATACAATTTCTCCATTCACGAACTGCAAGCCAGCTTGAGCTGCATACCAGACGAACCCCGTTGATGCTGTGGTATACGCCACGGCAACAACGACACCTGTGCCAAAACCTGTACCACCCTCCAACGTCTGTCCAACCGTAATTGGATTGGTAACATCCCCATCTGTGAAAGGTATCTTATAGATCGTATCAAAAGCAGTGTCGATGACTGTAAACTGGTCTGGGCCATCGGCTGTCACACTTCCAACATATCCATAATTTGACAGGGTTAAAGTACATTCGTTATCACAAAATTCATTGTTGCATGGTTCCTGATATATCTCACTGGGGACCTGTAGGTTGAGTGTGTCAATGACGGACTTACAGTGTAGGGTAAGATGGACTCTGTCGAACTCGATGTTCGCCGTACCCATGAACAAAACTTCTTCCATGTCACTCGCATACGACTGATCCCATAATATCCTCTTGAGAGTAACAGTGGCCCCATCAATCGCATTGTTCTGAAGAAATCCGAACAGGTCCCCACTCATTGCAGCCAGTGTAATCGTAACGTCGTCAACCTCCAAGTTCAGTTGAAAGTTGACCTGTCCTCGTTGAATTGGCACGGAATGATACGTATGGTTCCACTCGATATCTTTCGTGTGAGACGTGTAGTAGTAGATTGCTCCATTCTGTAGTTCTATCTCGTATATCTCGGCAATCCGGACACGTTCTTTTTCTATTGCCGCTACGAACTCGTCTGCTAAATCGAGCATATTTTTATCCTGCCTTATGCAGCGGAACTAGAACTTGAACTAGAACTTGAGCTTGACAAACTGCTGGAACTGCTGGAACTGCTTGAGCTGGAGCTTGACGACAGGCTGGACGAACTGCTTGAGCTGGAGCTTGACGACAGGCTGGACGAACTGCTTGAGCTGGAGCTTGACGACAGGCTGGACGAACTGCTTGAGCTGGAGGATACACTGGACGAACTACTGGAACTGCTGGAAGAACTCGACAGGCTTGAGCTGGAACTCGACGAAGACGCTACCGTCAACACCTCCATAATAGCCACAACATTCTCATAGAACTCATAGTTCTTTTTATCGTCGTTGTAGATGTCCTCTGAGAACCGCACACGAAAATAGAACTGATAGTTTGCCGTGACAATCTGTCCTGCCGTCAGTGCCCCATTCGGAGCGGTGCCCCCGGCCCAGTTCACAACCCCCGTCTGGTCATGCAGAGTATAGTGTGTCCCTTCCGTTTTCGTCACACCGTTTATTTTGATGACAGGAGCAAACTCCGTTCCGGGAACGATGTCTATCTTGTCTTCATCCCAGTACTCTGTTTCACCATAGTAATACCGCTTCCTCAATTGAGTGGTCGTCTCACCGCCCACAGCGGTAACGGTGCACTCCAGAAAGGAGCACTCATAATCATGCCTATCTTTGTACAGAAAGGTCTCGTTTCGTCCACGGGCTCTGTGAAATAGCTCGACCAACTTTGCCCGTGTGACATCCTCAAGAAGACTCCAGTTTACGTCCCATGTCCGCATGGGTCTTTCGGCCAGTTCGTTTCGCTGTTCCTGCCACCCATCGTACGTAACAACGTCCGTGTACCACTGAAGGGTTTTGTGTAGAGGAAGATTCTCATCAAAGTTGGCAGGACCTACATCCCCAACAAAATCATTCATTACGATATTCATCGTCTATTCCTTCGAATGGGATGATTCGATCCCCGTGCGCCATTCACAACAGATGCCAGCAGCTTCTCATTGCCCTTCAAGAAATCGAACGTCCCCTTAGCATCGATAGCACTTATGTTGAAGTTCATCATTACTGGGGATGACTTTTTGCTAGACGAATACTCTCCATCCTTCATTTGAGACGTTTGTTGTCTGTTAAGGACGTATTCTCCAGACTGTAAAATCGCAGGAACCTCTCCGGGAGCAAGTCCCCCACGATGGTATCTTGGCACGGCCATCCAAGGCTCAACAGACCCGCCTCTGTGGGCAATCATTCCTCCCGCTGGTGTTATCCTAGTAGACTCTGGTAGAGGTGTGGCAGGCAGTCCAGCACCACTGATGACACCGTAACCACTTTGCGCAGCGGCACCAATACCACCAAATAATCCTCCAAATAATCCTGCACCACCAGTAGCACCCCCACCCCCACCAAACAATCCTCCAGCCAATGCTCCTCCAATACCACCAATCCAGTTCTCATTGCTGAGAGATGCCCCCGCCCTTGGTGAGGCTGCACCGCCAAACATAGCTAGAACCGCATTTGCTATCTGAGCACGAACGATGACGTTGATAATTTCTGCTATGATTGATCTTGCAAGGGAATTGAAGTCAGCCTTCGCTCCCATAACCATCTTAGTTATCTCATCGCTGACACCATCCATCGCATGGCTGGCAACGCCTTTCATATTATCAAAGGCGTATATATTCGTGTCTACCCATCCTTGGAATAGCCGTTCTCCAGCTTTTCTAGCCTCCCCAAACTTTTTCTTGAGATAGTCAACCCATCGATCTATCGGACCCTTGTCTATCTCTTTTTCCAAGACCTTAGCAGGTTCTACAACCACTTTGTTCCCTATGTCTACCATTTTATCGACAAAGAACTTATACTCATCCAATATTTTATCCATCTCTAATCTAGCTTCATTCGCCTGCAAGTTCGCAGAGAGTTTTTCTCCAGCTACTCTAAACATATCTGTAAGTTTTCTACTCTGCTTCCCTCCGGTTGACTCAAATCTGGCAACAAAGTCACTCCATCCCATGTTAAGACCATCTGAAAAGCCCTTGGCAACTTCGTCCTCGATGGGCTTGGTAATGCTCCTAATTCTGTTGGCATTGACTTGTTCCTCAGCGAATGCGTACAAGTCAGGGCGAGTAGCAATTTTGTCTATCACTGCTGGCATATCACCATAGGCACCTGTCGTTTCCTGAAGACTCCATGGATTCAATTTAATCATCACCTGCTTCGCATTAGATCGCTGGCGTTCCATCTGTTCGAGGGCTTTTTGTTCTTCCCCGACCAGCATCTCGTAGTATGCTTCTACCTGTCTTTTGGTTTCATGCCTGTCAAAGTAAGATGCAACTAAATTTGCGAGTCCTTTTCCAATAAGTTCCCCGGCTCTGAACGATGCTGTCATGACTTGACGGATAATCAGTTCCACAATAGACATAATCAAACCAACGATACTACCAAGAGACGCGATCCAATCTGACTTGAACCATGCAACAAGCCCCATCATGATGTCTTTTACATACTCTATGTAGTACCGCCATCCATCAGCCCACCTCTTCACATCCCTAAGACTGAGTGATTTGAGTTTTTCGATCAACGCACTCCAATCTGTATTCATTCCAATGACAAGCGCGAGTAGCAGTTTCATCGGTGTTAGCATTCCGGAAACTAGACTCGTCAGTGTTCCCAATATCCAAAGAACAGGACCCAGTGCTGCTACGAGAATTCCTATACGCACAATGTATTTTTTAGTTTCATCAGACAGCTCCTCCCATTTCTTCCACCAAGCATGTATTTTTATAATGGACTTCTCTACATACGGAGATACGAGCTGTCCTATATCACGACCAAAAGCAACTACAATCTGTCTCACCTGTTTCAGACGAAATTCCAACGTGCCTGTTGCTTTTGCAAACGCCTCGTTGGACATCCCTGCCGCATCGGTGTTTAACTGAACATCATAGATGGCTTTCTCAAGTTGCCGCAGCATTGCTGTAGCACCCGCCATGGCACGGACATTTGGAATCAATGCCCCAATGTCCATTGCTGTTGCTCCCTGTTCAGCAAGTTCTTTCAGTACGCCTGTCAACCCTTTTGTCTGAAGTGTCGTCGCGTTTAAGACAATACCAAATTGCTGCGCGACCTTTCTCGCTTCTTCCGTAGGTCCTAAGAACGTATTGATAAATCCACGAAGAGCAGTCGTTGCAATATCGGCTTTCAAACCCGCTCTGGTCATCGTAGAAATAGCGGCAGAAAGCTCTTCGAAAGAAAGTCCTGCGTTACTTGCGATGGAAGCCACCTTACCAATGTTCGGAGCTAGTTCTGCAAAGGTCAACTTACCACGCTTTACCGTAGCAAAAAGAATGTCAGACACTCTAGCAGCATCTTCAGCCGCAAATTGATACGCATTCAGAACAGTTGTAATAGCGTCCGCAGCAACCGCTGTGTCTGTAAACCCCGCCTTTGCCGCCCTTATGGATACGCCCAAAACTTCCAGAGCTTTTGCGGGCTCAATGGTTGCCGACAAAATATCGTACAGACCCTTCGTTATTGTAGCTGTTCCCTCTCCGTATTCGATAGACATCTTTTTGACAGCTTGAGTATAAGCAGGTATATAGATCATGCTCTGCTCATCAAGCATCGTAGACACCATTGCCATTTGCTGTTCAAACGAAGTAAACGCCTTAACTCCCGCTGTGGCAATACCAACCAGCGGGAGCGTGACACGCATGGACAAGTTCCGTCCCACTCTGGCCATGTCGTCACCAAACGATATCATCTTTCGACGGACTGCTGTTAAAGCCTTACCGAAGGAAGTATCGTTCAGCGTCAACGTCATGTACAACGTGCCTAGATTCAATGCGCCGACAGCCATGATTAGCTACCTCTTTTCATTCCTGTTACATTCGACCAGAAACTCTTCATTGCTTGAAGCCTATCCGCGTGGCTCATTCTTGAAGACTGCTTTGCTCTTGCGGAAAACGTGAGTAAGAAATCAGATAGTCTGACCTTCTTCGGGTCTTTGGCAATCGCACGCCTCTGCTCTGCTGCAATTTGAGCAAAGTAGTACTGATCCACACTGGGACATTCCATCTCCTGTTCTTTTTCCCAGACCAAGAACGCCAATCCTTCCGTGAACTCACTAGATGTCATATATTCCATCAACATACTGGGTGGCATTCCAAGACGAACGGCCAGCATCCACCATCCTAGCCGTTCGCCACTCATGCGTTTTTTGCTTCTTCGATAGCCTCCCCACTGAGACCATTCAATTTCTGGGCCATGTCCCACAAAGCAGACAGCGTCGATGAAGGCCAATCTGCCATCGTACTCTCTTTAACGGGGTCGTTGTGTTCGTCAAACAAACACATGGCCAGAAGATACGTCTGAAGTCCATCGTAGCTCGTAAGTCCTTGCACTTGTCCTGCGATGACCTTTGTGCGTTTGCCCATCCAATCCATATACGCATCCCGCTGCTTACCACCCAGTTCGCGGATTGTGTATACTTTCTCGTCGATCTCGACTTGTTCTTCTTTTTTTGTGAGTGTGAGTTTCAGCATGATTGTTTTCCTTTCCTAAATTCGCCTTACCCTGCTTGGGAGCTGGACAGGTACGAACCATCCAGCCCCCTCACAGGTCCACATGAAGGATACCTCGTTCTATGCCAGTACTGGAGCCACCTCCGTACCAGCCGCGTTCATGTTCGTGCATTGAATGGAAATGTCAGCCGTAGGCTGAGCACCCTCTTCGATGGTCCCCGGCGTGAAGCTGTCGATGTATCCCCAGAACGTCAACGTCTCACCATCAGGATACGTAATCTCGATCTCCTGATTCACGTTAACAGTTGCGACAAGCTCATCAAACACCGCTGGGTCATACGCCACCATACAGGAAGCCGTCCCCAGCGTCTTGAGCTTCTTCGGGGCATTTGTGCGCCACGTGGTATTACGCATGGTCGTCGTTTCGTTGGGACCACCACCCTCAATACTGGGGGGTGTTACCGTCTTCTCCCAGATTTCGAGAGTAATTCCACTTGCACTTGCACTGAAACTGATAGTGGTTGAAAAGCCATCATCAATTCTTGCCATGATTTGATCCTTTCAAAAATTGGTTTCTACCGTGTTCTCCGCATCGCGTTCGCTACAATGTTTCGCAATTCGGAGAGGTTTTCTCGTGCTGGTTTTTCCAGAAACTTATATTGCTGTTGCTCCGGACGTTTGAACATGCCGCCTTCGACTGTTCCCCACCATGTTCCCTTCGCCCGTTGTATATCTTGTTCATGCTTCACATTGAACTCTTGCCCATGTGTGATTGTCACAGTCCGCTTTCCCATTGTTCGGTGCCGAATCTCATGCACCCACGGAGCGTATTCTGCAAAGTAGCTGACAGCGACCACAGTCGTCATTCCAGAACCCGCCACTTTTCTGGTCTGTCCCCCGGCCTTCATTTCTCCAAATTGTGTGGGACAGTAGTACTTGCTCTTGCGAAGCAGGAAAACTCCGGCGCGTTTGAGACCAATCTCTGCGCCGTTGCCCTTCCGCTTATGAACAGCCATCAGGTTGTTCATGATTTTCTGCATACCTGTTACTCGTATTCCTCCACCCACTCCCGCAGCACTTTTTATCCCAGCCATGAATGGGGACACACTCCTACTACCGCCTTGGGAAATCATAGCGGTGTTGAGGAGTTTCCTTGCTGAGCTTGTGTGCGCCGCTGGTACTAGTGAAATCATGGTGCTAAGACACCTTTCGTACTGCAAACAACATGTTTACGGATACGTAATACCTACGTATCGTACCCGCTTCTTCGCCCAAATGCGTAGGAGCGGTGGTCTCAGTGACATTATAAACCCGATACACAGAGCCCAAAAGGGAAAAATTCTGTGGAGTCAGTACTGAGAGATCCCCTGAAATGGTTCTAGCCTTCGTATAGGGGGCCGTATAGTCCCTAGATCGTAGTAAAATCTCGATTCCATGGTGCATGACGGTCTCCATCGTATTCATCATACGACCGTCTTTTATCCCCATTGTATCATACACACACAGACACTCATCGGGCTTATCAGGCATATGCTCAAGGAAGGCTGGCCAGTCTCCCTGATCGGCCACTCTGGTACAAATCCCCAGTTGATCCACCAGCAAAGCCACCAGTATCGTTGCTGGAGAGTTGCCCAGTATGTTTGTCACTTGGATACTCACGTCACCACCTCACGATATGAAAGCCTGAGATTGACGTAGAAGTGGTATCTACGAATTGTCCCTTTCTCGATCTCCTGTTCGATGGGGGACCTGCGACTGATGTTTACGATAGTGCAAGTGCGGGACCCGATGGTGACCGTCTCATTATGGACGCCGTCGAGGTAGCTCATAATCTCCTCAATCATGTCCCACCCGTCATCATGTACGACCGATCTAATCCTGAACTGAACCCCATGGTGGAATACCGTGACACCCGTTGGGAATTTCCCATCTTTCCACCCTTCCATATCGTACATACAGCCACAGTCGGACTTAACGTAGTACCCGTCTGGGATGCCATTGACGTAGCAGGGCCACAGCCCGCCGTCCACAGGCCACGTCATGTCCCCTAGATTATCTACCACATATGTTGCCAGAATTATGGCCGGGGTAGTCTCTATGATCCCCATAGAGGAGTAACTGGAGGAACTGGAGCTGCTCAGAGAGCTGCTAGAAGAGCTTGAGAGGCTGCTGGAGGAGCTGGAGGAGCTTGAGCTGGACGAACTGCTGCTTGAACTGCTGAAGCTGCTAGAGGAGCTGCTAGAGCTTGAGGAAGACGATAGGCTGCTGGACGAGCTGGACGAGCTGGACGAACTGCTTGAGGAGCTGCTTGATGAGCTGGACAGGCTGCTTGAGCTGGAACTACTAGAAGAACTAGACAAGCTAGAAGAACTAGAAGAACTTGAGCTGGACAGGCTACTGGAGCTGGACGAGGAGCTGGACGAGGAACTGGACGAGGAACTGGACAGGCTGCTGGACGAACTGGATGAGGAACTTGAGCTAGACAGACTGCTTGAGCTGGATGATGAACTCGATGACGAGCTGGAACTGGAGCTGGACAGACTGCTTGAGCTGGATGATGAGCTGGAACTGGAACTGGAACTTGCCAAGGATTCTGACGAGCTGGAACTGGAGCTAGATGAACTGGAGCTGGACAGACTGCTGGAACTTGACGATGAGCTGGACGACGAACTGGACACTGAGCTTGACGAGGAGCTTGAGCTGGAGCTACTACTCGAACTGCTCAGAGAACTTGAGGATGAGCTTGAAGAAGAACTGGAACTGGAACTGGACAGACTGCTGGAGCTTGAACTACTGCTCAGGCTGCTGGACGATGAGCTTGAGGATGAGCTGGATGAGGATGAAGAACTTGACAAACTACTGGAAGAACTTGAGGAACTTGAGCTGGAACTTGAGCTGGAACTGCTCAGGCTACTGGACGAGGAGCTGGACGAGGAGCTAGAGCTGGAGCTGCTCAAAGAACTGGATGAGCTGGAGCTGGAACTCGACAGACTACTTGAAGAGCTTGAGGAACTGGACGACGAACTGGAGCTACTACTCAGCGAGCTTGAGCTGGAACTGCTGGACGAACTGGACTCAAGACTGGAGCTTGAGGAACTGCTGGATGATAGCGAGCTGCTACTCGAACTGCTGGAACTGCTCGATGAGCTGGAACTGGACAGACTACTCGACGAGGAGCTGGAGCTGGAGCTGGAGCTGGAACTGCTCAAAGAACTTGAACTGGACGAGGAACTGCTACTGGAACTGCTGCTCGATAACGAACTTGAACTGGAAGATGAACTACTGCTGGAACTGCTCAAAGAACTTGAACTGGACGAAGAACTGCTGCTGGAACTGGAACTAGACAGACTACTCGACGAGGAGCTGGAGCTGGAGCTGGAGCTGCTAGAGGACAGACTACTGCTCGAACTGCTGCTCGAACTCGATAATGAACTCGAACTTGAGGAACTGGAAGAGCTGCTACTCAAACTACTTGAACTTGATGAGCTGGATGAAGAACTGGATAAACTGCTAGAACTGCTAGAGCTAGAGCTTGATGAGCTGCTACTCAAAGAACTTGAGCTTGAGCTTGAGCTGCTGCTGGAACTGGAACTGGATAGGCTACTGGACGAGGAACTGCTACTGGAACTGCTGCTCGATAACGAACTTGAACTGGACGAGGAACTGCTACTGGAACTGCTTAGAGAGCTAGATGAAGAACTGGAGCTACTGCTCGAACTCGATAATGAACTTGAACTGGACGAGGAACTGCTACTGGAACTGCTCAAAGAACTCGATGATGAGCTTGAGGACGAGCT
>Ga0307378_10013085_pt1 | contig 10534 bp, 7 predicted proteins | sample UN1MG_FD_202238 | JGI IMG/M metagenome (GOLD analysis project Ga0307378, IMG submission 202238) | Soil microbial communities from Risofladan, Vaasa, Finland - UN-1 | ecosystem: Environmental > Terrestrial > Soil > Coastal area > Acid sulfate soil | place: Finland: Risofladan, Vaasa | collected...
GGGCACCCCGCGCGACAAGAAGGAGTCCGAGTACCAGGCCCGCTGGCTCGCCAAGTACGGCTTCAACATGGTCCGCATCGGGCACCTCGTCACGGGGCCGGAAGAGAACTCCGCGGTCGACTGGCACCAGGCCGACAGCCGGCACCTCAACCCGAAGACGATGGACCAGCTCGACTACCTCATCGCGGAGCTCGCGAAGCGCGGCATCTACAGCCGCCTGACGATGATCTGGTACCGCAAGGCGAAGAAGGGCGACGGCCTCGACGGATTCGACGAGTCGGTTGCGTACGCCGACCAGAAGGCCAAACGCACCCGAAAGCCCGGCGAGGAGGCGGTCTTCGACACGGTCGGCTCGACGTTCTTCGACCCGAAGGTCATCGAGTTCAACATCGACCTCGAGAAGGCCATCATGACCCACAAAAACCCGTATCGCGACAACAAGATGTACGGCGAGGACCCGGCCATCTGCCAGATCGAAGTCACGAACGAGGACGGCGTCTTCTTCTACACGATCGACGGGATGTCGCCTTTCTACCAGAAGCGGCTCGACCGCCTGTGGGCCGACTGGCTCCTCAAGAAGTACGGCTCCGAGGAGAAGCTCCGCGAGGCGTGGGGCAACGACCTCGCCGCCGAGGAGAAGCTCGCCGACGGCACCGTCAAGCGGCTCATCATCTGGCAGTTCAACAACGTGCCGAAGGCGAAGCTCCCGCGCGCCCGGGACCAGCTCCGGTTCTACGTCGAGATCGAGAGCGCCTACTTCAATAAGACGAAGGACGCCCTCCGGGCCGCCGGCGCGAAGCAGCCGATCTGCGGCACCGGGTGGTTCGGCGTCGGCGCCGGGTTCTACCCGGAACTCTACTCGAACGTGCCCGGGATGGATTACATCGATCGGCACCATTACTACGGCGGCGGGCCGGGCGGCTGGCAGATCCTCCAGGGAATGCCGTTCAACGACGAGTCGGCCCTGAAGAAGCCCGAGTGCATCCTGAAACTCAGCCAGGAACGCGTCCTGGGCATGCCCTACACCCTCAGCGAGTGGGCGAGCGTCCTGCCGAACCAGTGGCGCCTCGAGGCGCCGCCGCTCATGGCCTTCTATGGCAACTGCCTGAACGGCTGGGACGCCCCCATCCATTTCGCCTGCGAGGGCGGCGGCGGGGGGTTCTCGCGGTTCCTGAAGTGGATGTGGCCCATCGGCGAGCCCTCGACGCTCTGCCAGTATCCGGCCTTGTCGCAGCTGATCCGCCGCGGCGACGTGAAGGAAGGCGAGGAGGTCTTCGTGCGGAACCTCCCGGACGGGAAGCTCTTCTCGGCCCAGCCGCTGAAGGACGTGGCCATCAAGCTCGACATCTCCGGCCCCTACGAGATGTCGTCGGAGCAGGGCGTCAATGCCCGGAGCCTCGCGGCCTTCTACGCCGCGGCGGTCGGCAAGACGGGCGTCCGGTTCCCGAAGGAGGACGTGCCGGACGCGTCCATCGATCTAACGAAATACATTGACATGCAGAAAAAGGAGATTCGCGCGGCCACGGGCGAACTCTACTGGAACTACGGCGCCGGTTACGTGACCGCCGATACGCCGCGCACCCAGGCGGCCGTCGGGTTCCTCGCGGGCGTCCCCGTGAGGCTCGGCGATTGCGAGATCCGGACGTCGAACCGCATCGCCTCAATCCTCGTGACGTCGTGGGACGGAAAGCCCCTCAAGGAGAGCCGGCACATCCTGATTACGGCGGTCGGCCGGTCGCGCAACACCGACATGGCCTACAGCCGCGGGGGCCAGCGGCTGATCGCCATCGGCAAGTCCCCCGTCCTCCTCGAAGGTGTTAAAGGCAGTGTGACTCTTGGCCGCACCGGCAAGTGCACCGTCACGGCGCTCTCCCCCTACGGCTACAAGACCGTCGAGGTCGCGCCGCAGGCGGAGGGCGGAAAGATCACGATCCCCATGACCGGCGAGAACAAGGCGGTGTACTATGAGGTCAAGTTCGAGTGAGGCCGGCCGCCTGGGGGCGTGTACTTGACGTGGAAGTGAACGTAGGAGATGCCGGAACCGCTCGTCCGAGCGCCCGGAGTCACGGCAGAAGACCATGGGGGATCTGAGATCCGCCGACTGCGGAGAGCAGGTCCCCATACGGCCTCGTTACCGGGCCACCAGCGCCAGGGCAATCCCGCAAAGCCCCACGGCCGAGCCGGCCGCCAGCAGGAACCCCCGCTGCACGCTTGTCCGCCGGGCATAGGCACCGATCAGCATAGGGGTTGCGGTCCATCCGAGTCCGCCGATGCCGAAGAGCAGACCTACCGCCCGACCATGCAGCAAGGGGTCGAAGTGTCCCAGCAAGACCGCCATGAGGGTGGGGAAGATGGGGCCGAAGACGAGTCCCGCCGCGACCACCATGGCCATGGCTACGCCGCGGCCGCGGCTGAACACCACGACCGCCCATACGCCGATACACGCCAGCGATAGCACGAGAATAAGCGTGGCTTCGCTCCCCTGCGGCAAGGCGTAGGCCGTCGCGAGCCGCGACGCCATGAATGCCAGCCAGAAGCCCGACAGCAGCCCGGACGCTCCCCTCTCGCCCACCTGCTTTTCGGTCAGGTAAGTGGTCGCCCACGTCGCCATCGTCGCCTCCAGCGGAGCGTAGAAGAACAGGGCCAGCGCGCACAGCCACATCAGCGGATCCGCGAGCAACGTTCCCATTCCCATGCCCGCCGGCGCCGTGGCGCCTTCCTTGCCGGACGCCGGGCCCAGTGCTGAAAAGTCCACACCCACAGCCAGCACGGCTGTCAGCAGAACGAAGCCCGCCAGCAGGAGCAGGGCTCGTGTGAGCCCCAGGCGTCGCAGCAGGAACGCTGCGGACAGAGGGGTCAGGAAGGCCCCGAGCCCGAAGAAGAAGCATGCCAGGTTCATGGAGTAGGCCTCTGTGCCGTGGAAGGCCAGAAGCGACAGCGGGTTGACCACGTTAATCAGGATCGCCCACCCGGCGCTCAGGAGCAATACCCCCAGCAACGCGGGCCAGTAGGTTCGCGACAAGGCCAACACCACCAGGCTTGCGGCCATGACCAGAGAGCCACTGATCATCATCGGTTGCTTGCCGACCAGATCGGTGATGAAGCCCACGGAGAGCATCACGGGAATCATGGCGAAGCCGAATGTCGAGACCATCCCTCCAACGCGGGCCTCGTCCATCTGGAGTTTCCGAGCCAGGGAGAGCTTCACGCTGCCCAGGAGGGCCACGCCCATGCCGGTGGCCAGCAGGGCCGCGATCGTCATCGGCTGAAGCAAGGTCATCGTTGGTCACCTCCGTCCGCTCCCGGGCGAGAGCAGGATGGCCCGGCCACACGGGATCCCCGCTGCGGTCCTGGTGCCTTTGCTGGTCGGCCTCAATCGTATGAAACCGCTTGCCCGCCCGTCAGATGCCGTGTCCCGCATGGTACGTCTGGCGGATGAGCGGGTCGGCCTCGGGCGCGTTGGTCGCCTTCATCTTGGCGGCGTCCCACTCGATCCGCTTCTGGAGGCGGACGGCGAGGACCCCCACCAGCAGCGCCTCGGTGAAGGGCCCCGAGTAGGCGAAGCCGGCCTTCGCCGCGTCGCTCTTGCGGTCCTTGACGGCCTGGACCCATTCCGCGCGATGGCCGGGCGAGCGCGGGATCGTCTTGGGCGGTGTCGCGAACTCCGCGCGCCGGGCCTTCGGGAAGAGCCGCGGCGGCCCCGACCATCCGTCGCACTGGATGATCCCCTTGTCGCCGACGAAGTAGATGCCGTTGTCGGGCAGCTTGAACCCGTCATCCAGGGCGGCGGGGCTCGGGGGCATCTTGCCGCCGTCGTACCATTTGACCTTGACGGCGGGCCGGTTGCCGCGCGCCGGGAACTCGTACGTGATGATCTGCCAGGCCGGATACGATTCGGGCTTGAGCGGGCTCGTCTGGGCCTCGGCCGCCACGGGGGCGTCCAGATCGAGGGCATAGAACGCCGGGTCCATGTTATGGACCGCCATGTCGCCCGGGGCGCCCGTGCCGAAGTCGAACCAGCCGCGCCATTTCACCGGCACGTAGGTCGGATGGTAAGGCCGACGCGGGGCGCCGCCGAGCCAGAGGTCCCAGTCGAGGTTGGCCGGGACGGGCGGCGTGTCGGTGGGCCGGTCGAGGGCCTGGGTCCAGAACGTCCCGGGTCCGGTCGCTCCAGCAATGGACCTCGCGGACCGTGCCGATCGCGCCGGCCAGGATGAACTCGCGCGTCAGGCGGATTCCCTCGCCACCGTGGCCCATGTTGCCCATCTGTGTCACGAGGCCGGTCTCCCGGGCGACGCGCGTCATCACGCGGCATTCCTCGATGCTGTGGGCCAGAGGCTTCTCGACGTAAACATGCTTGCCGGCGCGCATCGCGGCCAGGGCAATCGGCGCATGCATGTGGTCGGGCGTCGCGACGACGACGGCGTCGAGGTCCTTGGGCTTGTCGAGCAGGCGGCGATAGTCCTTGAACGGCTTGGCGTCGGGAAACTTCTTGAAGGACCCGGCCGCGCGGCCCCAGTCGACGTCGCAGAGCGCGACGATGTTCTCCTTGGCGAAGGCGGCGTCGCCCAGCAAACCTCCGCCCTGGCCACCCGCGCCCACCCAGGCGAGGTTCAGCCGCTCGCTGGGCGGCGTCTGACCCTGGCCGAGCACGTGGCGGGGAACGATGGTGAGGCCGGCCGCCGTCGTGGCAGCCGCCCGGAGGAAGTCGCGTCGGTTCATGGTCCGTAGCCCTCGATCGGTTCGGCGTCCCTGCCCCTGCAGCCGATGGGCCCAGAGGCGTGCCGGCCGTATTCTATCCACGGCCACGCGGCGCCGCCAGCGTTCAGAAGCGGTAATCTCCATGCACAGCCTGACGCCCCTCTCGGGGCTGCCAGAAAAAACAGTCACACCCCCGAGGATGGACTTGCCTGATACTACAACGCCACTTGTTGCGCCGCAATGAACGCAACCTCATGGATTAACCAAACTTACGCGCCGTAGCGCGGGGGTTTATCCCCCGCGTAGGATCCCGCGGGGGATAAACCCCCGCGCTACAGCTGCCAGAAAAAACAGTCACACCCCCGAGGATGGACTTGCCTTAGGGCGCTGGTTTGTGCGGGGTCCGACCGTATACTGAGAGGGCACTTCCGGGAGAAGCCCGGTCGCCGAATGGCGAAGCCGACCTTTGCCCGGGAGTTCTCGCCGAAAGAAGCGCTCTTGTGGACCGGATGTCTGCAGGCACGCCGCCGCGGCCGGGCGCGGCAGTGGGCCGAGCGGAGGGGAATCCCGGCCGGAGGCTTTCATGACGCACCGCATGGCTACCCCGAGGCGGCTCTGCCGCTCGTCTACGCTTGGCCTCCTGGCCGCCGCGGCGCTCCTGCTGCTCTTGCCGCAGGCCCTCTACGGCGGCGCGGCTCCCCAGCGGGTGACCATCGGCAACGGCTCGGGGTACCTGCGTTACCCCACGGCGCAGGAAACGCTCGGGCTCAAACCCGGCGACACGCTTTATATCGCCGCCGGCACCTACCGCGGCATGTCGCTCGGCAACCTTTCCGGTTCCGCGGCGGCCCCCATCACGGTGACGTGCGACCCCCAGGCGGTCTTCACCACCCGCGACCCCCAGCCCAACGAGTTCCCCAACATCGCCTTCGTGCGCTTCGAGGGCTTCCGGTTCGAGAAGTACAACAGCACCTGTATGCGCATCACCGGCGCGAGCCACGATCTGGTCTTCAAGGACTTTCGCATCACCGAGGCCTCGGGCTACAGCTTCCACATCTACGACCGCACGAAGGTCTTCGACGGGACGAAGGAGAGCACGTTCTACAACTTCAAGTGGGAGGGTCTGGTCGTCGATGGCAAGACCAACGGCGCCGCCATCTCGAGCTCGGACTACCAACCCGTGTCCAACCTGGTGTCGGTGCTGCTGGATTTTGAGATCTACCGGTGCACCTTCAAGAACTTCGACAACAGCGCCGGTGCCTTCCCGGTGATCGGGCTGGACAAGTGCTTCAACCTCGAAGTGCACGGATGTACCTTCAGCGATATCGGCATGGCAAAGTCCCCCATCGGGCACAACGTCTGCATCTGCGGCGCGGGCTACTTCAAAGTGCACGACAACACGTTCACCCGGCAATGGGCCAACGACGTGCGCGTCTGGCCGATGAAACTCAACGCGCTGGGCTATGGCGGCAAGGACGCCGTCAACCGCTTCTACAACAACCTCAGTTGGGAGAAGCGGAAGTACGCGATGGTCGAGCACAACGCCGTGCCCCAGGCCGACCTCGACCAGTCGTCGGGCCGCCTCTCCCGGACCTCGTCGGAGGTCTACTTCAACACGCTGTACCGGTCGAGGACTGCCGCTGACAGCAAGGACCCGTACTGCGCCCCCTTGGTCGATGCATACGGATCGGATATCCTGATCAAACACAATCTCATCATTGAGCCGGAAGCGGACGTGCCGTTCGATTCCGCCCGGAACTACGTTTACCATATCGGAACGGGTTCCCTGACCGGCATCGTGGCGGAGAACAACCTCGTGTTCAAGTCACTGGACCTGGCGGGCCTCGCGGACGCCGTGCGCTTTGTGCCCTCCGAGACGAGTCCGGCGAAGGATGCGGCCACCGGGCGCGTCGATTACATCTCCAAGGACCGCTACGGCAACAACCGTTACGTAGGCGCCGCGGCAGACGTGGGGGCTGTGGAGAGGCAGCAGGGCGACAGGTAAACCCCCCTCCTGGCCAGTGGCCGTCCCCGCCACGCTCGAGGTCCGACGGCGGATCGGAGGCTGGCCCGCGCGGCCCTACTTCAGTTCCGCCACCTGTTCGGGTGTCAGCGCCCGGTCGAAGAACCGCACCTCGTCGATGACGCCCGTGGCGGCCACGTCGGCGGGACGGGCCCCGATCCACAGCGGGAAACTGTTCGTCGCCAGCGGGCCGGCCAAGGTGCCCTGGGCGTCTTGCTTGCCGTCGACGTAGAACGTGACGGTCTTGCCGTCGTTGACGCAAACCACCAGGTGCCACTGGCCGTCGGCCACCTTCGTGGTGCCCTCCAGGATGAACCGCGTCTGGCCCGCCTCGGCGTAATCCAGGATGCCGCTCAGGGTTCCGCTCATCGTGACCCAGACGTCGAGGTTGCGGCACTCCTTGGCCTCGGGGAACTCAGGCCCCCCGCGCCAGACGATGTACTGGTAATTGCCCGTGTCCTGCAGGTTGACCCAGGCCGCGAAGGTGTACTGGGTCGAGTTCAGGTACGGCGCGCTGGCCACGAGCACGTACCCCTTGCCGTCGAAACTGACGGCCTTGCCGCGCCGGCCCTGGGTCCGCTTCAAGCCGCCCTGAATGGCACCGTGGTTGGGCCCCACGGCGTTCTTCACCGCGTCGCCGCTCGCCTCGTCGAAGGCCCAGTATCCTTCCAGGCCCACGGCCCTGCCGGCAACCGCGCCGCAGCCGCCCGCCAGGAGCAGGCCTGCCGATAACATACATCCCACACCAATCACCCACATGGTTCTCATGGTTCCACCTCTCTGAAATGAACCGGCTCTTGGTCGTCATCATGTGCCACGGCTTGCTCGCAAGCCGTGAAAAGCCCGAAAAGAATGCCCACACGCGCCGGCAGGTATTGTGCGGCCCCCGAGCCCGTGAAGCAAGGCATCTTGCGCCGCCGCCGCGGGGCGACCGTGCCCGCCCCGTCCGTGCGGCGCGGCATTTTGGGTTGCCCCGGCCACGGCCGGGGGCGTAACATACTGCGGGGAGGGGTTATGGACGTCTCCGACCAGAAAACGCCCGACGGCCCGGCGGCGAAGGCCGAGGCCGGTCCGCCCCCGGCCGCGCCCGACAGCGGCGAGACGCGGGTCTGGGCGTTTCTCTGCCCCAGCCCCCTGTGCGACACCGAACTCATCGTCTTCCCCGAACAGGCCGGCCAATGGGTCCAGTGCCCGACGTGCGGCCTGCAACTCCGGGCGCCGACGGTCGTCCCGGGCGAGGGTGATGTCAACCTGGCGCCCCCGCGGCCGGTGCGGCGGCGCGTCGGCGACCTGACGGCGGAGGAACGCGCGTGGGTCGCCCTCCAGCAGGCCGAGACGGGCGCCCTGCCGCGCCACCACACGCCCCCGCCCGGCGGGCCGGAAGCCTTGGCCCGCGACGCCCTGGCTCGCGAGGTGGCCCGGGCGTCCGCCGGCCACACCGAGCCCGAGGGGCCCCCGCCCGAGGTCGCCGAGACGGCCGACGCCCTCGACGCCCTCGCCCGTCACACGCCGTCTGCGCCGGCCGCATCGTTGACGCCGCCGCGTCAGTTCGCGCCAGATGTGCCTCCTGCGCCGCCGTTGCACGCTGAGCCGGTGGCCCGTCCGGTGCGCGCGGCTCGTCCGGCGTCGGCCTGGAAGGCGGGTGCGCCCGATCCGCGACGGTCGATGTCGATCGACCTGCCGGCGTCGCCGGCCGACGTGGGGTTCTACTCAGAGGCCCGCAAGGGGCGGTCGAACCTCGTGACCGTGTGGGTGGCGGCCGTCGTGGGCTCGGCCGGGGTCGGGCTGCTGGCCTGGCTCACGGGGCTGCCGGACCTGTTGGCCGGGCCGATCCTCTTTGTCGGCGTGGCGTTGCTCTGGACCTTCTTCGGTCGCAAGTTGGGCGACGACGTCCCGCCGCCGAGGCCGTACGACTGACACCTTTCCGACCAGCCTGCCCTTCCGCCGGCCTGTACCGACACGTGTGCCACGGCCGGTCTTGTCCGGCCGTGGGAATGGCCACTTTGCGCGGTGGGTGCGCGCTTTGCGCGGTGGGTCCCCGTACCCACCGCGCCGACCCGCAGTCGGACCTCGAGCGCGGCCCGCCTAGGGCGGGCCGCGCAAACACGCGGTCTACCCGCGCCGGACCAAGGCCAGGTGTCCCGTGGTGCCGACCGGGCAACCCTCGGCGTGCCGGACCCAGACGCTCGCCCCGGCGACCTCCACGCCCAGGTGGTATGCCCCGCCGACGCGTTCGCACCGCGCCACGCGTGCTGCGCCCGCCGGGTCGGGCCGGAACTCCAGGTCCTCCGGACGCAGGATGAGGCGCTGCGGCCCGGACCGCTCGGGCGCGAGGCCTTTGAGGATCACCGTGCCGTCGCGCGCAAGGACGCCGCCGCGGGCCTCGCCGCTGATTTCGCTGGCCGGCCCGAGTGCCCGGGCCGCGGCCAGGCTGACCGGCCGGCGGTACACCTGCTCGGTCTGGCCCACCTGGGCGACAGAGCCGTCCAGCAGGACCACCACGTCGTCGGCCAGGCGGACGGCCTCGTCGGTGTTGTGCGTGGCCAGGACGACGCCGGCCCGCGTCTCGGCCAGGGCGCCGCGCAGGAGGTCGAACACGTCGGCCCGTGTCGGCCCGTCGAGGTGGGCGAGCGGCTCGTCGAGGAGCAGCCACTCGGGTCCGCCGACGAGGGCCCGGGCGATGGCCAGTCGCTGCCGTTCGCCGCCCGACATCCGGCCCGGCCGCCGTTCTGCGAGCGACGCCAGGCCCATCTGGTCGAGCAGGCGGTCCACGCGGCGCCGGCGCTCGGTCTGGCCTAGGTTCGACCCCGCCAGGACGAGGTCCAGATGCCGCCGCACCGTCAGGTGGTCCCACAGGGCCGGCGTCTGGAACACCATGCCGATGCGGGCGCGGCCGCTTTCGAAGGGCGGCGCGGCATCGGGCGAGGTGGCGTCGGCGGCCAGGACGACCCGGCCGGTCGTCGGCCGCAAGAGGCCCGCCAGGATCCACAGCAGCGTCGTCTTGCCCGTGCCGCTTGGCCCCACCAGGACCGTCACGCGTCCGGCCGCCGCCGCCATCCGGACGCCGCGCAGCACAGACCGGCCGCCGTAGGCGAATCCGACGTCCAGGCATGTAAGTGCGTTGCTCATCATCCGTCCTCGGCCGTCTTGCGGCGAACGAGCGACAGGAGCCATCCTAACAGGATAATCGCGGGCCCGGCCAGCAGCAGGATGTCGAGGGCCAGCGCGCTGGTCATCGATTCCGGCGCCGTGTGGATGAGCGTGTAGAGCCGCACGCCCAAGGTTCCGGCGCCCGGCGGCACGAGGAGGACCGACATCTCCAGTTCGGTCGCGGCCAGCAAGGCGCCCAGCAGTCCCGCCGCCACCAGCGTCAGCCGGTGCCGCGGCCAGAGCACGTGCCGCATCGTCCGCCACGGCGAAAGGCCGTGGACCCGCGCGGCCGCCAGCGGCTCGACCGCCTCCCGCCGCCACAGCGCGTACAGCGCCAGCGTGGCCACGGGCATGAACCGCAGGGCGTAGCCGACGACCAGCGGCCAGGCCGTGTCGCGGACGGCCGCCAGCGCCGGCGTCTGAGCGAGCCGGATCATCCCGATGGCCAGGAGCGACGGCGGTACGGTCAGGTTCAGGAGGACGAGCGGGACCGCCGTCGGCGCACCGCGTCGCCACGCCCCGGCCCACCGCGCGGCCAGCAGGCCGGCCCCGGCCATGCACAGCGCGCCGGCCGCCGAGGCCAGCACCAGCGTCTGCCAAGCCTGCCGGCGTGCCGACAATAGGGCCTCGCCCATCGCCTGCCACGACCCCGCCTTGTGC
>Ga0307378_10013086_pt1 | contig 10533 bp, 12 predicted proteins | sample UN1MG_FD_202238 | JGI IMG/M metagenome (GOLD analysis project Ga0307378, IMG submission 202238) | Soil microbial communities from Risofladan, Vaasa, Finland - UN-1 | ecosystem: Environmental > Terrestrial > Soil > Coastal area > Acid sulfate soil | place: Finland: Risofladan, Vaasa | collected...
TAACATTATTAAGTTCAGCAATAGATTCAGATTGGATAACTCTTCCTAAATCATAAATAGATGCACCTGTAGTGTTATTACTTATGGCTAGTTGTTTAAGTTGTTCTAATATATTTCTATGGTTAGCTGTAGTAGAACAAAAAATATTAAGATCTCTCATTAATAGTTCAGTACCATTCATTTCAAAATTTACCTTATCCTCATTAGTAGTCATGTAAGCAAGCCTTAGCGAGGGTTTTGTTGAATGGTAATACTGAGCTAAGTTAGTTCTCATCTCATGCACTCTAGGCATTAAGTAATCAGAGTGCTGAATAAAGTATATTTCTGTTTGAGCATGGGATGCATTAACAGATTGTTGTATACCTGTAGCAGTATCTTGCTGACCAATTTGTTGACCTAACCTTTGTGGAGTTATACCAATAGTTTCATAAGCTTGTTGCTTAAAGTGATTAGCCAATTGTATTCTGGACATAAGCCTGTTAGTTTGCTCCATGTCTAGTTTTTGAAAATGCTGGAAATTTAATGGGTTTTCAGTATTTGTTATAGTTGTGTCTAAAGGAAGTATTTGGAAGTTCTTCATGGCCGCATAAGCTTTAGCATAATTTCCTTTACCCCAGTCTTCTCCTAATGAGTGTTTAGGTAATCCATTTTGATCAAGTAAAATAACAGTACCTAATTCATCTACTAATATATCAGCAATCTGATTATTTACTAAGTTATACCCTACCTGATGAGCTTTCATTAAATCTACTAAAGAAACAGATTTAACATTTCTATCATTAAATACAGCTCCTTCTACAGGATTTTTACAACCATATAAACTAGCGCTACCTTTAAATTGAAATCTTAAAGGTCCTATTTTATTTTTATCCACACCTAGGTAAATAGGAGCAAATCCATCTGGGTTGTTCATACCCCAGAAGCTAGGTAAATTAGGTCCTAGCTTTACACCACCCCAAGTTTCATTAATCCATATCCAATCTATATGCTCACCAAATACTAAATTGTCTTTAGACTTATTTTTAAATAGTCTTGTGTCATAAATAGGCTTATCTACTATCTTATAATCTTCAGTTATAATTTCCTGAATAACTTCACCATTATCAGAAATCTTAGTAAGGTGACCTACTTTTCTTTGAGACTTCCAGTATACTACAGTTTCTCTTACTAAGAAAGCTGTACCCTCATTATCAAAATCTTCACTTTCTCTTAGAACCTCATTAATAGGGTCTGCACCATTAGTAACACTTTTCATACCTACAGCTGTAGTATATTGTCTCATAGCTAATGAAGGCATATTGGTATTCCATTCATGAGATCTACTAGAATCATAAAAGCTACCATCATTTTGTTGACCACCTATAATATAACCTGCAGATCTAATAGGATATACAGCTTCTAATGCAGCTGTTTGATCTTCATCCATTATATAACCATACTTATCAATAGCATCTGCTACAGTAATCATTTCTGTTTTACCTATCCAATTAGCATCTGACATGTACTTAGTACCTGGTGATTTATGGTAGAAAGTAAGTATAGGATTCCATAATTCTATATGATAATCTTCTTCCATCATTCTAAAATGATAGAATTCACTATCTGTAATAAGCATGTCTCTAAATCCTGTTTCTTCAAGCTCCTCCATTCTAAATCTTTCATAGTCTACCTTGTGCTGATGCTCAGCCCATTGTTCAACCATAGATCTATAATCTTTTTTAAAAAAGTTTTCAATTTCAGGAAGAGTTTTTAGATTATCAGGATTCATTTGCTGTTGAGCCTCTTCTGATTCTGGATCAAGGCCTTGTTCTAATAAGGCAGCAAGAATTTTACTTTCGGCCTCTGCTAGCAAAACCTCTTCTACCTCAACTCTCTTTTGTTCTATAAGCTCATTGTATGAATAATCATCTACAGCTCTATAGGTTACTTTAGTGTTTCTTTTAGCAAACTCTGAAGTAAGTACATTTATAACATTAGGTATAATAGGGTAGAACTTTAGTTCTAAAGCTGCATCATCTTCTTGAGTAAGATATTCTAAGATATCTCTATGCTCAGGATTTTCTTCTACAAGATAGTCAGACTTATCTATTACACCTTGGGCTAATTTATAATTCTTAAGAAGTCTTCTTGATTTCTTTTTAATTTGCTTAAGTCCATTCCACTCTAGCCAATCAATATTCCATGCAGCCCATTCTTGGTCCTTTTCATTCTTAGGTAAAAACTGTAATGGTTGCGTTATAGCACCCATTCTATTTTCTTTAGTTTTAGCTCCTTTTTTGAGCTGCATTGCTGAAAGTACTTGCATTTTATTTATTTAAGATTTTTAAACGCATTTCTTTTAATTTTTTGTCCATAGACAGTGCTAGAATTCCCCACATGACGAAAGGGACTCTTATTCAATTTAAACAAATTTTCTGACTTTTCCAATTTTTTGGCAGCGTCATCTTTCTCTATTCTCTTTTTTAATCCCATATTGGATTCAAGAATTTTCATATAAGCTACAAGTGCAGCAAAAGAAACCAGTCTATCCACGTTGAGACCTTCCTCATAAGCTTGCATTTCTACTATAAGCATAGGATCCGGAATTCTTTCTACACCATATGTAGTTTTAACTACTGTACCATCTTCTTTAGTTTCTTCATCTATAGCTTCTTTTACATATTCTATAACATAACTTAATAGATGATCTTTAAATAATCTCCCGGTATTCTTCCAACCATACTCTTGATATACTGTACTATTAGAACCTAGATCTTTAAGAAAAACCATTTCATCTTTTCTTACTAGATACTTTTGTTTATTCATACCTATCATGTAGTTTATAAACTGAGATATGTTATTCTCTACAAGAGTCTTGGCATTATACCATTCTATAATAAGTCTGAGCCTTTCATGGGTAGTATTAATATCATCATATCTACCACACCATGCACATACTACTTTATCTCTTTCCACATAAGTTGTAACTTCATCACCATTGACTTTAGTTACTTCAATTTTTCTTTTATATACATATATAGAACACAGTGATTCTGAAGTAGTTGTCCTACCTTCACCCACGGGATCTATAGATGCATAGTACATTCCATACTCAGGATTTTCTATAGGTCTTTCCCATACAACTACAGCACCTGTTTTATCAGTTGCTTTTTTAGATACTGGAAACTCATATACCGGTATTTTATTTGTAGTCTTAACTTCAGGCTTACCTTGACCATTTTGAAAGATATCTAAGAATTCATAAGCATATTCTTTTTCTCTAATTCTTTCAGCCTGATGTGATAATAAATGTTGTGGAAACTTTGATACAGTTCTTGTGGCAAAAGCTTCTTTAATATTTCTAGGATGCTGGGATATACGCAGCTGATATTGTTCTGGAGTAAGCTCCTTTTTCCATTCAGCAAATTGTTCATCTAAAGCTTTTAGAGCCTCCTCTACTAAAGAGTTGCCATATGCATCTATATAAGGAGGCATTGACCATTGTTCAGGAATAAACAAACCTGATAAACCTATAGTTTCTTTTTCATCAATAAGATTAGTTTCTACTGCATATATATCATTTGCTTTAGGATGATTGATCATATCTTTAAGAGGACCACATTGATCTAAGTCACCAACTGAACCTGCAGCTATAAATAAACCTGTAGTTACAAATCCTGATTTTAATGCAGGTCTAATATATTCATAAGTCTGATCCATCTTTGGAGCAATACCTGCTTCCTCATGAAAGAAGTATTTTACAGGACCCCCTACTGAATTTGTAGGATCTTTTTCAAAAGACATTCCTTGTATGGTTCCTTTTAGTCCTTTATCTCTAGAGCGGCCATTTACTTTCTCTTCAATCTTTTGTTGCCACATTAATACTTTCTTAGGATTAAGTGGCCTATACCATGCTGTGTGTTCATTTAGGAAGTTAGCATACTCATCTAAGAACTTCCATGTACCTTTATCATTTATATAATCCTTAAGAGCAGCACCTATTTTAAGAGTAACCCCTTCTTCAAACCATAGCTGATTAATAAGTTTAGCTGCATGAAAGTAACTCGAGGCAATTTGCCTCTTCTTGAGAATAGCAGCATGTTTATAATGAAGCTCAGCTAATAGTTCATATAGAGCCATGTGATACTGAGCATCTCTTAATTTAGCAAAACCAAACTTAGTTTTTTCCTTATCAAAAATAGGTAGGAAGTTTAACCACATGTAGTAGTCTCTAGTTAAAAACCAAGAATCTTTACCTGATTTAACTATTAAACCTTTTCTACATTTAGCTTTTTGAAAGTCCCAGTAGTCTACATAATCTTTAGACATAAAGGGTTTACTACAATAGTAATCTTGTTTTTCAAATTTAAAAGCTTCTTCTTTAGCTACTGCCAGCAAATCTTTATTAAATCTATATTTACCAGGCAGCTTAAATATAGAAAGAATATACTCTTTAAATTCTTCTACAGAACTAAAAGTAGTTGTGGTCCAATTACCCTTGTCCCAAGTAGGAATATCTATTATAAATTCTTCCATTATTTCTGATCATAGGCCATAGACCCACCTCCTCTAATTCTAGACTTCTGCTCATCCTGAAGATCTTTATAAGCACCTTTAAAAGATTGTCTAATAGATTCAAAATCTTTAGCCATAGCTCTTACTTGACCTATATTACCATCTTTACCATCTGTAATTTGAGTAACAGCCATGTAAGTAGCTATTCTATCAAGAGCTTTACTTATTCCATCATATGCTCTTTTAATAGGAGTTTCATATAAAGTTTCACAAAACCCTAAAGCTCTTCTAATAAGCTCATCCTCTGTAGAAAATTCAGCATCTAATTCATTGAATATTAATATTTCCTTATCTGCTTGGGGTACATGAAAAAAAGGATTAGAATCTGGATCAGGACAAGTCATATAAAATAAGAACTGATAAATCTTAAGATAATCTTCCGGATACTTATCCATTATGTTTTTTAATGTGCCCATAGTATAACAATGTTCTGAAGGCACTATCTTACCATTTTGCAGGTCAAATAATTTTACTATCATTTCTTTTTAATTTTATCACGGTTATCTTTTAACCATTGTATTATAGATATTACTTCATCTCTAAGATAAGGAAGCTCAATAGGAATAACTTCTGTTACTATAGGATCTCCGTTAGGTAATAATTTATATAAAGGATACCCATTTTTATCTTCTGATTCCTGTTGAAATACAACATGATGTATAAATATATTACCAGGCTTAAGTTTAGGATTATGCTTAAGTATAATATACATATAAATGCTTAACTGAAGAGCATAGTGATTAATGTGACAATCATCTAAATGATGTACAGGAAATAACATTTTCTTAGATACTCCTTCCCAGTTCTTATAAGACTCAGTTTTAATTTCCTTATTAGTTTTGTAATCAGTAATCATTACTTTACCATTTACAACTTCTACTAAATCTGACTGTCCACATACACCTGCAGATTTAAGATATACTAACATTTCCGGATATATACCATCTGTTATCTTTTGCTCCGGTGCATACTTTAAACCATCCTTTTCTAAAGGAGAATATACAGGTAAAGGAATACCTTCCCTTTCAATAGATGCTAATGAGCATATATCAGTTTCTCTTTGATTATGATAAAAAGTTCCTAGTTCTGTAGCTCTAAATGCTTCAGCTTTCCAGATATCCTGAATTTCTTGAGGACTTAATCCATACCATTTAGACTTCTTATTTTTAGATACTTTTTCTGCTATAGCTTTAGCATCAAAAGGTTCTTTAAAATTAGATACTAATGAGGTTACAGATATCCAATCTATAATATCTTCATCAGTACTTGTGTAACTGTGCGTGTCTGCTTTAAATACTATCCCCATTTAATCTAGTTTTAATTAATTCTATTGCTAAATCTGCATTATCATAATCTGGTGAATCTAACATTTGCATTAAAGTATCTGTCTCTTCTTGATTAAATATTTCTATTTTATTAAAGTCTTCTATATAAGATTTAGCAATAGCTACTCTAATGCAAAGTGGTTCATATAAATATGTATGTGCACTTCTCATAATTCTAACAGTTTATCTTCATCTTCTTCTGTAATAAGTGCTGACCATTTTTTATCAGGACACTCTGTAGAAAGAGATCTTAGTTTCAAAGATAGTGAACATCCACAAGAACTGCAACAAGGTTGTGTTCCAGGAACTATACAATCTTTACCCTGATCATCTTTTTTAGAGCATGTATTACAAACAGCTAATCTTGCTTCAGCTATTTCTTCTACATACTCATCACGTATTAGGGAGTTCTTCAGTCCCTCCATTATTTGCTTTCTGTTTTTCCAAATGGTACTTAGCTTGCTCATCTCTAAATTTAGTTTTGTGTTCAAAAAATTCATCTATCTTAACCTTAATGTCTTCAAGCTTTTTAAGCTTATCTTCTAATGTTTTTTTAGAATGATATCCTTTAAAAGATTTAGTATCTACACTATCTAGTTGCCTGTTAATGTCTTTAATACTATTATCTACCTTTTGTGATCTAACTATAAAATAACCTAAGCCTGGATTCTCTATTTTTAATTCAGTAAGATCTGATAGATTTCTTCTCAACTCTTTATAGAAGAAATTTACTATATCATCTACTTTAGTTTCTGATATATTCATCTCTTCAGCTGTAGCTTTGATTATTTCACTAGGCCTCTTCGGTATCATTCTTAGCTAAAAATTTAAGTTCAAATAATAAGTTTCCTTCAACCTTAAGCTGTATGTCTGGATTTAGCAGAATAACCTTTTTGTTTGCCGCATCTTTTTTTATAAGTCCTTTTTTCTCACACTTGTTTAAAGCATTTCTAACTGACTGAGAAGATTTAAAAATCCAAGACTCTTCTTCAGATACATCAAAACAAAAATCAGTAAGTTCAACAGGTTGGTTGAAACTTAATAAAGTTAAACAGTTAAGTTCAGAATCACTTACTGCTATCCGATTAAGATAACAGTAAGTGAGTATCTGAAACTTTACTAAATCCCATTTAGGCATTACAGCCTTTTTCTCAATGCGATTTACTAAAGCCATTTTAGTTAGTTTTTAATTTTTTACTTTTTGGATACCTAGGTGATGGTACATCAGTTTTAACTTCCTCGTTTACAGGCTTAGTATCTTCTTCCTCTTCTTCTTCAGGCATTGCATTCATCATAGCAAATTGATACTGAATGTTAGCTCTTTTAAATCTTACTTCATCAATTTTACAAAGCATTTCCTCATAAGCATGTTGTGCTTGAAGATAAGGCATTGAATCCTTATAAAAATTGATCATTTCTTCTTTTTTCTGATGCATTTGTTCTGCAGTCAGAGTCTCTTGGTTTTTAGATTCTTCCATCTTTTAATTATTAAAGTTTAAACAAATATACATAAAAAGTTTAAACTTGTAAAAGTTATACAAATAAAAAACTCATACATTAATAATATGAGTTTTTAAAAGTTAATCATTGTGCTTATTAAGCTTATAAGTAGTAGTGTATTAGATTAACAATTCCATTTTCTTAATGCTAATGCTTTTCTTGTAGGTTTACCTTTTTCATCTTTCATAGGACCTTTGGAACCAGACATTCTAGCGCAAAAACTTTTTCTACGCTTAGCATCTTTACTTCCAGGTTTAAGTTCAGATGGTTTTTTTGTAACAGCTGTTTGTAACTTACTTCCTGGATTAGCTTTCCTGTAAGACGCAACTCCTTTAGCATTTAATCCTCCTGTCTTACTCTTACCTTCTTTGCGAGTCCAAGCAGCTGTCTTTGCCATTATTATTATTTTAGTTTCTAGAAAAAAAGTTTCTTTTAGGTTTTTGTGCTAATTTAAGAGTCTTCATTTTTTCAATTATCTTGTTTGCTTCATTTTCAGCAAATGTTATAACCTCTTCTTCTTTGTCTTTTATATTCCAGTTGTTTAGTAAGATACCCATGTGCATAGTCTCATGCATAACTCCTGTAGCTTTTTCTGTAACATTATAGTTTTTAAAAGTACCCATGTTTATAAATAAGAATGGTTTATATGGATCTTTAGCAGTTAACTTTTTGTCTGCTGGATCATAATTAGTTAATCCATATATATAAACACCATTACCCTGATCACCTTTTTTAGGAGTGGTCATATCTACTTCTTCAGCTTGAGCATCTGCTCTATTTAACCCGTGCATCTCTTCTACTTTATAATAGTCAAAGATTTCAGTAGCATTATTACCTATAAGTAGAATATATTTACCCATGTCAACTTTCTTCATATTACTTTTTTACAATATTTCTACCAATGAATTATTTAAAATAACACCTACTACTAATATACTAATTTAAATTGGAAATTTATAACTATCTACATTAGTAATTGTTTTTCTTATTCCGTCTATATTAGGTTGTTTAAAACTCAAATCTAGTATTCTACCCCCTACTGTTTTTGGTGGCGCACCTCTCTCAATATGCCACCCTTTTGACCCATCTCCGTACTCTTCTTTATACGTTCCTGTTAATGCTAAATGTATTTCTTTTAGTTTAACATCATAGCACCCATTTTGCGTAGATAGTATTTCTATTGAATCATTACGGCAGCTATTCTCGTGGATATGTCCCATGCTGAATATATCAAAACCCTCATACATCTCAGTCGCTCTAGTTAGGTTTATAGCTCCTTTAGTAACAACTCCTCCGCCACCTGAGCCGTGAAAGTATTTATGTTTAAACGTTGTTCTAGTGTTTGATAATTTCAGCTCGTAAATCATCCAGCCACCATAACCACCTGTATAAATTTCTGTGCCGTTAGTCATGTTAAACAAGTCAACAAATCTTTGCAGTATATCCGTTTCCTGCCACTTTATAATAGCTGTCTCATGGTTACCATATCCAATAACAGTTAGTATGTCTTTGTAAGGCGTAAACCACTCTACGGCTGTTTTAACAATACTATCTAAATAATGCGAGTTGTTATGCTCAGGTAGTATGTCCGACTTTGAACTACGTCTGTCTCCTCTACCTTGCATTAAACAAAACATATCTCCGTTTATATGCACTGGTATCTTATGTTCTAAGCAATAGTCTAAATGTTTTTTTAATAGTTGCCTATCGCACTTTGGATTATCCCAATGTATATCAGATAGAATTGCAATTTTAGCATTGTTAGTGTTGAAGAAAATTTTGTGTACATTTTTACCTAGTTTTTCTAATTTCATATTACTTTATTATTAGCATTCTATTTATAGTCTACTTCCTACAACTACACCTCCCGCAAATAACCCTGCTTTAAACCACCATTTATCATAAAACGGAGTCTTAGCTTTAATACTGTAATTAGATAAATTAGTAACTTTTAAATAAGGATTGTTAGAAACTATACTAACTACTTGCTCATTGCGTTTAAATATTCCATTCTTTTTTTCACCAGTTACAATTAATAAATCGTTAGTGATATTAATGTTTTCAAAATCTAATCCTTTATTGTGGCTTCTACCATTTATTGTAATCCAATCATTTACGTGAGTAAAAGGTATGTTAAATGTGTCACACGGTAAAGTATCTGTATAATATACAGGTATGTCTTTATAAATAATTTCTGTAACAATTTTAGTTATAGTTTTTGGTTTTTTAATTTTTATATCATCTATGACTGACATTAGTGAGTCTTTAGCTATTCTAAGTTCTTTTTCTGAGACTTCTAAGATATCATTATAGTATATTAATTTATCTGATTTTGATTTATAAACTTTAGCTGAATCTTTATACTGTAATAAATTTCCAATTGATGTATAGGTTTGTTGATTGGTTCTACAAGTTGATACACTGAAAAGAAGTAATATAATTAAAACTAAAGCTGCAACAATATCATAAACTCTATAATCCATAACTAAAAACTTTTTAATATATCTATTAATTTAGGATGAGGATACATATCCGATTTACCATATATCACATTAGTGTGACAATATATACCAGGATTTGCTGCTACATAATCTTTATCTAAAAATTCAAAAGCTTCAAAGTCTCCTTTTTCTTTAATAAGCTTTGCTAGCCCTTCCCTTGGATCTATGTTGTCTCTTTCACAAATAAATAATATTAATTCGTGTAATGCTTCTAATTGAGTATCTGAATAATTATGAAAATACTCAAAACCTCTAAACTTTTTTTCTAGTTGTATAACTTGTGATCTATCGGCTTTAGTTCCAACATAAGTATAAAACTCATCTTTTTCTTTTGCTATCCAAGTTCTTTTATTGTTAATTTTTTTGTAATATCCTCCTTTACTTAATTGTCCAAAATTATTACATTCAATACCTACAGATTCTCTGTGAATTACATTATTACCAATACCCAAATGCCATCCGTAACCACCATCAGGTATACACTTTACTATTTTACCATCATAAGTATTATCATTTCCTTGAATAGATTGCCCACCAATACAAAACTCAGTAGCTATTTTACCTCTTGTATCACGAGCCCAATGATTTATTGTATTAAAAGGATTATGCCAACCAGCTGTATGATGTAAGAATAACCATCTTTTTTTAGTAGG
>Ga0307378_10013087_pt1 | contig 10533 bp, 10 predicted proteins | sample UN1MG_FD_202238 | JGI IMG/M metagenome (GOLD analysis project Ga0307378, IMG submission 202238) | Soil microbial communities from Risofladan, Vaasa, Finland - UN-1 | ecosystem: Environmental > Terrestrial > Soil > Coastal area > Acid sulfate soil | place: Finland: Risofladan, Vaasa | collected...
CGATTCTCTCGCATGGTGATATACCAATTGTGGTCTTCATTCACCTTTACGACGTTTCCTGTGAGATCGACGTCAGTAATAAGGCCATTGAGGCTACGAACAGGTTCTATTCGCAATCCTCGCGACGCCACCTTGCCTAAAATATCACCCCCGGGCTGTGTCTTATCGGCCTTCCTAACCCGACGCTTTGTCCCTTTAGGGCTAACGGTCCCCGGCTTCTTGCCCGTCGCCTCCCGCTTTGCTTTGCGTAGAGTTGTCACTATCTCATTGAGTGATGCGTTGATTTCATGCGTAAACTTGTCATTGTAGATCACTTCCGCCTGCTGTTCGGCCTTCAGGATAATTGGCTCGCAAATCTCATAGAGTTTTTCTTCGAGTAAATCCTGGCCTTCCGCAATGTCTGTCTTGTTTTTCGACAATTTCCAGTCTCTGGACAATGTAACCTGCCCGCAAATACGTCGGACACTGTGGCCTTTGCCGCCGAAAGCGGAATTCTTGATATTGCGATGCTCGTATGAATAATTGAACCCGTACTGCGACGTATCAGCCCCCTCTCCAATGATGCCCACGTGAATTGATGCACGCTTGCCGGCCACAACCAAATCGGTCGTTATGACATCCGTGAGCGGCGGCATCTTCCATGCGGCACACACCATTGGTTTGCGCCGAGTCCTCTGTATGACGATCTGTTTGCCATCCTCAAGCGCTGGCGCGAATACATAAGACAGCTTCTCGCGCAACTTTTCATAGTCGGGCGGGCTGCGATCTATGCGGGCGAACGTCAACTTTGTACCAACTTGTTCCGGTAGAGCTGGAACGGGTCTCGGCTTCGGTAGACGCCACGAACCAGACTTACGCCACTTCTCCCAGTCAACTGTTGTACTCCGTACGTAGCCTTGACAAACCGTCTCTATTACCATCACGCCCCACAGCCAACCCCCAGCTTCCTTGAGTCCAACTCCATATCTCCCTAGCCCACTGTTGCGTCGATTATCGTGCATTCCAAGTTTCATCATGCGAGCCATATCATCGCATCCATTCCCATCATCCAAGACTTCGAGGTCTCTCTTGCCGCGAAATTGGATCTGAACGCGAGCGGCTTTGTGGTCGAATGAGTTGTCGCAAAGTTCACTTAGGGCTATATGCCAATTACAACTCTGGTTGCCGTGAAGTGACTCCAAAAACTCAGTGTGAGGACACGCATCCATGTACTCATCATCTTCTTGTGTCGTCCGTAGCTCGCGATCATCATTCATGATTATATTCCTCAAGAATTGCAATGCCGTTACTGACCATCATCGGAAGGTATTTAGGAGGACACTTGTCCATGAAATCCGTGAGCAGCTTGTTTAGCTTGATTAGTTGAGCAGACGTATCGTAAGGTCGATCAGCCTTCTTCGTGGACTTCTTTGGTGACAGCTTACGGGCCTCTCGTGCAATCTGACTCGGCGTCCACTCATTCGCTTTCGCGTCACTGAATATCATCGCCCTTTGCTCTGGCGGAAGGGCTGCCACGTTTGCAGCTTTGGTGACGTCCATCTCCCCTGATTTAACGAGTCCAATCAACTCTTCATCGCCCGTCCTCAACACCGTTGTCGCTTTGTCGATCGTCCTACCGGAGACACCCACTGTGGCCCCGGCCGCGTCGCGGGATTGACCCTTGTTAAGGTCAGGCACCGTTTCCTTACCTTTTTTGCCACGCCCCTTTGATAGCTTCTGCCGTTTCTTCGCCTCATCCTCGTAGTGTTCCACCTTGTTCGCGCCAAACATGGCTCGCTGGCCTGTGGTTAAGTCACGCCGCCGCAGATTACATGACTCAACGAAGGACACAGGGTCCTCGATCTCCGGCGTAACCGTCACGGGTTCGACCTCCGCTAATTGGCAGGCCCGATAGCGATTACGCCCGTCTAAGATCTTCCCTTCGTAGAGGACTATGGGATGCAACAAGCCGTTGGATTTGATATCCTCCACCATATCACTCAGGGCCGCTTCACTCATCATTGGAAGCCAGTCGGCGATTGGGTGGACCTTCAGATTACGCATCGCTTGCTCCTGTCGCATCTATCGGATTGGTTAGGAGGGGATGGGGGTAACATTGGTGTCTTCCTTAACGTATAGACCCAGCTTCCGTGCCAGAAACGCATAGGTAAAGTGATTGAGCGCTTTGTGGTCCTCGCGAGTATGTGCCTCTACGTAGACCTGACGCGCTTCGAGTGATATCCCAAGCTCCGGATGGCAGCACGAGTAGTCCGGCACGCACTCGTCGCGCACAGTATCATGCTGGGAATCTCCTGCCAGCCAGCGTCTCAATTGTTCAGCACGTCCGATGGGAAGGACTCCTTTCGCTCGGTCCGTTTTCTCTCTAGGTTATCCAGCAAGCAAGGCCGCAGCAGGTAGAGTCCCACCATCGCAATCCCCACGACCGGGAGCCCGATCAGTATCACCCCCACCGTCAACACCAACAGCCCTACTACGAGCACCACCATGGCCATCCCTGCAGGCACTGAGGCCAACAGCAGCACTCCACCCACGATTGACTTGACTATCGACATGGTTACGCTCCTTCTCAATACGCCGTAGCCCAGTTGGCCTGCAGCCGGGCCACGCAACGCTCCAAATACGTCTTCAGCCAGCCCCAACTAACCGACTTGCACTTGACACGATCGTGCATCGCCATGTAGCGGCGCAACCGCCGGACTTTCTCTGGCCGATACACCGCCATCTTGGTCAACAAACCCTCCTGGTCCTGCTCGGCCTCCATGTGGCATAAATGACATAGCCACACCCCCCACCGAGGCTCGTACTTCCACCGGATCCCCGGTTCCTGGGAGCGCCTCACAATGTGGTGCGCCTCATGCCCCAACCGCCCACAACCCCCCTCACAGGGCCCACCGGTCCCGGCCGGGTTGACCTGCAATTGCACCGCCAGGCGGTACAGCTTCTCCAAGACCTGGATCTGATACGCCGTCACGCGTCCACATTCCCCATCTGCTCGATATTGGCACTGCCACACCCCTCCACCGGACACGCATCATCGACGGGCGCTGCGAAGACATGCCCATGCTCGCATATCCATGAACCGCCCGTATCTACGGTGTCCTCCGGCTCCGTAGGCCCCTCCTGCGACTCGGCCCCATCCGTGGGGCCATCTTGGGACTCGTCCATGTCCTGAGCCGCAGAAGCTGGCACTTGATTCGAAGCGATCGCGGCCAGCCGCTTTTTGCAGCCGTCGGTTCCCAACGTGTGTTCCGGCTCTGCCGGCAGCACGTTCAAATCGTAGTCGACGCTGTCGGCCTCCTCCGCCGCCGTCAATTCCGGCGTTGTCCGGATCCACTTGATAGACCTGCGGATGATGGACTTTTTCTGCATTTCACCCGGGAACGTGACCCACGGCCCGTCTTGCTTGGACTTCGAACAGTCGCGGATCTGATCCAGCTCCTGGACACTCATGAAGTCAATCTTCGGTACGCTGGCATCCTTGAGCATGATCACGCTGTAGGCGCAGATCACCGAGCCCTTGTCCGACCCGAGGTACGGCTTGTGCTTGATGAACGGACTGCCCCCCCCGCCATAGTCGTAGCCGTAGTCGAACTCATCCCGCTCATGGACAAGCTGGGCGTCGATGAACGTCACATGCCCAGATCGGTAGGCCAGTTCGAGAAAACCACGATAGCCCGGCAGGAACTTGCACTCATACACCGGCCTTCCAGCCTGCTTCGATAAGTACCCGCTCTTGTACGGGATCAGATACGCTTGCCCCGTCGCTCCCCCAAACTCCAGGCCCAACTCAGCCGCATTGATCACCGACTGGAGGAAGCTGCTCGCGGTGCACTGTAGCAATCGCGGCTGACGACTAGCCGCCAACAGCGCCACTTTCGATACGCGATCGGCGCTCATGTATTTACTGGCCACCGTCTGGAGGGAGTCACGGAATCCCTTCTCGCCCAGGATCTCTTTCAGCGTGCCCTTACTGGACACTAACGCTATTGCTCCCATCGTTTTCCTTTCTACTTCACGTATAGAGTTCTGTAGTAGCTCTTCCCTGTATATTTTGCAGACAACTCGGGATGATCCAGCAGTAGGCGCTTCTGATCGAAGCCCTTGCGTGAATACTGATAGTAGGTGATCTTACGCCCATCCGGCAGGGTACCGATTTCCGCGTCACCTAACGCAGAGATCAACGTCCGTTGTATGCCATCGCTCAGTTCCTTCAACTCCTTGAGTTGGGCTTTCATCAACTCCCGTCGCTCGACAATCTCCAGGACCTCGTCCGACAACTCGACCGTCACGCCCTTGCGCCGCGATATGGCTTTGAGAACACCAATAGGCGGCACCTCGCCTCCCTCTGGTGGCACCTTGGCTTCGACATGCTTCCGCCACCACTGTGCGCCGAAGGTAGAAATCGTCTCGATCAACTCGTCGTCGCGGGGAACGTGATACATACGCATGTTTAGACTGTACCCGCTCAACGCCGCGGCCACCCACGCATCGCCTAGGTTGGCGCAGTATAACTGGTGCTGGACCTGGACCAAAACATGGTCCGGTATCTGGTCCGTCCCCTCGTCGCCATAGCCCTCCGCGTACGCTGCGTTGCAATACTTGCACTCGACATTCGTTTTGCGGTCCGCGGTCAAGCCGTCCAGGTTGGCCGCGAACAACCCTTTCCCAGGTCCCCACAGCGCCACGTGATACAGGTCTTCTTCTCGCTCGTGCAACACCTCCTGACCGAGTTGATCGGCAGCAAATCGGATCAGGGTCTCCTCTAGGTAGTTGCCCTGCTGCATCGCCTCGGTAGGCGATTCCTCTTCCAACGGCCCCACCTTGCTCCAGTAGATGTCGGCTGGCGTACGGGAATACGGGGAGACGCCCATAATAACAGGCAGATCGCTGGACCCCAGGAACCGTTGCCGCTGGGCTCGCTGAGTGGCGGTAATCGTCATTGTATCCTCCTATAGACTTATGCAACGGTACGCATTCATACGGCCTTCCAGTATACCCGCCGAGTAACCGACAGTCAAGAAGATTCTACAAATACATCGGGTTAAGTATTTCGTTTGAACTCCCCGCAACTATCAGCGGCACCCGTATGGATCAGATAGCGGGCACTCTCGCCACAAGTACACGCCGGGTTGCCAGAGGCGGGCAGCTTGACGGCACGCCAATGCTGGCATCGCTCACAGGTCACATGGAGAGTCGTTTTCGTTTCTGGTGTCGGGTTTGTCATATAGCCTCCCAGCTCTATGCTCATTATGTAAAAGCGTGCCTCGGATCTCCGTAGCCGCGAGGTTCGGATTTACCGCAGGCACGCGCGTCGTGTAAAACCCGGCCGGTAGCAGACCGGGCTTCGGATGTAAAGATGCATGATGACAGTGCCGACCGTTTCTCAGTCCCCTGGTGGGCCGGGCTACGCGCCCCGGTCGGCACGAATATATAAGTCCACGGTTAATCTTTCGGCGTCTGCCTGCTGCGCCTGCCGCCTCTCCTTGGGAGACTTACGGCGCTTCCGTACTTCCCGGCGGACCCGCTCGATGTTCGGTAATCTGTTGTAGATGCCCATGATTGTCTTTGGTATCAAAAACCCTTGCCGTGCCACGCCATGCCAAGCCGCGCCTTGCCGGGCATGAACTCATATGCCATATATGAAGTCCTACTATCACGTAGGCTGGCAGTCAAAACAGTGCGGGGTCGCTCTCAGAAGGCGACCCCGCACGAGCGCAACATCCCTGCTACTAACGCCGGCGACTGCTCCATCAGGTGTTCCAACAAGATCCGTCCAATCTCGCTGAGGTTAAGTAGGAGAACCCACCGGCGTACGTCCTTGTTTTGAAGGGGCCGGTCCGGCGACGCTCCTCCTTGAGCGAAGTCGTGGCCTGGCCCCATTTGATCGGGCTTTCCGTTCCTAGAGAAAAGGCCAGCGGCGATGCGGAGGGGAGAGAAACGAGACTACGCCGCCGGCCGGAAGTTAGGTCAAAAAGGAAGGGGGCGGCGGAGGAGCACGCCCCCAGAGCGATGCGATTGTAGGCGCTGACCACACGAACGCATCGCGAAAGATTGATATTCCAGCCAGACACAATGCCTTGCCGAAATTGAGTACCAGGATTGAATCGTATGGTCAGCATAAACACTTCATACCACCATGCCGAGGCGGTGTCAAGCCTATTATGCGCATTATACAAAAAAAAGTTACTCCATACAAAAAGCCGGATCGGCAGCGTGTGCCGTAGCCGGCCTTCGAAGGAGGTTATGCGATAAGTTAAAAAATATGGCCAAGGGACAGACCAAAGAACTCGTTGGCAGACGAGTCGCCAGTCGCACCTTCGCCATCGCCGCTAGCACTTGTATCCCCGCGAATAGCATCAATCTCGCCAGCCGTTAAGACATCCTTGAAAAACGCAAGGTCGTCCATATTGCCTGTCCAATCGCCATAATAGTCACCGATGACGAAATTGTAAGGGTTCAGTGGAGGAGCTGACGTGAAAGTGTCGCTCCATGTTTCGACGCCTTCTGTAGCAGCATCGTAGACGCGAACGTTACATTCTTTGGTTGGTGCATCGTAGGTGATGGCGATGTGGTACCATTTATCCGCCTCGATCGTGACATCTGTCTCCAGTGTCTCAGACACACAGGTAATCGCCAGTATCACAGACGCCGGATCATCGCCGGGGTAATAGTCAAGCCAGACATAAAAGCTGTTGGACTTCCGGAAAATATAATACGTGTTGTCTGGGTTGCTACTATCGATGTAGTACCAGAACGTTATCGAGAATGACTCTGATCCCGTCGTTGGCTCAAGCGGGAAGTCTGAGGGCGGGTTATTCAGCTCCCACGGGTCACCTGCTGCTCCGACCCAGCGACACGACCCGTCACCTTCCTGGAAGCTCGATGTATCTGACGCGGCCTCTGTCCCATAGACATAGTATGTAACGAGCGACGCCGACCCGATGGAGTCAGCCGTGAGCGCGCTCGGTTCGAACTGGAATGCCGCCGAACAGTTTGGGTCACCTGCATACACCTTTGCCATATGTCACCTTAGCAGAACGACGTTCCCAGCGAGCCGTAGTAATTCCCTGACCCGTCGTAGTAACCACAGAAAATATCGGTGTAACTAGCACCGAGCGAAACAGCGGGTGGCGTACCGCCGCTCGCCCACTGGACGGCTGTGGGCCACGTGAGCGTGTGACCTCCAACCGTATCACCTTTGAGCCGCAGCGTCAGATGAGCCGGTCCTGATGGCGCCGTAAAGTTCAAGACAAGGTCATTGTTCAAAACACCCGCTTGGTTGTTGCCCTGCGTCCAATCAATAACCTCGCCAGCGCCGAGATCGCCCAGCCAGACCTCTTGAGTGAAATGGGCTTGTTTATCGATGCTGATCTGCTCGAACAGTTCGGCGCGGCGAGGACCCGGTCGGACCATGATTCGGGTATCCCATGAGTTATTGGTTGCGGCCTTGGCATAGCCGACCGGACTAGACCAAGAATCTCGAGTAGCCGCGAGTTGTCCCGCCGTCGATCCGACGTACACGGCGTCGCCGATATCGAACTCGATGGAAGAGCCATCGTAGCTCGTCCTGACGTCGATGTAACCAAAGCCTAGCACCTTGCCTTCTGAACCGCTGGCCACATCGGCCGGGGCAAAGCCAATGGCCGGAGTCAACGTCTCACTGGTAGCCAGGGCCTTATACATCTTGCCGTCAGACGCCTTGAGGGCCACGACATCACCCTCGGAGATAGCCTCCCCCGCTGTCAAGGTCACTTCCAGACCACGGTCCAGGATGGCAAGAATGCCATTGATAATCGCACCCCAGTTCCTGCCGCCATCCGCGCTCAGGGGGAACTTAGCCTCGTCTGTGTAGCTTACATCTGCCATCGGTCAACTCCCATCGTCTACACTTATCGAACCAGCCTTGATAGACCTCCGCGAGCGAACGGGATACACCTGCACGGTCGCCGGGTTATTGCCACCAAGGTCGGTCGCTTTGCTGATCGTCGTCGTCGAGACCACACCAAGCGTCTCGAATCCGAGTAGCGTACCAGATTCATGCCGAAACTCAAGGTCGACCGCCTGCAGCTCCGGATCTTGGGCATAGGCCCCCCATGCCACGCCATTCTGGGGGGTCAGCTCGAGTTCGTCGTCACCCCAGGCCCACGTGCCACCCCCATCATACCCACCTAGATCGTAGCCGGCATCGCGGCCCGGGAGGCCCCAATGAAGCGTAATCGAGTCCCCGGAGTAGCTATTATCCCAACCTTCCATCTCATCGCTCGTCAGACGCACCAGGCTCACCCCCAGTGGACGAACGGCCAGACCCCTAATAACGTACTCCGTCGCCTCTACGTCCGCTAAGGATTGCGACAGGTTGCCATACGCCGTTAGGACTTTGACATAGACCGTCCGTCCGATATCGCTAGTGGCGAACGGGATGTCAATATCAGAGTCCAGAGTGGCGAATCTCTCCCCAACCGCATGGGCAACCGGCGTCGTGCCATAAAGCCCACGGATAAGATCGGTGATAATCCACTGGCCCTCGGTACCCGTCTCAGTGGCGGTTCGAAACGCGATTATCTCATCCCCCACTTTTGCCAGAGATCGCCCATTGAAAAACTCGTCTGCGGTAACGTCGGTCCTCAAGTCGGTTATCGTTCCGATGTCGACCGTCAGACTTTGATCCGGTCGCCATATCGTAGCCGCCTCCGCGGGCAGGGCTGTCAAGATCGTTCCGATGCTGTTGGCCTCGCCACCTATCAATGAATCGGCGGTCACCAGATTATATATTTCATACGTCTCGCCATCCCACGACAGATAGACCCGCCAGCCATCTGTATACTCACCACCTGGAGCGATTGATAGACTCAATTCGTTCGTCTCGTCGCTTTCCGCTATCGTCACCGTGCCATCTTCCAGATCGGCAAGAGTGGGTACGTATTCCGGCACTCGCAAGGTCGTCTGGATCTGTCGGCCCGAGAGATCGGGGTAGAGGTCGCTGATATCGTCTACGGCCTCGATTTCGAGCCCGATCCCTTCTTTTCCTTCCGAGATGCTCGTGATGCGGATCCGCTGGTCAGTCAAACGGAATCCATCGGAGATCAAGCCAACCATTCCGGGCGTGAGCAGCATGTCCTTAGCGCCGAGCTTGAATGTATACATCGAGAACCGGTACATAGAATCGATGAGGTACCGCCATCCCATTTTGGTGGCCAATTCCGCCCGCTTGATCCCAGGCAGAGCAATTTGTTGCTTCCTGCGTTTACCGGATAGTCTTATATCTACATCATCGCGAAATGGAGTCATGCACGGGCCATATTCGTCATCTCGGTTCTGCCAGCCGAGTTCGATGTGATTGATGCTCTGGGAATAGTCACGCTTCTTGATCTGGACCGGAATACCATCTTCCTCCACCACCAGATGATCACGCGTTATGCTAAATACCGGGTCTTCGTTCCGCCAAGCACCGAGATACAGTTGACCGCCGACCCAATACGGAAATCCGCCAAAGTGTGAACATATGAATTGAATCCAATCGATGATGGGTCGTGACGAATTGATCGAGACGGAGATTAGCAGGTCCTCCTCCTGGCAATATTTACGGATGGCCGAGAATGACTCGCTGTTGATATATTCGCCCGGCATTCCAGCCCCATATCTAATGTTTGTCAACAGGTCGAGGATAATATCTACCGGATTGGCATCGTAGGGATCAGCGAACGGGGGAAACGCCTTCAAGTCACCCACGATATTAACGTCATCGTAACATCTCACACTAATGCTATCTTCTATTTCGGTTAAGGTTCCTGCCGTCAAAGTATACAATGTTCCGTTGACCTGTCCATTCGTTGTCACGACAAGATGGATTCTACCGTTCTGGTCCATCGTGTGACCATATCCTGACGGTTGATAATCTGGATCAGGCGGATTCGGCTCTGGGCCACAGTCGAACCCGTCAATCAATTCACCCCAACCATTGTAGACTTGAATGATATGATTCGGTGCGTTTTGTTGGCGCGTGCCGCTTACATAGATGAGGTTGTTGTAGGTGCGGACACAGTTGAATCCGGTGTCCCAGCCATACAGCCACCCACGATCATCGGCAAACACGCTGTCACTGTAGAGACCAGGATCGGACAACTTCTTCCATCGTACGTAGTGTGCCGCGCGGCCATGTACTCTCTCTGTGATTCCACATGCAAAGAGAAATCCTGTATGCACCTCGCCGTAAGCCCGATCATAGATAACAAAGCCCTCGTCAATCCAGAAGTCGTACATCATAGAGTTGCCTGTGAGCATAGTAACCAGATCTAGGACGAATCCATTGCTCTTATACGTGATTACGACATGAATGTTATAGCCCAACACCTCAAGCATATTGCCATATCCAACAACTCCGACATAAGGGGTATCGGAGCTATCGACACGAATCTTCATCACCTGCCCAAGATAACCGAGCCACGAGTCGGGGGTTTCAGTGCACCATGCTATCTCTTTCGTCCTTACATTTATTTTGTATACGCGGAAGCGCTCAAGTAAACCGTCATCAGC
>Ga0307378_10013088_pt1 | contig 10533 bp, 7 predicted proteins | sample UN1MG_FD_202238 | JGI IMG/M metagenome (GOLD analysis project Ga0307378, IMG submission 202238) | Soil microbial communities from Risofladan, Vaasa, Finland - UN-1 | ecosystem: Environmental > Terrestrial > Soil > Coastal area > Acid sulfate soil | place: Finland: Risofladan, Vaasa | collected...
GTCGTCGATGCAGGCCGACGCCGCCCGGCGACGCCGCAGGCAGGCCGGCGGATACAGACGAGCGTGAATTGCTCTAGATCGATTCGGCGAACCGCTTCCACTGCTTGGGGCAGTCACGTGCATGCCGAGCGGGCAGCCACGTGGCGTCAAAGCGCACGTACATGCCGATGGCGGCCGGGAACAGCGCCGCCTCGACGGCCGGGGCGGTATCCGCCACGGGCCTTTGCCTCAGTCGCGGCGCGCGGCGCGGGGACCGCGTAGCCTTCCAGTCGGGTCGGGACGGGCAGCTTCTCGCCGATGAGCCTCCGCACGTCGTTGACGTACCGGTGGTCGGCCCCGGTGGCGAAGCTGGTCGCCAGGCCGCTGGCGTCCACGCGGGCGGTCCGGCCGATCCGATGCACGTAGTCCTCCGGGTGACGCGGGAAGTCGTAGTTGATCACGTGCTCGATGTCGCTGATGTCAAGCCCGCGGGCGGCGATGTCGGTGGCCACCAGGACGCGGATCGTCCCCTTCTTGAAGGCGGAAAGCGCGCGTTCCCTCGCCCCTTGCGACTTGTCGCCGTGGATCGCCTCGACGCGCACTCCGACGCGGCGGCGGCCGTGGCGGAAGTCGGCCAGGGCGCGGACGCGCTGATTCTGCTCCAGGTCGCCGTGAATCCGGCCGACCGAGAACCCACGCGAGTTGACTCGGCGGGCCAGGCGATCCACACCCCGCTTGGTCCGGACGAACACCAGCACGCGGCCGCGGCTGGCGCGCAGCAGCTTCAGCAGCAAGGGGCCCTTGGTGTCCTCGCCCAGCTCGAAGAGCTCCTGCCGCGCGCGATGGGCCGGGGCCATCTGCCCGATCTGGATGCGGACGGGGTCGCGCATCGACCTGCGGGCGATCCGCTCCACGTCGGACGGCAGCGTGGCGGTAAACATCATCGTCTGCCGCTGGCGGGGCAGCGCCGACAGGATGCGCCGGATCTGCGGGATGAAGCCCATGTCGTGCATCCGGTCGGCCTCGTCCACCACCAGGACCTCGATCTCCGCCAGCAAGACCTTCCCGTTGTCGATGTGATCGATCAGCCTTCCCGGCGTGGCGACCAGGACGTTGGGCCACGACCGCAGGGCCTTGTGGTCCCGGTCAAGAGGCACGCCGCCGACGATGGTCGCGACGCGGACACCGCTGGAGGCGCCCAGTTGGTTGAAGGCATCCGTGATCTGGGCGGCCAGCTCGCGCGTGGGGGCCAGCACCAGGGCGCCCAGATCCGCCCGCCCGGCCAGGCGCTGGATGATCGGGATGGCAAAGGCGGCCGTCTTGCCCGTGCCCGTCTGGGCCAAGCCGATCACGTCCTTGCCCTCCAGCGCCGGCGGAATGCAGGCGACCTGAATCGGCAGGGGCCGCTCGTAGCCGGCCCGGCGGATGTCCTGATGAATGCTTTCCAGGAGGGGGAAATCAACAAACTTCACTTCATTCTCTGTAGACAAACTGTCACCTTCTCAACGCCCACGATATCAGTCACCACCAATCGCGGCGGAAGGTGCAGGAACGCAACTCCCTGTGGGTTGCCGCGCCGGGCAGTCGGGAAACCGGACGCACGACGCTTTCGTGCCGGTCCGGCCCCATTGCGCCCGACGTTCCCGCGGGCGCCCCATCTGCATCTATGCCGTCGGCCGGGGGCCATGCCCCGCCGCGGCTTCTCGACGACCCAAGTGGGTCGGCAAGCTTTCCGATCCCCTGGTCAGGGCTCGTCCTCGCTTGCCCTGGACCGCTGCATCCAGTCGTTAGCCGCTTTGACTCTCAGGTGGGATGAACAGCCCCCAGCAAGGGACGACACCAAAGACTTGGCAGTTTCACGCTGTCCGCAATTCTCTTATTAGCACATTATATCGGCTACTCGGGCGAAATGCGCACAAAAAAACAATCGACTAAACTCCAGGTCCGGCGCGCGGCCTCAACGCCGTCGCAGGTCGGCCCGGTCGCACTCGCCGCGGACAGCGCGGTCGCGGCTCTCGATGTCCGGCTGGCATTGCCGCGGTGGAGGGCCACGCTCCGTCGTGGCCGAGCACGAGGGCGACGACATAACGGACGCGACGAAGCGCGTCCCTCCAGGCGAACGCCCTGCACGCGGAGAACATGCACGGATGGGTGGCACCCACAAGCGCAGCTTGTGGGTGTGGCCGGCCTTCCACCGACCCACCCACAACCTCCGGTTGTGGGTGGCACCCGATCCCGACGGGGCGCGTTCGGTCCCGCTACCGGCATATCCAGACCCGGACGATCCGCCAGCCGACGGGGGTCTTACGCCAAACCACGTGCAGGTGATGGTACTCGTGCCCGCCCACGTGGAAGGCCTTGGCTTCGCCGATGGCCTTCGCGCCGGTCTTGTTCCCTTCCATCCGCTTGTCCAGCCACTTGCGGTAGTCGTGCTGCTCGTTCGCCTTACGCAGGCCAGCCCAGCGCTCGGCCATGTCCTTGTCCACCTGCTCATCGGCGGCCCAACGATGGCAGGCGGCCTTCAGATCGTCCTTCTCCAACAGGGTGATCCAGTTCTCGACGGCCGCCGCGAGGGTCGCCGTCCTTGGATCGAGGCCGGTCGTGGGGTCGATGACGGGCGGCAGCGTCGCCACCGTCTTGCCGGCGGCATCCAGGAGCTCTTGAAGGCGGCGATTCTCGGGGTATTCCGTGCGCACTCGTTCGGCGAACCGCTTCCAGGCCTTCGGGCAGTCGCGTGCGTAGCGCGCGGCCAGCCAGTTCGCATCGCCGCGGCCAACCACCAGCCCAAGCACGCGTCCCAGCAGCGTCGCCTCGACGGCAGCCGGGCCGTCCGGCCAGGCGAGGATCGCCTGCACGTCGCGGTCGGCCGACCACGGCGATTCGGCCTTGCCCAGCGCACGGTACGCGCACAGCCACCGGACGGCCTCGTGCCGCCACGGCACCTCCTGTGCCGCCGCCACGAACTTCCTGACGGCTGCGGCGCGCTCCGGCGTGTACCGGTCGCTTCCCATCCTCTCATCGGCGATCTTCAACCACTGCTGCGCCTCGGCGTCACGTGCAGCCAGGGCCTTGGGCGGCGTCTTCAGCGCCGCGTCGATCCGGCCGACCAGGGCCGCCGTGATGTCCTGGGCGTAGTCGCGGCCGCTGCGGATCGCGTAGATAACCACGTTCTCCTTCACGACCGTGCCGCCCCAGCAGCGGTCGCCTGTCTTGGGCCTGGCCATGATCGGCGCCCCCATGTTGCACTGGCTGCGGTACACGTCCAAGGCCGCCTGGGCCGCCCAGGCGCTGGGGTAGAGAACGACCCCGTAGTGGACGATCTGCCCCGTGTTAGGCTCGCGGAGTGCGAGCACCTGGATTTCACTGCGCCCCATGGCGAACCAGCCCTGGCGGAACGGCCGGGCCCACTGCGGCTCCGGCGCAGCCGCGACGCGCTTCAGGCCGAGCGCCTTCAGGTCCGTGTCGGTCAGCGCGATGTCGTTCAGTCTGTGCACGGCCCGCGGAGGGGCCTGCTTCTCCCGCGGCCGGGTTGTCGGCTCGGACGCCGCAGCCACCCCGCACAACAGCACCGTCAGGCACAGCAGGCCCAGTCCGCGATCAAGAGCGTTCCTCACCGTTGTCGACATAGCTTGTTTCTCCCGTCCGCGCTTCCCATCACAATTGGACGAGTCGCCAGCCCGGCAGTTCCAAGACAACCGGCGAATGCCCGGACTGCCGCAGCGAACCGGTCGCCTGCTGCGCAAAACGCCCACTGGAGTGGTATACCACGATGGCAGCGAGTATACTGCCAACGCGGGACGGGAGCGGCCATGAACAGGGGACGGCAGACCGCCGCCGGATGGACCAGACCAGGGCGAACCCGCCTTGCGCAGGTTCCGATACCCGTGTCCGCCCCGCCTCTGGAACCCGGCCGCGTTCCCGAATGAAGACACCGCCATGACAGGGAGGCAGCCATGTCGCACCCGGAAAGACGGAAGACAAAGGCGTTTGGCTTGAGGACCTACGTGCTGCTTGTCGCCGCAATCCTTGTCGGCGTTGTCGGCGCGGGCATACTCATAGGCTTGTTCTCGGGCCATCGCTATGCGGACCGTATGGTAGCCAGGTCTTTGAGTTCCCCAGATGCAACTATGGCGCACCTTGTATTGGGGGACGCACAGTTTGACCTTGGGCCTCGTGCCGCCTATGCCGCCTCGCCGACTTCGGTGCCCCGGGACTTGAAGCTGGTGTACAGCGCCCAGATGTCCGTGTCCGTTGAGAAGAAGGCCGCCGACGAGTTCCCTGCGATGCTCGGCGAGAAAGTCGAAGCGCTGGGCGGGTATGTTTCCGGGGCGAGTTCCTGGCGGCGGACGGGTCAGCAGCCCGGCGGGCGGATCACCGTCCGCGTCCCGTCGGCGAGGCTCAGCGAGGTTATGGATTGGATCCGGGCGATGGCGACCGTTCTGGCCAGTGACCTGAAGGTCGAGGACATCACCGAGCAGTACGTGGACCTGGAGGCCCGACTGGGCAACCTGCTGGCCGGCGAGGCCCGGCTGAAGGAACTGCTGGCCAAGGAGGCCGGCAAACTGGAGGAGCTGCTCAAGGTCGAGCAGGAAATCCGCCGCGTCCGCCAGGAAATCGAGCAGCTCCAGGGACGCAAGCGCCTATGGGACAGCCAGACTGCCTTCTCGACCCTGACGATCGAGTACGAAGTGGCCACCATCTATAGGACCCAGGAGCTCCAGGCCCAGACGTTCGGACAGCAGGTCCGAGTGGCCCTGCACAACTCCTGGCGAGCGTTCACCGAGGCGATGGCCGCGGTAGCCATAGGGTGCCTGTACGCCCTGCCCTGGCTGGTGGTGCTCGTGATACTCGTGATCGTCGGCTGCCTGTGGCATCGTCGGTCGAGCCGAAGGAAGGGGTCGCGTTCCGCCGCCTGAACTGCAACGGACGCGACGAAGCGCGTCCCTCCAGGGCGACGGCTATTCCTTCGATTCGTCGTTCTGCTGCACCTCACGACGAAGCAGGTCGCTGAACGGCCCGCAGCCGCAGCCTCCCTGCCGGCTGCATGGCCCGGCGTCCTCGTCCAAGGCCTCACCGCTCGGGCAGCCTGAGCAGCCGCCCTTGCCCGTCATGGCCCGGTAGACCGCAAGCGCAGCGCCCGCAGCCGCCAAGCCCACCGCAATGCCCACAATCACGTATTCCATCGCACACACCATCCGCCGGCGTCAGACGACGAGGCGACCCATCTGGTACACCGCCGCCGTCAGTACGTATGCCAGCACGGTCAGTCCACCCAATTGTAGCATCCCCCACCTCCACGAGCCGGATTCGCGGGCCGTCACCACGATGGTCGCCAGGCACGGCGCGCTGACCAGGCAGAACAGCATGATGCAGAACGCCACCAACGGGTCATACGCCTGGCGAAGCCGCGTCCGCAGCATCTCCTCGTCGGCGCCCTCGCCGAGCGAATACACAATGCCCATCTGCGTGACGAAGGCCTCCTTGGCGCCGAATGCGCCGATGAGGGCCGTGCCGATCTTCCAGTCGAAACCCAGGGGCCTCAGCACCGGCTCGACCGCCCGGCCGACCCGGCCCGATACGCTGTGCGCCAGCTCCTCGGCGCGCTTCTGGGCGCGAAGCTCAGCCAGCCGCCGGTCGTACGGGGCCTTGGCCTCATCGAGGAACAGCACCGCGGGCTCGTAAGCGCGCGGCTGCGCCTTGGCCAGCTCGGACAGTGCCCCGTCCCGCAGATGCCGCCGATGTGCGTACTCAGCCGTGCCGACTTCCAGGTCCCGAACCGACTGGCTGAAACCCTCGCGAATCTTCAGGACTTCCCGGCGGGTCTTGAGGAAGGCCGCCAGCGCGTCGCCGTGCGCCTGCTTCGTGAGGCGCTCGACGGCGGCGTCGGCCTGCGCCTGCGCGTCGCGGTAGGCCCGCTCGCGCTGCCAGTGTCGTGCCCGCAGTCCGTCCATCGCGAGTTCGGCCTCGACGGTACGTCGCAGCGGCGAGTTCTCGGGCGGCATGCCCAGCGACGCGCCGATCCGATCGACCTCATGGAGGTAGGTCGCGGCCGTCTGGGCGGCCAGGGCGTCGTAGTCGCGGTCGAAGGTCTTCTTCCGCGGGAAGGTGTTGGCCGCCCAGAGCAGGACGGCCAGCGCGAAGATGATCGTGCCGGCCTTCCGGAGGAACATCCATGTCCGCTCCCACATGTGCACGAGCAGGCCTCGCAGCGTGGGCATGCGATACGGCGGCAGCTCCATGACGAACGGGGCCGACTCGCCCTTCAGCAGCGTCACCCGCAGCAGCTTCACCATCACGACGGCCAGCACGATGCCGATGACGTAGATGCCCCATAGCATCGGTGTCTGCCACCGCGCCGGAAAGAACGCGGGTATGAACAGCATGTATATGGGCAGGCGCGCGCCGCAGCTCATCAGCGGCACGACGAGCATGGTGGTCAGGCGGTCGCGGCGGCTCTCCAGCGTGCGGGTCGCCATGATCGCCGGCACCGAGCAGCCGAAGCCGATCAGCAGGGGAATGAAGCTCTTGCCGTGCAGGCCGATCCTGTGCATCAGGCGGTCCATGATGAACGCCGCCCTCGCCATGTAGCCGGTATCCTCCAGCATGGCGATCGCCAGAAAAAGCATCGCGATCAGCGGAACGAAGACGACGACCACCCCGACGCCGCCGATGACCCCGTCAACGACCAGGCTCTTGAGCAGCGAGTCGCTGCCCCGCGGCCAGAGCTGGCTGACCCAGACGGCCAGGTTCTCGTGCAGCAGCCAGTCGAGGAAGTCCACGCACGGGCCGCCCAGCGTGAAGGTCAACTGGAACACCAGGTACATCAGCGCCGCGAAGATCGGCAGCCCCAGCCAGCGGTTGGTCAGGACGGCGTCGATCTGATCGGACAGGTCGTGGCGGGCCTCCACCGACTGGCGCACCGATTCCGTGCAGGCCCCGGAGATGAACCCGTACCTGCGGTCGGCCAGCACGATGGCGGCCGCGTCGCCGCAGATGCCCTCGATGTGCCGCCGCAGGCGCCCGGCCTCGGCAAAGACCTCCTCGCAGTGCTCCGGGCACGTCCGGCGAAGGCGACTGGCCGTCTCCCTGTCGTTCTCCAGCATCTTGACGGCGAACCACCGCGCGCGGCGGTCGCCGACGCCGCAACGCGCGGAGACCAGGTCGGTCAACTGCGCGACGTGCGGCTCGATCTCGCGGCCGTAGTGGATCGGCCGATGCCGGTCCGCCGCGGCGTCGCCTTGTTGGCCGACACCGACGGCCGTTGCCAGCAGCTCACCGATCCCCAGACCCTTGTTCCCCACCGTCTGGACGATCGGTACGCCCAGCAGCTCCGAGAGCCTGGCGTGGTCGATCCGCGTGCCGCGGGCCTGGGCCACGTCCGACATGTTGAACGCCAGCACCAGAGGCACCCCCAGCTCCATGAACTGGGTGGCCAGGTAGAGGTTGCGCTCCAGGTTCGCCGAGTCGATGATGTCCACGACCACGTCGGGCGGATCGTCGATCAGGAAGTTTCGCGCGACGATCTCCTCGACGCTGTAGGCGGTCAGCGAGTACGTGCCCGGCAGGTCCACGACCCGCAGCGGCAGGCCGTTGTGGCTGGCCCGGCCCTCCTTCTTCTCCACCGTCACGCCGGGGTAGTTGCCCACGTGCTGCCGCGAGCCGGTCAGGGCGTTGAAGATCGTGGTCTTCCCCGAGTTGGGGTTGCCGGCGAGGGCCACGATGAGCGTTCGGTCGTTCATGGTCTCGTCGCGTCGGTGCGCCTTCGGCGCCTCAGCTCGTTCGGCGGCGCCGGCTGCGGCGCCGCAGCTCGGCCCGCAGCGCACGGGCGGCCACGGAGCCGCCCGATACGAACTCCTGGAGGTCCTTGATCCGCCGCAGGACCGATTCGTCCACTGCGTGCTCCATCCGGCAGGCGTTGGCGTCGGCGGCCTTGGCGTCCAATCCGAGCACCTCCGTGAGGAATCGAACCAGTACGCGGTGCTGGCTGCGGACGCCCTCGGCCAGCTCACGCCCGCGGTCGGTGAGAGTGGCCTGCTCGTAGGGCGCGTAGTTGACCAGCCCGCGGCGGGCCAGCGCGCCAAGCGCGCGGGTCACGGAGGGCATCGCCACGCGCAGCCGGCGGGCGATGTCACGCACCCGCGCTGCACCCCGCTCCGCCAGCAGGGCGAGTATCGCCTCCAGGTAATCCTCCTGGGAGGCAGTCAGCTTCCTCGTCGCGCTTCGCATCGACTCAACATCCTCACCCGGGCGGACCAAACAGCCCAGATGTTTACATCGACTATTATTGTTAGCCCAGGTTAACTTCGATTCAAGAAAAGAATCCGTGCTTCCGAGGGTTTTTCGTCGGTCCGCGACTGCGCCTCCCGATTCTGCCAAGCCGGCGCGCCCAATGGCTAATCGCAAATCGGATATCGGAAATCGGATATCGCCAATCGTCGATCGCTATCGCCAGCCCATCCGCTCGGCCATCTCGCAGAGGATGGCGAAGAAGGCCATCGTCTGGGCGCTCGATGAGCCCGGCAGCACGCGGACGCCGTAGCCCGGCACGTCCACGGTGCCGTCGCCCGGGCGCCAGGGCAGGTCGAACCACAGGAAGTTGCGGTGCGGCCTCATGTCGGCCATCGGGCCGTAGGGCGTGGTGTGGATCAGCCTCACTCCGCGCCGCAGCAGCCCCCGCGCCGCCGGCACGTTGACCGGCCCGTAGCCCAGGTGCAGCCCCACGTCGCCCGCCCCCAGGCCGCGCGGGAAGGCCTTGGCCAGGTTGCTCATCGACCGGCCCCAGGCCACCGGGTAGTCGCGCTCCCGGTGCTGAGAGGGGAAGTCGAGGATTTCCGGATAGCTGTGCCCGACCAGCACGGTCCAGATCCGCTTGTGGGCGCGCCAGGCGTCGGCCAGCCACCGCCCCGCGGCCGCCAGCAGGTCGGCCTGCGATTCGAGCGTCCCGGCCAGCCCCTCCAGGAAGTCCAGGAACTCGCCGCCCACGCGGCCCGCCTCCATCGGCGGGATGTACATGTTCTCGTGGAAGACGCTCATCAGCCGCGGCTCGCGAAGGTTGTTCCACTTGAGCATGCTGGCGTTGCGGACCGAGCTGCCCTCGAACCACACGCTCATGTAAACGATGGGCATCTTGCCCGCGCGGGTCGCCGCGCCGATCATCTCCCCGGCGGTCACCCATCCGCGCACCATCAGCTCAAACAGCCGTAGCGGCGCCAGCGGGCGGTGCTCGCCGTAGGCGTACAGGCCCTGGGCGTCCGGCACCCCGCCGGTGAAGGCGGCGAAGCGCGCGGGGTCGGCGCGGCCGCCCAACTCGTCCGGCCGCCCGACCGCGAACAACTGGGCCCGCGTCTTGACGAGCGTGCGGAGCTGCTCCTCGGCGCGGTCGTCCCAGCGGTCCGCCCGGGGCAGGGCAAAGTAGCACACGTCGTGGCTATGCCGGGGCTGGCTCCAGGGTCGGTGGCGGATGGCCATCAGCCCGCCGGCTCGCCCGCTGAACTCGTTCCGCCAGAACGAGGCCACCGGCGGCGCGAACAGCGCGCCCCCGGCCAGCAGCTCGCCGGCCATCTTCTCGCCCATCTTCGTCAGCGCGGGCATCTCGCGGCGGATGGCCTGCATCCGCTTGCGGATCAGGCCCAGATACTCAAGCGCGGGACTGCCAGTCGTCCCAGCCCTTCTTGCTCGTCGTTTCGTGCTCATTGTGAACTCAACTCCGGTTCGTGCCCTGTTGGTCCTCGCGGCCGCTCCGGCCTCGAGCGCGACACTGGGCATCCGTCACCAGCCTTGCTGGCAAGCAGGTTCGACATCCGTCATCACAATGACCGTTCCTTTCAGGCCCGAAGGGCCGGGACGACGATAGCCGGGGGCGGCAGCCCCCGGTGGGCAGGGAGCTAGCGATGGAGCCCCGAAGGGGCGATCGAGCTTCTCCGTGCGTCCGGGAGCGTCTTGGGGTTTCGCTCGCCCCTACGGGGCTCCGCTCCAACTGGGCCCGGCACCGTGGGCTTCCGCCCACGGCTATCATCGCATACCCCTTCGGGGTCAGGCAGAAGCGGTCAGTTTGAGATTCGGTATTCGGCATTCGCAATTTGCCCCTCCCGGCCGTGCAACAGTGCTCCATGCGACCAGGCCTGAGATCGGGCGATGAGGCATGCTTGCAGATCAGAGGTCCTTGACCCTGTGTTTGTATCGTTCGATCAGCTTGGCGTTGAACTCGTCGCCGCCCGGCAGGTTCGCGCTGCGGAATACGGGCGGCTCGATACCGCGGCGGATCATCTCCGCGACGGCCTCCATGACCATCCGGTGGGCGACGTAGGCGTCGATCATCGTCGAGGTCGGCGCCACGGTCGCCTCGCAGCCTTCGACCTGGAACACCGCGTCGCCGAAGGGGTTCTCGTCGTCGATGCACAGGTCGGCGTACTCGAACACGTGCTTCTTGTTCGGGTGGCGGATGTGATGATCCTTCGGCAGCTTCTTCTGCCAGTCGCTGGACGACACGGCGATGATCTTCGCGCCGCGGGCCTTCGCCTCGTCGGCGGCGTCGATGGTCGTCGGGTTCATCCC
>Ga0307378_10013090_pt1 | contig 10532 bp, 11 predicted proteins | sample UN1MG_FD_202238 | JGI IMG/M metagenome (GOLD analysis project Ga0307378, IMG submission 202238) | Soil microbial communities from Risofladan, Vaasa, Finland - UN-1 | ecosystem: Environmental > Terrestrial > Soil > Coastal area > Acid sulfate soil | place: Finland: Risofladan, Vaasa | collected...
ACTATGAAGAACATCCTGAAATACTTTTTGAACCTTCTACTGTACCTGTAGGAGTCTTTGTTTACATTGTGATGGATAACGTATTGCACTTAACTATGATGTGGTTGATATTGAAACTCTTTATTACAGGATAGGAGATAGATTATGAGTATTGTAGTGGTACATTTAGTACCGATAGAGGGAAATGATCCTGGGAGTATTTACATCATCAATACTGCACTGATACCTGATTCTCCGTTTCTTTATGCTATTGAAGACGAAATTTGCAAAGAGGGGTCTTCAGAAGCCATTGATGGGTGGGAAGTTTTGGGTACTTTGGATGGAGCGTATAGCGATAATATTATTACTCTGTACGAAGTCTCTCTGCCTTGTCAGGTAGAGCATGTGGTTGAAATTTGGTATGGATAGAAGGAGAAATATTATGAGTAAAAAACTTACTGAAGAACGAGTTAAAGTTGAGTGTCCTGTTACTGTTAAAGGTTCCAAAGGTTACGCTGTTCAAGTTAATACTGCACCAGATAAAAGTCTTGTTACTGTAAAGGATGCAGCAAAGCATCACGGTATTAAAGTGAAGTCACAACTTTTACCTATGGAAGTAGGATTCGTAGGTCCATACGAATCAGAGTTCGGTGATGGTGTAGATGAAGATACTGAATAAGCTAATAGAGGCAGATTATAGTAGGTAGTGCAATATATGACAAACATCTTTCGAAAGGAGTGATTATGAAAACTACTAAGCAGAGGCGAACTATTGATCTATCGAAAGAGTTGAGAGAAACAGTTAATAGTTACAAACGCAAACAACTTAAAATGGCTCCATACCTTGATTATATGAACAATGCGGATATTGTTGAGTATCGGCGTGTAATTTATACTTTAATTGAAAATCTACAGGCACTAGAAAGTATTAAAAAAATCATACTAGATCGGGCTACTAATATGAGTTTGTTTACACCCGAGCCAGATATTGGAATACAGGGAGAAGAGCATGGAACTTATTATGAGTGAAAAACTTACTGAAGAACAAGCTGAAGATCTGTATGGTGATATACCGTTGTTGTTTGATAGCTATTACAAGTTCTCTTTCACCTTTGTAGGAGATGCCCCTGATGGTGCTCATATTGTCCTCAGTTACGGGGGCGAGAGCGATGATGTGTATCGGTATACGGTAGAAAGGGATAAGCCAGACTATATTAGAAATGGTTTCACTTATTTACAGATTACGAAAGATGGTGAAATTATTTGTGATTTGAATACGTGGTGAGACAATGCTAAGACTCAAAATTCTGATCAATTATAAAGAGCTTGATGAAATACGGGTTCAGAATACAGGAGAATACGACTCCCGTGGTAAGTATGTATATAAGATTGTAAAACCAGAAGGATACGAAGCTCTTACTATTAAACATGATAGAGATGATGGCTGTATTGTGCTTATTGCGAAGGTTACAAACTTGTTGAAGAAACAAGGTTATAAATCTAGTTGAGAAAGTCTATATTAGAAAGTAAACTATTATTTCAAAACAATGGTAGGCACACCGTAACTTTTTTTCATTTTTTACTTGACAATCTTCTACTGATCTGGTATAGTTATATGATATTGGAGTGAAGTGAAGGAAGGGATAATCATGAAAGAGTATCATGTGGTATTTATTCTTACATGAAAGATAACTCTTTGATATTATTCAACTTTTAAATTTTTAGTATTTATTTTTTAACTTTTTTGGTTCTAAAGCGTTATTATAGTAAAGCAATATGTAGTTTTATAGAAAGGAAGTTTTATAGAAAGGAGAATGTATAATGTCTAATGAGTTTTTGCGAAGTCATCTTATACCTGTTAAGTTTTGGGGTGCTCTAGCCTGTTTCACCAATCAAAATGCACATCCAGAAAGGTACTCATACCCCGTACCAACTCCGTCTGCTATTAAAGGCATGCTAGAAGCTATCTTCTGGAAACCTGAGTTTAAATATCTTCCTATTAGAGTACGTGTACTCAATCCCCTAAAACAAATACTCATTTGCCGTAATGAGCTTAAATTTGATGGTAAGAAACCTCCAATTAGTATTCAAAATGAACGTACACAGATCTATACCAAAGCTTTAAAGGATGTGTGCTATATAATTGAAACTGATATTGTTCCTAATGATGGTAGTTATGATTCTAAAATGAAATACCGAGCACAACTCATGAAAAGAATTGATAGGGGAAGGAGATACCATCAACCTTGTTTTGGATGTAGAGAGTTTATCGCCCACTTCTCTGCTCCTGATGGTACAGAGGAACCTATTTCTTGGAATACAGACTTAGGAGCTATGTTTTATGGGATCAATCACAAAACAGGTTCAAAGTGTTTCTTCCATGCTAAAGTAAGTGACGGAGTAATGGAAATTCCTAATTTGTCTTGGTAAATACAAAAGAAAGGAATTAAGAAATGGGAAGCCTACCAAAGCAATTAGTAAAATATGCAGAAAAAGTATCAACTATCCCTAAAGGGTATGCACAAACAAATATCCCATATATAATTCATTTGAATAGTAGTGGGGAATTTAAGGGATTATCAACTACTTCAGATGGTGCAAACGGAAAAAAAGATAGGGGTAAGAAGTATGATGCTCCGTTTGTAAGAAAGGGCATAGCTGTTGCGCCGTGTCTTCTGGTTGATAACGCAGAGTATGTATTAGGTGCTCCTACTAAAAAAAGAAGAAGTGAACCAGCAAATCCTACATTTATAGCACTCATTCAAGAATGTGCTGAAGTTACCAAAGAGCCTACAGTAGAAGCTGTTCGTGTATTATATGAAGAAAAAATTGGGAAGATGGAATGGGATGAAGTAGTAACTTATTTTGAGCTATCTGAAGACTTTGATACAAATAAAAAGATATCATTCTCTGTCTCAGGAGAGATGCCTTTTGAACTTGATTCTGTGAAAACTTTTTGGGCTGAAAAGATTGGTACAAAGAGAGGAACCGAAGCAGGTATTTGTATGGTGTGTGGTAAAGATGGCGCACTTGTTTCCAGTATTGAGAAGAAAGTAAAAGGTCTAAGAGGAGGACAAGCTTCTGGACTATATCTCTTTTCAAGTAACCGACCAGCATTTAAACACTATGGTAGTGGTATTCCTCCTATTTGTTATGTGTGTAGTGAGAAGATGATGGATGGTGTGAATGTACTTGTAGCAGATGAGTCTACTAGAATACATATCAACAAAGGTACATATTTGTTTTGGACAAAAGATGGGAATGAGAGTATTGTAAGCCTTTTCAAAGAACCAGATTTAGTAAGGGTACAGGAGTTAATCAAGTCTGTTGAGGTACGGGAGCTAATCAAGTCTGTCGAGTCAGGAGAGAGGACATACTATGAAGTAAATGAAACGGATTTTTACTTTTTAGTTTTAGCAGCTAATGGTGGTAGAGCCGTAGTAAGAGATTGGTTAGAGGATCTTGAGCTACGAAATGTTAAAGAAAATATTGCTAGATATTTTAGGTATCAAGAGATGGAAGGTACTAAACCTTTGAGTCTTCTATCTCTAACAATGGCAACAATTAGGTTTACAGGTAAGATGAGTGAGATAGAAAAAATAAACCAAATTGTTCCTGATGCTCTCTTTAGGTTTGCTATTAAAGGTACACCAATTCCGTTGTATCTGGCAAGACACGTTCTGAATCGTATCTACATAGAGAATAATGTATGGATACCACAAAGACAACTAGCACTGGCAAAGATGATTTTGTTATCAAACACCCTACCTAAAAAGAGTAAGTATGAAAGGAGTGAACTGATGGTAGAATTAAATCAAGACAAAGAAAGTATGGCGTATTTGTGTGGACGGATTTTTGTAACTGCTGAAAGGATTCAGTATGCTGTTAATCCAAATATCAAGCATACAGTAAGGGATAGGTTATTTAAACGTACAGCTATATATCCTGTAGATGGTATGCGAAGGGTGCTCACTGAGGCAGAAGCCCATCTCAAGAAGCTTAGAAGGGATAAGCCTGGGCTTTCATATACCTTGGATAGAGAGCTTGCGGAGCTTGCTTCTAAGCTTTCCATTACTGAATTGAAACCCATGAAGTTTAGTCTTGAAGAGCAATTGGAGTTTGTTTTGAGTTGTCACTATCAACGCTCACATAACTTTGCTATGATGAAGGAGGCACAGGCAAGAAAGGAGGAAGCACAAGTAGTAGATGAAGCGGCATAAGTATTATAGGTTACACTCTTATGGAGTGTGGGGATTGAAACGGAGATTTGGAATAACTCAGCTAGCCCATTTTGGTGAGATAAAAAGGAGATGTAAAATGAGTCAGCAAGAAATGAGTAAAAAAATGAATGGTATTACAAATCCAGATCATAGGCAGGATATTGTTATCTTAACAGAAGTTATTAATGGAAATCCTAATGGAGATCCTGATAACGAGGGCCGACCACGAGTTGATGAAGAAACTGGTTATGGCTATATTACCAATGTATGTTTCACCCGTAAAATTAGGGACTATATTGATCGAATCTACAACGATGGAACAAATGGTTTTGGTATGTACATCCAAAATGATGCGCCTCTTGAGGTAAAAAGAGAGAACATCTACAAGGACTGCGGTATAACTATCAAGCGTAAGACGAAGAAGGGCAAAGGTGGTGAGGAAACTGAAGGTGGTTATGAGGCAAAGGGAGATCCAAAAGATGTTGCAAAGGCTGTGGTAGCTATCTGTGAGAAGTTCTATGATGTTAGAATGTTTGGTGCTGTAGCTTCTCTTGGTATCAATTGTGGAAGAGTTACTGGAGCAACACAGTTCACGTTTGCTAGGTCAGAAGAGCCTGTTACTGTTATTGATTTTGCTCTGACCAGGAAGGCTGTGAACTCGCAGAAGGAAGTTGATGAGGGTAAGGAAACTGAAATGGGTGCTATACGTTCCATTATTCCTCATGCTATTTACAAAGGATATGCATTCATTACTCCTCACTACGTTGCAAAGAACGGCGTAACCATGAAGGATCTTGAAGTGTTCTTTGAAGCGGTTCAGGGTATGTATGCAATGGATCGTGCAGCTATGCGTGGTTGTATGTTCGTTCGTGGTGTGTATGTGTTTACACACGAGAATCCTCTTGGTAACGCTCCTGAGCATGAACTTTTCAAGCGTATTAAAGTGAAGAAAGTTGATACCAATGCCGATGAGTATGAAGTCATTGTTGATGAAGAGAACATGCCTGAAGGTGTTACTCTTACTCGATTGGTAGGTTGATAATGATGGTGTTTCAATGAATATACATTCATTGAGTGGATTGAAATATTGTGTGTGGATATGCGAACCTCCAGTTACCATAAAAGTGTGGGAGGTTCGCACATTTATTTGGGTTGAAATGATACCTATACGGAAGAGCAATTTGATTTTTTGTTACATCCCATACGGGTGTAGGGGTTGAAACAGGTGTAAAAGTATATATGAACATTTACTACGAAAGATGAATGCTGAAGAATCGAATGTATGACATATCCTACATGGGTGTGGGGATTGAAATATTACCCGCTGTGCAGATGAAAATTATGACTTGTGCCACATCTTATATGGGTGTGGGGATTGAAACCCTGAGAGTATGGTACTCGTAGGTAGCGTAGTAGCCACATCCCATACGGATGTGGGGATTGAAACACTTGCAAGTCATGGATGATACGTTCGTCGCATCCCATACGGATGTGGGGATTGAAACGTGGGATCTTTGCCAATAGGCAGGGTTATTATTTTGTCACATCCTATACGGGTGTGGGGATTGAAACGTAATGGGTGTGTGAAAAGTTCGAAGTACGAAAAAGTCACATCCCATACGGATGTGGGGATTGAAACAACCCCTGCCGCATTAATGCGTGACCTAAATTTACGTCACATCCCATAAGGAGGAACGGGGAAACCCATAACAAGTCGTACTCCATACGAGTGCGTGGGTTGAAACAAATATGGGCAAGGTGGGCATTGTGTACCTCACGACACCACATTCTATATGAGTGTGGGGATTGAAACGAACTGGGATGCGGAAACCCATCACGCATGACAAGTCACATCCCATACGGGTGTGGGGATTGAAACATTCTAACTGATCTAACACCTTTTTCATAGAAGGTCACATCCTATACGGATGTGGGGATTGAAACTTTGGTGCTCCAAGTTATAATAAAATAATAGGGGTGGTCACATTCTATAAGAGTGTGTGGATTGAAACGGTTCTATAGCTCTACCTACGGGATTATTTAGTCACATTCCATACGGGTGTGGGGATTGAAAAAATACACATAAAATTTGTCAGGGTAGGAAGTCACATCCTATACGGGTGTGGGGATTGAAATAAGAGAGCCAAGGTGCCATATCGGAAACTGTATGAGTGAAATCAGATGTGGTCGCATTCCATATGAGTGCGGGGATTGAAGCAAAGGAGAATCCATAAATCTTACTGCTGTTTGTTCGTCACACTCCATATGAGTGTGTGGATTGAAACATTCGTCAAACTCTTGGTGCTGTTGCTGAACTAGAGTCACATCCTATACGGGTGCGGGGATTGAAACAAATATGATAGCGGGTTTTGTGTACCCTACGACATCACATCCTATACGGGTGTGGGGATTGAAACGAACATCGACTATGCATCTATCTCGAAAAATGTTATGCATTCCATACGTATGAGTGAGGATTGAAATGAACCCAGAACAGTGATAAATCGGGATAGAATAAGTCACACTCCATACGAGTGTGTGGATTGAAACAATCTATACGTTGAACTATCGCCATTCAAAAAAAGTCACGCTCCTAGAGAGTGTGTGGATTGAAACAAATGGATGTTTCTAGAAGAAGAGAACTTTAGAATCACATTCCATATGAGTGTGTGGATTGAAACGAGCACTAAAGAAGGAAAGAGATGGAGACATTTAGTCACACTCCATACGAGTGTGTGGATTGAAACCACAGTTTCATTTTTCTCTCATCGTTCATCATTTGTGTTCGTATCCTATATGGGTGCGGGGATTGAAACTTACAGGCTGGGCATTTGCAAACCAGGGTATCTAGAGTCGCATTCCATACGAGTGCGGGGATTGAAACGATAAAGAATCCGAGATAACCGTCACATCCATAGAGATGTGTGGATTGAAATGACAAAGCGTCACATCTTGCCGATTGGGTTAGTTAGGTCACACTCCTACGGAGTGTGTGGATTGAAACAGAAATAATCGTGTGTAGACGTGTGGATGGTATAGACACATCTATATAGATGTGTGGATTGAAACCGAATCACCGGATGCCGATTGGGTGAACTGGGTCACACTACATATCCTTAAATGGATATGAGGATTGAAACATAGTGAGGAAGTGAGGAAGCGCAGCATACTATAAAAAATAATAAAACTCTTGACAGTATGCTGCGCTTGTGGTAGGATGGTGAAAATTAAAGAAAAGGAATAAGAAGTGATCGCAAGAACTGATAAAGATGGAAATCCTACACAAACCTTAGTAGAGCATTGTACTAACGTTGCTAACCTGTGCCGTAAATTTGCTGCAAGGTTTGGTAGCGAAAACGAAGCCTACGTCATGGGTTTGCTACATGATTTTGGTAAAGCTTCTCCTGAATTTCAAGCGTATATTCAACGAAGAGGTGATAGACCAGAAGATCCATATCATACTACATATGGAACACTTCAAGCTCTTAGAGTGTGCGAACATTTGGCTTTTCCTATCTCAGGTCACCATACTCAAATACCAAGTCTTACTGATGTAGCTAGTGAGGAAGGTAAGTATAGAAACCATCCTCACTTGTCCGTGCCTGAAGAGTTGCATAATCTTATACCTGAAAGAGTATGTCTCGATCCTAAGTATACCGATGATGAATTAGGAAGAGATTTATGGATAAGAATGCTCTACTCTTGTCTTGTAGATGCTGACTGGTCTGATGCTGCTGGTAGAGAAGATCTTCAATTTCCTAGCATAGAGTCCCTATACCAAACTTTCTCTGCCAACCAAGAAATACTAATGAGTAGTAATAGTTCCTTGCCCATTAACCAAACACGTAATAGATTGTATCAAGATGTAGTATCTCAGGCGTGTAGTGATAAAGGATTCTATAGTCTTACTGCTCCTACTGGTAGTGGTAAGACAAGAGTATTTACAGGATTCTCTTTACAACATATATTACATAACAATATGGATAGAATGATAGTTGTATTACCATATATTTCTATCATCGATCAGACTGCTAGAGTATATGAAGAGATATTTGGAGAAGGGGTTATTGTAGAACATCATAGCAGTATTATGTATAATAGAGATACAACTCAATATTTGGCTACTGAGAATTGGGATGCACCTGTGATAGTTACTACAGCAGTTCAATTCTTAGAAACTCTGTTTTCTAATATTACAGGTAAGTGCAGGAAACTTCATAATGTAACCAATAGTGTTATCATATTAGACGAGGCTCAAATGTTGCCTTTGCATATCCTTACAAATACTTTGGATGCATTGAAGCGTATGGTAGAGGACTATGGATGTAGTATTGTGTTCTCCACAGCTACACAACCCGCTTTGGATACGCACTCTGTATTTAGTGGTCATGTAGTAGTAAATGAACTAGTGCCTAATGCTAAAGAACTTTTCTCCAGTCTAAGAAGAGTTAGATATGAGTATTTGAATAGGTTCAATAAAGTTGCTTGGAGAGAAGTTATAGATGCTACAGAAGGAGAAGACCAATTTTTAATAATAGTTAATACTAAAAGAGATGCAAAAATTGTATTAGGAATCCTCACTCAACAGTCATGCTCCGTAGAAGCATGTGGATTGAAACACCTGTCAACTAATATGTACCCTAAACATAGACAAAGAGTACTAGCTGAAATATCCAGAAGATTGGAAGTAGGAGAGCCTTGTAGAGTAGTAAGTACTCAGGTTGTAGAGGCTGGAGTGGATTTGGACTTTCCTTTAGTCCTAAGAGCTTGTGCCCCTCTTGATAGTATCGTTCAGGCTGCTGGAAGGTGTAATAGAGAGGGTAGAAGAGAAATAGGAAGGGTAATTGTGTTTCGTCCTGCATTTGGGGCTACTCCTGATGGGTCTTATCAAGCAGGAACAGATCTCTCCAAGATGCTACTAAAAAATGCTCCCGATCTACATAGTCCTGAAATATTTGTTGAGTACTTTAGATTGTGGAGAAGTTTTGTTGGTAATGAAAAGGATGCTACTATTACAAAGCATAGGAAGAGTTTAGATTTTCCTGCGGTACGAGAAGCATATAATGTAATTGAAGCGGCATCTAGACCTGTAATGTTAAGAGAGTATTTACCTGAAGATGTTGAAGCAGTTAGAAGTATAGTAAATGACATAGAACGGTTTGGTGTAAGTAAGACTAGTACTAGAAGGTTACAACCTTATCTTGTTAGTGTTTATGAAAATGATCTAAATAAACATATTAGTAAAGGGAGAATTGCCTATGATGAAACATTAGAATTGCATAGATGGTTAGGAGCATATCATACCTTATATGGGCGTGGGGATTGAAATGGAGCATATAGCGCTTTAGCTGGTATTATACCAGAGGATTGAAACTATGCAAGAGTAAGAACTATAAATCAGAGCATCGAGTCACACTCTATACGGGTGTGTGGATTGAAACGAACATAGAGAGATCTTAGAGGATTATTTTAATCAGTACTAAACTTAAGAGGTAACAGATAGGAAAAGAAAGGGATAGTATCATGCTGCTTGCTATGAACGAATCCACTACTATATCTAGTTCTGATGCTCTAATCATCGTAGACCCGCAAAAGGATTTCGTGTTCCCTGACGGCGCTCTCTATGTTAAAGGTGTTCACGGTGATGAAAAAGTTGAAGATGTGATTGTGAATATTGTCCTTTTGGGTAAGAAGCCTTTTGGATATGTCGCAATAACGATGGATCGGCACCCTGAAACTCATATCGAGTATACTATCCATCCAAAACATTGTGTGGAAGGTACGAGTGGGCAATATATGATAGACGAGATAGCTCATGAGTTCTGTTCAGACAGTGTTGATATCTTACATAAAGGGGGTCAGGCTAACGTAATTGTCTATTCTGTGGCATTTAGCCCTTTATTTGATGCTCACCTATACCGTATGCGTATGTTAGGCATTAAACGGGTATTTCTGGTGGGATGGGCTTATGATTTTTGTGTGGGGGAAAGTTCTATTGCTTACAAGGGACAAGGGTTTGAGGCTTTAATAGTAACGGATGCTGTTCGTAGTGTGGATGAGGTAACTGCATTTGATATGGATAGCAAGTTGGCTGTTTATAAAGTAGACCATGTAAGAATGAACCAATTGAGGTAAGAATTATGTTTGAAATGCTATATCTGGTTTCTGTGTCCAGTATGATGGTTATTACTCTGTCCTGGTATGTAAGGGAACTTCTTATCTTAAGGAAGCAAGATAAGGAAAGAATTGAAAGATATAATAAGATGTATAACAATTAGTGTGTGTAAAGGGGAGTAATTACTATGCCATATATTACTAAAGACCAGCTTGATG
>Ga0307378_10013091_pt1 | contig 10531 bp, 9 predicted proteins | sample UN1MG_FD_202238 | JGI IMG/M metagenome (GOLD analysis project Ga0307378, IMG submission 202238) | Soil microbial communities from Risofladan, Vaasa, Finland - UN-1 | ecosystem: Environmental > Terrestrial > Soil > Coastal area > Acid sulfate soil | place: Finland: Risofladan, Vaasa | collected...
GCTCCCTTCTTAAGAAAGTGGAGGCCCGACCCGTTTCGCCGAGCCATCACCACGATACGGGCGAGATCGGGAGCCGTCAACGAGCGGACTCCCGGATTCCGTAGCAGGCACACGCCGTGTGCCGTCCGCCGGTTACGGCACACGGCGTGTGCCTACTACTCCGCCAATGCGGAAGTTATTCTTCGGCCGATCCTTACGTCTGCGGAGCGTGGGGAGATGGACGGCGGGCCGCACGCCGGATATGCTCGGGGGCGCGGGCTGCGGCGCCGTCGTGCGGCGCAGCGGGTGATGGGGACGTGGTCGTAGACGCAGGGAGCCGTTTCCGATGATGTACGCCTCGATCAGAATGCCTCTCTGGGGAGCCGCGTTTGCATGCGGCCTGCTCTTCGCCCTCCTTGCGGCCACCGGATCGCCGCCCGCGGACAGGCCCAACGTGCTCTGGCTGATCAGCGACGATCATGCGGCCTACGTCACCGGGTGCTACGGCAACCCGATCGTGCGAACGCCCAACCTCGACCGGCTGGCGGCGAGTGGGGTGCGGTTCGACCGGGCCTACTGCAACAGCCCGGTCTGCTCGGCCTCGCGCGCGGCGTTCATCACGGGCAGGTACCCGCGGAGCGTCGGCGTGACCGTGTTGAGCACGCCGCTGCCGGCGTCCGCGGTGACGCTCGGCGAGGTGCTCCGCGAGGCGGGCTACGACACGGCGTGGTACGGCAAGACGCACTTCAACAGCCCGCTCAAGCACGGGTTCGACGTGCTCGTCGGCGTCGGCGAGTGGGGTCGCTGGTTGAAAGAGCAAGGCCAAAAGGTCGACGACACGAGCCCCGACGTCCTGCCGAAGTGGAAGCCGTTTGGCGATCCGGCGCGGCTGTGGATCAACGGCGTCTACCTTCCGTTCGGTCTGACCGACGAGCTGATGTGGGACACGTGGTTCGCGCGCCGGGGCGCGGCGTTCCTCGCCGAAGATCGCGACCGGCCCTGGTGCTGCGTGGTCAGCCTGACGACGCCGCATTCCCCGTTCCGGTTCCCGTTGGAGTACCGCGGCCGGCACGACCCGTCGCAGTTCGCCGTGCCGAGAATCGGCCCGGAGGACGATCCGCAGATCCCCGCCGTGTTCCGCGACCTGACCGACGAAGAGAAGCGGCGGGTGCAGGCTTCCTACTACACGTCGACCGAGTTTACGGACAAGAACATGGGCACCGTGCTCGACGTGCTGGAGCAGACCGGGCAGGCGGAGAACACGATCGTCGTGTACCTCGGCGATCAAGGCTACATGCTCGGCCAGCACGGCCGGTTCGAGAAGCACTGCTCGTACGAGCCGGCCGTTCGCTCGCCGCTACTGATCCGGTATCCGAAACGGATCGCCGGGAACCGAAGCACCGAGGCGCTGGTCGAGTTCATCGACGTCATGCCGACGATCCTCGACCTGTGTGGGCTGGCGGCGCCGAAGGCCGTGCAGGGTCGGAGTCTCGTGCCGCTTCTGGAAGGAAAGGTCGACACGCACCGCGAGCACGTCTTCGTCGAGTACGCCTGGGCCGACGAGGCGATGGTCTGCGACGGCCGCTGGAAGCTGGTCTACCAGCGGGGGCAGCGCCGCCGCCCGGACGGCTACGACCCGGGCGAGGCTTACCCGCTGCCGGGCCCCACGCTGAAGCTGTTCGACACCCAAAGCGACCCCGGCGAGTTCACCAACCTCGCGAGCCGGCCGGAACAGAGAGAGCGGGTTGCGCGCTGCGTGTCGATGCTCGTCGAGCACCTGAAGCGGACGAGCCGTCTGCCGGATCGGATTCCGAAGACGGACGACCCGATGGCGATCCTCGACTACTGCGCCCAGCCCCACGACCTGACGCGGGAGGAAGCGCTCGCCGAAGACTGACGCGGCGGCATGGCCACGAACGCTTTGGCAACCATCGAACGGGAGGACGAGTCATGATGCTGCGTACGATCGTCGCGGCGGTGCTGGCCCTGGGCGCGCTTGCGTGTGCGTCGGCCGAGCCCGACCGCAAGCCCAACGTGGTGTTCATCCTCACCGACAACCAGGGCGCATGGACCCTGGGCTGCTACGGCAACCCCGACGTCCGCACGCCCCACATCGACCGCCTGGCCGCCGAGGGAATGCGTTTCGACCGGGCCTACTCCTCGAACGCGGTCTGCTCGCCGACCCGGGCGACCTTCCTCTCGGGCCTCATCCCCTCGCAGCACGGCGTCCACTGCTTCCTCGACGGCAAGTACATGATGGGGCCCGAGGCCTACGACACCCTGGCCGAGTTCCGCACCCTGCCAAAAATCCTCGCGGAGAACGGCTACGTGTGCGGGCTGACGGGCAAGTGGCACCTGGGCGCGAACCTGACGCCCCAGGAAGGCTTCAGCTACTGGATCACGATGGTGCACGGCGGGACCGCCGAGTTCTACGACCTGCCGGTGATCGAGAACGGCGAGGTCCGCAAGGAGCCCAAGTACGCCACCGAGCTGTGGACCGAGCACGCCGTCCGTTTCATCCGCGAGAACAAGGACCGCCCGTTCTTCCTCTATCTCGCCTACAACGGCCCCTACAGCCTCGGCAAGCTGCTGTTGAACCCCGCCCGAAACCGGCACCGCGAATACTACGAGGACAAGCCGCTCCTCTCGTTCCACCGCGACGCCATGCACCCCTGGCTCTACAACAACAAGGAATACCTGAACAACCCCGTCTCCATCCGCCGCGTGGCCGCCGAGACCAGCGGCGTCGACGACGGGGTGGGCGAGGTGATGGCGACGCTCGAAGAGCTGGGCCTCGACGAAAACACGCTGGTGGTCTACGCGGCCGACCAGGGCTGGATGGGCGGCACCAACGGCATCTGGGGCATGGGCGATCACACCCGACCCATGGGCGCGTTCGACGGCATGATGCGCATCCCGTTGATCTTCCGACACGCGGGCAGCATCCAGCCGGGCACCACGTCCGACGTGATGGTCAGCAACTACGACTTCCTCCCCGCCGTGCTCTCCTATCTGGGCATGGCCGACAAGCTCGAGGGCGCCGAGCCCGCGTCGCCGGGGCGCGACTTCTCCCCCGTGCTCCGCGGCCGGGAAATCCCCTCGGAGAACTGGGAGAACGTGGTGTATTACGAGATGGAGTACGTTCGGGCGATCCGCACCGATCGGTACAAGTACGTGCACCGGCCGGAAGGGCCTTTTGAGCTCTATGATCTGGAAGCCGATCCGCACGAGAAGTTCAACCTCTACGGCCAGCCCAGCCACGCGGCAATCCGGCAGGAGCTCCAAGAGCGTCTCGACGCCTTCTTCGCCCGGCACGCCGAGCCGAAGTACGACCTCTATCGAGGCGGCACCTCCAAGGCGACGCTGCTCAGCGACCGCGCTTCCAAACAGGAGGCGAAAGCGAAGCAGTGACCCGCCCGGCGACGGCGGCCTCTCGCCGAGGCGCCCAGCCGCAAAGGATTGACGAGATTGACGAAAGGAATCGGCCGGCGGGTGTTCCGCACTATGGCTGAAACGAGCGAGATGTCCTTGGAGTGCGGCGACTTGTCGCCGCTTTCTGAGCGGCCGGAAAACGTAGCGGGACGGCTCACCGGTGAGCTCCGGCATCGCTCGGCGGTCGCGGAAGCGCCCAAAAAGCGGTGACAAGTCGCCGCACTCCACAAGGTCGCTTGCTTTCGGACCAGGCGGGCCTCTCTTCCCCTTCTGTTCTTCTTTTCTTCGCGTCTTTGCGCCTTGGCGAGAGCCTATCCCCTTCTTTCCTTCGCGCCCTGGCGAGAGCCTATCCCTTCCCCCGTCGCCGCCGCGCCAGACGGTTCGCGCCCCGGCGCTGCATCGCGAGGAAGGCTTTGGTCCCCCATTTCAGGAACGTCGTCATCGGGCCTTCGAGCTGCCGGGCCGTCTCCTTGAGCCGCTCGGGGATGGGGATCTGCTGCGGGCAGGCCGCGACGCACTTGCCGCACTCCTGGCAGTACGAGGCGTAGGCCGGCTCGTCGTCGTTCATGATCCCGCCGACGCGCATGATGTAGTTGATCCGCTGGACGCTGCGATCGCCGGTGAGGCTCAGCGTGTCGAGCGCCTCGAGGCATCCGGGGATGTCGACGCCGTGGGGGCAGGGCATGCAGTAGCGGCAGCCCGTGCAGCCGGCCTTCATGCGCCGGCGATACGCTGCGGCCGCCCGGCCCACCAGCGCAAGCTCCGCCTCGGTGAGCGAGCCGGGCTCCGCCTCGCCGGCGATACGCACGTTCTGGTCGACGTGGGCCTCCTCGTTCATGCCGGAGAGAGCCACGATCACCTCCGGGTGATTCCACACCCAGCGAAGCGCCCACTCGACGGGCGGCCGCTTGACGTCCGCCTCGTTCCAGATCGCCGCCACTTCGTCGGGGACCACCTGGGCGAGCTTGCCGCCGCGCAGGGGTTCCATCACGATCACCCCCACCTGCTTGCCGGCGGCGTAGCGGATGCCCTCGATGCCGGCCTGGTTGTGCTCGTCGAGGAAGCTGTACTGCACCAGCGCGCAGGTCCAATCGTACTCGTCGATGATCTGCTTGAACGTCTCCGTATCGGCGTGGAAGGAGAAGCCGGCGCTGCCGATCCGCCCGTCGGCCACGGCGGCGTCGAGGAACTCCCGCACGCCGAGCGCCTTCATCTTTTTCCAGCTTGCCGCCTTCAGGGCGTGAACGAGGTAGTAGTCGATCCGGTCGGTGCCGAGGCGTTCGAGCTGGCTGGCGAGGATCGCGTCCATGTCCTCGCGCCGCTTGACCGACCAGGGCGGCAGCTTCGTGGCCAGGCGGACCCGCTCGCGGTAGCCGCCGGCCAGCGCCCGGGCGAGGAAGGGCTCGGCCGCGCCCATGTGGTAGGGCAGGGCCGTATCCAGGTAGTTCACCCCCCGGTCGATCGCGTCGCGGATCTGCCGCACGCCCCGGTCCTCGACGATCTTCCCCCGCCGCTCCGGCAGCCGCATGCAGCCGAACCCGAGGATCGAAAGCCGGTCACCGCTTTTGGGCATCTGGCGGTAGAGCATCGAGGTCGTCCTGTCTCCGTGGTGTCTCGCCGGACCCTGCTTGGAGCGATCGCGGCAATGTTCTGGGGTTTCGGGAAGCGATCTCGCAAAGGCGCCAAGGCCCAAAGGATGAGGAAGAAAGAAATGGCTGAATTCGGCGCGGGAGTTGTTCGGCCGTAGAAGCTCCGGTTCAGTGGTATCTCATTCGACCGGCCGACGGATGATCAGGCCGGCGATCAGCAGTCCGACGCCGACTATTCCCAGGGGCATCCCGGCCACCGTCGCGAGCATGGACATCCTGATTCCGTGAGCGAGGTCCGCCGGATTCGGCGTTTGGGATTGGGCGATCGTGTGGAAACTGACGATCATCCCCACGACGGTCAGAGACAGGCAGAGCGAAGCGAGTCCCAGACACACCGCCCCCGACCACACCAGCCAGCGCGTGCTCCGCGTTCTCGGCGAAGCGCCGCCCGTGCTCGGCGAACGATATGGGTTCTCGCTCATGCGTGCGTCGGTTGCCGTGGCGCGCAATTCATCAGGACGTGTGGTCGCCGGAATCGACCTCGCCTCTTCGCGCCAGCCAGCGTTTGAACGAGGCTTGGCTCTCGCCGGAAGCCTTCCCCGTGAGAAGGTTTTCCACGGAGATGTCTTCATCCAGCTCAGGCCAATGGATTCCCTCGCCTCGGCCGATCAGCCGCCAGTTGCCCCGCTCCCGGGGCGTTCCGTGCGCCAAGCGCGGATACCAAGCCAAGGGCACGAAGATTGTCCGACCGTCGGCAAGCTCGACGGAGAGCGTGTCGTCGGTCACGTCGACCCTCAGGGCCATGGCCGGCTGTGTTTCAACCCGCGAAGTATTCATTCCAACTATCCCAGAGAAGCTGTTGGTTTTCCTCGACCAGTCGCTCGATCCGATTCAGCTCGTGTCGGCTGAAGCCGTAGCTGCGGTCCAGCCGGACGGGATCGAGCCAGAACTTGGCCTTGCAGTCGTCGCGCTCCACGTGTACGTGCGGTGGCTCGTCTCGGTCACCTGCATAGAAGAAGAACCGGTATGGGCCGCTTCGGAGAACCGTTGGCATCCTTTGATCTTACGAAGCCACGGAGATCGTGGCAAGAGCCGTTTGGTGAGCTCGAAAGCGTCCGTCGGCGCCCGAGAAGACGCGCCCTCATCCGGCGGCCCGCTCCCCCGTTCCGGCCATTGCGGGTCCGAGTCGGTGAACCGGAGCGTGCCCCGGAAAATCCCGCCGCGCACGCCCAAGGTGTTCTTCTCGACCGCCGTGGTGTACACTGATCCTCAACGCACCTCGGCCGGCCGATCTTCGGCCGCACGGGATCGGACCCGCCGGCTCGGTCTTTGGGCATGCCACCGGCTACTGGAATGAGGAGACGCTCCGATGAAACGATCGAACCTGATTGGCCCGTGCGTCGGGCTCGTCGTCGCCGTGATGATCGCGGGCTGGCTCGCTCTGCCGGCGATGGCGGACGATCCGAAGCCGCCGGAGGAGGAGGGGAAGCTGCGGATCATCGCCTTCGGCGCCCATCCGGACGATTGCGAGTTCAAGGTGGGGGGCACGGCCGCCAAGTGGGCCGCGTTGGGACACCGCGTCAAGCTCGTATCCGTGACCAACGGCGACATCGGACACTGGCGCATGGCCGGCGGGCCTTTGGCCCAGCGACGCACGGCCGAAGTCCACGAGGCCGCCAAGCGGCTGGGGATCACCGCCGAGGTGCTCGATATCCACGACGGCGAGCTGATGCCGACCCTCGAAAACCGCAGGACGATCACCCGGCTGATCCGCGAGTGGAAGGCCGATATCGTCCTGTCGCATCGCCCCAACGACTATCACCCCGACCATCGCTACACGGGCGTTCTGGTGCAGGACTCGGCCTACATGGTCGCCGTGCCGTTCTTCTGCCCGGATACGCCGGCGCTGGAGCGGAACCCGGTGTTCCTCTACTACTCCGATGGATTCCAGAAGCCCAATCCCTTCGAGGCCGACGTTGCCGTCTCGATTGACGACGTGTTTGCGAAGAAGATCGACGCCGTGGACGCGTTGGTGTCGCAGGTCTACGAAGGGGGGGCCATGGGCTCGGAAGAGACGCTCCGCCAGCGGTTCGCCGACGATCCCGCGCGCCGCCGGGAAAGGGCGGAGGAGAACTGGTCCCGCGGCATGTCGCGCCAGGCGGACCGTTACCGCGAGACCCTCGTCCGCTGGTACGGCGAAGAGAAAGGCAAAGCCGTGAAGTACGCCGAGGCGTTCCAGATCTGCGAGTACGGCCGCCGCCCCAGTCCGGACCAGCTCCGGAAGCTCTTCCCCTTCTTTCCCGAGCCCTAAGTCGCGCCGACGCTCCCGCCCCCGCGCTACGTGAAAAAGAGAGACACCATGAGCCGCTCGATCAGTCGCCGGAATCTGCTCACGGGCGCTTTGACCGCGGCGACCGTGACCGCGCTTCCCGGCGGCTCGGCCGGGGCCTACGGAGATGCCGAGGCTCGACGCGGGCCGAACGGCGTGAACGGCTGCTGCCTCTTGCCCGGGGCCGAGTTCTACGTGGCCATCGACAACAAGGGGCTCTGGCCGAACCTGACCAGGCTGCCGGGCGGCGAGCTGGCGGCCGCCGTCTACAACCACCCCAGCCACGGATACGGGAGCAACAGCGACGTGGAGCTGTGGGTGAGCGGCGACGCCGGACGCACCTGGGCCCTTCGCAGCCTGATCTCCGACCACTCGGACAACCCCAACGCGATCCGGATGAATCACGCGGTCGGCCTGAACGCCGACGGGGAGCTTGTGGCGATCGTCAGCGGCTATCAGGAGGGACAGAAGCTGCCGATGCTCCCGCTCCAGTGCTGCCTATCGGGCGACCAGGGCGTTACCTGGAAGCGGCACGTCCTGGACGTCGATCGAGTCCCGCACGGCGACGTCTTTCTTCTGCCCGACGGAAGGCTCGTCTGCCCCATGTACACCCGGACCAGCGAAAAGCCGAGGCGGTATCGGAGCTCGATCCTGTTCAGTGACGACGGGGGCCGAAGCTGGGGCGACGAATCGTGCATCGCCGAGGGGAGCGAGGCGCACGTCATCCGCTGTACGAGCGGCGTGTTGCTGGCGGCCGTGCGCACGCCCTGCCTCGACCGCATGGATGGGGTGCTCCCCCACGGCAGCGGCGAGATGCTGTTCCGGTCGGAGGACGACGGGAAGACGTGGTCGCCGGGCAAGCCGCTCTCGCCCCAAGGGCAGGAGAACGCTCATCTTGTGGAGCTTGCGGACGGGCGAATCCTCTGCTCCTTCACCAGCCGCATTCCCGGCCTGTTCGGCGTGGTGCTGCGGATGAGCGGGGACGGGGGCGAAACCTGGTCCTGCCCCGTCGTCCTCATCTCCATGCCGGGCCGCGACTGGCACAAGACCGATTGCGGGTATCCGTCGAGCGTCCAGCTCGACGACGGGACGATCGTCACCGCCTACTACTTCGGCCCGAAGCGCCCGGAGTGGGCGGCCCACGGCCTGCCCTGGCACCAGCGCTACCACATGGGAGTGGCGCGTTGGGATCTCTCCTGCTGGCCCGAGGAGGACCTGCCCACCAGGAGCTGACCGAGCCCATCGTTCCCACGTCTATGAGCCCTATCGTTCCCACGCGTGCGAGCCCTATCGTTCCCACGCTTCGCGTGGGAACGTGACTGCCGCGACGCTTTGCGTCGCAGATGAGGACGCAAAGCGTCCCGGGAGTGCGTTCCGACGCGAAGCGTCGGAACGATGAACACGATGAAAGTCCGTCTCGATGCGAAGCGTCGGAGCGAGGAAGGTCGATCAGTCGGGCGGGAGGGCCGCCTGCCAACCGGCACGGAGCATGCCGCTCAGCTTGGCGACGACGTCCTTGTTCTCGGGTCGGCCGGCGACGTTGACGTTCTCCTGCGGATCGGTCCGGTGGTCGTAGAGCTCGACGGCCACCGGCTTTTGCCCGGGCACGGCCCATTCGGTGTAGCGGTAGCGGTCGGTCCGCATCGAGTGGCCCATCACTTTGCGGCGGGGATACTGGCTGAAGGCCGCTTGCTTCCAAGGGCGATTCGGATCGCCCATCACCGGGACGAGGCTGGTCCCCTCCAGACCTTCCGGGAGCACCAGCCCGCACAGCTCGCACAGCGTGGGGTAGATATCCACGAACTCGGCCAGGGCGTCGGTGGCGGCGCCGGGGTGTTTCTGACCCGGAGCGCTGAAGATGAGCGGCGAGCGGGTGGCCGCCTCGAAGTTCGTGGCTTTGCCCCACAGGCCGTGCTCGCCGAGCTGCCATCCGTGGTCGCCCCAGAGGACGACGACCGTCTTCTCGCGCAAGCCGAGCCGGTCGAGCTCGTCGAGCACGCGCCCGATCATCGCGTCGACGTAGGTGGTCGCGGCGTAGTATCCGCGGACCAGCTCCAGGGCCTTCGGGTCGGGGATGGGGCCGGACTCCGGGGTGTCGGTATACTGGCCGCGGAGCTCGCCCGAGTTGTGCAGCGCGAGCGGCGGCACGTCCTCGGGCGGGTCGGGGTTCTCGGCCGTACGCAGCTTGTCAAGCGGGTAGAGATCGAAATACTTCTTCGGCGCGACGAACGGCAGGTGCGGCTTGAAGAACCCGACGGCCAGGAAGAACCGCTTGTCCCTGATCTTGCGCAGGGCCGCCACGGCCTGGTTGGCGGTCTGGCCGTCCATCAGCACGTCGTCGGCCACGTCGGCCGCTTCCCACGACGGCCCGCGGCGGACCCCGCCCCCGCCGCCTCCCAGGGCGAGCACGAGCCCCGAGTCGGGGTCGATCCGGGAGGCCCTGCCCCGGAACGCCTCGGGCGTGTAGCGGCGGCTGATCTCGTCGCGCCAGGCGGCTTCGGCCGTCTCGTCGGCGTACATCGGCCCCATCACCCGCGTCAGCGGGACGCTCCACGACGCCGGGTCGTCCATCCCCATGTGGTAGATCTTGCCGAACGACTGGGTGTGATACCCCTGCTCTTTGAAATGCTGCGGCAGGGCGACCACGTCGGGGAGCGCCAGGCGGATGTGCGTCCCGTTGCCGTAGACCCGCGTGGTGTCGGGGCGGCGTCCGGTGAGCAGCGAGGCCCGCGACGCGTTGCAGACCGCCTGCTGGCAGTACGCCCGGGTGAACGTAGTTCCGCGCCGTGCCAGGGCGTCGATGTTCGGGCTCTCGATGACGGGCACCCCGTAGCAGCCCAGCTCGGGCCGCAAGTCGTCCACGGCGATGAACAGCACGTTGGGCCGGTCGCCGGCCATCGTCGGGGATGGAAGAAGCCATCCGGCCGCCAGCGGGCACAAGATGACCGGCAGAACCGCGATCCATTTCTGCGATCTTGAGTGTTTGAGCATTCTCGCATTCTCCGTTGCCAGGGGAAGCCCGGGGGTCGCAACCCCTGGGACTGAATCGTCCTCCCTCACACGTGCGTGTATCGACGGGCGACAAAGTAGCAGGCACACGCCGTGTGCCGTCCGCGCGGTGACCAGTACGCCGGGTGCCACTGCTGGCTTGTCCAGCAGTGTGTGCCGGAGTTACATGTAAGGCCCCTCGAACCCATCATTA
>Ga0307378_10013092_pt1 | contig 10530 bp, 8 predicted proteins | sample UN1MG_FD_202238 | JGI IMG/M metagenome (GOLD analysis project Ga0307378, IMG submission 202238) | Soil microbial communities from Risofladan, Vaasa, Finland - UN-1 | ecosystem: Environmental > Terrestrial > Soil > Coastal area > Acid sulfate soil | place: Finland: Risofladan, Vaasa | collected...
GTCATCTTTCAACTTCTCGATCAACTCCTGCAACGAGTATGGAATAGGGGAATCGACCGTAAAGGTTGCGAGAACCTCATCATTCTTCCCCTTCCTAAGCGTAGCACTCTTCAGAGCTCGTACATGCGTTGTGAACCGCGAGGCTTGGTTCGGGGCATTCTGATCGCTCCTATCGAGTAGTATGGCGAGCATCTCTTCTCGATTTAGAAGCCAGAACGGGAGAAAGAGAACATCATCTCCTGGCTTGTCTAGATCACCTGGTCCTGCGACCCTGAGCCCCGCCGCAAACCCATCATCCTTCGCTAAGGGCGCATACTCGCCATGCATGTCCAACACGATTATGCTGGGATAGCTCAGTGCGTTCACGCGCTCCAGAATAAGCGCAACCGTCCAACTCTTACCGGAGCCAGTGCTCCCAAGAATCGACGCGTGCCGTTGAAAAAACCGATCGCCGTCAGCCACAGCGACTGCATTGCGATCTAGCGCGAACGTCCCAAGTCGGAGCTGCTTCTCCTCCGTGAGTTCCTTCCCAAGAAGGGCCATGAGTCGCTGCAGGTTGCCGCCCTCGATCAGGTAGCAGGAACGTTCTATCTGCGGGAACGAGTCGGCGCCGCGCTTGAACACATTGCGGCAATCGCCTTCTCTCGTTCTGTAGGTTCCGATCAGGACTACTCGCACTGCATCCACGTTTGTTTCACCGACGGGAATGACCCCCTTCTCGTCCTCCTGATGCAGGAGCGCCTCCTCACGTAACTGTCGGGTAACACGTTCAGTCACGCCGATAAGGAACTCCTCGGCGATCGTCCCTTGTATCGCAATGAGGTTCCCTACAGAAACTCGGGTCAGAAGTTCGTGGTCATCAACGTCTATGTAGACGCGGCTCGTATCGACAGCGAGAACTCGTCCGATTCTCTGAGTGCTGCCGAACTGTAGTGCAGGATCACTGCTGGTCATTGTAGTACCTCACTATGAAGGATTTCCAAATCCCAAAGACTGACCCCGGCAAAGTCTGCCGTGTCTCCGTTCACGAAGGCCCGAGTACCGTCCTCCCCATTCACACCGTTACTCGATAGAGCAATTACCCGGGAGGCACTCTTCAGAAAGTGCGCTGCCTTCAGGGATAAACTGCGAGTCATCACCAGACAAGGACAGCCAGCACTCACGCGCGGGAGCAGGTGGGTATGGAGTTCGCCGTCACCGAACCCGTAGCCCAAGATCAACAGGCTGGCCGCTGAGTCGATCGCAAGGTTTGCCATCTCGCGGTGGCGATCGAAGGGCGGCTCATATCCACGTCTGAGTTTCGTCTTGCCGGGTGCAATTAGGAGTCGTGGCAAATTGACGTGCAGACCACATCGGACTATCCCCCCTTCATGCCCGAACCATCCAAGGCTCCCGTGGGGTTTGAGAACAGTGATATGAGGAATGTATGTCTTTTGGAATCGCGTCGGCTTTCTCCTCATAGTCACTGCGACGGTAAGTGATTCTTTGCTACTTTGCGGATCGAAATGACCGAAGAAAGTCCCGACAAACGTACTGTCGACTCTTAAGCCAATCCTCTCCGCTGCGAATTCTACTAGCCTATCGTAGTTCGTCGTTATCACAGTGAGTGACCGGCGCGTCTTGAATAGGTGGGACAGGAGCTCACTCATTGGAAGACGGACACCGTCCCGCAGGATGCGACATAGGGCATCCCGTTCCCTGTCTTCAATCAGAGATGCGACCTCACCTACTACATGGCTCTCAAGGTGCTCGTCAAGTTCAACGTCCTGCAGAGTCGCCTCAAGGTCATTGCCGGCTTTTAGGCTGCTTGCAACATTCTCCCACAGCTTCGTCTGTTCTCCGGAAGCTAATTCTGGTGGGTTCGCGATGAGATGCTCCGCAAGCTGCGCCATCGAAGGCAAACCTTGAGCCACTGACGTACCAGACCCCACAATGATCACGAGGCCATCCGTGAAGTGCTCCTGGATGCGTTTCTTGATCTCGCCCAAGTCCATGTGTCACTATCCTGAAGTTACGCGTGTTGATCCCTCGCAACCGGGTACCCCACAGCTCCGCTACGGAAAGGCTGGATTCCACGACCTCGCCGGTCTCTGCCGGCGTGCTCCGCACTGCAAATGCACGAGCTATTCGGGCCTTTCTCTTCCGTCATAAACCACGAGCGCCCCGATGCCTTCAATGTCGTGGTGAAACTCTTTTTCCCACCAATCCGGCACGCCCTCTTCGCCCGCCTCAACGAAAGATCGAACGTACGACGGGATCTGCCGATGCACGCCCGGAATGGTGCTATCGAGATCCTCTCCATCCGATAGAGACTGAGTCAGCCCGCTCCCGAAGTATTCTCTCATGAAACGACTCCACGCGTACCCTCTATCGCCCGGATCTAACCCGGGCTCTGCAACCTTTCCGAGTGCCAGTGGACAGCAGAGGAAACAGGACAGAGCGATCGTGTGTTTAAGTACGTCCGAAGAGTCAATTCGTCTCCGCGGCACAGCTATGACATCGCCATGGATGCGGTGCCCCTCCGCCATGAATACACCCTCGTCATTCCGGCCCATTCTGCACATGACTTCTGCCGTTTCTACTGTGTAGAAGGCATAGAACGGCATGGAATTAGTCTGGTGTGCATCGTGCAGCAGTTTCTCGATCTGTAGACCATGCTGGTTTGTGTGCGCAATTCCGGGGTAGTGATCTTCCGACGGTTTCAGCTTCTTGGCCTGAACGCGCATCTTGAATGCGAAGGAGGAGAAGAGAAACCACCATTCCCAATCTGCACCTGTCTGGCGGGCCTCTTCGTGATGTGAGAACGCTCTATACGTGACCCTTGGAATCTTCTGCGAGATGTCAAACAGCAGCCAGTCGGTCAGAGACTCCTCCTTTACCGCCGGCTGCCTCCGAAACCAGTCACGCACGAATCGAGAGGACTCCTGCAGCGCTTCGCAATCGGACATAATCGGTCTCCTGTTTGCCCTTCGCCGTGCTCTATCATGCCTGCAAGACGATCAATGGCGCCCTTGTTGAACAGGTGCCCCACCGGGTACCCCACCCGCCTCAGGCGGGCTGTGGGAAAGCCGGATTTCAGAATCTCGTTTCATAATACAACTCATTCACGTGTTTGTCAGCCACGCACAATAGAACCGTGCGCTACCCATGTCTGAGGGTCATTCCCTCGTCACCAACCGAAACGCCCAGATGCAGAGCACGCCCGCGCCCACGAGCCCGCCCCAGGAGAGCCAGAACGGGACGGTCCAGGTGCCCGCATGAACCTGCCAGCCGAATATCAGTCGCGCGAGGTGCAGAAGCGCCACCAGGCCGAAGATGATCCCTGATAACTCCAGATAGAGATCCCTGCGCATCCAAAGCCTCCGGTTTCAACCCCTGAGCGCCCGCAGCTCGGCCGACCACCTCAACCACTACTCTTCTGCCGGGGCTTCGACCCCGCTCCTTCGGAGCGGGACCCCGACGTATCGGATTGAAATGAATGTAGTCAGCCGGGCGAGGGATTGAACAGCGGAATCTCAGGTTCGGGGCCACCCGCCGCCCCACAGCAGAGCTGATGGGGTACCCGGTGATCCCTCTGACTCCCTGAAGCTCGATTGGACGCCGTTTCCGGCCCCGCCGATGCAGTCGTTGCACGCCGGCCCAGAGTTCCTATATTGCCATCCGACTGATGGGTCAAACGCACCCTGTGGAGGAAATCATGCCAACTGTCAAGTTTCTTTCTCACTCTTGCTTTCTGGTGGAAGCGGGCGGCAAGAAGCTCTTGATCGACCCCTTCTTCACCGGCAATCCCATGGCGCCCGCCGGCACCGACACGCTGGCCCCCGATTATGTCCTCTTGACGCACGGCCACGGCGATCATCTGGGTGACGGCCTCGAAATCGCCAAGCGCGCGAACGCCACGATCGTCGCGCCGAATGAACTGGCGGTCTGGTGCCAGCAGCGGGGCGCGCAGGTGCATCCGATGCACATCGGCGGCGGCTGGGATTTCGACTTCGGACGCGTCAAGCTGACAATCGCGCACCACGGTTCGGCCGCCGGGCCCGGCCCCAACGGCTGGGAGTACACCGGCAATCCCTGCGGCTTCCTGATCACCGCCGATGGGAAAACCCTCTACCACGCCGGCGATACGGGTTTGTTCTACGACATGAAACTGATCGGCGAAATGCACCCGATCGATCTGGCGCTCCTGCCGATCGGCGACAATTTCACGATGGGTGTTACCGACGCGGTGAAGGCGGTCGAACTGCTGCGTCCCAAGCAGGTCGTGCCGATGCACTACGACACCTTCGATCTGATCAAGGCCGATCCGAATGCGTTCGCCGACGGTGCCCGGAAGCACGGTGCCAAGGCCACGGTCTTGAAAATCGGGGAGAGCCTCACGTATTGATCGGTGCGCGGGTGCGCCGCACCGCGGGGGTCGGGGATATCCTGGTGCCATGACACGTCTACGGAAAATCGCCCTCTGGGTAGCCGGTGCCCTGGTTCTCCTGGTCATCTTGGGCGCAGTGATTGCCAAGGTGGTCTTCACCAAAGAGCGCATCCTCGCCGCCCTGACGCCGCGCATCGAGGAGAGAATCAACCGTCCGGTCCAGATCCGTGAGGCCGGCATCGCCGTGTTCGGCGGCATCGGTGTCTGGCTCGGTGACATCACGGTCGGAAACCGTCCGGGTTTCTCCGACGAGCCGCTTCTCACCCTGCATCGCTTCGATCTCAAGGCGCGCTTCTGGCCGCTTCTGGCGGGTCGCGTCGAGCTCGACCATGTTCTGCTGGTGGCGCCGAGCGTCCTCCTTGAATACGACGCCGACGGCAACTCCAACCTCGACGATCTCATCCGTTCGCCCGCGGAAACCGATTCACTGCCCGGTGCGCCGGGCGAACAGCCACCGTCGTCCGGACCACCCCTGACGGTCGATCGGATTCGGATTCAGGACGGGAGCTTCATGCGTCGCGACGCGCGCTCCCAATCCTATCTCAGTTTGTCCGGCATCGACCTGGATTTCCGCTGGAATGATCCGGGTCATGCCGATCGCCGGGCGTTCACCGCCGAGTTGGCGTTGGACTCGCTGGAGCTTACCGATCCCGACGGCTCCTGGTCGGTGGGACGGGATCGGCCGGCGATCTTCTGTATGGGTGCCTGGGACGGTTCCGCGCAGGCGGTGCATTGCGATTCACTGACGCTCACTTGGTGGGGGGCGACCCTGTCGGCGCAGGGCATCGTCCGCCGTTACCCGGCGGTTACCGAGATTCAGTTGCAGGCCCGGTTGCACCCGATGGCGCTGCAGGATGTCGTCGCGCGCGTCGCGAAGACATACCCCGCATTGCCGATCACCGATCTCGAAGGGACCGCAGCGGGCGAACTGACCACCGGTCTTGTCTGGCCGTTGCCGGAAGGCGTGGTCCCGGACTGGCACCTCGATCTCGTGTTCACCGACGTCGGCTGGCGTCTCCCCGGACGCGAGGAAACTCTCATTCTCCCGCGCCTTGAAATCCGCGGCGAGGAACAGGCACTCTCCTGGTCGGGGCCGGCGGGACGGCTGGGCGACGGATCCCTGTCTGTGTCCGGCACAATCGATCGACTCTTCGATGAGGAGCCGATGCTGTCGGCGCGTGTCCGTGCCCGCGTTCCGGCCGCGTCACTCAAACAAATCGTCGCCCCGGACGAACCGTTGACGTTAACGGGCGATTGCGCCTGCGACCTGACCGCATTCGGCCGGCTCTCCGCGTGGCGCGACGCCCGGATTGCCGGCGATGTCTCCGCCGAACGCATTGTCGTCGGCGACACCGCGTGGGCGTTCGACTCGGTCGCCGCCGGGTTCAGCTTACACTCCGACGGCGAACAGATCGAGATCCGATCGTGCGACTGGCAGGCCGGTGAATCGGCGGGCCGCCTCACCGGAAGGATCGACGGATTGATATCGCGTGTCCGGTCGGGCGCGCAATCGCCCGACGTTCCCCGCGCCCAACTTGATCTGCGCTGTTCGCGCCTGAACCTTGATCAACTCATCGGTGAACCGGCGGCGCCCGGCGATAGCGCCGCCTCCGACACGGCGAGCGCGATGGTACGAGCGTTGCTTGCGGCCGGGACGATCCGTGCCGATACGGTCATCTACTCCGGCGTGCGGTTCACCCAGGTGCGTTCGGAGTACGAGTACAAGAACAGCCGTCTGACCCTCGAACCCGCGAGCGGACGTGTCTTTGGCGGACCCGTCGCGGGGTCACTCGCGTGGGACCTCAACGACCGGCGTCATCCCGTCTTCGCCACCCGCGTGCGTGCCGACTCGATGAGGGCCGACGGGTTCCTGACGCGTTACCTGAATTGGGCCGGCGGCGTTGTTGGTTTGGTCTCGTTCGATGCGCAGCTTGGGGGACGGGGACGGGTCGCCGCGGAGATCGTTCCCACCCTCGTGGCCTCGGGAAGGGCCGATATGCGCTCGGGCCGCCTCGAAGCCGCACCGCTGCTGGCCTCGGTCGGTACCGCTCTCGGGATCACGGGACTCGATCGGCCGCACGACCTGCGCGATGTGGCGATACCGTTTCGCATCGCAGACGGCCGCGTGCACACCGATCGCTTGCGTTTCACGAGCGGCGATTTTCATTTCGAGGCCGAGGGCTCCTTCGGTCTCGACCGCACCCTCGCCTACAATGTGACGGTCACCGCATCCGAGGGCAGGAGTGGAGCATCATTGCTCGGAGCCACTGAACTGCCGTTCCAGCTTAGCGGCACCGTCACCGATCCCAAGGTTCACCTCGACAAGGCCGCGGCTGCCCGTTCTCTCGTTGAGGACTTGGCTCCCAAGGTTGTCGACAGTGCCACAAAAGTCCTCGAAAAGGCGATCGACAACCTCCTCAAGCCCCGCAAACCGTGATGCCGATGACGCGACCCGTACGCCGGTTCTTACTCTGGGCGAGCTCGGGAGCCGTCGCGGCCTGCGTCTTCACGTTCTGCGCTACGTTGGCGCAAAGTCAGGGCCATGCGTTTGTGATCACGGGTGCCGACGCGAGCTTGCGCGCGGAAACGGAAACCATTCTCAATGCCGCCCATGCCGATCTGCTCGCGGCCACCGGCGTCGGGCTGACCGGCACCATCCACGTGGTCTTCGTCGCCGCGGAGCAGTCGTTCGATTCGGTCCTTGGCGGCGCCTTCCCCGACTGGGGCGTCGCCGCCGCCGTCAGCGAACGTAACCTCATTGCCTTTCGCTCGCCGGCGGATTTCCCGGTTGGTCGTGGGCTGTCTGAGATTCTGCGTCACGAGTTGGCGCACTTGCACCTTGACGCGCTCACGCACATGCGCCCGGTCCCACGCTGGATCCACGAAGGATATGCCCAGCAGTTCGCGCACGAGTGGCGATTCGGCGACGATTGGATCGTCGCGCGCGCCGCCATCGCCGATCAGATCCTGCCGCTGCGTGATATCGACGGTGTCAATTCGTTCAAAGGCGCGCGAGTGCAGTTGGCCTACGCGCAGTCATACCTGGCCGTCGGCTACCTCCTCGATGCGTACGGCTGGCCCGGCTTCGTGGAATTCACCGAAGCCGTCCGGGACGGCGCCGACTGGGACGAGGCTTTCCGTACCGCGATCGGCACGAACTACGCCGGATTCCAGCGCGAATACGGCGAGCATCTGCGCGACAAGTACAACTGGGCGGCGTTCTTCGGCGACACCGTGCTCCTCTGGATCGCCATCGTCGTCGCCTTTCTCATCCTCTATCTGGTCAAACGCCGGCGCAGTACGCGCAAGGAGAAGGAGTGGGAAGCCGAGGAGGCGATCGAGGACATTCTCTACGGGCCGCTACGGGGACTCGATCATCGTCCCCCCGACGACGGCACCGTCTCCGGCCAACCCTGATTCGCGTTGCCACCGCTATGCAGCCGTCGCTCAAACATCGTCTCGAATACCTGGCGCTCTCCGGGCTGAAGACGCTGGCCAATACGTTGCCTGAATCTACGGCGCGCAACTTCGGGGCGAACCTCGGACGTCTGATCGGACGGCTCTGGAGCGCGCGCCGTCAGATCGCCTGCGATAACCTGGCGCAGGCGTTTCCCGACCGGCCGCGTCAGGAGATCGAGGACATCGCCGGCGCAGTCTTCGCCAACGTCGGCCGCACCATGTTCGAAGTCCTGCGCTTCGGACAGAGCCGTCCCGAAGATATCCTGGCGCGGGTCGACACCAACGGCACCGAACCATTCGAGGAGGCGGCGCGTCTGGGACGAGGCGCTCTGCTGGTTTCAGCGCATATCGGCAATTGGGAAATCCACGGCGCCTGGATCCGTGCGCTCGGCTATCCGGTTGATGTCGTCGTCAAACCGATGCGCAACCCGCTCGCCGATCACCTGCTCAATTCCTGCCGCGCCGTGCACGACGTCGGTATCATCCACACCCAGCAGGCAACCTCCGGGATCGTGCGGGCCGTGAAACAGAGACGCTTTGTCGCGATCGTAGCCGATCAGTACGCCGGGGGAGAGGGAGTCGGCGTCGAGTTCTTCGGGCGCACCGTCTCGACCCCGCGCGGACCGGCAGCCCTGGCGCTCAAGTACGGATGTCCGATCATCACCGGGTATCTGGTCCGGAAACCCGACGGCCGTTATTACGCCTTCAACGACACCCTGCTCACCTTCACGCCGTCCGGTGACAGCGAAAAGGACGTCGTCGCGGTGACACAGGCGTTTACGACCCGCATCGAGAATTACATCCGCCGGAAGCCTGATGAATGGCTGTGGACCCACCGCCGCTGGGGAGGACGGTAGAAGCGGCGGTGTCGAACGCTATCCTCGTACGCGCACCCAACTGGGTCGGCGACGCGGTGATGTCGCTGCCGTTTTTCGCGTCGCTGGCGCAGAACGCGCCCGATGCAAAGATCACCTGCCTCTGCCGCCGGCCGCTCGTGCCGATCTATGAAACCGCGTCAGGCCTGAACCGCATCATCCCCCTCGACGACAGCGTGGGGGCGCGGGGCTGGCGCTCGGTGTTGCGCAACGCCGCACACCTGCGACGGGAGGATTTCGATCTCGGTTTCTGTCTGCCGCCCTCGTTCGGGTCGGCGTTGATGTTCTGGTGGGGCGGTGTGCCCCGACGCGTCGGCCACGCGACCGACCGGCGACGGTTTCTCCTGAGCGACTCGCTGCCCCTCCCGCCCGAGGGACAGCGCCCGCACCGTACCGAGAGCTACCTGTCACTGCTCGATTGTGTCTGGCCGCAGGCGAAGAAAGAACGGGCGCTGCAATTCCGTCCTTCACCGCAGGCCGAAGACGTCGCCGCGAAGCTCTGGACCGGTCACCGATTGGATGAGGCAGGTCCGGTGCTGGCGATCGCACCCGGAACCGCACAACCTGCGAGAAGGTGGTTCCCCGATCGCTTCGCGGCCCTGGCCCGCCGGTGGGTTGAGTCGACCGGCGGAGCGGTTGTTTTTGTCGGATCGCCCTCGGAGAGCGATCTGTGCCGTTCGATCAGCGAGCAAACGGGAACGGAGGCCGTCAGGAACCTCGCCGGCGCCGGCGACATCGCTGTGGCCGCCGCACTCCTCCGTCGGGCCGATGCCTTCGTCGGCAATGACTCCGGTCTGGCGCACTTGGCCGCCGCCGTGGCCACGCCGACAATTGTCATTTCCGGCCCCGGTGACCCGTCGGAGATCGCCCCCTACTCCCCACGCGCGGTCTCGGTCAAAAGGCAGCTTTTCTGCTCACCCTGTCACAAGGGCACGTGCTGGCGCACCGACAAGCCGCTGGAGTGTCTCGATCTGGTCTCGGTTGATGATGTCTGGGAACGAGTTGAGGAGATATTCCGCGGGCCCGCGTCCGCCGCCGACCGTGACGGCACGCCCTCAGCGTCAACTTGACTTGGGCCGCCGTCTCCGCTACGTTGGCCGCCTGCTGACCACACAAGGGGAAGGGTATGAAAGACAAACTCAAAACCGCATGTGACTACCTGAGGTCAAAGGGCGTTGCCTACGGGGATATCCGCTACGTGCGGACGCAGACCGAAACGATCGGCGTTACCAACGAAGCGGTCGACACGCTCACCAGCGATCTCGACCAGGGATTCGGGATCCGCGTGATTGTCGAGGGCTCCTGGGGATTTGCCTCCTCGGCGATCTGTACGGTAAGCGAAATGCGCAAGGTCGCCAACCGGGCGATCGCAATCGCCAAGGCCAGCGGCCTGACCAAGACCGCCGACGTGGTGCTGGCGCCGGTCGACCCAGCGGTCGGAACCTACCAGACGCCCGTCGTCATCGATCCCTTTAAGGTATCGATCTCCCGCAAGCTCAGCCTCCTGACCGGCATCAACCGCGTCCTGCGCAAGGACAAGAAAATCCGCGTCGCCGAGTGCGGCCTGCGCTGCTTCGGCACCCACAAGATCTTCGTGTCCACCGAGGGCGCCGTGGTCGAACAGCACCTCACCGAAGTCGGCGCCGGGTACACCGCCACGGCGGTCGATGGGAACGAGGTGCAAAAGCGGTCCTACCCGAATTCCCACGGTGGGGATTATCGCACCGGCGGGTATGAACTGATCGAAGGCATGAGACTGAAAGACCA